>Ga0208958_1000046_pt1 | contig 171531 bp, 153 predicted proteins | sample RifOxyB1_FD_184032 | JGI IMG/M metagenome (GOLD analysis project Ga0208958, IMG submission 184032) | Soil microbial communities from Rifle, Colorado - Rifle Oxygen_injection B1 (SPAdes) | ecosystem: Environmental > Terrestrial > Deep subsurface > Rock core/Sediment | place: Rifle, Colorado...
TTATGCGTTCCCATTGCTCTCTTGATCTTGAATTTCTAGACATGCTTTCCTCCTTGAAAGTAGTGAAACTGATCACAGTATCTCAGATCGGAAAATTATTAAAAGATGTGGTTAATGGATCGCTTACAATATGACTATAAAGGAATTAGAATTGTTAACAATGAAAGAAGTAATTGAGTTATTTAAAGTAAAAGAATCAAAAGTAAGAAGAGCAATATTTAAAAAAGAGATTCCATATATCAAATTAGGCGGTCTTATTCGCTTTAAAAAGGAGCATTTATTTGATTGGTTGTCAGCGAGAACTGTTTGTCCAAGACCGTCTTTTTTAGCATCGGATATTTTACACTAAGGTAGATTATGCAATTAAACCAATATATATTAATCAAATTGGTTGCAGGGGCCCATTTGGGCCTTTGCAATCTGCTCTTTACCATTCAAATATTGGTGCACAAAAAATGTAAGGCCTTCAAAAGGAGGTCTTATGGAAATGATTAGAAATAAAAATAGGACGATCACCTATCGAGAAAAAGTCTATGTAAATGGTCGATCTGTAAGTAAAACATTCAAGCGAAAATCAGATGCCATTACATGGAAAAAGAAACTCCAAACTGAAAAACAGCAAATGGACATTTGGGGCCAATCACTGAATTCAACAGTTTTGCTAGGAGAATTCATTAAGACATGGCTTCAAAATAAAGAAAATTCCAACGTTGCTCCCAGGACAATGGATTCATACAATGGAGTAATTAATAATTACTTACTCCCCTTATTTGCATCCATTCATTTGCGAGTTATTTCTTTGGCCCATGGACATAAACTTTTAACACATCTGCATGCAACTTCATTAAAACCTGTTCGAATAAATTTCATTTTAAAAATATTCAAACAAATCTTAAATGATGCGGTCAGATGGGACTATCTGCTTAAAAATCCTTTAGGTCATTTAAAACCAATCAAGGTTCCACCAAGACATGAAACTTATTGGTTACCGAGTGAGATACAAAAATTTTTAAACGCAAGCCAAGATAATGAACTTTATAATCTCTATCTAGTGGCGCTAAATTCAGGTTTAAGGCGTGGAGAATTACTTGGGCTATGTTGGGATAAGATAGATTTTAAAAACAAGCAAATTGAAATTTCTCGTATCAGGGATCGCTACTCATTAAAAGAAACAACAAAGACAGGAAAAATACGTTATGTTCCAATGAATCAAGTTGTGTTCGATACATTGTTTAAACTATCCCTTAGTAAATTAAACCTTCAGTTTGTATTTACTACAAATGATGGCCAAGCAATTAATTTAAACCATTTGTCTGATAGAAAATTTCAAAATGCTATCACAAAGGCCAACGTAAAACGTATCCGCTTTCATGATCTTAGGACATCTTATGCGGCCAATTTTTGCATGCAAGGTGGAGATGTCTATGCTTTATCTAGAATCCTTGGACATACCAATGTTGAGATGACTACGAGTAAATATGCTCACCTTCATCCAAGTTATCTTAGACAAGTGGCAGACACGATTTCATTTAAAGCTGATAGCCCAAATTTAGCCCATTCAAATTTAAAGCTTGTGGAAATGTAATGAATTTAAGGGGTTTAGTTAGCAAAATTAAAAATGGCGGAGAACATGGGATTCGAACCCACGGTAGAGTTTCCCCTACACACGCTTTCCAAGCGTGCACCTTAAACCACTCGGCCAATTCTCCGTTTTTAGAATTTAATACTTAATAAATATCATAAAAAATAAATGACTACTATTGAAAAAGTTTGAAAATAATTGAGTGGTTTGGTGCGGCATTGTAAAATTATTGAATAATATTTAACTCTCTAGTACCTTTATTAGTAAGCTTTTAAATTGTGGAAGAAAAATGAAAAAACGCCCAACCGTTAGTGTATTGGTTCCGGCCTACAATGAAGAAAAAACAATCGCCGAAGTTTTGTCTAAACTTATTGAACTGGATTATATTGACGAAATAATTGTTGTTAACGACTGTTCCACCGACAAAACCGAAAACGCCATAAGGAGTATCAAATCTTCAAAAATCTCATATTTTAAACTACCCACCAACCAGGGAAAAACCGCCGCCATCCGTAAGGCCAAAGAGCTCGCCACTCAAGATGTCCTTATTATCCAAGACGCTGACCTGGAATATGATCCGGAAGAACTTATTGATGTCCTAGACCCAATTTTTAAAGACCAGGCTGACGTTGTTTATGGCAGCCGTTTTTTAGTTAAAAAAACCGCTCGAGTCCTTTATTATTACCATTTTCTCGCCAATAAATGCCTTACTTGTCTTTCTAATCTGCTGACTAATATTAATTTTACTGATATTGAAACTTGCTACAAGGCCTTCAGAAGAGAAATTTTCCAACCCATGCCCCTTACCAGCCAGGGTTTTGGAATGGAAGTCGAAATTACTGCCTTGATATCAAAATTACCTATTCGAATCTATGAAGTACCAATCTCTTATTATGGACGAACATATGAAGAAGGTAAGAAAATTGGAAAAATTGATGGGATTATGGCGCTATATTACATTCTCTTTTACAACCTGATGATTCCATTTTTAAAAAATCATCGTGCTTACATAAGCAAATTTAAAAAAATTTAAGTGTAAAAAATCAAATTAATTTTTTTTTCTTCTTGATTTAAAAAAATCTTTTAGAAGATTTGCCGACTCTTCTTCTAAAAGTCCGCCAATTACCGAAAAACTATGATTTAGCCTTTGATCTTTACAAAAATTATATCCCAAACTGATAGCCCCGCCCTTTGGATCATATGCACCAAAAACCAATCCCTTTATACGGGCCTGAATCAAGGAAATCATACACATAATACAAGGCTCAAGTGTAACATAAAACGTACAATCACTGAGCCGCCAGGAATTATTTTTTTTTGATATAAAATTAATAGCATCAATTTCAGCATGCCCAAAGATACTGGTCTTTTTCTCTCTCACGTTATGTGTTTTACAAAGTATTAAATTTTTGGAGTCAACTACGACCACGCCCACAGGAACTTCATTTATTGAATAGGCAACTTGAGCTTCTTTAAGCGCCAGCTGCATATAATAGTAATCACTGTTCAAACATGTTCCTGTCTTTCATCCAATTTATGATACTTTGATTTTTTATTGGAACTTTTTTTATTTTCAAAAAAACGACACAAACTTAAAAAATTATTTCGATCTTCTTGTTTATTAAAATGGAATTTGACTCCATACACAATACCACGACCAAGAGTATTGAACCTTTTGCTAACCACTTCTGCAACTAATTCAATATTGCCCTCAATGGTTTTTACATCAATAATAGACCCGGTTTTTAAACTTTCAAATAAAACTACACACCCCGCATTTCTTCGAATATCAGTAAGCCTTCCGATCAGCTTCTTTTCATTTGACGAAATTTCAATTTTCAAATCATCCCTGTAACGAAAATCATATTCCCACCAACTTACCCGGGGGTAATAAAGTGGAGAAGATATAAAATAACATTCTATTAGCAGGCTTAAAATTGCAAAAAAATAAAGCCAGCCGATAGGGGGATATGAGTATATAAATAGTCCCTGCCAAAGACCAATTAACATATATAACAAAATAAAAAAGGAAAAAGTCCAAAATGTGTAATAAAAATTCATCATCATTTTAAAAAACATTTTATAGATAAAAATAAAAAAAACAGTTTTCAAAAGAGCTGACAAAAAGCCTAAATAACCATTAACAAATTCAATAAAAATAAGAAGCAATAAAATAACAAAATGACAATAATGAAGAATAACAATTCTATCAAAATCTTTTTTTAGTTTAAAATCAATAAATTTGATTTTCATAAAGTACCTAATAACATTCTAGCTTACTTCGTAAAATAAACAAGTGATATTGCTATTTGGCAATGATTTCTGGATAAACCAAAATTCCTTCAGTCAGATTGATGTTATAAATAATCACCTTGGATATTTCCAATGCCTCCATATATCCTAGCACCAGGGCCAGGTTAGTTATTTCAGTATCAGCATAATTTCCCCCAACTTGCTCATCCGTCAATGTAACCCTTTTAGGAAATATATTTTGAAGTTGCTCAAAAGTGTAAAAATTATCCTTTCCTTCCACCTGACTATAGACACTATAGCTGTGAACGCCACCTATCCCATATACGTTTATTGGCTTTTTAATCAGATCTTTAAATTGAGAAGATACCTTATTAGAAGCTTCTTCTTTGGCAAGCTTTACCGCTTTGATAAAATTTTTAACACCAAGAGGATTAGGAGAACGAATCGTAGACAAATTTTTCTTTTTAATACGACTAATAACCTGATCCTTAAAACTTATAGCTCCCATTTCCCCAAGATAAGTTTCCACCTTCCCATTTTGGATAGTCGTAATTTGCATACTGGCACCACCAATATCCCAAACAATCATTTCTTCTAATTTTTTTCCTGTAGCCGTCGCTGCCGAATAAAGACCAAGCTCTGCCTCTTTAGATTGATCAATTATTTCAACAGGAATTCCGATTTCACTTTTAATTTTTGAAAAAAAATAAATTGCATTATTGGCTGTTCTAAAAGCAGACGTACCCACTCCAAAAATCTCGTCAGGAGAAAATTTTTTTATTTTTTCAGATAGTTTTTTAATTTCTTGAAAACCAAACGCTTGGATTTCATCACTGAACATATTATCTTTCCCGGATTTTTTTGATAGCAGATCCTCCTTAAACGAAATAGGAATCTCCTCTTGAAAAAGATTCTCCACAATCATTTTTTTACACATATCCACTTTAGCAATTTTGACTTTTGTACTGCCCGAACCTATATCCAAAGCAGCCCTTGTTTTTAAACATTCATTTTTTTGTTTTACGCAAGATAAAAGAATTAGAAACGAAAAAATGAACAATAATTTGTTCGACATGAAAACCTCAGTGGGATTTTTATGGCGCAACCGACACGATTCGAACGTGTGACCTCCTGATTCGTAGTCAGGTGCTCTATCCAACTAAGCTACGGTTGCGTTTAAAACATAACTTCAACTTACAATGACTATATCGGATTTTCAAGGTCTTATATAGATTTTAATAATTTATTCACAAAAAAACAATGCCCAAAACCTGGATCGCTCAACCCATTTGAAATAGTTAAAGTTTAATGCAAATTTGGGATAAGTACTGTACTTTAAAACACACTTATTATTCTTTAAAAATGATAATATTTTTTCACCTTTACCCAAAAAAACCCACCCTTTTTGTTTTTCCAGATTCTCGTAACTATCCCAAGATTTCATTTCCAAAAAGCTGCTTTTATAAAAGTTAAGGGGTAATCCCAACATTGAATAGGGGCTTTCTTCAGTATAGTTAATCAAGGATATCCGGTTATCATAAACATATTCATGCATGGCAATCACCGACTTGGCTGAGCGAAAGAGCACACCAACCAATAAAACGCAGTTAACCACTAAACATATCTTGAAAAAAACCATGCTTTTTTGAAGATATTTCTCCGGAATTATCTTATTCATTTCAACCAATATAATCGGAGTAAGGGGTGCAATAGGAATAAGATAGCGGAATGCCTTGGCAGCAATAATTGAATGAATGATCACCAACGGTAACGTTCCAAACGTAATAAGGTGCTTTGGTCTTTTAAACCAAAATATCAACCAAGCTGGAACAATCAATAAACTGATCGGCAAAACTATTCTTGTTATTGACTTAGTTATAAAATAATACCAGGGAGCGGTGGGAAAATTAGAAGCTTTGTTTTGAATAATATTTTGATCAAGATAGTTCCAGGCAGACACCGTCCACTCACCATACCCCCACCTGTCAATGGGAAGCTCCACTAAAACCCCCATCACCACGCCCAAAGCCAATAAGGTGATTTTGACCCAATTACGGCTTCCCCAAACCACGTACCAAATCCAAGTAAACAAAATAACAAAACCCATTTGAAAACGAAAAGTAAATGAAAGCCCCATGATAAAGCCAATGCCAAACAACCACCAGGAGGATATCTCTTTTTGTTTTTTTTCAAGAGCATTAACAATAATCAACAAACTTAGGCCAGCTAAAAAGAAACTTGATCCAAAAGCTTCCGATGAAGGTCTGGCATGAATAAAAGGGATAAAATATGTAACACAAAGAAGTCGGACGGCCCACATTCTTTCACTTTTATTCTCAAACATAAAATATGCTGCAAAAGAAATCAAAACCAGAGAAAACCACCCGATTAAGGAAGAAAATAGACGTGCAATTGTGGCAAGAGTAAAGGGGTTATCCATACCGAAATAAATAAATGGTTTAAACAAAAGATAATAGATACCTGGTTGCGTCCAGCTTCTCATTTTAAAACGATATTCCCAGGGCAAAACATCGTAAGTAGTCTTTCCAAGTTTTGCCCCTAAAAATTCTAAAATTTGCCATTGCTCATCGAAATGAAAAAAACCTGTACTAAACAAGGCGCAGATGACATGAAGCCCAAGCCCGATAAACAGCCATTTTCTGAAAAAGTTAATTTCATCATTTTCAACCGAGATATTTCTTAAAAGCCTGGATAATTTCTGATACATTGAGTGATCTTATAAAAGTATTTATATTTTTTCCATAAAAAAGGTTAATTCATGATTTATATAATTAGTTTTTTCAGACGTATAAAATTTAAATCTGCATTTAACTTTTCATTAATAATTGCTATTTTCAGCTTTATTTTAAGGGGACAATTGGACTCCTTCATTTTCACTCTTACCACCTCCGTTTTTGTATTTCAATTTGGGTCAATGCTGGTAAATTTATGGGATAGGTCCCAAAAAACCAATCTTCCTTGTCCGATGTGTTCATATGAGCACAGTGTCCTTTTATATCCTTCAAAAAAAAAACATATCGACCCAAATTTTGTCGGAAGTTATGCCTGCAGTTCTTTTGATCACGGTAAATATCCTGACATTCGTTTTTGTCCTATCTGTAAAAATGGATTTCTATCCCATCTTATTGGAAAAGAACGTGCAGACGTTATCAATGCAGGCTTTCACATGTATGAGTCGGTAATTGATTCAACCTATATTGAAAATATAAAATCACGCTATAGAACATATAAAAATATTATTCAAAAATACAATTCATATTTTAAAAACAAGGATATTCTGGAAATTGGAAGTTACTACGGCGTGTTTATCAACGAAGTTCAGCATATCGCCAAGTCTTATACCGGAATTGAGCCTTCCAATCATGGTTGTGAATACGTCAGGAATAAATATCCAAATATAAGTGTGATCAATTCAAACCTAGAAAATGTTATGGCCAAAAACCTTTTAGGTAATAAAAAATTTGACACCATTGTTTTATGGGATGTAATTGAACATCTTTCTTCTCCTATAGACACCTTACGTTCATTAAACAAATTTCTTAATGATGGCGGTCATATTATTTTTTCAACCATTAATATTGAATCTACTTTTTCCATTATCCTTGGGCCATTTTGGCCCTGGTTTATGGATATGCATTATTATTATTTTTCTGATCGTGGTTATGTGGATATGCTACACCGTTCCGGCTATATAATTAAAGCACATCACCACTTCAAATATTTTGTGAGCATTGCTTACTTTATTCAAAAAGTGATCAGCCTGATCTTTGATATTCAATTATCCAACAATCATTTACTGTCCAAATTAAACATGTCCATTCCAATCCAGCTAGGTGACACAGTTCTGGTAATTGGCAAAAAAGAAAGGCCCTCTTAATAATTTTTACACATTTTCCTGAAAATTTACTTCTGGATATAAAGCTTTGAACCGTTCTGTTTCAATCCGCACCACTCCAAATAGTCGCTGATTATTGATATACCAATCCTTGAGATTAAATTTCTGATCACCAATTTCCTTCATCAAATTTTCTTCAAAATATTCTTTGGTAAGGCCATCAGTAAATGTGTCACCATCAAATTGAATTAAAATATCATTGACATTATTCCCCACAACAATTTTGTTCATATCTCTAGAAAGCGAGGCAATCAAACTTAATACTTTTACAAACTTTTCCCTTTCCTTGATCAGGTATTTTTTGGCGTTTTGACTTAAATTATTAATTTTTAAAATCGGAAAACTTTCTTTTAGGGAATCTATTATTACCTCAAAATCACTATTAGCTTTTGCAAATCCCATATTATTTAAACATTTCGGTATAGGTGGCAAATTAGGCTTTCCCTGCATTTGAGTTCTCGTTTCGTAATAGTCGATAATATTTTCCTGATTTGATATTTCACGTTGTTTCGAAATTGTTTGCAAAGAAATGTCCCGTAATTCCTTTCTGGCAATTTTAAATTGATTTTTAGCATTATCGGCGACCATGTTTTGATTTTGACACTCATCTTCAAGAGAAGCCAATTTATTCAACCCATCAGCCAATCTGCTTTTAGTCTGAAATAACTGTTTTTCAACAAAATCCTTGCGTTCATTTTGAATCTTATATTCTGCATCTAATGCCATAATCCTATTATCTAGCTGCATGATATCTGCATCCATTTCTTCAACATCCTTGAGCTTTTGATTACATTCACGACTGACCACCGTCATTTTTTCAGTTAACATTTCAATCTTAGTATTTTTTATGTTAATTTCTCGCTGCTTGGTGATGACCAAGTTATGGTTTTTTTCTATCTCTATCAAGACTTGACTAATTTTATTTTCCAAAGAATTTATCTCCGCAATAAAACTCTCTTCTCTTTGGTTTAATAAATTCAAATCATATTTTTTTGATTTTAAAAGGCCAGTGCTGATTCTTAACTCGCTGTTTTTTGTTCCCACTTCTTCCTCAAGCCCCTGGGTCCTATCTTTTTGTATAAATATACTTTTTTGAATAGTGTCCATTTCCTCATTGTTTCTATCAATTTCTTTTTGACAGTCAACCACCAACGTTTTCAGAGAATCGATTTCTATTTTGATTTTATGTTCCACTAGCTTTGCATTTTCCACATCAGACTGGATTTTCGACAGATCTTTTTTCAAGCCTTCCAGTTTTATATTTTTTGCATGTCTTTCGGATTCCTCCTGCTGAATTCTCTCTTTTATTTGCGTATAGTCATCTTCAAAATTACTTTTGATTTCATCAACACGCATGAGTTCATTATCAATTTTTTTATGACTTTGCTTAATTGATGAGAGATATTTACCTTTATCCTTGATTGTTAGCTGAAGGCTTCTAATATTGTTCTCAATTAGGCTTTTTTCCTCTTGTTTAGCGCCAATTGATTTTTCAAGTAAAACTATTTCTTCATTTAGGGTTTGAACATATTGATTTAGCTCTTCATTTTTATTTTTAAAATCTTGTCCTTCTTTAATCAGACAATTCTTTTTTTCCGTAAGTATTTGTACTCTTTTTTGACTTTCATCTAAATCTTGCTTAATTCCAAGCTCGGTATCCTTTAATATTTTAATTTCCCTTTGGTACTCAACAATTTCATCTTTAATGATTTTCAAATCATTCGCAGACGTCTGGTTTTTTTGAGTTGTTTTATAAATCTCTTCTTCAACACTTCTCTTTTCATCGCCTTTAGTTAGTAACACTCTTTGGTGCTTTTCCAATTCCGCCAAGATAAATTCATACTGCTCCTGAAGTTGAAATTTTTCGCTAGCAATTTTTTTATAAGAAATATTTTTTTCTTCTATATCATTATGTATTTGAGACAAAATTATTGTTTGATTTGCTATTTCATTTTTAATAGCTTCACATTCACGACTAATTTCAGCTGTCTTATAATCAAATTCAATTTTAATTTGATTTAATCTAGCTATCTCCGACTGCAACCCATTCACTTTAATATTTAACGACTCTTTAGCACTGGCACTTGATTCAAGCTGCGTAACCAAACCTTCATTTTCTTGTGAAATTTTTTCGAGGGTTGACTCTTTTTCCAAAATTTCATTTTTCAATATCAGTTGATTGGCTTTCTCTTTTTCCAAATCAAGCAATATCTGATGCTTTTTAGATTCAACCTCCCGAACACTTTGGCAGATACTTTCATAATCATTTTCTATTTCCAAGCTTTTTTTAATAATGTTGTTTTTAATAATCTGTACGTTTTCATATTCCGCTTTTGCCGATTCATATTTAAAACTTACTGCATTCAATTTTTCACTATGGCCTTCTATTTTAGTTTCTAAAATTCCGATTTCTGCATTATAATCTTCAACCTCTGCTTTCTTTTCCTCCAGATTTCCTTCGACTTGTGTCAAATCACTTTGAAGCTGGGTAAGTGCTGCAACATACTCACGATTTTTTGATTCTAAAAGTCCTTTTTCTGCATCAAGTTGTTTTGAATCAATTTCACATAAATCAATTTTTTCTTTCAATTTTTTAAGTTTCTCTTTTAACTCTTCCGTGTGAAAACTGACAATATTATATTTTTTCTGTTTACTATCTAAAACAAATCGGAGTTCAGTTAATTTTGAATCAAGGCTGGCCATCTCGACCTTTACCTGGCCGGCTTCTTTTTCTTTATCTATAATTTTATATTGAACTTCTTTTCTTTTATCTTCAAAATCCTGAATCTGATTTTTAATATAATTAACCTTCTCATTAATATTTTTTATATCTTGTTTTAGATATTCCTCTTTGCTATTTAGACCCGCCAACTCTTGTTTGGTTTCCTCATAAGTATTCTCCACCGATTTCAAAAAACCCGATACTTGTTCACATTTTTTATTAATATCTTCAACTTCTTTTCGCTTTATATTTAACACACCAATTAAATCGCAAATTTGTTTTTCAAGCCTTCCGGTTTCATACTTTAGTGCTTCTTTTTTACTTACTCCTCCCGCCGCTTGAATATTCAAACCATCAATCTCTTTTTCGATATTTTCTTTTTCGTTTTGTTTTTCCCGTAAAAAGTCAGCCTGCCAATCCAGGCTTTTCTTCATTGCCCCGGCTTCAATTAGACCTTGCTCAAGCCTGACCTTCAGTTCTGTGATTTTTTTTTCAAGTTCTTGTTCCACTTTTTTATTACTTTTCACACTTCGATCTTTGGCATCTATTTCGTAATTAATATTTTCGATATTAATTTTTACCAAATCAATTTCTTGAGTAATTCTTTCTATACTTTCATTTTGTTGATCCAAAACCTGATATTTTTCCAGCAATAACTTGTTTTTATCCTCCGTCTCCTTCCCAAGCATTTCAATTTTTTTATTCAACGTTTCAATTTTACGAATATTTTCATCAATTTTTCGTTTTCCTTGGCCAATTTTTATTTTTGCCAGGGAAGCAGAAAAAACATTTTTCAACTTTTCATATTTATATTTTTTTTGAAAAACTTTCTGATCAATTTGAATTCCATCAATTTCATGTGTGGTGGTTGCGATTATTTGTCTTTTCTTCTTTTCTTCAAAATAGTTTTTTTGTTCAACCAATTCATTAACTTTTTTAAGTTTACTTTCAATTTTATTACTTTCCACCACGACCTCATTCGACAAGAATTTATCTTATTAATATTATGCCTTGATTATCTTGTTAAAATGAAGATAGGAAAAATACTCTTAGGCGGCCATATCCATGCCTGAATCTTCGTCTCCCAGGTCAATTTTGCCGGAAGAAATTTCTTCAAACCATTTTTGAGCAATTTCAATAGCAATTTTACGGGCAGATTCATCTTTTTTTATTTTGTTTTGAACTAACTTGATAAAAAGAGTATGGATTTCCTCTTTCTTTTCTCTTACATATTCCATAGCCTCTTCATTTTCCAGGACTCTTTTAAGCTCAAATTCAATAACCTCCCGTCCCTTTGTACCTGACTGGGTAGTTTTTCTTATATAATTTTTTCTTTTAGTTTCATCAAGTGATGCTAAAAACTCAACTTTAAGATCAATTTGCATATCCTTGAATATTTCTTTTAAAATAGATCCGGGAAGTTTGTCGATTAATCTTGTTGGAAACGTCGTTTTTATTATATCTTCGATCAAATAAAACTGTTTGGCATCTACCAGAACGTCCATAAAATTTTCTTGTTTTTGATGATCAAGTTCTTTCATCACTTCAACCACCTTTCTTTCAAAAGGATTTTTATACGTTCTATCTGAAAATTGCTCCAAGGTAATTTTGAGTGCTTCAATACTTAATTTAAAATCCTCTTCTTTCAAGAAAAGCGCCCGCATAGTCAGCATCTTAGTTTTTTCAACATCCACAAACTGAAACATTTGTCCCAAAAAATCACCACTCATTAAATTAATCAAGACAGCACCTTCTTCAATATTTTGACTGACCAACTCAGCCGCTTTTTGTGGCGTTAATTCAACTAAAAGTTTTTGTAATTCCTTATCTTCAGTCACTGAAACCGTAATAATATCTTCTAAAACTTGTTGTCCAATATATTTATCTGCACTATTTTTTGCATTAAGAACAAGATCCGCACTTGTAGTTCGTTTGGTATATTCATCTCTTTCATCCGCATTGAGTTTCATGAATACTTTGTACAACTCTTCTACCGATAATCTTTCTGATAATATAACAAGCGCAGCATTTGCTAATTTTGAATTTAAATTAATCCATTTTTTTACTAGGTTTGTTGCCTGGTCATATGATTTCTCCAGATATAAACAAAATCTTTCCACTCCTTCATGAGCTTCCGTGATGGCCTCAATAAGCCCTGAAGAACCCGGTCTAAGTTTGGGATCCACCATGGAATCCGTACTTGGTAATTTTGATTCCGTTCTGATCTCTTTGGCTTCTGCTTCCATGTCTGCATCTTTTTTTAAAGATTCAGCCCGGAGTGCCTTATACTTGTTAAATATTAAAAAAGTAGTCAGGCAAAACAACAAAGAAGCAAGCACAATTCCAAGCGGTCCTGATATAAATGATGCCTTTTGCGCAAAAGAAGCTGGATTTTGTGCAATTTTAAAATCTAAGGAAATAACTTCAATACTTGGTTTAACATCACCAAAGCTTGGAATCATTTGATCTAAAAGTTTCTTTAATTTATCCACTTGATCTTTTTTGACTGTTTGATCTAATCCTATTTTAATTTTTATCGAATCCAAATTAGAAAAAATATCCATTTTGTCAAAAAAATCCCGCTCGACTTTTTTCTCATATTGAAAAATTTTTAATTTTAATTCCTCCAGCGATTCTTCGCTCCCATTTTTATATTTGGGTGCGTTTAATCCCAATTTATCAAATAAAATATATTCGCCGTTGCTATTTTTTTTAGTGTCATTGAATTCAATTAGCTTGTTTCCCTTTTTTGAAAAATCATAGTTAGGTAATCCTATAGAGGGACTTCTGGTTTCAATATGAATTTCAACAAAAAACTTTTCCGGTTCCACAACTTGTCTTGCCAGATTGGTTATTCGTTCCTTTAATGAAATTTCCAGATCAATTCGTTGCCATTGAACAGATGCTTTATTCAAATCTGCCCCTATGACCTTAATACTCCATAAACCAAATAATAATATTATCCAACCCGTTTTAATAATGGTGCAGTTTCGACTTATCATTGTTTACTTCCTTTTTTCGCCAATGGTCTTTCAACGCCAAGTTCATCCTCTAAATATTTTTTCATTCGGAATGCATCTGCATTATTAGGATTATATTTATAGGCCATGTCATAATAGATTAATGAATTTTTATAATCTTTTTTAAAATAATAAGCTGCCCCGGTTAACTCATGAATAATGGAGCTATATGGATACTGCTCATTTAATTCCTTTAACATTTTCAAGGACTCTTCATATCCGCCGGCCCGAAGAAGCCTTTGAACTTCAAACAGACCTGTACCTACATCATCTATTTTACTGATAATATTGGAGATATTATTGGCTTCGAGATTAATATCATAATGGATATTGGTTTTTCCCAGATTATTAACTATCAATTGTTGTTTCATATACCCGGCTCTTCTCACTTCAATCAACACTGGAGCTTTCTCGGTATTTACAACTTTATCAATTATTTTTTCCTCAAGTACAAGTGGTGTTTTACCTATGGATTCAAGCTTATCCGAACCCAACTCCTTTATAAAAACCTCTGCTTCATCCGGAGTACTTTTAATGGAAATTTCCCGTGTGGAACTACATCCAATCAAGACACTTAAGACGATAAATATAATATTCAACAATCGAGGTTTCATAAACACTTCCATTTTCCATCTCACCATACTGTTAATTTAACGACTTAATTTCCAGATCTACTTAGGTTCTTGTTTTTTTTGTTTTTTTTCAGGCAACTTTTTCCCCTTAAAAAAAACCCCCAGACCGAAATTTTCCTTAGGTGCATCTTTATCATGAAGAACTTTTATCACCACCCGACGATTAAGTTTTTGATTTGCAGGAATTGACTGACCTTTTTGGTCACGATTATCATAAACCGGTCTTGAATCTCCGTAACCAACTGCAACCAACCGCTCTCTTGGAATACCGGCTTTTTCGAATTTTTTAAGAACACGAGCAGCCCTGGCTGCACTCAATTCCCAATTGGAGGGATAAACCTTGTTGCTGATATCTGTATCATCAGTATGTCCCTCAAAAAGTATAATAAAATCTGCCTGTCGCTCCAGAATCAAATCTATCATCACATCCAGAGAATCCTCAACTTCAGGCGTTGTGTCCACGCTACCTGGTTCAAACATGGCCGATCCTTTAAAAATAACCTCTATATCCCTGGGTTTTGCAATCTCTGAAACACCGGCCACTTTTGATAATTGCTCAATATGAGCGGAATAATCTTTTTTTTGTTTTGGTTTCGTCTCGGATTCGTTGGGTTTTACACGCTTAACCTCTTCTTTCGATCCAGTCACCATTTTATCTTCTTTTTCTCCGGAATTTATGGCCAATGCTCCTCTAAAAAAACGCCCAAAATCTTTTGCCTTTCCTTGAAAAGACGGATCTTCAAAATTAGCAAACGCAACCAGCATAATGAAAAAACATGCTACCAGAGTCATTAAATCAGCATATGAAGTAAGCCAGGTACCATTTCTGTCTGTTGAAGAATTTGCCGAAGTTTCAAGTTCTTCAATTTCCTTATCGGCAATCTGAAGCTCTTTTAAAAGCTCTTCAACTTTTTTTTGTTTGTCTTCAACACTAGACACTCAAAACCTCTTTCCAATCCAAACGATCATCCTGGTCTAAGTGTGAATTTAATTCCTCGGCTAAAATTGCAGGTGGCGCTTTGGCTAAAATCAATTTTATACCCTCTACAACAATTTTATTCTTCAAAAATATTTCTTGGGCACTATCATCAATATTTTCACTTATAGGAATTACTAAAATATTAGAAAGCAAACAACCATAAAAAGTGGTAATTAAACAAACAGCCATAGCCGGACCCATTATTTTCATGGCATCTTTTCCTCCAAGGTTTGCAAGCAGTACTATCATCCCCATGGTCGTTCCAAGCATTCCAAACGCCGGAGGATATTTACCTATATTTTTAAAACGATTTACGTCAATCATAAGAGATTTGTGCATATTCTTAACACGTCCATCAATAATTTTCAGATAATGTTCATTGTCTACCAAATCATCCAGATAAAGCTGAATACATTCCTTTAAAAAAGGATCCTTTATATTTTTAGCTTCCTGATTAATATCTTTTCCACTGGAAAACGCATAACTTAATTTAATAATTTCTCTAATTATTTCTGGAAAAATTACCGTTTGACCCTTTATCATTTTGTAAAAGAAAATCTTAATTAATATCCACATTTTGGGTATTCTTACGGAAATTGATGTAGCCGCCAATGTCCCCCCAATAACAATAAAAACACTCGGTCCATTAACAAACATCATTATGTCACTTGTTGTTAATAAAACTCCCACAACACTTACAAAAAAACCTGAAAAAAGTGCCAAGATTGAACCAACATTCATTATATTCTCCATCTTAAAATCAACATGGGAAAACTTACCCAAACATCTTTAGTTGAATATATTTCTATTTAATCTCATAATTAATTATATGAGATCAGGTACCTTCAATAAGACTAGGCAAATGATACCGCTTAGATTCTTGTTTATAATTATTATATGCTGCAGTTTTACTCCTGCTGCTTATGCCTTGAAACCAAACGCTGGCGACAATCCCAAACTTTTTCTTTTTTCATCCGATCTACCTTTAAGTCTTTTTAATCAGTATTATATTTTAAGAAAACATGTTGTAGATGTAGTTTTAGCAACCCAGCTTTATGATTTAGTTTTTAGTAAAATACCTGAGTATTTAGCTCGAAGCAAAAAACCTCAATTCATTCTCAAGTACAAACTTAGAACTGATGGACCGGACTCTTATCGCATTGAATTTTTTCTAATTGATGCAGATGCAGTCCAAATTATAAAGCAAGATAAGCATGAAAAAATATCATTAAGCGAATTATTATATGAATTTCGTTTGGGGCTTTATGAATTTATTTTAGAAAAAAAATTGAGACCAGAAGAAAAAGAAACTTTTCAAAAAGCTTCACAAAACAAAATCGACTCCATTCATAAGCAAAAATTGGATAAACGGCCTATACCAGTCCAAGAAAAATTTTCTGGGCAACCTGATTTAACCCAACCTCCCACATTACAAGAAACCAAAAATCTAACCTCAGATCCTAAAAAAGTACATACTTTAAAAACGCTATCTTCTACTCTTTCTTCATCAGAAATAAAATCCAGTTTATGGAAACTTTTGGAAGACTCAGATTCTGATGTGCCGTGGAATTTGCAATCCACATCGTTGAATAATTCTCAAAATAATAATAAATCCCATAAGACCAGCCCGCTTAACCAAACAAATGTCACCAATCCATTTATTCTAGGGGCAAACATTGCTTTGAAAACTGATGATGAATTATCCCAAAGACTTGGTTCACACCAGTTTCATTTTGCCTGGAAATATGTGCAAAGAAGATTAGTAATTACCGATCTCGTTCGCATTGAAAATGAATTTTATTCACTTATCGGTTTTACTACAGAATGGATCTACTATAATCCATTACATATTTCTAAATTGCTTTTTAGAAATGGAATTGAAATAGATAAAGCCTTAAAGACCAGGCCCATCGACATGAAAGGCCATTTTTTATTCAGATCAGGTGTCGGTTATAAATTAAATTCCTGGTTTTTACCATCCTTATATTATGAACAAAGTGACTTGCACTATGCCAACCTTAATGAATATGGGAAAGGCATCGTTGCCAATTACCATTCCCTTAAATGGATAAGTTTTGAGCCCGCTATTTTGGGAAACAAAACGTATCTTAGCCTTCATTTTGCAAAATCAATTGCTGGTTCCAAAAATGGTGATCCCAGGGAAAAAGACGGCCCCGATGGATATCGCTATGGATGGAATGTTCGTTACTTTTTTTCCAACAAATTGTGGAGAACCCGTTTTTGGGCAGATGGTGAATATAGAAAAGAAACCTTTCGCCGAGATAATATCAATAATAAGCTTGAGATCAACAAACAAGAATACTCTGCCCGACTAGGGGTTTACTTTTGATATTAAAAAAGAGAATTGATATAAAAGGTAGCACCTGCAAAAATTTGAATAATAAAACTGGTAGTTTCCACCCCCACGCCTCGTAAAACACTTAGTTCACCTTTATATGATGTTGAATTATTGGCCATGTATAAGATCCCGCCATTTCCCCCGATTTCAATACCCAAATCGCTGCGAACTTCTTTTTTGGGTTCATACACCATACTAAAAAAACCCAGACTCCAGCCAGCATAGTATCTAAATACCGGATTGGTAATTACCTTGATGTTTTGATCAACAAAAACTGCACTTACCCCATCAGCACCAAAATAATATTTTCGACCACCGCTTACCGCATAATATTTGCTAACTTCACCAGCAATACCGGAACCGGTCGCTCTAAAAGAATAGGAGGTTCTCCGGGAAGTGAAAAACTCATAATTAAAATCCAATGAAATAACGGCTACTGATCCACTGGAAACCCCTTTGGTCTCATCAAAGGCGCCAGAATTTTGCGAAAAGCCAGCATTGATCATACCAAGCGATATACCAAGCTGATCCTTATAAGTGACCACTGCATAAGCATCGAAACTTAACCCAAGGATAAACAACCAGACAAAATTTTTTCTAAGCAGCTTTTTTCTCATTTAACTGAAATAACCCCTCATGGTAATCAGACGCAATCTCCTTTAAAAAGCAGTCAAGTGCCTCTTGAGATTTCCCATCCTCGGTAATTGACTCAAGAATCATCATAATTGTATTCACTTTATCTTGAGGTATATGAGAGATTATAAAATATCTGGTGCTTTTGGGCAAACTGACAAGTAAAGATGCAATCTCTTCCGCTGTTTTGAATTCAAATTTTCTGGTTAGGTAGTTAGCTGGCAGTTTAGTAATACCTTCCTTGGTCCAATCTGGTTTGCAGAAATTGATCACTTGAGCTTCAGATGTATCAGTCTCAAGTTTCTCGGCAAACATATTTAAAGATTGATCCAGAGTATCTGGTGAAGTTTCATTTAAAGTCACGTTTTTACCGTAGGTAGCAAATACCTGAGCAATCATCTCATCTGTTGATCTGGTTTTTTCGTCAGTTACTTTCACCACATCGATCCCGACGAATTTTTTTGATCTATTAATGACATTTTTTATAATATGTTCGTGATTAAGTTCATAGAGATCTTTAGGTGATAATTCTGCCCAAAACGGCCTATCAAATTTTGAAGATAGTTTTTTTATCATCACTTCATCAAGATAATGAAAAACTACCGCATAGGTTGAAACATCATTTATTTCCTTCAAGGTTTTAACCAAAATATCAGTATGAACATTTTTGAGACCAGCCAAAACGGTTTCATCTAGTTTTTTAGTCATTGGCCCGTTACCTTCCTTGATAAGTTTTGCTGATATTCTTTCAGAAAACCCTTTTAGCCAGTTGTCAAATTCCAAAGCGGTATAAAATCCTTTCTCCTGCTCCATTCGTATAAGTGTCGATTTCATAAAGATATCTTCTGGTACAAACTGAATTTGTAAATAAGGCATCAGGGTTTTTAATCCTAGAAGATCGCTTCGCTCCTCCTTAACCAGAACTTTCAATATATTCTTATTTTTAGAGATCTCTGACCTGATAAATTTAACCAATTCATCCACGTTAGAATGAGCGAGAACATTCAGGTGAGTCTGGGTTAACCATGTTCTTCTTTTATAAAGTTGATATCCAAAAAAACCAAGCCCAGCCGTCAGTATAAACATTAACCAATTACCAAGATTATCAACCAAAACACTTCTGAAAACACTTCGAATTTTGCTCACCAAACCATTGGCTCCAACGTAAATAAAACTCACATTATATTTTTTTCCCTTGAATTCACCTTCAATTAATTGCTTGATTTGATTTTTTATTTCACTCGAATAATTAGTAGCTGATACTATCCTGATATCATACCCGTCAATTTTTAAAAAATTTTTATCACTATCTACCTGATCTTTGATGACAAGAGGAAGATAATCAAGTTCGTTATTCTCTAAATTTTTTTCCACCGCCGACTTTCTTTCATCCAGTTTAACGGTTACAGAGGCATAAAAATTTAAATCCTCAAAAACTATCCTGATTACTTGATTAATTCTTGATTGAAGTTGAAGTTCAAGGAGAGAAATTTCTTTTTCGGATTGTACATCACTCGTATACCCGGCAAAACCAACCTTGATCCCTAAACACACCCACCAAAGAACAAATAGAGCTTTCATTATTTAGTCGCCTTTTTTTCAATTAATGAAATCATTTCCCTCATCCTCATGGCCATGCTGTCTTTTCCATCAATCGCCAGCGATTTTTTAACATATTTTTTAGCCCGATCAATGCTCCCATTTTGCATTTCCACATAGGCTAGCAATGTATAAAGAGAAGAAACTTCTGGATTTTTAGTTTCCAAATCAAGAATTATCTTTTTTGCTTGATCAAATTTTTTACTGATTATTAAAAACTGGGCAGTCAATAATTCCCTAATAATGGCATTAGTTTTGGGAGGTGGAAAATATTTTGCAGTTATCTTCACGCTGTTAGATTTATTATTTTTTTGAGCAGTACATTCTTTCAGTTTATATTCCAAAATTTGTAAATCTGCGTCCCTTGTCTGACTTCGTTGGTCGTTATAAGTTACGTCTGACACCGGACCAACACTTGCAGGAACTCTTGAGGCTTGATCCACTTGCATTAAATGCAATTTTTCCTCTCTTCCTTTCAATTCAAGGCTCATTTTTTCCATATTCTCAATATACTTATTCTGATCTTTTTTAAATTGATCGACCGATTCTTTTAAATAATTTTTTTGCTCCACTAAAATTGCGTTTTGTTCTTGCAAATCTTTCAATTGCTGAAGTGCTAATTCGTGTCTTTTATTTTTATATTCCCGATCTACATCCAGATCAATTTTAAGATTTACACTGTCTGTTGCATCGAAAAATACTACCCTGGTAAAATACCCCGGTTTTTCCACCAAGAATGATACAAACTTTCCGTCAACCACATCAGCAACATCTTCCCATTTAAGCATTAGCGGTGTCTGACCAACCACCTTGCCATCAGCCCGATAAACGTTAGCTCCAGACACCGAAGTAAAAATACTATACTCCGCATTCGGCACTCGCTCCCCTACCAAGGAACACGAACACATAGTCGCAGCAACTAGAAATATTAGAATAATTTTACCAATCATATATCCAACCGTCCGTTCTCCAAAACTTCTCGGGCGAAACTAATTAAACTTGATAAAAAAAATGAGGCAAATTGAACCGAAAGATAATGTTGAGTATTTTAATCATAAGTGCCTAAATTTGATAACCCCATAAACCATAAATATCCTTAATCACTAAATCGTTATATTTTGATGTTTCACCGTCATAAATAGTTGGCATAATTTCTAAGATTTTAAATTATTTTTATTAAGATTTGATTTAAGCTGTTTTTGTTAACGTAATTTTTAATCCATTAATATTACGTCTTTAAAAAAGTATTCATCTTTTCAATTTCAACTGGTTATGTATGTAACGTTTTCATCAAGAAATTTAGCCGATAAACCGATGATAATATTGGTGAGTACCCCGACTAGTAACCTTTAGCCATTAACCTAGGTAGCGACTTATGAAGAAGAATAAAATCCTTATCCGCTCAATCACTGCTGTCTTTATTCTCTCGCTGTTTGGTTGCGTTGGTGCCATTAAAGAAAACAAAGAAAATTTGGCCGTAGGAGATGGAACACTTAACCAGACGCCTACTTTCACCTTTGAGGGATTAACAGAGGCCCAGGCAATAAGTGATGCACGAATAAATTTAACCTTCAAACCAGCTGAATTAATCGGCGGGGGCGAGGGTAACTCCAATGGCGGAGAAGGCGGCGTAGAAGTTGGATTTATGTACAAGGTTATGCGCGATGGAGGCAATACCCCCATTGCTTCATTTGTGGATACCAATCTAACATTAAACCCCGATGGTCAATACGTTGTCGCAGTACCTACAAACGGTCGCGGTGATTGCGGTACTTACAATATTATTGCTGCAAAAGCTGATGAAAGCGAATCCCATAGCGGTGCAACTTTCTTTAGAGTTTGCAGTCACAATGAGTTTTATCCAGAATTCGATGGGATTTTAGCAATTCTTCCACTTTCCGGATGTAATCTCTACAACGGTGCCAAGATAACCTGGCGTATAGCCAATAAATCTCCAGAGCTAAGATCTGAAATTGAAAGATTCAATACTCTCAAGGCAGAAAATTTCACCCTCTACCAGGATGGAAGGATTAATTTTACCACCTTCAACGATAACAACGCCACTTATGATGCTGCTATTGATGAATTAAACGAATATGCACCCTACTCTTACTCGATCTATTATGCCACCAGCCAGGAGGCACTACTTGAAAAACTCAATGACCCTACCGCTGTTCCTGCTACCACCGTTAACAATATAAATGCTTCGTACTTCGAGCTGACCGGCTTAAATTCTGGTGTTCAGTACCATTTTGCAGTCAGATCTTCAACGAACGTTATAAGTTCAACTGCTAGAATGAATATGGAGACTAATGTTCACATCGTTACTTATACCACTCCGCAAATCAACAATATCAACTTTGGCGGAATAACCAGTGTCGAGATTCCAAAAAACACCAACGGATATAACAGCGCCGTAGTCCGCTACACTGCTTGTACTGGGTGTGATAAATACCAATATTACGCAAAAAGTAGCGCTCTCCCGCTGGATATCGATTCCGACGTTCCAAGAGGAACAATTAATCTCAACGAAATACCTAACAATCCCGAGTCATTTACTATTAACGGTTTACAAAAACACACTAACTACTACTTCTATGTTGTCGCTATCAATAACTGTGGTGTTTCTGGATCACCTGAAGTAGCGGGAACTGCCAACTCAATTCAAAAAATGACCACTCCGCCAATTAGTCCGTTTAATGGTGTGACATCCATTCAGACTATTGGTGGGGCCCTAGACAGGCTCAAACTCAATTGGTCTCTACCAGATACCGCTAATGGTGTTTATGATGAATACGTTATCTATCAGACCGACAATAGCGGAACCATTATCCGTCAATTGACAAATACCAACGATGTTATGAGCGACGATCCTTATATTGATCCAGTTAATGATCTAACTGACCCAACTTTAGTAAGTGCTGCAGTAAGAGACGTAAACGCCGGAGTTGATGTCAATAACCCGAATCGTTTTTGCTTTGTAGTGGCTCCAAAAGAAGGAGACTTTAACGGTCCAGGAGGCGTGGGACGTGAGATGGCCACTGCTGACAGAAGAGTTGTTTGTAAAGACTTTTATTATCAAGCGCCAAATTTTGTGGGACCAAGCGCCGGTAATTGTGCCAACACTTCCAGTAGTTTTAATGTAAGCTGGTTGGTACCAACAGAGGGAACCTATAGCCAGTTCCGTTTGTATTATAAAATTGATGAGAACGAAACCGAAATGGATTATGCAGTTGCCGAAGCCGCAACCTCTATCGTCGCCCAAGGTAAGGGAGAAGGATCAGGTTTCACCAGAATAGAGTTTGATTATGATCCTCTAGCAACCCCGTCTTTAACTCCGCCTCTTTTTGCTGGTGCAGTTTCTGCCAACCCATTTACCGTAAACGGTCTCGACCCTGATACCACCTATATTTTTGCTATGGAAACTTATTATGACGCTGATGGAGCGGGGCCTGGAATACCTTTCTTTGTTAGGCCAAGCGTACTAAGAAGATGTAGAACTTCCAAGCCAGAAGTGGTGCATGAGGGTTGGGAACACATCATGGCGTTAGGACCAAAAACCAATGGACTCGATAACGGTAATAAAATAAAAGAGAAGCTAAGTAATGTTACCAGAAATTCTCTAACTTATCTTGGCAGTGGTGCCGCCAGTGATATTGATCCTTTGCAAGGTTGGTATATGGAAGAAGACCCTTCCGCTCCCGATACCGAAGGTACCGTTTTTTTAAGCTGGTTTGATTTTAAATTTTCTCAATTAAGTGGAGTTTATGCGAACTCCCTTATTGGTTCTGGTTCGACCGCTGAGTATGTAGTTAATCGATCTCTCAATGCTGATATGAGTGGAGCTACTATCATTGGAACAGTTCCTTTGATTGAAAATGTATATTTATATAACTTTTTAGATGAAAATATTCCTGCTCACTCACGCAAATATTACTATCAAGTAGTACTTAAGGTTAACGGTGTTGATCTGGTTTTCGCCAGTACTGATGCTACCGAAAACGCCATTAATAGTTCCAATGCTATTTTAAGTGTAATCGTTCCCCCCCCTAATATGGCATTTATTCATAGATACATGTTTAACAAGCATCAATGTAGAAAAATTGATAGAAATATTCATCACGGCAAGCATGCATTTCCTGATGCCGCTTTTGATAGAGTAATAAATTATGATGCCAATTCCCTTACCGCCTATCAAGTCAGAGGGGCACGAGGTGCACTCTTTAACACGCCTACTAATAAAAACTACGATATTGCTAAAAATTATCAATGTGAATACAACGGAGTTGGTAGCACCAGGGATGAAACCACTGGCAATTTTGTTTTCGATATTGGTAAAAGTTTTCTAGTCGATCGCTTTGAAGTTGGCGCAAAAATTGGATTGAATGCCTGTGACATTGATGGCAGCGACGGTGGACCATATAACTGTGTGGCAGAATATTTATCATACCGCTATGAAGCTTACGCCAACACCATCTTTTATGAACTAGGACACGTCAACGAGTATCATGCTACTTATTATTACGATGCCTATTTTGATCGGGCGGATATCTGGGTAAACACTTCCGCTGACGGGATAGCAAGTACGGCCTGGACATATCTGGACAACCCCGCTTTTTCCATAAGCCAATTTACCAACATTTCAAATCAGATTTTTAGTAATCAGGCTTATCTCCCTCCCGCTCGCATTGCTACCTACGAAAAGGCAAAAGCCTACTGTAACAACCGAACCATCAACATTAATGGAAACAACTACATTGGCCGCCTGGGTTCCAGACAGGAATATATTGTCATGGGTGATTGGCATGAACAGGCAGCGCCACTTGATCTCATTGATATCACTCTCAGACGAAATCTAACAGGAAGTGGAAAAGACAAATACGGTTGTAATACTGCTGACGGAGACAAGGGTGCTCAATATAATCCGGTTCCTTATCAAGATTTGGCCGTTAGTGGTGGACCGACTGATATCACCAAAAATAATTATCCCACCCGCAATGATCCTGTTAATTACGCAGCTCATTTGCTTCGTACCGGATCATATTCAAATAATACCGAACATTCTAGTCATTTATGTTTTTCTAAATTTGGATTACAAGACTTTGTTGGAAATGAAGTTGAAATGACCGATGATTGGTTTATTAATTCAGGAAGCGGTTGGATGCTAGACATTAACAAAACTCCTGAAGAAATAAAAAAATACTGGCAACATACCAGCAAACTATCTACTGAGGATGGATATCTTCCTACTTCAACAGATTTCTATGGGAAGCATAATCTTTTAGCTGATTCTTTTGGATTTCTCGCTGAGCAAACCAGCCAGTTTTATAATCCACTAGCCGGGTTAAAATTTGCATGTATTAATGCTGAATGGGGGGTCGCCAGCGGTTGTTACGATTATCAAGCCCCGCCAAACAATAACAACTTAAACGGTTATAATAATTTACCCGATTGGATGAATTATATGTTTGCCATCAACTCAAGAGATTATAGCTGGAACTTCCAAGACACCAGCAGGGATGGAAGCCCTGGTGTTCTGGTAAGAGTTGCTGAACAAGATAATTATAGCCCTTTCAATTACCACTATCTTCCGGATGTATTTAGTGCATACACCGATGGATCTACTCGCCAGCTTACCGTTGGGGGATCTGGTTATTTAAGAGAGAGTTCTTGGCAAATGGGTGGTGACGAAGGAGGTGTTTATAACACCAGACCTAAGTGGTCTTACACCGGCAATAAAGTGGGAATCAGATGTGTTTTCAGTGTTCCATAATTTCTAAAAAGTGCGCAAGGGACGTTGAATGAAGTTTTTGTGTTTTATTATATGGATTATTTTACTTTGCTCTTGCAACGAGCAAAATGTCATTACTAAGCTCGATGCTAATAATGGTATCTTAAATGTTTCTTTCAATCCAAGTCCTTCCTTTGGCTCGGTTCTCCCGGGAACTTTTCATGAAAAAACCATCACCTTAAATAATCTTGGGGGATTTCCTTTAACGTCATTAATAATTTCAGGTATCGCTGGTTCACTGGCCTATCAAGGAGGAACCTATCCAGGTACTAATGGAACTTGCGGAAGTTCACTTCTCCCAGGACAATCATGTAATATTACGATCGCATTATATTCGGAAGAACAGCAAATACTCTCTACTAACTTGGTGATCAACTACAATGATGGCATCACCGATAAAACCCAATCCTTTAGTATTAATGCTGATATCTCTAATCCAGGATCATTAATTATTGCGCAAGGATATTTTGGAACACTGCCTGAAGCAGTCTCCAATAATACCAATTCCATCCGTTTTCCCCGGCTTGCCCTTGGCAACGTTCAAGAAGAAATCATCACTATGGCGAACAACGGTGGTCGAACCATCACTTTGCTCGACATACCAGTTTTACCGGGCGATCTGGCTTATTCTGGCGGTTTATTTCCCGGAGACACCGGTGATTGCGGTCTCACTTTAGCTCCTTCCGCTCTTTGTGTTTTTGTAGTATCCCAACACACTTCGGTGGAGGGACAATCCAATCTCGAAATCCCCTTTCCGTTTTACAACGGGAGCGAAACAGCCACCCGACAACTTCAATTCACACTGGATGTGGTAGATGAAAGAGCTGACTTGATTTTACTAGGTCCCGGCACAATCAACCTGGGGAATATCCCACAAAATTACAATATCATAAAAACTGTAGATATTATTAATAACTCCGTAGTGGCTTCAATTAATACCATCATGTCTCTTACCAATATCTCTGGTGGTTTAACTTTTACGGGTACTGCTGGATACCCAGGTTTAGGTGGAAATTGTGATGACTCTTTAGACCCCGGTGATTTTTGCTCTATAGAATTTTCTTTTGTATCAAGCGATTTGGGAATCCATAACGAAATTCTTTCCATCGATTACAACGATAATCATATTTCCAGTCCATTGGCAGTCACCGCCACCTCGTTAATCACGGCAAACGTTGTTCCTCCGGCTTTGATAACGATCAACGCCACTTACAGTGTACCAAACACCACTCCCAATATTTTTGGTACTAAACCCGTAGGTAACGTTGAAACCCGAGTTTTATCCCTGGAAAACAGCGGTGGTTATAAAGCCAAGAGTATTGCGGTGGAATTAATCAATAACCCTTCCGGAGTTTTTGCTTTACAAGCTGGAGGAAACTGCGGAGTAACCGTTACCTCCCTAAATCCCACCGGTCGCTGCACAGTAAAAATCAAGGTTCAGTCTGATTTGATAGGGAATTTTAATGCTGATTTAAAAATTTCCTACGACGACGGCTTAGGGGACGGAATTGCCAATACGTCTAGCATTTTTCCATTGTCCGTTTCTTATGTGGATGTTTCCAATCTTAGATTTCTACCATCATCCAATATTGATTTTGGAGAAGTATTATTTGGTCTTCCCTCCACAAATGTAACTGTCACTCTGAATAATCAAAGTGCCGGAACAGCAACTGATATATCCCTTGATATGACCAACTTAATAACATCCGATTTTGATTTTATCTCCACCACCTGCACAGCGACCTTGAGCGGAAATTCATCTTGTGAATATATTTTCCAAATAACACCAACTGTTTTAGGAATTAGATTTACCGGCTTAACGCTAAACTATAATGACCTGCTCGGTTCAAGTATACGAAACCTTACCTTGCGCGCCACCTCGAGAAATCCCTCGGATTTATTTATCACTGATCTAGGCAATAACAATTTAAACTCAATTGATTTTCAAGATACACCCGTTGGCAAAACGTACACCCTTCCTATCCGGATAACCAATCCAAGTAGCAATATAACTGCCAGAAATGTTATTCCAACTATCAGTAATCCTCATTTTTCCGTGATTGATTTTGATCCTGACTCTTGTTCAAGCTTTTCCAATTTCGATGTATATCAAGCAGATATTTGCGACATAGAAATTGCCTTTACCCCCAGTGCTCCGGGTAATTACTCTGCCACCCTTAGTCTGACCTATAATAATGGACTAGGTATAGTTGTTGAAGACTATCCTGTACTGGGAGAAGGAGTTAATAGTGGTCTTTTAGAAATCAGTGGTATTACCCGTTTCGGTATTCATAATTTCGGCAACGGTGTTACCAATAATACGACCAGTTTTTATTTAACTCTGGAAAATACTGGTACCGCAACTGTTTCTGCCTACAGCGCCACAGGGCTTGGTGGTAGATTCACCTGGGGAGCAAGTGATTGTGTTGGCGTCGATATTCCTCCCGGAGGAACATGCCAGCAAGAAATTTTTTTTAATCCAGTTGCTACTGGTGATCATCGTTCGTGGTATGGTTATGATTATTTTACATCTTTAAGCACCAAACAGTTTTCTTTTGAAATTGTGGCTTACGGTATAAGTCCAGCAGACATATTTGTCAATTTTGCCACAGGGCCTAATTCTTATAACTTTGGAGATGTACCCTTCCTGTTAACACGAGTATTATCCATTACTCTAAGTAATGTAGGAGCAGCTTCTGCTAATAATTTCTCGGTGGCACTTAATCAAGGTGCCCTGACTTCTTATAATTACTTTACCAACTGTATTCAAGGAGGCTCACTGGCCAGTGGCAACTTTTGTCAAATTAATGTTACCTACTCTCCAGAAGATCAAACAACCCATAGCGCCTCAGTAAGCATAAATTATAACGGCTATGGTAATGAAACATTGCCCATCATCATCAATATTTCAGGACGGGGAGTGGATCCCATTGCTAATTTTGCCGGTTGGTACGAAATATTTTCCGTAACTGATGATAGCACAGGAACCATTAGACTCAAATGGGATGCGATGATCCCTGCTTCTGCGGGAGTAGTGGTAGATGGCTATAAAGTTTATCAACGAATTGGATCTCCTCTGCCAACCACTCTTGCTAGTATGGCACCTTACGAAGTGGCATCCATTAATGGAATCCAATTTTCTGATCGTATTTATACTGTTAATAATGTCCCGCCAGATACATCGTACCACTTTGCTATACGGCCAACTTATCTTGGAAGAATAATTGATTCCACTGACAAAGCGGCTAATCTGAATATTATTACCCCTCCTCTCCATATGGCACTGGTTCATCCCTATGCGGTTAACAAAAACGTTTGCCAACTTATGGGCCTTGCTACAGACGCTAATCATCAACTTGGTTGCGCATATACCGGTAGAGGAAGCACTGACGGATATTACATCTTTGATCGCTTACTTTATGTTGATCGATACGAACTAAGCCTGAATGCGTTTGGTGAACCACAAAACTTGCCTGGACAAACTCCTACCGAATACATGTATCAATTTATGGCAAATGATGATTGCAATAACGTGGTATTATCTTTTGATGGTAATTTTTTAACCAAACGACTTCTTCGTCGATCAGAGTTTGCTGCTGCTGCAGCTTGGCCGGCTAACTTGATCACAGCGGACATTGAAGCCAGGGAAACCGGAAATGCCACTAACTATTGTAAAGTTGCACAAGACAACCCATCGTCCACCGGAACAAGCACTGATTGCGTTTCACGTTATGGAATTTACGATATGGTGGGAAACTTATGGGAATGGAACACAGATCAGATCAACGGTACCATTGGCTGGACTACTCCCCTGGATCCAAGTAACGATGAAATTTATGGTATTATTCTAGGTACAAGTGGAATGTTTCCCAACTATGTTGTTAATCTACCTTGTTATAGCGTCGCCATGGGTTTCGTCATCTCCTACGGCAGTGGCAGTGTTTGCACTGATGGCCTGAAAGCATCCGACTATCCTAACCTTTTTAGTAACGATTATTTCTGGACGCCTATAAGTGCAGAGTTAAAAGGTGTAAGAAGTGGCGGTGGTGTAGGAACCAATGGCAATTTCTATGCAAGAAAAGCCGGTAGATGGATCGCCGATTTTAGTACAAGTCTGACTACTTCTGTCAGCAAGACCGGCGCACGCTGCAGTTTCTCCCTGCCCTTTGAAGAATAGTTCAAGTTAATCCATCTTACTCCAAATAATACAAAATCGTTCTAACTAATCCATCCATTTGTAAAGCTTCACAAAGAATTTCCTCGTTCTTTGGCCTGAAATTAAAGGGGGATTTGGTTAAAACTACTCCTGACTTTTCTTCTTTGTGTCCAAGTCTAATTCCAAAACCTGTAGTTTTATCAACGTTAGGGATAAACTCCCCCTTGGGAATATGTTCTGTTAAAACCAAATATTTAAAAGACGTTCTCTTGAGATTTTCTACAAATTTTAAAATCGTATGATTATCCAAATGCTGCAAAACCTGTCTGACCAATAGAACTTCACCCTGGGGAATTTCATCCTCACTCAAATCAAGCCGCCTAAAATCTACATTGTCGTCTTTAAACTTAATTTTATTATATTCAATTATTTTTCCAACTATGTCACAGGCAATATAGTTATTAAATAAGGGCCGGATTTTCTTTCCTACATAAAAATCACCACATCCCAGATCAACCGCATTAAGCCTTGGTCCCTTCCCGAAATATTTTTTAATATTTTCCACATATTTATCCACCACATACTCTTCATGTGATCCACGTCCGCTGCTAAATTCCAATTTTTTTTCATCGTCCCACAGTCGATTTCGATAAATTTCTTCAAATATGGTGGCGATCTTTTTACCTTTAAAGTAATTTTCCCATTTTCTATTTAAATATTCCCTTCTTATAAGAAGAATTTGAAGAGGAATAAATCTTTTTATCATCTTTATTATTATTTCCATTAAGGTATTTTATAAGAGTTAACGCAAAAACATTATAATAATTTCATAACTCGGCGAGCCATTTGTGCATTTATGTTATCTTTACTCATGCGGATTTATATATGGAACACAACCAAGGTCATAATTTTTTTTGCACTCGCAACAACCTTTCTTGTTTCGACTTATCTGTGGTCTAGTGAGGACGTACTTATTGAAAAAAAAATACTTGATGAAACCGGTAATCTCTACATTGAAACACATTTTAAACTTCCCGAAAGAAAACTTATTTTTAGAGAAAAAATACATATCATTGATGACAACAAACATATTATTTTTCAATATAAATTTGAAAAAGAAACACTAGTCTCTTTAGACTATTTCAACCAATATGCCCAACTCATTAAACGAATCATCGTGACTCATCGTGGACACACTTCTGAAGAAATCACCTACATGTATACTTCCCCCACCGATAATCACCCCCATGCATTCATAAGAAAAAATATCATGTTCGATTTTAATATTGCTAACTACGATAACAATGACTTTTCTTTCAATCTACATAAAGTTTTATCCCATGAACCAATCCTTGAAATAGACCGGAAAATTAAAATATCACATGATCAAACCCGGACTTTGGTTGCCATTATTGATTCAGGTGTTGATCACACCCATCCAAATCTGGCTTACAAATTTAGAATTAATTACGCTGATAAAATTGATGGTATTGATAACGATATTAACGAAGTCGTCGACGATTTTATCGGTTGGTCCATTCCTTTGCATAAAGGACTACCTGTTGAAAAAATCAATCCTGCTTATGAAACTATTCCACTTTCTCATGGAACACATGTCGCGGATATTATGTTAAAAAATATCGACCAGGCAGCCTTGTTACCTTTTACTGGCGATTACGGAGAAAGTGATTTTTTAAATATGGCAAACAATACATTTCAAACTTTAAAACCTGCCTTTGCCAATTTAAGTTTTTTATTTCCCCATTGGTCACTCCAGGAAATTCCTAAAGAAACTTACACTTCATTACAAAATCTCATTAAAAATAATCCTGAAACATTATTTTTTACAGTAGCTGGCAATGATTTTGGAAAAGAACTACAAAGTGGACGTAATGGACTTTATCCTGCCTCTTTTGACCTAGATAATATTTTAACAGTCGGCGCCCTTGATACTAGCGACATCCTAGAAAATGAAATGTTCGACTATCAACTAGCACCATACTCTAACTTTGGAATCGAACATGTTGATATTCTTGCTCCTGGCTCCAACATTGAAGCAGCTTCTCTGGGCGGTGGAACTATAAGGCATACCGGTACATCCATGGCATCTCCCTTTGCTTTAAACATCGCTCTTTCAATCAAAATAAGTTATCCCAAACTGACTGGGCAAGAAATTAAAAATATTCTGCTTTTTTCCGCTTATATTCCTAATATTGAAAATCCTTTTAAGGTACGCTGTGGCGGAATGATTTTTCCAAGAAGGGCAATGGAGGTTGCTAAAAGATATTCCTTTTTGAACACACAAAATGATTTTTCTAAAATCAGAATACTCAGTCTCGAAGTCCGTTTTGACCCATCTTTTAGTATGAAGGGTGAATTAACCGACGCTTCTTATCTTCAAAAATTAAATTTTCTATGGGATAGAATTTAAATCCATCCGTGGTGAAAATAAATTGAAATACTTGCCAAAGTTTTGTAAATTTTCTTATCTACATTTTTTTAATTAATTGAGAGGATTTATGAACAGAGAAACCTGGAGTTCAAAAGTTGGTTTGATTTTGGCAATGGCCGGCGGAGCAGTGGGGCTTGGCAATTTTATTCGCTTTCCACTACAAGCAGTCAGTAATGGCGGCGGCACCTTTATGATTCCCTACTTCGTTGCTTTTTTTCTACTTGGAATTCCACTTATGTTCGTAGAATGGGGTCTTGGACGTTACGGCGGAAGTAAAGGACACGCAACCCTTCCGGGAATTTTTTGTTCCATAAAAAATAGCATTGTTCTTAAACTCGTAGGTATTTTTGGCATAATGATTCCCCTAACAATCATGTCCTACTACTCCTTTATCGAATCCTGGACGCTTGGTTATTCTATTTTTTCACTTTCTGGTAAATTCAGCGCCGGACTGACACCCGAACAATCTTCAGCAATTTTTTCCGATTATGCTTCTTTAAAATCATTTTGGTTTCCCTATTCCCTTTTTATTTTTATTCTTTTTTTAAACGGATATATTCTTTACCGTGGGATTTCTGACGGTATTGAAAAAGTGGCTAAAATATTAATGCCTCTTCTTTTTATTTTTGCCTTTTTTTTAGTCATCCGGGTTTTCACTCTCGGAACTCCTGATCCTAGCCTTCCCGATAACAATATTATGAATGGACTTAAATTTTTATGGACACCTGATTTTTCTAAATTAGGTGAATTTAAAATATGGCTGGCTGCTGCTGGCCAAATCTTTTTCACTCTTTCTCTTGGTCTCGGTGCTATTGCTTGTTACGCTTCATATGTTAAAAAAGATGATGATATTGTAACCCCGGCCATTGCAACTTCAACAATTAATGAAGTTGCCGAAGTTTGTCTAGGCGGCTCAATTGCTATTCCTCTTGCGGTGGCTTTTTTTGGTGTAACCGGGGCCATCGGAATTGCAAGTACTGCCGGTCTTGGCTTTGGATTTGTAACACTTCCTCTGCTTTTTGCCAAACTTCCTTTTGGATTTATTTTTTCCTCAATGTGGTTTATCTTGCTCTTTTTTGCAGCGATCACATCCTCTATATCCATGGGTGCCATCGTTATAGCCTTTTTTTCAGAGGTAATAGGTTTTTCCAAAAAAACTTCTTGCTTGATAACTATGGGCCTTGTTTGTCTTCTTGGTCATTGGTCCATCTTCGTTCCAGGAGCCATTGACGAAATGGATACGCTTGCTGGAACTTATGGACTCGTCCTTTTTGCCCTAATTGAAATCTATGTTTGGGTTTACCTTTTTGGTTTTAATGCCTCTTGGGAAGAACTGGTTCGGGGTTCCCGAATCAAACTTTGGAGTGGTATAAAATGGATCATTGCCATTATTACCCCTCTATATCTTATTATTATTATTTCAGGATGGTTATACCAGGACGCTGGCAAAGTTTTTTTCTTAAAAGGCGTTCCCGAGGGAGAAATAATCTATCGCTGGCTAACTCGTATCATTCTTTTTATAACGTTTATCGGATTAAGTCTTCTTACGATCAAAAAAAAGAAAAATGAAAAATAATTTTCCACCTACATTACACCAGACACTTCAATACTTTTTAAAACTTGATGCGTTCAAAAAGTTGAGTTATAACCTAAACAAATGCGGAGAGATGCCGGAGTGGTCGAACGGGATGGTTTCGAAAACCATTGATCGCTTTTTGCGGTCCGGGGGTTCGAATCCCCCTTTCTCCGCCATTTTTTAATAATCTACTAATATTCATTCTACTTCTTTATACATATTATATGTAGTTATGCGATGACCATTATCACAGTCGAGATAGGTTATTATTTTTATAAGTTCAGGGCTTAATTCTTTTTTTGTTTTATGAATACAATTAAAACTGTTCCATCGAGCCATTATTTTTTCAATTGTAAATTCATGGCGATATTTTTCTTCTGGCAAATAAGTAATAAAATCAACGGTATCATCTTGTTTTATACTTATTCCCCACTTTTGTAGACCATCACTTTGAGTCTTTTATATCCAAGCAGAAAAAATATTTTTTGCAGGGTGTGTGATAATTTGAGTTGGTTCACCAATTTTATTTGTAAGTTTTTCTTTTGACCAGTTGTTTACAGAAGTGTTTTCAATAATATCCCATGTTTGCTTAATATACTTCTCCTGTTTTTTCTGATATTGATGATTTCATTTTAATTATGGAACTATTTTAATTGGATGAATTGTTAATTCCAAGGTCTGTTTTTTAGAGTCTTTCATAGTCATTACCGCTTCTTTACCAAGCAGTGTAATAACCTTCGGAGAGACAATGATTGATTCAGTTCCATTGATTTTTTCAATTATTTTTCCCTCGAAAATATAAGCATTTTCAAAGTTGTACTTAGGATCTGGCATTTTTTGTTCAGATTTACTTACTTTCATTTTTAAGACAAAGTTTTTGTCATTTTGAAATGGAATTTCCCATTCTGTTCCAAGCTTGGCAAGAATTGCGGCCTTTGTTGTTTTTATAGAATTACCATTTGTAAGTTTTGAGTCTATATTAAGCTGGATGTTAGTAGCAAAAGCACTACAAGAAAGAAGAGCTACAAGTAAAAAATTTTTTTTCATTTCATCTCCCAAGGTCTAAATGGCTATTCCATATAGTTTATATTTTATGGGTGCCGAATGGAAAGGAAATATTATATAATAAGCATATTCTAAAAAATGTTTCTAACCCTGTTACCAAACCATAAATCCCCCCATCTCTTCCCTATTTTGATAAGGATTTATCAAACATATTTTTTAATAATAAACTCAAGCACCCCGAAGATTGCCTCTTTTCATTGAAGCATAGGTTCCTACTAAACATAAAAAAGCAAAAATTCCAAAAGCATATTTTGCTCCAACTAAAAAATTTGAATAATTTTCTGGCATAATTTTAGCCTTTCCAATCAACAAAGAAAATAAACCCATAACAATCATCATGCTGAAAATTTGCCCACCAATGCGCATTGTTCCCAGCATGCTGGAAGCCATTGCATAATCTTTTCTACTTATAGAGCTAATCGCTGCATTAGTATTCGGAGAGGAAAAGAGCGCAAAACCCATTCCCATTAAAATTAATGCTATATAAATAACTGACAGACTGGTGGTGCTGGATACAAAGGAAAGAATAATCAAACCCCAAAAAGTCATTAACATCCCAGAAGAGGCAACCAAATATGGTTCAATTTTATCTGAAAGATTTCCCATAATAGGAGAAAAAATAGCCATGATAACTGGTTGAACCATCAAAACCATTCCCGCCTCTTTGGGTGACAGATGCTTAAGATACTGGAGATAGAGACTCAACAGAAATCCAACGCCGGCAGTGGCACAGTAGTGAATTAGTGCCGCCAAATTGGAAAAAACAAACACTGTATTGTTATAAAATAAACTTATATTTATAAGCGGTGATGAACATTTCTTTTGATAAAAAATAAACGGTGCCAGACCCACTATTCCAAACAAAATCAATCCATACCCCCAAAATGAGGGTAAAATAGAAAAACCATAAGTCAGCCCTGTCAAAATTAATCCATAAAAAATACTTCCTTTCCAATCAAATCTTTCCCCAAAAGATTGAGCCGATTCCTTTTTTATTTTAAAGGTGATTAAAAGAATTGATACCGTTGACAGGATAATTGGTATAAAAAAAATGGACTCCCATCCCCAGTACTCAACCAATATTCCACCCAAAATCGGTCCAGATGATAATCCGACATAAACTGAGGCCACTTGAATACCAAAAACCTTTCCTCTATGATCTAGAGAAAAAGCACCTGCCAATAGGGCCATGCTGGTACCATAAATAAAAGAACCAGAGATCCCTTGAATACATCTGATAATAAGAAAAATCACTGAACTTGAAGCAAATGTTGCCATAATACTAGACAATAATAACAACATATTTCCAATTAGAAGAAACTTTTTACGTCCATAAATATCTGCCAATCGTCCAAGCGGAATTAGACTAATTGCTGATGAAAGTAAAAAAATAGTGGTAACCCAGTTCAATTCAATTGCATTCATATTCAAATGAATTGAAAGTGCAGGTGTTGCAATATTGATAGCTGCTGCCATGAATGGAACAATAAATCCATTTAATAGTGCGACAGACAATACTGACCATTTATTCATATCGGGAAAACTCTAGATTTATTTTCATATTTCTGTTTTTAATTTGAAATTTTATAAAACTAAATGAGTATTTTTTGTTTTTCAAAAGCAAGGGTTACGACCGCTCCGTTGGGTGTTTTATTTTTAAAATTTATATCAATATTCATTATTTCAGATAATTTCAAACACAGCACCAATCCTGCTCCGTGTGAATGTAACAATTGGTCCAGATTATTTTCATTTTTCATATCTTCTAAAAATTTTCTAGAATATGGAAAACCCGGCCCATTATCGCTAAATGCTATTTCAAACCAATCACCTTTCAGAGAAAGATGAATTTGTGGTGGAGATTCGTGTCCATTACCATGTTCAATTGAATTTCTAAGAATATTAGAACAAAGTATCCAAAAATAATCAATATTGACACTAACCAGTGCCTGTTCTGATTCAAGGCTGTCTTCAAAACCTACCTCATTCTTATAAATATGTTGAAACTCTTTGGCAGTAGATTGCAATAATTTTTTTAAATCAACATTTTCCTCAAAATGCACCATGCTATCTATATAGGCTAATCCACAGATATTATTAACGATGGAACGTATTCTTAATATGTCTGTAACAGCCTGAGCACAAAAAATATCATTTTTTTCCTTAGCATCATAATTATTGGCAACTTCCCGCCTGGTAAGTTCAATTTCGTTTAACAAATTGGTCAGGGGGGCTTTAATTTCATGGGCTAAAAATCTGCCAAGATTTTCCTGGCAAACCAGAGATCTTTGGGCACGAAATATTAATTCATTGACCGAAATGATTATTTCATTTAAAAAAAGATTATCTGGATGTTGTTTTAATTGTTTCCACTGAGACGGTGGGTAATTTTTTATTTTTTGCACATCGATTGAAATTTGATTGATGGGAAACAATAGTTTTCTAGAAAATAAAAAAAACAATGGAAAGAATAATATAATTACAAAAGCAGCAATCAATGCAGTTTGGGTTATTGCATCCAACGTAATTCTTTCAATGTCCTCTATGGAAGAAAGCAATTCTACAAAACGTTCCCGTTGATCATCAATCTTAAAAGATTTTATGCTATTAAGATAATTCTTGTTGGAAATATGAACAGTCTCAAAAGCGCCATCCACAATACCATGGTGGTCAATATCATACTCATTTTCACTTGCATGATTTTGTTGAATAATATTTTGCTGATCATCCCAGACTCTAATCAGCCTTATGTTGTTAAGCTTTTCAATAAGTTTTGAGGCAATATCAAACGACAACTTTTCATCGAAAGTAGTTTTATAAACCGACGTATAGGATGAAATAAATAATTCTGAAGTGGCAACCAGTTTATTATGAAAATATTTTTCCTTGCTACTGTGGGCAGACAAATACATCACTGATGTAACCATAAAAAAAACAGCTACCGAAACAACTATAAAACCAAATAACAATTTGACTAATATTTTATTATTCATTTTAAACGATTTTAAATTCACCAAGACTGAGTGTTAGACAAAATATAACCACTCCCTCTTCGTGAAATTATTAATGGCTCACAACTGGCAAAATTTATTTTTTTACGAAGTTTTGCAATTGCGACATCAACCACATTAGAGCCGGTATCAATATTGTAACCCCAAACCCTATCCAGCAGCTCAGTGCGGGAATGGATTTTCTGAGGATTCTTAACAAAAATTGTCATCAATTTAAATTCATATGGACTCAAATGAATAACTTTTCCGGCCCTTTGCATCTTCTGGCCATCCAACTCTAAGGTGATATCCTCATAGTTAATTATAGATTCAGGTGAAGAGCTTTCTTTTTTAACCAATTTTTTCACCCGGAGGCTTAATTCATGATATTGAAATGGTTTCTCCAAATAATCATCTGCTCCTACTTCTAGACCTTTTATCCGATTAATCGAACCAGACAATGCACTCAGAATTAAAATCTTGATATTTGGCCGAAGAGATCTAATGGTTTTAATCCAGCTTACAGCATCGAGTTTTCCAATTAAGCGATCCATTATTAAAATATCAAACGCCTGTTCTTGGAGTGAGTCGATGAGTTGATTGATAACTGTAAAAATTTCAACTTGATAAGCTTCAACCCTTAGTCCATCGGCGATAAATTTTGCGACCCGCACATCATCTTCTAAAATTGCCACTCTGGTCATAAGACAAAAACCCTTGTTTATTTTGATTATCCTGTCTAAAGCTACCCTAGCCAAAAAGTTGTTATATAACTTAACCACTAAACGTGCATCTATTTATTAACAACGTTGTTAATATTTCAAACCGCCAACACAAATTCAATATTAATAATTATTTTCTGTTTCAATTTAAAGTGCAAGAATTAACAAATGTTCATCTGTGAAAAATTTCACACAAATTATAGGGAGATACTGTTAATGTTTTTTTTAAACCGTATCATCTGATTTTTCTATTCTTGACGCCTGAAAAACTCTTAAATCGCTTGACGACGAAAGGAAGTTTCCTGAAACTTTTACTTTTTGATTTTTAAAAAATCTAAAATTCGAATCCAAATTTTTTCCTTTCAAAAGAATGTCCTCATCCTTATCTGTGTAAACACTGTACTCAACTACTTCATTATTTGTATTCCAACTAATGGGACTTAAGATACCAGTTACAACATTTAATTTGCTTGCTTTCATTTTTCTTCTCCTGCAAAATTTTTTAACTTGTGTTATTTAACTTGTGTTATATGTGCCTCAAGCTAGCACAGGTTTTATGAGAAAATACCCAACAAATTATTAAATTTTGTTCATACTTAGCTCCCTCAATAATATAATTTTTTCACTCTTCCATTAATTCAAACAGTAAAAATATTGTTAAAATGCCATGCTCGATTTTAACGGGAGCAAGGGACTGTCGGCTTCTTCATCATTTAAATAGATAGAGGTATCATCCTTAGTAGTATCGCTCATATGATGTTGATGTTTTTTTTGTAATAAAACCTCCTTATCCGTTTCAATTAATCGCATCAGTCTTTTGACAGCTTTATTTATACAAACATTTATTTGCATGCCTGAAGCTTCCCCCGTGTAAACTTTTGATCCGGAATTTAAAGATATTTTTACACAAATACCTTTTTTGAGATTTAAAATCTTACAATTTACTTGCGGATCCTCCAATATTTTTTCAAATTTTTTACATTCCTTATTCACATGCTTTTCAATCACAGAAAACCCTTTATTTTTAATCGTCAATGCCAAACTCATAATCTTCTCCTTAATAAAATTTAAAAATATTTTCCACAACCCCTAATAATTTTACCCTAAGCGGCCTTATTCAATTTTTGAATTTTAGATGCTTGAAAAACTCTCAAATCATCTGATGACGAAAGAAAATTTCCTGAAACTTTTACTTTTTGATTTTTAAAAAACTTGAAGTTTGAATCTAAATTATTCCCTCTCAAAATGATGTCCTCATCATTTTCTGTATAAACACTATATTCAACAATCTCATCATTTGAATTCCATCTAATTGGACTCAAAACACCGGTTACGGTTTTTCGTTTGTTAGTTTTCATTTTTTTCTCCTGATTAAATCGTGGTTACTGGGTTGGGCCAAACTAACATAAGTTTTATGACAGAATACCAAACATACTATTAAATTATGTTCACATAAAAATATCAGCGTAATGTATTTTTTAACCTAATTACAATTAAATATTAATACCAAATTTAATTATGCGCATAAACTCACCTTTGTTTTTTCTAATCAAAAACGTATTTTGTGAACATTATTTAATTCTAAGTTTGATATTTATTCATTATCAATATGCTAATTTCCGTCCCGTTAGAGCATTCAACTGTTCCAGTGGGTTGTACTTGTCGGCAAGACAATTCACATAAAAGGTTTAACCACGGGAAATATTATGAAAAATGAAATATTCCTTATTACCTTTTTGCTCATAATTTTTTTCTCACTTGGAGAAAATAATTCCAACTACCAAAATCTAAAGCTTAGTGATATGTACTGGGAGGATGTGGGCAGTACGACGACATCATTTGAAAAAAGAAATTTAAAAAATTCAAAACTCAAATTCCGTACTCATAATTATTATCAAAATGACGAATATATTAAACAGGTTCAAAATGAAATAAAAAAACTTTCAAAAGACATTTCCGATTTAAAACTTGAAGCCACCTTTTCCAAGGCTCGCACTAAAAGTGATTTTTTCGATGGTCTGCTTTCAATCAACTCCAATAGAAATGAGCAAGACGAGTATGGCCATTCACCCCCCAGTTCCCCCAAATCGAACTGGAAAGAAATTAAAAACAAATATATCAACCCACTCGACAGCGTTAACAACACTCTTGATAAAAATCAAGAATTAATGAGCCTAAAAACCGAACAATAATATTAAACAAAAAAATAACCAACATTTTTTTTTACTTAAGGAGGTAATATATGCAAAATAAATCGATTAAAGATGATTGGGTTAAAATTACACGCATTATCAAAGCACGTTTTAAGAAAATAACCGACGACAACATTGAATCAATGGAAGAAAACATCGAATTATTAACTGATCATCTTCAAAATATTTATGGTTATACAAAAAGTAAAGCAGACAAGGAATTGGAGAAAATCAAAGCTACTATTCATGCAGCAACCAAACCCAAAAAAAGAATTATTCCTAAAAACGATATTTCTTCCAACGAAACACAGCAAATCTAAAAACCAGTTTTTAAAATCCAGATTTAGCCCGTAATAAATACCTAACATTAACGTCATTTCATTATTGGTTTGATCTTTATTCATAAACTTTATGTTAGGTTGAAAATTTAATTATAAATGCCAACATTCCGTAACAAAAGGATATGAAGATGTTAAATGAAGCAAAAACACTAAAGGGATATAAATTGTCAAGTCTAGATGGTGAGTTTGGTACCATCAAAGAGTTTTACTTCGATGATCACTATTGGACAATTAGATATCTTGTGGTCGACACTGGTGACTGGCTGACCGAAAGAAAAGTTCTTATATCCCCTCATGCACTCAAAGCTTTGGACAAAGATAAAAAAACCATAGACGTCAATTTAACCAAAAAACAAATCGAAGATAGCCCCGCCCTTGATACTGATAAACCTGTTTCCAGGCAATTTGAAGAGCTTTACCATGGATACTATGAATGGCCAGTGTACTGGGATGGGCCCAATATGTGGGGAATCTCTCCTAATATAATCGACGATGGAGAAAAATGGTACCCAGATAACCGTGGGATAAAACCACTTGATCTTCATTTACGAAGCACACAAGATGTAAGCAATCACTCTATTCAGGCAGTCGATGGAGAAATTGGTCATCTTCATGATTTTGTTATTGATTCCAAAACATGGGCTATTCGCTACATCATTGTTGATACAATGAACTGGTGGCCTGGTAAAAAAGTTTTAGTTTCACCAAAATGGATAGAAAATATTAGCTGGCTAGATGAAAAAGTATTTGTTGATCTTCCAAGAGAAATGATAAAGGAGTGTCCGGAATATACCAAATTATATCTAGTAACTCGCGATTTTGAAGATGGATTACATCAACATTATAAACGACCAGGTTACTGGGTTGATGAATCATCTAATTTTATGTGAAACTATCAATTTACTTTACTGCGCCTATACTTACAACCTACTCGTTTCTATTTCAAAAAAGTTGTGCCCACGAAATATTAAACTTGTGGGCACAACATAATAAAAATAAAGCAAAATTTATCTATGGAGCATATGTCGTAAGTGCATGTACATAAGACATCACATTATAAGGAGACTTCGCACCGTCAGTGCTTAAGATTTCCTTCGTTTTTACTAATGGTCCGTAGATTTTTGCATTATCTTTATTTTTAACATTTAACAACGTTCCCTGAATGGCCAATCCAGCAAAAATTCCTCTTGCACGAGAGTAGCTATAAATTTCGCTGTTTAGTTGATAGTCTGTTCCGGCTTGGGCATCTCTACCCACTGGACCTACCGCAACTGCCGCATCAACTCCGACGGTAAGATTATTCTTACTAAATTTTTCAATTGCATTTTCACGAATAAAAACAAGCACCAAATCAACTGATGCAATTCCTATTTGAGCCCCCCAGCTGCCTCCCTTTATGGATAAAAAAGATGGCTGGCTCCAACCTCCTGGAACCCGACATGACACTAATCCAGTTCCGTAGCGGGCTCCAAATACAAAACCAACTCGTATAACGTCCGGTATGGTCGCCACACAAACTGCCCTTTTCAAAAGATCATCTGGAATAGTACTCTCAGAAATATTCATAATTTCTTCAAGAACGTTACTTGCATCAATGGATTTTTTTTCCAACTGAACTAATGAGGCTGCACCAGCGCCAAATGAAACAAAAGCGGTGGCCAGAACAAAAACCAAAAACTGAAATTTCTTTTTCATCATTTTCTCCTTTGTAAATCTTATAATTTGTTAAGTAACCCATCTGTTGTTAACATCAGAGTACATTTATATAGCGTTGATAATTTTGTATTAAAAAATTAAGTTACGACTTCCTTTTTTTGATTAACCAGTTAATAACCAGGATGGACACTAACACAGCAATTATGAATAAAGACCAAAAGGAGAATTAAATTTTGTTCATTTTAATTTTATTTCTTCACACTAGATAAGCTTCATAGCGGTGCTATACCTCTAATAAATTTTTACTTTTTACAAGGGTACCTAAAGCTTGTAAGACATTCGCGCTTGCATCAATTTCTGCTTTTAGTCTCGATAGCAACCTAGACGGAATGAAATTTTGTCGTTTTGTTACCACTGGTGGTTTGTTTGGACAGCCTGCAAAAACTCGTACTCACTGCCTACTTTTTGAACGTGGAATTGCACATGATAATGCAAACACTTTTTTTGGCAATCCCCCAGAGTCATTCACGTATGATATTCAAGATTCAAAAATCATAAATATTGATACTAATGAAGAAACAGGTTATGAGTTAAAAAATGATACTCTTATAATTACTAAAACAGGTGCCGTTCTCGAACGTGTTAAATAAATCTAACTACATTTTCAAAAGATCTTTGGGCCCAAGAGTACAACATCTTGGGCCAATTCGTTTTTATATTCGAGTAAATTCTATGATTCCAAGTTATTATTATGATTAAAAATATTCAAGAATAGCGGAAACTCGTAGACATTTCCCTGACTAAATGTTTCCAAAAAACTGTTGAAAAATATAGATTTTTTCACATTTGTTTTGTTTTCAGATTATTTCCGACCCTGGGGAACAATTTAGAGACAATAATGGCTTACCTTGCTAGTATTTAAGAATGAAAATTGCGATGCTTTTATTGTTCCTACTAACTCTCTTTAATGCTCAGGCAAATTCTTGTCCTGAAGGAACATATTCAATTCAAAATCATCCTCGTCAAGCATATTATAAAAACGATGGAACGCATGTTTCTTCTACAACGGTATCATCATATTGTCGTCATTATCGAGATGATGGCCTATTAAAAGAACAGTTTTTACTAGAAAAACCTAAGAAGTGGCCACACCCAAAAGAAAAATTTAAAGAGTGCTTAAAAGAAAAACAGAAAATAGTTTCAAAAATACTTAAATCAATTCCTAAAATCTTAACAAATATTGGCAAGCTAGAAATTTATTGTGCCCAAAAATCAGAAGTTTCCAACAATCCTGCGACCTGTGCGCCTGAAAAAAAAATAATCGTTTTGTATGATTCAAGTTTTAATATGAATACTAAAAAAATTATTATTCATGAACTAGCACACCTTTTATGGTCAAGATTGTCAGATAAAGAAAAACAATCATATTTTGATGTTAGTAAGTGGAGAAAATTTGATAATATATACATTTACAATAGAGCATCATTTTCCGCTCCAGATGGAAAAAACGGTCCTGAAGAAGATTTTGCTAATAATATTGAATATTACTTTACAAAACCTATTAATTTCAAAAGAGGATTTCCTCAAATTGATTCATGGATTAAAAAAATTTTGGGAGATAATAAATGAAACTAATTATATTACTTGTATTTTTAATATCGTGTTCTTCCGTAAAAACTATTGTAAATGAAAATAACGATCTTCTATCAACTTGGGAAATTATTGAAAATGCTTCTCTAAAAAGCTGGAACAAAGAACTATTAATCTCAAAACTAGGACTCCCAAATGAAAAGTATTCTCATCCAAAAAAACAAAATCATTCTGCCTGGATTTACCTCAACAAAAAAACAGGATTTCAAGAATGGGGAATCACTTTAAAACATGACAGAACAATTATCTCTGTTACTTATTTACCCAACGACCCCTATCGTAACGAATTTACAATTGAAAAAATAATGGCTCGCTGGAAAACTTTTAATTGTATCGACAAAACTGAACTGAAATTAAGTCCTGGGCTCGTAAAAACAATAACCTATCTTGACTGTGATAATGGTCATCGCATAATCACATACAACATGTACAAAGAAGTAGAATCAATATTAGTAGATTATTAAAAATGACGGAGAATGTGTGAAAGGTTTCGAACTACTTACTTCCATGTTTTTAAACTTGGAAACATCATAGAACACTCATTACCTATTAAACCTAGATCTTTTTCCAGAAAGCATCTTTTCCTCGACCAAGACACTCAACTTTGCCCTCTTTTTTGAGATTTTTTAAAACCTTTCGAATCATATAAGTGCTTGTTGCAGGGCAGGCCTTCTGCAAATCAGCAACCGAAAACTTTCCAAGCTGCTTCTCTAGTGCGGTTATTATTAATCCGGTTTTACTTCCTTTTGGTGTTTGAATTTCCCCCACTCTCCCTTCAAACTCTTTGTATGCCGTTTTGAAAATTGATAAAAAGCCATGGATCGTGAGTTCCTTTGTGCCATCCTTGAGAGCTTTGCTCCAAAGTTTCATAATACCGCTCATTATTTTCTTCGATAATTTTTTCTAAACTGATGTAACGACCAACTTCAAATCCTAAGAATGATCGGCATGCTGATCCTAAAAAAATCTTATAAATATTTATTTGAACTTGTGAACTTTTTTTAAACCCCACGATCTCAGATGTTGGTGGCAAAAAAAAATTCAACAATGACGAAGACGGTATTTCTTAGAAATTTGTATTGATTATCATAGCTTTTTTACAAATACCAAGCATAGGCAAGCACATTCTATTTTTTCTTTAATAACTTTTTCTTTTCTGATTCAGTAATTATTTTAAAATTTTCTTTAGTTGAAACCTTTTTTCCAGACTTTTTCTCTAGCTCTTTCATTATTTTTAAATTTTAGCTCTAAAAATATATTTACTCAATAGGTAACACATCGCCATCCTAATTCCTATTTCTTCCAATAACCATCCGTAATAGATAATAATATAGCTGCTTAATTAATTATTACCTCATTCTGATTAGGTCATTAGCATTATTTAGGATTTTTTTATTTACATTTTCTCTGCCTAACATCTTAAAATTACTAAACCGGCTTGTTTTGTATTGTATATGATACAAAATTATGTTGTATTATATACAATACTATAATATATTGTATTGTATATGATACATTTACCTTTTTGCTATATTTGCTATTCGAAAATTCACCCTGCAGATTTATCAAAACATGGATTACACCAAGCCTGCTTTGATAAATATTTCAAAGTTCAAGATTCCTTAGAGGATTTCGCAAATCTCACACTTAAACAAAACTCTAAGGAACCAGAAAACTTGAGTAGTATATCAAACTTAAACACAAGCTTTTTCCATGGCGCATTTAAAAAGTATTCTGCCGAGATTGCAGGTCAACAGTATATCCTCAAAATGCAACAACCGGATTATCCAGAGCTACCCGAAGTTGAATGGATAAGTAATAAAATTTTTCAAATACTTGGTATCAACATTACGGAATTTTGCATGATTAAATATAACGATCAGATTCCGACATTTGTTACTAAAAATTTTATTAAAAAATCTACCCCTTCAAATCTAGTGCATATTTATCATTTTTTAAAAAACAACGAAGAATATAACTGCGAGAATCTTGTTCAAATTATATTTAATCAAACTGGAAAATTAATAGATATAAAAAGTTTCATAGAAATGGTGCTAGCAGATTCTTTAATTGGTAATCATGATCGTCATGGAAGAAATATTGGATTAATTCAAACGGGACCATCCAAGTTTCAGCTTTCACCAATATACGACAATCCCAGCTATATCGGAATTGAAAGCTCAATATTGTTGGATGCTGATCTAAATCCAGTAGGAAAAATTTATACCTCATTATCTAAAGAACCTACTTTGATAGACTACATCATAGAGTTCAAAAGATTGAACTATGAAGAAATTGTTGATAATTTTATCGATAAAATTAAAAAGCATCTAAACCTAATAACCCAAATTGTTGAAACATCAACTATTTCAAAAAATCGAAAAACTGCATTCAAAAAAATTATCTTAAAAAGAGTTAACGAAATTTAATATGAAAAAAATACGCAAATTAAATATTTATTTAGAAAAAAGAGCATCTCGAATTTTAGTTGGTGACTTAACAAAAGACGGTCCTAATTACATTTTTGAGTACAATAAGGAATATGCATATTCCAAGAATGCAATTCCAATAGGTCCTGATTTACCACTAAAAAAACGAACTTATAAGTCTATTAAGCTTTTTTCGTCCTTTAAAGACAGAATACCTTCCCGAGAAAATCCCGCTTATAAAGAATATTGTAGAAAATTTAATATTTCTGAAGATGAAGATAATGAATTAATTTTACTATCTACTATTGGCCAAAAGGGGCCTTCATCTTTTATCTTTGAAGCCAGCATAGAATCAGAATATGAAAATGTAAATTATCTTTTCTTTAGAAAAGAATTGGGGATTTCGATAAGAGATTTTTCACATGCATTCGACATACCGCTCAGCACGCTTCAAAGCATAGAAAAAAATAAATTTCTAGGCAAAGAGGCCTTAAAGAGAATTGAAATTTACGATATGTTCCCTGAGGTTGCTAAGTTTGAAGTTCAAAAAAATAAATCTTTAATTCATGGTGATAAATTTAGAAGAATTGAAATTTTTTTAGAAAACAAAATTCAATACAAATTAAATAGAGGCTTAACGCAATTTAAAATAAACACCTAACGATATCGAGAAATGGCGGACATTAAGCGCAAGATATAGAATTTTTTCAAGCAAAATCCTGAGTTTTTATTCACTAATTTCCCATTGTTACAAGATTATTCACAAATTGTTATCGGATCGGTTCTCGTGTTCTCGGTATGGACCGTCAGATAAAAAAGATGATATCCCAAATCATAGAGATGATTTAATGCAAGTAATATATTGAAAATTAACGGCTCTAATCAATTCTTTATTCCCCCGATCTTCTTTGCAAATAAGAGCTATCTTATGAAAACAATCGTTCAGTTCTTTTTTTATTTGCCTATCTGCCTCAATGCTAATTAGCTGTGTTTGATTCATGAAAATATTTTTCACAGCATCGTTTTGAAGATTACCAAGAATCTCCAATGCTCTTTTAAGCCAAAACTCTTTTAGCAAATTGTTAAATTTTAAATCGTACGTATCAGAATAGAAAGAAGTGTTGAATTCATCCATGTAAATGGGAATATACTTGTTTTTTTGTTTTCTGATCATTCCAATATTTAGAAGTTGTTTTAGATATTTTTGTTCATCATCGATTGAGATATTTAACAGCATTGCAACATAATTATCATCATGTTTATTTTGTTTCTTGTATTCCTCCATTTCTAGAATATAGACCATGACTTCCGCTAAAGGATTTTCAAAGAAATATCCTTTTTTAGTTTTCAATCTTTCAACTTCCCCTTTTATCATAGGAACTTTATCAATATTTACTATGTAACTTAAAAATTGAGGTAAGCTTTTATGATAATCAATTAATTTTAATATCGCCAAAAAAGATGGTGGATATTTATTATTTTTCCACCTCTTGAGAGTAGCCTCTGAGATATTAATTATTTTCGTCACCTCAAAATCAGATAACTCTTTAATTAGATACCTAAAGAGAATTTTTGAGTGAGATAAATTTTCGCGAATTCCCAAAACTCTTACTAGCGCCAAGTTTAATTTATCTTTTTTATTACATGCCTCACATAATAATACAAACTGCTCAAGCGTAATAGCGTCCTGCCCCCTTTCCCACTTAGAAACTTTATTGTATGAATAACCAAGTTTTTCGTTGATATAGTTTTGAGAAAAATTATCCCTTACGGCAACCAGTATTTCATTAAGTAACTTTTTCATAAATAAATTATAATACCTCTTCTAGAAAACTGTTACGATTTTGTAGCCGAATATGATCTTTTTAGGTTCATTTCCAACCATAGACAAATTTCTCTTCTCAGCATATTAAAGGCGCACTTGTGATATATTTATCACAGAAAATACAGTTATTAATCAGTAGGAGGAAAAATGAGAACATTGATAACAATTCTTGCTTCTTTAATTTTATCACATGGCACGTTCGCTTCTGACGAAACAACCAATAAATCAGGGATTAATTGCAATGAAATTTATGATCACACTATCTTGATGGCAAAATCAATTGGCGTACTTGAGCAAGCCATAAAAAATCATTCTGCATACTTGGACAACTTATCAGATGATCGAATGGATACTGAAGAAGAAATTGAATTTATTAACAAAATGGGTGAGGAACGAAGTCAATTTGCGCTTCTTCTCCAAGAGAACCTGAAAGATCTACATGAGACAACCACATTTATCAAAACATACTGTCTAAAATAACATAGAAAGACCTTCCGTCAACCCCATATAAGTTTTTCTTGATCCCTAAAAATGCTTTTACTGATATATCCTCATCAACATCTGGCCAATGTACGCCATAACCCGATGGTGAAATTTCTAAATTTTTAAGTTGATCTAACGTAGCATTTCTTAAAGCTTCAAACCAAGCAACGGGAATTGAAATAATTCTTCCATCACTTATATATGCTATTAACAGGTATTCTGTTACTTCAAGTTTGGTTATTGATAATTCATCAAGTTCAACTTTGTGAGCTGAATTACTCATGATATTCACTTTCTAGACTCCCTTTATTTCACCATCATGACCTATAACATGAATATGAGGTGGTTCTATCCTTTCTCGACTATAAAATAAAAAACGAAAACTAGCTTCTCTTAGAATGGTCGGCATGCTGATGCTAAAAAAAATCTTATAAATATTTATTTGAACTTTTGAACTCCAAGACTGTTTTCATAGAAATAAACCCCACGATCTCAGATGTTGGTGGCCGAAAAAAGTTTAACAATGGCGGAGACGGTGTGAAAGCTTTCGAACGGCTTGTTTTGCATTCTCCAAAGATAACGACTTGAAATAACTCTACCGCAATAACAATATTTGGCGTTCTCCAATCTCTGACCCACGTTTCTCCACATGGAGAACTCTCTGGAGAATTATTAAACTAAGCATTGTTGTTTTACTAAAAACAAGGTTGTATAACCTAATATATAGGTGTATAATAAGTCATGCTTAAAGATATTTTTGGAAATAATACAGCCGTTTTTGTTCTGCTTTATGTTTATCATCATGGTGAAATTCATGCGTCTGCTATTGCTAACGATTTAGAGCTGGCCTTAAGTCCAATCCAAAATCAACTCGATCGCTTTGAGAGAGCTGGTATACTTGTTTCCAAAAAAGTTGGCCGCACAAGAGTTTATTTTTTTAACATGAAGTCTCCCGTCATAAAACCTTTTATAGAGATTATTAAAATATATTACGAATCACTCCCTCTTTCTGACCATGAAAAACTTTTCCCTACTCGTCGTCGTCCAAGAGCAAAAGGTAAGCCAGTGATTGGCAGAAGGGGAACATAACTTGAAAATCAAATTAAAAACTTGTACAGAGGAAGAACTTTGGAAATATGTTGCAGTTCACTTAAAGGAAAAAGGGATTGATACAATCCTTGTTGGTGGTGCTGTCGTTGCCATTTATACAAAAGGTCTTTATCGCTCAGGCGATCTTGATTTTGTTCGTGCAAGTATGTTTACAGAAGGCCTAGAAGAAGCAATGAACGAGATTGGATTTATGAAATTTGATGCTCGAAGATATGCTCATCCTGAGTGTAAGCATCTTCTCATCGAATTTCCTGGGGGGCCACCACTTGGAATTGGTGAAGATTATTTAATCAAACCTCAAGAAGTTAAAATTGGAAAAACTATTATTAAAATTTTTTCTCCAACAGATTGTGTGAAAGATCGTCTTGCTTCTTATATTTATTTTAAAAGTATGGAAGGCTTGAATCAGGCTGTACTTGTCGCTCAAGAACAGGACGTTAATTTTGCAAGTATCAAAAAATGGTGTGAGGGGGAAAATGCTCTTTGGGCCTTTGAGGATTTAGTAGAAAAATTGAAAAAGAATTAGAATGGAAGAAATATTTATGACAAGAGATGACCCCCATAGAACGCAAGGAGTTCTTAAACGGAGACGGCTCCGTTTGAACCCTTTTGTACCCAAACATTAATTTTATAAAGCACAGAGCCACAGACCATCCTACAAGATTTGTTAAATTAATTTCGTATTTTAATTTTGATCAGCGAAAAAGTGGTCGATTTAGTATTACTGAGTTCGATTTAAATCAGACTTCATCAAGAACTTCGGTATCTGATATATTTTGCGAAATCGTAAATAAAGTTGTATAAACTGAACTATGGAAAAAATTGTTTTATTTGTTTTTGGTTTAATCTTCTTTTCTTCAGCCCATGCGTCGCAAGTTGTTGGAGTATTTAACGAAAATTCAAATCTTTGGATTAACATTAAAGATAACCCAACGCAAAGTGGGCCATATGAAGCTGCAATCTTTTTTGAGTTTCTAAATGTTCCAATTACTCAACGACCTTACAAATCTCCAGTGAAAATTATTTCTACTGAGGACTTCACTATTACTTGTGTAGTACCTCTTATGATGGAACCCTCCAGGATTCAGTTTAGTGATTGCAGTATTGAGCTAATATCAGGCTCCAATAGCACACTGTCTGAAAGTACAGAGTCAGCCTCATTTCATTTAAGTGGTGAATCTGCCTTACAACTTTATAGTCAATTTTCTGTGAAAGATTCAAATAAATTCATATGGAAAAGTCTAGATAAGCAAATCTATATTGAAAGCACTAAATATAGCTTCGATTTCCAATTTCAAGGTCGATAATTAAGTGAGGATTCACGAAGCTTGGGATATACCCGAGCTTGATTTAATGATGCAGTTTTCATACAGATCAATTATTGGAAAGACCAAATCGTAATCATTCCAAATCAAATCACCATCAGATAGTTCAAAGCTCATAAATAATTCAAGATCAAGATTAACAACGGTTTCCCTGTCTTTAACAAGAAATCGAAGCATAAACGTCTTCGTACTTTTAAACTTTTTCTCAGCCCAAAACAAAAAAACCCAGAAAAAAACCGGGCAATTTCAATAATCTATATCATGAAAAAAGTTCAATAATGGCGGAGACGGCCCCGCCTGTACTCCTGTATTATCAATAGTATAAGTGAATTTCATGTGATTTGAAACAGCAAAGACACTTGCTGCCACACGCCATCCTACAATCTCTATCTATTTTTTTATAAAAGATGCTTGGCCAATAGTTCTTTTAATTTTTTACTCGGTTGAGCCGCTGAGTACCCGTTGTTTTTGCGCCATGAATACGACTTCAGCCAATCTGTCGCCTTACCAATATATTGCACAAGCTTATTATGTGACACGAGACAAAAAGAATCGCCCAGAGGAAAGCAGATATATATGTCCTTTCCTTTTCCCATATATTTTTTGGATATAGTGATTCTGCTTTTTAATTGAACTTTAATAATGTCTACACCGTTGAAATGTGCCGCTATAAAATCAGCTGATTCAAAATCTACGTTCAGCCAGTTGGTAGCGAAGCCATAATCAACGAGCATTGCGCTGACCTTTTGAAAATTATACGTTTCCTTGGCCTTTCCCGATAATTTTTTATAGGGAACTTTAGTAAGCGTTAATTCTGATTCAATTTTCATAAAGTCCTCTTTGCTGTCCGCAAGTTCAACAATCCAGCGATATCCCAATTTATTGACGCCTCATTAAACCATGCTAGGCTCGATTTCGCAAAATGACACAGTTAACGAAATAAGGCGGTGTTTATGCACAAGGAGCATCCAGACAACGTAGAAAATATGCAAGATTTCGTCGATCAGGAATCGAATACGAAATCAGTAGTCCAGCGTTGTGTAAAGTTTCTTGAAAAAGAGACGAATAAAAATAAATTCAATTATGGCCAGCTAAGATATATTTTTAGAGCTGTTCGAGAGCGCTGTGATATTCAAATTAGCGAGAAAAGAAAAAGTTTATATGAGTTGCCTACATCTCAAGAGCTTCAGGCTTTTTATGCTGTTGTTGGTGATCCAACCCATAAATTATTATTTGAATTTCTACAAGGCACTGACCTTAGAATAAGTGAACTGTGTTCCCTTGAAGTTTCACGCATCGACTTTGATCAAAATATGATTGTATCTATTCAGCGTAATCTAATCTGAAAGTAAGTTTTTGTTAGGCCAATTTCTTTGGCCGATTATCTTTAATGCGCAATAATCTTTGACATGACTATCGGGAACATTGGTGTCGAAGACACGATAATAAAAATCCAAGAGGAAATTAATAAGGATAAATCGGTATCTCCGGCACTACTTCACTCGATTAATCTTTTAATTACGGTTGTGAACTTATTGGTTTCCAGGTTTAAGTTGGATAGTCGCAATAGTAGTTTGCCTCCTTCTTCAGATCAGATGGCAAAAAGGAAGCGTGGAAAAGATAGAAAAAAAAGAAAATCCAAAAATAATCCCGGCGGTCAAGAAGGCCATGAGGGTTCAACATTAGAACAGTATGAAGAGCCTGATGAAGTTATTCCGCTGGAAATCGATCGACGAACATTACCCCGTGGAGAAACATTTTCTCATGGAGAAGTTGAGAAACGTCAGGTAATAGATCTGCATTTAGATTTTATCGTCAGAGAATATCAGGCAGAAGTTATGATTGACTCTAGGGGGAATCGCTATACGGCAACTTTCCCTGAACATATTACCAAGGCGATTCAATATGGGGCATCGGTAAGGTCACTTGCAGTTTATCTTCTGCAGTATCAACTGGTTCCGTATAATAGAATCCAAGAACTCTTTAAAGATCAGTTTGGATTGGAAATAAGTCAAAGTTCACTTTATAACTTCAACAAAGAAGCATACGAAAAGTTGGAATTTTTTGAGGCCGAAGCGGTTAAACAGCTAGAAGATTCGCCAGTACTAAATGCGGATGAGACTGGTATTGTTGTCAATGAAGAAGGAGCTTGGTTGCATGTTTTATCGGATAATAAAACCACAATATTCTTTCCCCATGAGAAAAGGGGGAAAACAGCAATGGACGCTCTTGGAGTAATAAAAAACTTTGGAGGGATTTTATGTCACGACCACTGGAAACCGTACTTGGGTTATCAGTGTCAACATGCTCTTTGCAATGCCCACCATCTGCGAGAACTGAAGTGGGTAATCGATTTTACCAAACAAAAATGGGCGTCGAGTATAAAAAGGTTTTTAATTAAGCTTAATGAGTTAGTGGATAAACATGGTGGTATCCTGCCGGAAAAAGATCAGGCAAAACAACTGAAGCGTTACCGTGAAATTATTAAAATTGGACGCTCAGAATGTCCCATAATGGTTAGAAGTACCATTGACAAAAGGAAAGGGAAAATCAAACAAAGCAAGGAGAGAAATCTCCTCGACAGGCTGGCGGATTATGAGAACGAAGTATTGTTATTTATGAAAGTAAAAAATGTTCCATTCACCAATAATCAAGCCGAGCGCGATATTCGCATGGTAAAAGTTCAACAAAAAATATCCGGGCAATTTAAATCAATGGAAGGCGCCAGATATTTTTGCAGGATAAGAAGCTATCTTATGACATCAAAAAAACGCGGTCACTCCCCCTACGACAGGCTATGTATGGTGTTCGATCCAGAATTCGCTGAATAGATACCAAATGCGTACCTACCACAGTCAGTATACTCAACAACTTTCCAACCATCAGCTTTATATTTTGCAACTTGTGACACTGAAATTTTCTTTGGTTCTTGTGAGCTCATTTTGATTCCTTTTTTATTTATTTGCTTATCTTGAAGAGAATTTAAAAAATGTATTGCATTTTTGAATAAAAAACAAGACAATTTGCAATACAAATGAAAAATAAAACTTTTAAATTTAAAGAAAAGAGAGATGTAGCTTTAACAGTCAGGCTTCCTAGTTCAATAGTGAAAAAAATTAAGCTGATTTCAAAAAAATATAACTATAGCCAATCAGAGGTGGTAGAGACGCTTGTAGACCTTGGGTGGCAAAAGATAGACAAAGAAGAAGATGGTTTAAATGAAAGAAAGAACTAAGGCGATTAATTCTCCTTTTCGCTACCCTGGCGGAAAATTTTACGCGAGAAAGCAGATATTGCCATTAATTCCGAAACACTCTGTCTACTGTGAACCCTTTGCAGGGGGAGCTTCTATTTTTTTTGCAAAAGAACTAGCCGACAAGAACTATCTTAATGATCTCGATAAAGAACTAATCAACTGCTACCGACAAATCAAGAACAACTTGCCCTCATTGTTGAAAGAAATATCGGGATTTGCAGCAACACCTGAAAATCATCAATATTTCAAATTCTCTTATGATGCTAATACAAACATTAAAAAAGCAGCTCGATGGTTTTATCTAAATAGAACTTCTTTTTCTGGAATTATGAAAATGTCCAATAACGGATGGGGTTATGGTGAGAAGTATTCTATGCCGCCAGAGAGATGGCCTGCCATGCTTGAAAATGTCTCTAAAAGAATAAAAAATGTTACGTTCTCATCTCTTGACTTCGAAGAAGTAATTGAAGACTTACCAAAGGGAACATTCGCATTCATAGACCCTCCTTATTACAATGCTCGTCAAGATAAGCTATACACTTGCTCATTCAAAAAAGATGATCATATTAGATTATCTAAGTGCCTATATCGGGCACGAAAAAAAATTACTTTTTTGCTAACATATGATAATTCTGATGAAATTTCTGAGATGTATGACTGGTGTAACTCATCTGCAACTACATGGAACTATACACTTGCAAGAACCGATGATCAAATTAGAGGATTAAATCTTTCTGATGGATTTAAGTCTAATCGCTCTCTCGGTAAAGAACTTTTCTTATCTAACTACACTTTATATAATATTCCTAAAAAAATTGGAGTTCCGCGTGCTCAAGAAATCTTTCAAAACTAATTCCCCATTTCGCTATCCTGGTGGAAAATTTTATGCTCGAAAATTAATTCTTGAATGTATTCCATCCCATAATAAATACTGTGAATTATTTGCGGGGGGGGCTTCAATATTTTTTTCAAAACCATCTGTAAATGAAAATATATTGAATGATAAAGACGAAGAATTAGTTAATTGTTTTTTGCACATCAGGGATCATGTTGAAGAATTAATCGAAAAGTTAAAAGGAATTCCAGCAACCAAGGAACTTCATAAATATTACAAGAACGAGTTTGTTCCTAAAAATGATCTTGATCGTGCATTTAGATGGTTTTATCTGAACAGAACTTCGTATTCTGGAATTATGAAGCACGTAAACTGTTACTGGGGGTATGGCGAAAAATATTCAATGGTGCCTGAAAATTGGCTAAGTCACCTTAGAACTGTTTCTGAAAAACTTCAGAATGTAACCATTCTTTCTAAAGATTTCGAGGAGGTTTTAGAGACTCTACCTTCGGGATACTTTCTTTTCATTGATCCTCCATATTTTAATGCTGATCAGGATAAGTTCTACACCTGCTCGTTTAAACTTGAAGATCATATCCGTCTTGCAAAAGCACTGAAAAAGCATCAGAAGAAATTTAAGTTTTTAATAACCTATGACAACAGTGAAGAGGTTAGAGAACTATATACTTGGTGCACAGCTATGCTGGATAGAGAATGGAATTACACCATGAATAGAACTGATGATCAAAAAAAGGGTCTACAGTTAAAAGATGGTGTAAAAAATGAACGCTACAAAGGCAAAGAGGTGTTTATCACCAACTATTCAGTGAATGATATTGTACCAGTTGAGATGTTAAAATATAGTAAGGAAACTAGTCAGCTATCTCTTTAGAGTTTTTTTTAAAGTCTGCTTCTAGTTTTTCTATCGAATACCAAGGTGGCTCGGGTTCAGTCTTACCCTTTTTAAAAATCATTACAGGGTAATTAGGAATAAATGCACATTCGGGGTCATTACATGTCTTTTTAACACATGTTCTTGTTTTATTTGTAGAAATCAAATTTGCAGATCTCGCAAAATATAATCTCTTGTATGCTTGTTTTTGGTTTTTAACACCTATACCATTTAAGAATTCTATTTGTTCTTCAGTAGGATTCCAGCCATATTGACCTTCTGTTGTTGTATAAAATGCATTACCAATACTGGTAACTACGTACTCAAAGTCAGATGGTCTATATTGATCTCTATGCTTTTCTATATATGCTTTTGATACCTTCCAATGTTTTGCATAAAATTCAATCGCTTTTTCGCCAAGAGTTCTAGAGCGCATGCATTTAATCTTTATTTCTGTCTGATCTTTGGAGATTTTACATAAACCCTTACCAGAAAGCTTACACTCAACTGAATGTTTTGTTCCATTTGGCTCAGTTACAAGAATGTCTACATCATGCTGTCCTACAGATGAATTCCCTCTTGGATTTTCAACAAGATATCCCTTGAGTAGTTTCTTTATAACTTCGGCAGCGAAGAACTCAAAAGATTTTCCCCTAATCATAGGAATTACTTTAGGGTCATCAAGAATTACATCCAAGAATTTGAATGAAATATTATATCGATCACAAAATTTTTCGAGTTTTTCAGCTATTGTCATGCCTTTAATTTTAAGGCCTTAATCCAAATATTATTAGACTGGAAAGTATTGCTTCTTGAGTATTTAACTTCTGAACTTTTGTTACGCTCTAAAATAAAGAGACTCGCGCAAAGGCGAGTAATTTCAATAATCTATACAGTGGAAAAAGTTCAAAAAATGGCGGAGACGGTGAGATTCGAACTCACGGAGCAGTTGCCCGCTCCACGCCTTAGCAAGGCGCTCCCTTCGACCACTCGGGCACGTCTCCTCAAACAAGGTTATGCAAGCATGGCGGAGGACACAGGATTCGAACCTGCGGACCCTTACGGATCAACGGTTTTCAAAACCGCCGCTATCGACCACTCAGCCAATCCTCCGAAATGATTACCAAAAAATAATATATTAGTTTGTAAGCTGGTTGACAATAAGAATTAACCCTTACTAATAATTTTCATTCCACCCATATATGGAACTAAAATATCTGGTACCGTAATGGTACCATCTTCATTTTGATAATTCTCTACAATGGCAACCAAAGTTCTGCCAACGGCCAAACCCGATCCGTTTAGGGTATGAGCAAATTGCGGCTTACCATCATTATCTCTGTAACGAATCTTTGCTCTTCTCGCTTGAAAATCCCAGCAGTTTGAAATCGAGGAAATTTCTCTAAATTTATCCTGACCAGGAAGCCATACTTCCAAATCAATTGTTTTAGTTGCCCCGAAACCCATATCCCCAGAGCAAAGCAGCATTGCACGATAAGGTAAATTCAATGCCTCTAAAATACTAGTGGCCCGATTCACCATATCTTCCAACGCTTTTTCGGAATCCTCTTTGGCCACAATATTAACCAGCTCAACCTTGTTAAACTGATGAAGACGGATTAAACCTCGAGTATCCTTGCCATACGAGCCAGCCTCACTTCTAAAACACGGACTATAGCCACAATATTTAAGGGGCAATTCACTTTTAGGAAACAGCTCATCTCTTTTTATATTGGTAAGTGGCACCTCTGCAGTTGGAATAAGATACCAATCAGTATTTTTTAATTTAAAAAGATCTTCTTCGAATTTAGGAAGTTGCCCGGTCCCATACATTGTTTCCGCATTAACAATAAAAGGAGGAATAATCTCTTCATAACCATGTTGGGTATGTTGATCAAGCATAAAACTGATAAGCGATCTTTCAAGTCTAGCAAGTGCTCCCTTATAAAAAACAAAACGAGAACCCGTAACCTTGGCTCCCGTTTTAAAATCGAGCATGCCAAGAGTCTCCCCTAAATCCACATGATCTTTAGGGGTAAAACTAAAATTTCGTTTATTACCCCACTGTTTGACGTTTTTATTGAATGATTCATCCTTCCCAATTGGCACATCTTTAAAAGGTAGGTTTGGAATAATAGCGAGCAAGTCTGTTTGTTTTTTTTCAACCTGCTCTAGTTCCAAAGTTTTTTCTTCTATTTGTTTTTTTGACTGAGCCACCTGATTCATTAAATCACTGGCATCTTTACCAGCTTTTTTCAGTGGACCGATTTCGTTGGACAACTTTTTAACCTGAGCCCGACAATTTTCTACTACTTGAATAAGTGATTTTCTTTCTTCATTTAAATTCACAATATCATCAATAATTTTAGTATCGACAAACTTTGTGCTCAATCTTTCTTTAAAACCTGAAACATTTTCTACTATTGTCTTTAAATCATGCATATAAACTCCAATATTATCTTAATACACTTAATTCTTCTTCTATACTTGCCCGGTCTGGTGCATCCTTACGTAAATCCAGATAATTTTGAAAATATTCAACCGCCAGATCTCCCTGACCTATTTGCTTATATATATATCCGAGTTGTTTATTAGCTTCCGGATCCGCTTTATCAATATTCCAAACCCGGAGATAGTACTCTCTAGCAATATCATATTGTCCTTGTCGATATTTAAGTTGTCCAAGATTTTTAAGCGCATCAAACGAATCACGATTTCTTGAAATTGCATTTTCAAAAAATTTGGTGCTATCATTTAACATTTTTGCTTTTATACTCATATCATTTTCTTGATTTGCCATTTCCTGCATAGCCATCCCTTGAATCAAAAACCCAAACTCACTATTGGGAAAATAAAGAGATTCACTAGCACCGCTAGTCAATGCTCCCTGAAAATCACCCTGATTAAATAGTAATCTCGCTTTATAATAATTGGCCATCTTGTATGTCGGCATCCTTTCCAAGACATCGTCAATAATCGCATGCCCTTCGGGAAATCTTTTTAATTCTAAATAGGTGCTGGCCAGATTAACCTTATTATCTATATCACCAGGTTCTAGTATTGATATCTTTTTTGCATACTCTACAACACTTTTCAAATTGCCATCCAACTCCGCTGTCTTTAACAAAAATTTATATAAAGATGGATCTTCGCTGGTTCCCAAAGAAGTGATTTTATTTTTAGTTTTTTCAAATAGCTTATTTTGACCACTTCTATAATAAAAAATTGCAATTTGGCTAAGCAGTTTTACGTCTTCCCCCCTGGATCTAATTTCATTCCTTAAAAAACCAATAGCGACATCTGCTCCATCTGACTCATACAACAGTTCCGAATAAAAACATATATACTCCAAATTATCCGGCTGAAGAGTTAAGGCGGTACTGATTCTTCTTTTACTTTCACTTACTTGACCAAACTGTAAAAAAAGTTTAGCTAAATAATAATAATCATCATCATTAAGATTATGAATATTTAATCCTTTTTTTATGTATCTTATTCCAATCGATATTTTGCCATGCTTAACGTATGCCCTTCCAAGCAAAGAATAAAAGGCAGGATCATTTGACACCCTTGATTCCCTGGAAAGAATAGATAGTTTCTGTAATGCCTTATCTATCAAATTAGCTTCGACGTAGGCGGCAACTAGATTGATATTGACCGTAGTATTAGTAGGATAAATCCTGGCAAGTTTTTCTAAAATTTCAATGGCCTGGGTAAAATATCCTTTTTTAAGTTGAATATGCGCAAGCCATATATGAGAAGGTATATAAGTGGAACTGGCGTCCGCCGCTTCTACCGCGTATTTAAAAGCGTTTTCCCATTGATTGGCAGTAGCCATTTTTTGAGAACTTTTCATCAGATCTTTAATTTTACTTTCCAGTATTAAAAATTTTTCAAACTCACCACCCTTAAGTTCTAATTCCGCTAGTTTTGATCTTAACTCATCATTTTCTAAAAGCTTTAAAGATTTATTAAAATATTTCGCAGCCAAATCAAATTGTTTTTCAGAAATTATGGAAATACCCTTATACTCAAGATATTTTGCATAGTATTCTGGACAATTTTCAAGTTTTAATAATTCAAGAGCCTGCAAATTATGTTTAACTTTATTAATATCCTTATTTCTTAATGCATATTCAGTAAATTTTAAAATGAGCCAGACTGAATTTTTATAAAACTGGCTAGCTTTAAATAAAATTTTTTCTGCATCTTCAAATCTTTGATTAAACTCTAAATATTCCGCACAAAAAATATACATTTCCAACGGGCCACGGGATTGTTTTAAAAGATATTGAAAAGTCTCTTCGGCATCATTACGATCCGTAACTGGATCAATCCCCACCATGCCGGCCTTCATTAAAATATGTAATCGATACGCCAGCAGTTTATTTGATAATTGTTTCTTTTTCACCCCGGAAGTGGCCATTAAAACATATTTTTCAATAATATATGCGGCAGTTTTAAACTTTCCAATTTTTAAGTAAAAAATACCAGCCGCCAAGGCCGCTTTTTCTTCAGTAATGGTTTTAGTATTTGCAATTTGAAGCAAACGGAAAATAATATTGCTATCTTCACTTTTATTTTTTGAATTATTTAAGATTTCTGAATAAATAATTGCCAGCCAGTAAATAGCAGGAGATAAAACTTCCTTTATAATCACATTATCCTTTTGATCTGTGTTTGGATTATTTTCTATCACTTCCTGATTTTTTTTCAAAGTGATCTTTTTTTGATCCCGGAACATATGCTTGAGTGATGTTTCAAAATATTTGGCTGCTTTAATTTTACTAACATAGGTATTTTTAGCATACTCTTTTTTTCCAAGTTCATATGCTTCAATCGCCTTGGGTTTATCCAAGTACGTATGTACGACGGGAAAGCTAATAACTGGATAAATTACTTTTATATTTCCACTAGAATTTTCCTCTGGAAAAAGTAATACATAAAAAACCACAATAAAGGCGAATGCCGTTATCCATTTTGTCTTTTTTCCTTTTGGAATTTTTTTAATGATGGTTTGAATTTTAGTCAATTCTTTTAAGGATTCCTGATCCTCAACATCTTCTTCCAGAAGTAAAATCTTTTTTTCAAACTCACTTTCTGCCTCTTTTAGTTCTTTTTTCAGAGACGGTAAAATACTTTTTAAACTTACCACCTCTGTTTTGTCATAAACACTTGCTTGATTTTTTAAGGGAAGTTCCTCTTTTTCTTTTAAGTGTTCATCCAGAATTAAAGGATCTTTTTCATCAGCAAAGGGCACCTGGAGTTGGGCAACTTTAGTTTTATCTGTAATTGTTATTTTAGGATTGATATCTCTTCTTAAAACCGTTTTATCAAGAGACGCTTGCCCATTATTGACCTGTTTTATCCTGGTTGATCCACCTTCTTCATCTTTTTTAAATTTAAATTCTTGAAAAAGTTTTTTAGTTTTATCAATCTCTGGAAGAGATTTTTCCAAAACCTGGGTAACATCATCTAGTATCTTTTTTAAAATCTCTTTTTCTTTTTTTGAAATTAGGTTTTCCTCAATAATTTTACCATCAATAATTTCTTCAATTAATGTTAACAACTCTGGGTAAGATGTTATGTTACCCCAATCACCTTCATTAACTTTGTGATAATGTTCATTCCCGCAAATATGACCATAAATATATAAAACGCCAATTTGCTTTTTTGTCAACGGACCGACAATTTGGCCATTATCAAATTTAATTTTATATTCATTTTTCATTTTAAGATCAAGTCAATACCTTTCGGAATTACTCCTCTGACCAGTATAAATATGCAAAATACTCCCAAAATAAGCAAATAACGCTTGGGAAGATCAACAAAATATTGAGACTGGCGGTTGTTTTTTAGGAAAAAAGGAAAGAATGTTTTAAACAAACTAGTGGCCCCAAGAGTCATTGATATTAGAGATATCCCCAAAAGGAAAAAATGTTTATGTTTCGCCAACTCTAAAAAAAGAGAAAATTTACTATAAGCTCCTGCTGAAAAGGGAGCGCCCATCAAGGAAAGCAACATGACTAAAATAATAATACCAAGCAATTTCTGATCATAAATAAATCCGTACACCTCTCTACCATAAACAATATTTTTATTATTATGCTTAATACTATTAATAATTATTAAAATAGAGGCAAAAACAATCCCGTGATATATAAAATACTCCAAAAGCAATTCACTGGTTTTCTGATCAAAGAAAAGATTTACCGTCAGCATTGCATAACCGGCATGTGCCATAAAAAGACAAGCGATAACTTCTTTGACTTCCTTTTTATAAATGGATATCAAACTGGGTATTAATATCGCTACGGCCAGAAACACATTAATAACCAGAAAGATGTCATCATTTGGTTTTAAAAAAATATTCAAAATTTTAAATAAATTATGAAGCACCCCATATCCAATAAGACTCCAAATCAACAAAACATCCGAAGCATAATTTTTGTTATATTCACTATTGGTTATCTTGAAAATACCCGTATAGGTCGGAAAAGTTCCGGCAAAAAAAGCCGTGGTCATAAAAAACAACACAATCGCAAACAAACCTATTTCAGAGATATTTTCAAATTTTCCCTCTAATAATATAGACCCGGTTTCTGCATAGTAAAGACCAATTGCAAATAAGAATAACCCCACCATGATCATATTGATATAGGTTGCCACCAGAGCAATTCTTTTAGAATCACTGTTCACTGCAACCAATATCGATGTCAGCAATATTGGTATAAGAATTGATAGAAAAAAAGTTATTAAATCTGTTGACCCAAGAATAGAAAAAGAAACAATTAATGTAACAGTATTTATTAAACTATTACCTATATTATTAAGACTCTCATATCCATTAATAATAAGCATGCAAAAGCAAATAATTGAAAAAACAAATATATATTGAAGTTTGAATTTATCTAAAAAAACCAAATCCGAGATAGCCACTTCTTCCAAAAGATAAGAATAACCGGCAATCATAAAAATAATTATAATGTTGAAAAGGTATGACAAGAAAAATCCCCGTCGGCCTAAAAAAGCAAACACAATTGAAAATATCAACAAAAAAACTACAAGGATATAAATCGTGCTTATATTATAAAATATCATAATTTATTCTAAAAATGTTGTCCCCCGACACCCAGTAAAAGCTCCGCCGTTATCAGCAAGGTTAAAATACCAAATTCATATTTATTTATATCGGATACTTTTTCAATTACTTGCTTATCGTTTTCATTTTTATTTCTTTTTGCACATAATATGAATGGTATGAAAAGCAGCAAATGCATAAAAACAAAAATTCCCAAAAAATATACCGCAAGCAAAGATTGACCAGCAAGTTTACTTATGTAAAACATCTTAACCAGATTTCCACCTGACCAGGGAAATCCGCACACTACCACCACCCATATCGTAAGTAACAAGAAAAATTTTGGCATAGTTTTTTTTAAACCAATAGGCGCCCACAATGGTTGGCTGCCAAACCGATTTTTTAAAATTTCATTAATAACATTTATTATTGCAAACAACACTAGGAAATGAGCCGTAAACAAATAAACCATTTTCGTATTTATTGGAGTGATGAGAATAATAGCAGAAATAAATATTACGTTATAAATAAACAGCATACTTTTAAAAAAATTATCATTTGTTTTAATTTGAATAATCATCAAACCGCCCAGGAAAATCAACAACCATGGCAATGCAACGTGAATCCATGTGAAGTGTAAAAAAATATTGTTCAAATGATTTTGGAAAAAATAAGTTAAAACATAAACTAACAAAATTGTATTTACCGCGACTTGGATATTAAAAATATATGATTGTAATTTCTTTTGATTAGATTCCAGTTGAGCTGCGTAAAAAGCAGGGAATAAGGTTTTTAAAATTAAAACACCAAGCAAAATGTAAACCAAAAAATCTATATCTACTTCAGATGATTTTACATTCGTCAAATCCATCAGCATTTGTGCACTTAAATTGAAAAAAGGTTGTTTGGTTGCTATCCAGCTAGACAAGGATAATATACAAAAAATATTAATCAAAGTAGTTCCAAACATGACGTTAATCAACACCCTATATAAACTTCCTTTTTCCTGATAAAAAAGTAATCCGAGCAAAAATAATAATAATAACCAAACTAATTCATAAAAAAAATAGAACATTATAAGACTATCAAACAAAACTGCACCGCTAGAAAAAAGAAGAATAAAATTTCCTATTGATGAAGCTGGATAAATTTGAATTTGATCCAGTTTATTTTGACAGACATTCATAAAGAAAAAAAACAAGGAACCCGCCAACATTGAAACTTTGCCTATCATCGATAATGAATCATCTATTAACAATGGATCTATACCTTGCCAAAATAAACCCATCCCTTTCGTTAAATTCATCACCATAGTCAGCGAAATAATACTTAAAAACAAAGTACCCAGCAAGTTCACTATCTTGCTTTGTTTTGGCCAAAACAAAGCAAGACTTGAATAAATTATTAAAATACTAAAATACAAAATAACCATACTTCGATCACCGCTTTATAAAAATTGCCAACAACATAAATAGGAGCATCCACAAATATACACCAAGCTGTTGTCTTGACGTGTGAAGTTCAAAAATTGTAATCAAGCCCAATTGCCTATCAATTTCCTTGCCTACTGTTGTAACAATCGCACCGTTTTGTTTTCTTATCAATACTCCCGCACTTATTAACGTCTTGACCATGATTAAAAATAGTGATTTGACTTTTTTAAAAAATAAAGTATAAAAATTCTTGAGAAATTCCCTTATCGGTTTAGTTTGTTGTACCAATTTCATGTCTAAACCTATTTCTTCTTTTTTAGCAAAATAAACAATATAAGCTCCCATTGATAGCAACAGAAAAAATAAACTCCATAATATCATAAACCAGACATTAACAGGGGTGACCATATGATTTGTAAAATATAACTTATCATACCAAGATAAAAAAAGATCTTTTCTAATAAACCATAAATCAAAGGGCAGATTTAATAAAACAACAGTACCTACCAATAAAACATAAATAACCAGAATGATTTTATACGATAAACTCTCCCTTGGAATATTTTTATCTCTTCTACTGGTCATTTGAGTAAAAAACATCCTGGCAAAAAACCAGACCAGGATAGACTGAATGCAAAGTGTATAAAAAAAACCAATAAACATCATTCCATTTGAATGCATCTGATTCCACATAATACCCGTAATGGCCTTAATTATTCCACATCCAGGTGGTAAAAACATCACTAAAAATGATATCATCAAATATGTGGAATGCCAGGGGCCTATTGCAACGTCGCCTGAATAGTCTTGGACTGTTTGTCCGGTCTTGTTTTCAACATACTTTAAATGACCATATAATCCTGTAAGCATCACTAAAGATACTAATATTAAATAAAATGACATTCCAACAGATTGAACAATCAAGGCAATAATAACCATTAAAAAAAATCCCGCTACATAACTTCCAAGGATTTTATTTAAATGCTTTTCTTGTATCAGCGTCCAACCAACATACGTAACAAAAGGAAACATTCCAAAAATTACTATTGTATTTAACCCTGCCGCCATATCAATTATAAAAACAAAACGGACAATAATATATGTTAATACCAAAAAACCCACATTTATTTCCGTAAAGAATCTTTCAATAGTTTTATTTTTTGAAAATATTAAAACATCCAATATCTGGATAACTGATTTTAATAACAACATTGCTACTATCCAAAATCCTTCATTGATTTCTAAAAACATTTCATGGGATATAAGCGTAAATCGGCCTAAAATTATATTTTTTGGATCTATTTTGCTTAACATCATAACCATTAAAATAAAAATCACCACGTCTAGTGCCCGCTGAAAAATAAAAATCATAGCACCTTTATTTTGAGTCACCTCCTGAGGTTTTAAAATATCATCAATTAAAAAACCCAACGACAATAGGGTCATAGAAAAAAGCAGAACCAGTATATTTCCCGCCAAAATAACAACTGTCATCGCAGACAGACCTGCCGGAAACCATTTAAAAGATGTATTATTTTTATAAAAAAGATTAACCAGGATAGGATGTAGAAAAACACAAATGTTAGCAAAAATATAAAACAAAACAATTCTATCTATTTTAAAACAAATAGGTATTTTAAAATTACCAATCTCAACTTCAAAAAAACTGGTCAATAATACCGGGTCGTAATTCAAAGCGCGTACCGCCAAGATAATCCAAGCAGCAAGACTTGCCAGGATTAAGATCAATACAAAAATTGTATTGTGCTCTTTTTTAGCGCCATTAAAAATTGAAAGTTCACCAATATAATATAAAAGGGGGGTAAACGTTGCAATGGAAATTAAAAAACTAAACATCACCCATCTTCCTTTTCTTGATCCTGGTTGAAGCAGTCCTGTATAAGCTTGGCAAGTATTACTACAAAAATATTGATCAATCCTAACGCCAAATATCCAATATAAATCATTTCACTATTCTTTTTTTGTACCCCTATCATTAACAAATAGGAAACCACGGACAAAAAAAGAAGAATGATTCCTTGGATTAATTTTATCTTTTCTCTGTTTGAGAAAATTGCAATCCAACCTACAAAAAAAAGAATACCAATAACCATAATATTAAATAAAATACTATTCATTCAATTTTTCCTTTAACATGACGATTAATCAGCCCAATTACGATCGATATTCCTATTATAAATAAAAAAAACAATACAAAAAAAGTGATATACCTTTTATCCAGGGTTATAAATGCTTGGTAATCGAGAGGCAACATATTATCTCCCAATTCGCTTGATGAATTTCTGGCCAGGATTAAAACCACCAAAACAGATAAAAGTAAGGGGGATAACCAAAAAGGGAATATAAACCAGGGTTGACCGATTATCAATTTTGTTGGTAGCGCCTTCTTGTACGTTGAAAAATACAACATAAGCAAAACAATTACCCACATGATTGATGAAATAAGTAAAATGATAGAAATTATCTGATAGCCCATATTAATCCAGTTTATGACTATAAGTAGGATATACAAGAAAAAACCAGAAAAATTTGAAAGAACAGATTTGTTAAACAAAAATAAGTAAGAAGCAAAAAAAAGTAAAATAACGTTAACAAAAAACATGCTTTAATACCTGCTATGTACAATTATGATAGTTGCAATCAAATCCATGGTTGCTATTGGCAATATTATATACCAATTTTTTTCCCAAAAAAATCTGTTCTTGAAAGAATAAAAAAACCATTTGAAAAAATAAATTAAAAATAGTATGAAACTGAATTTGCACAATAATGAAACAAATAATATCGCCTTGTATAATATGATATTTACTGATTTTAGTTGAATTAACCCGGGAAAAGAGGGAACTCCTCCCATAAAGAAAAGAATAATAAATAAAACCCAAACAATTGCATATGTTTTTATGGCGGACTCATAAAAAAACCTGTCAATTCCTGCCAAACAATTTTTTTGAGTTTTACTCATAAAATCAGTAGTTGTATTGGATGAAAATATTTCAATAAAAAAAAGTGCATACAAAAAAAATACAATAGCACCCAAGGGTTGTCGAACCAGTCCCCAACTTCCCGCTTTAATATCTACAAATGCCTGTTGTTCATTCACTATTTGCTCAATACTGGCACTTTGAGTATTTATAACCAGGGAAATCAAAACAAGAAATAATGGAAGCATTTGAAACAATAACTTCGATAACATATTGACCCCATTAAAAACAACATGTTTATCCTGACTGGCCAAATCCATTAAAATAATTACAAGTGGAAATCCTATCAAATAAAAAAATACCCATAAAAGTCCGTATTCATGATTTTGATAAAAATTATAATATTCATGCAATTCTAAAAATGAAATTGACAGAGGCAAAATTAGAATAATCGACATGGATAAAATAAACAAAAGACGACATCCTGCCCAGTTAATCAACTCGGATTCATTATAATGACAGATCCTTTTTTGCGACAATAAAAGCACCATATGGGAGAACAAATATTCATTTATTATTCGAAAAGAAATTTTCTTACATTGTATTTTTCCTGTAATTAAATTATAGGTTATTTCAAAAAAATTAAAAATATATAGCATCCCTCCCAAAATTAAACCTATATAAAACAATTCAGCAAACAGGAAATATACGTCGAATTTCATTTTTTCTTTACTTCCTTTTTTGCTTTATTGTTATAAGAAAAAAACCAAGCAACACTTCGATAAATACTGCAACTCCTATTATTAATAAACTTAGTCCATTTAAGTTTTTATTATAGGCAATAACCCATGGAAAAACTGATATATTGATACTAAGGATGATTACAACAAAAACAACTTCATCCATATTTTTAAAATAGAAGCGATGAATAGCTTTGCCAAAAACATGATTTCCGGATTCAAAAACCCTAACTTTCTTTGTTTTTGGTGAATTGCCTGAAAAAAACCAGGCAATTAACGTTATTAACAATAAATAACAAATAAACAGAATAATCATGTTGAAAATTGGTATCATTAAATAATCCGTCGTTCTTTTTTGTATAAATTTTACCTGAAGAAACATAAGAAAGGAAATATTTGTATCGTTTTATGGTTGTTTACTGTTTTTAAAAAATATATTATTCACAACAAACACTTTTCCGAGTTAAAAAATGGGTTTTTTCAACAATCATATGACCAAAATCACAAATTGGTTTTCCCACGAGTTAACAGATCTTAACGTTGCCGGGGTTACGCCGGAACAATGGTGTCATCTTTTTTTAAACTATTTTATACCCACACCCAATAACCCATATCGACATGTCGTTTTAGTATGCCATGATAACGAAACTGCTGAATTTATCTTTGAATTGTGTAAACACCAACATCCTTTTTATCATACAATGTTTTTTCCAGGACTTGAAGTGTCCCCCTATGGAAATATTCTTCCATCATATGCCAATTTACTTCAACGATTCTCTGTTTTGCACACTCTGACCACATCGGATAATCCCACCATACTGGTTTGCACCGCTGAGTCTTTAACACTAAAAATTCCGTGTAAAAAATTTTTTATTGAAAATAATCATCCACTTAATAGGGAAGATATCATTTCCCCTAGAGATCTCTCTAGTCTTTTGGTCTCTCTTGGTTATTTTTCTTCTGCCACTGTTGAAGAACCTGGTACCTTTGCCTCCAAGGGGGAAATTTTTGATATTTTTCCAATATCTGGTCAACCATATCGTTTAACCTATTTTGATAATATGGTGGAAAATATATTTTTAATAGATAAAGAAACTAATAAAACTAAGAAAAATTGCGAAATAACCAGTTTAAATATTGGCCCCTCCCCTGCTATTGTTGCGTCTAGGCCATATCTTGAAAATTTCAGATCTAAAGTTCCTATTCCCGGTCCCCAATTTAAAGAAAAATTTGAAAAAAGAAAGGCGATTATTAACAATCTTTCTGATGGCATTTTATTTAATGAATTTCCTTGCTTCTTACCTATGTTTTTTCAAGAATTATCGTCAATCACTGATTATTTTAGCCCTTCCAATACCGTTTTTATTTGTCTTGAAAATGATAAAATCATCACCTCTTTTACCGATCTTATTGAACAATATACTCAAGAATATGACAAACACAAAGACAACAAGGAAAGTGATCTGCTGTTAGGAGACCCTGACAATATTTATAAGCTCAATAAGCCTTTTAATTTTAAAAAAATAACCACCAATACGATTAACATAAATATTGATTTGGATAAAAAACTGGGAGCAATTCTTGATATTTTGCTTGAAAAAACTGAAACCTGGATTGCTCGAAACGTTGGTAAAAATCTTCATAAAACTGCCTTTATTAAAGAATTTTTTTCATTTTTAAAGAATGAATTTCAAGTTAATGGCACTGTTATTTTTACCTATTCCAGCGAATCCACTAAAAAAGAAATTGCCTATCTTTTGGATCTATATGAGTTCCCAGAAAGCATCTATTCCCGCATTTCATTCAAACAATCCAACTTGCAAAACGGTTACTTTTATCCCCCTGAAAAGATCCTGACGATTGCCGAAGGAGATTTGTTCACCCGAAAACAAAGCAAAACTTACAAAGATTATCATAACGTTGTTGACCTTTTTGCAGAAAGACTTTCTTCAATCAAGCCCGGAGACTTTGTTATTCATAACAGCCATGGGCTTGGTAAATACCTTGGTCTTGAATCAATCACCATCAATGATATTAAAACTGATTATCTTATAATTGAATATGCTGAAAAAGACAAAATATACGTCCCCATCTATAAAATAAATCTTATTCAAAAACACGCTGATTCGACAGCTGCACTAAACCCTGCCAACCTTCGCACCAACAAATTTACCCAGGCTAAAAAAAGAGCCAAGGAGTCAGCTTCTAGGCTGGCCTTCGATTTATTAGAACTTCAGGCCGAGCGGCAAACCAACCCCGCCTTTGCCTTTAGTCCTCCAGACCATGCTTACAAAGAATTTGAACTGGAATTTCCTTTTATTGAAACATATGACCAACGCAAAGCCATTGACTCAATTTTAGAATCCATGCAAAAACCGGCTCCCATGGATCATTTAGTGTGTGGAGATGTGGGTTTTGGAAAAACTGAAATTGCCATGCGAGCTGCATTTAAGGCAATCTCCGATAACAAACAAGTTGCCGTTTTGGTTCCTACAACTATTCTTGCCTTACAGCACTATCAATCTTTCATAGAAAGATTTAAAAAATTTCCTGTTAACATCGAATATATTTCTCGTTTTAAAAATCCCCAAGAAGTCCTGGAAATCATCAATAAATTAAAAATGGGACAAATTGATATTATCATTGGAACTCATAAGTTGTTAAACGATTCTATTGAATTCAAATCCCTTGGTCTGGTGATTATCGACGAAGAACATAAATTTGGAGTCAAACACAAAGAAAAGCTAAAGATATATAAATCCACTACTGATTTTATGACCCTTACAGCCACTCCGATCCCTCGCACTTTACAACTTGCCTTTTTAGGATTGCGAGATTTATCTCTCATTCAAACGCCTCCTCCCAAAAGACAATCCATTAAAACCTACATTATCAAGCAAGATGATTTGACCATTCAAAGCGCTATCAAAAAAGAAATCAGCAGGGGAGGACAAGTTTTCTTTGTGCATAATCGGGTAATGGATATTGAGAAAATTCATCATTACCTTAAAGAGTTGGTTCCCGAAGCATCCATTGTTATTGGCCATGGCCAGCTGCCTGAAAGTCAGCTAGAAAAACGAATCACTGATTTTTACATGGGAAAGTATCAAATCCTTCTTTGTACAACCATAATTGAATCTGGCCTTGATATCCCTAACGCCAATACAATGATTATCAATCGAGCAGATCGCTTTGGACTGGCACAATTACACCAATTAAGAGGACGTATTGGTCGATCCGATAAAAAAGCTTATGCATATTTTGTAATACCCAATGATCGAAATTTAAACATCGATGCTGAAAACCGATTAAAGGCCCTGCAAACCTATGCCGATATGGGATCTGGTTTTTCCTTAGCTTCTTGTGATTTAGAATTTCGAGGGGCAGGAGATATTTTGGGTGCTGAACAATCCGGTCACATTGAATCTATCGGACTGGAACTTTATATGGAACTTTTACAAGAAGCTATAAACGAAATTAAAGGAAAGCAAAAAATTATTAAAAAAGATATTGAAATTGTAATTCCCTATAACGCCTATATTCCAAACAATTATATTACTGACCCATCCTCTCGATTAAAATACTATAAAAAGCTGTCCAATTGTTATGATATGGAAAAATTGACTAATTTAGCGGAAGAAATCGAAGACATTTTCGGATTGCTTCCGCATGAACTTGGTAATTTAATAATCATTATAAAAACCCGAATCCTTTTACAAAATATGGCAATAAAAAGTATACAGGTGGCCGGTAACCAAATTTCTATGAATTTTGATGCAAATTTTCTTTCTTTAAACCTGATTTTGCGTGATAAAATAGTTGACTATTTTCTTTCTCACAAAAAACAGTTTCAATTAACTCCGACTTATCAAGTATTTTATGTACACAAATCTGCGGTTACCCCTGAAGTCATGCTTGAGTTTGTCGGTCAATTATTAGAGAACATTAAAATTGATAATGGTTAGTTATTTTTGTTTAATAATTTTTCCAGGTAGGATAAAATCAAAGCATAAGCATATAACTATTAATATCAGGATGTTATTAATGAAAAAAAACTTTTTAATTTTCTGCTTTATATCTTTTCTATCAACCTCGCTGCTGGCAGATAATAAAAGACCTGTTGTAGCTGAAATAAATGGAGAGCCCATCTTCCGGGATATTTTCGAACAGGAATGGAAGCAACAATCACTTTTTGTTGGAAATGAAAAACTTAGTCAGAAGAAAGTTTTAAATACTCTGATCGACCGCCAAATTGGCATACAAAAAGCACTTAAAAACCAGCTTGATAAAAATGAAGTCGTGCTTAGAAAAATGCAAGACGTTCTTTTTCATGCGCAAGTATCAAAAGACTTGGAAGATAAATTTAAAACCATTAAAGTTACCGATGCTGACGTAAAAGACTACTACACCAATTTCCCTGAATACCGTACGGCACACATTCTTTTTAGAATTCCCGCTGAATCTTCTGAGACTGATAGAAACATGGCGCTAACACAGGCCATAAAAGTTTATAACCAACTTCAAAAAGATCCTTCTTTGTTTTCTGCACTGGCGAACGAATACTCTCAAACTGATGCTGCTAAAAACGGTGGGGATGTTGGATTTCAACTAGCCGATAGTTACACACCTGAATATTTTAAAGAAATACACGGAAAAAAAATTGGTTATGTATCAAGTCCAATTAGAACTCAATTTGGCTACCATATTGTAAAACTGATTGCAAAAAAAGAATTTAATGAAATTAATAAACAATTATATCAGGACATCGTTTACAAAATAAAACGTAACAAGCTACTGGAACAATATTTTAGCTCTGCGCGCAAGTCAGCAACAATTGTGATCTTGGACAGCTCTCTTAAATAGCCCTCATTTAATTGATATGCTATATTCCTAGGAAGTAACTTTTTCATTGGATTTTTTATGAAATATTTTGCTTTCTTGGTTGTATTGTCCTTTGGTCTCAATGCTAAAGTATTAGATAAAATTTTGGCCATTGTTGACGATAATATGATTACTTTGTCTGAAATTCAAAGAGTGCAGGATAATCTAGATGCACGTAAAACAATTTCTCCAATTCTGTATTCCAAAAATAAATACTCTCAACAAGAAATAACTGAATTGCTTGTTCAAGGATTCTTAGTAAGAACCAATTTAACTGAATCGGGTTATGTCGTTTCTGATGACCAGGTTGAATTACAAATCAAAGAGACTGAAAAAAATCTTGGTGTTAATCGTGAATATCTTCTTAAGTTTTTAAGTTCAAATAATTTAACTTTCGATGAATATTTTGAAATTATTAGGGAAACCCTAGAGTTTAATATTTTTCACACCAAGGTTATTTATCCCCTTATATCTATAACAGAACAGGAAATTAAAAATTATTTTTATCGAGAAAATGCATCCAGCAAATCCCTTGCTTTTCGATACACCTTGGTTGATTTTTTTCTACCAGCTAAAACGGTTAACAAAGAAATGTTAACCACTTTTACGAATGTTATGACCAAATTCAACAAGGACGGCATCCTTCCCAACAACTTTAAAAATATCGAATCCAAGGCCATTGAAGATATTACAGACGAGGGACTTGAAGTGAACCTCAAAAAACTACTTAAAAATACTGACGAAGGAGGTTTTTCGTCCCCGATATTAATGGATCATCAATACCACGTTTTTTATGTTAAAAATAAAAATTTAGTTGAATCGGAGGAATTCCAAAAATCAAAAGAATCAATCCGGGCAAAAATTTTTCAAACCCATTCTGAGAACATGATAGGTTTGTGGTTCAAGCGGGTTCAAAACAAGCATTATATAAAATACTTTTTATAAATAATGACATCCAATAAAATAGTTGTTGTAAATTCCCGGGTTCATAATTTAAAAAATGTATCCTGTGAAATACCCAGAAGTTCATTTACCGTTGTAACGGGACCTTCGGGATCTGGCAAATCCTCCCTGGTTTTCGACACTATTTATAAGGAAAGCCAAAGACGATTTATTGATTCTCTCTCCTCTTATTCCAGATATTTCTTAGGACAATTTCAAGCTCCAGATGTTGATTTAATCGAAGGATTGTCTCCCTCAATTGCCATAGAACAAAAATCCTCTCTTAAAAATCCTCGCTCTACAGTGGGAACCTTAACAGATATATATGATTATTTAAAAATATTATTTGCTAAAATGGGCACAGTATATTGTCCCGATTCCGGCGAAAAAATCATCTCTTATACTTTTTCCCAGATTATTAAAGAAATTGAAAAGCTGGGATTAGATCAAAAAATAATAATAGTGTCTCCCGTTCCAATAAAAGATAAAACTCATTGGGACCAAACCATCAGCAAATTTCAAAGCATGGGATTGTTGAGAGGAGTAATTGAAAACAAAGTTTTTGATTTTGGCGATGAAAATAATTTTATCAATTATAACCTTGATACTTTTGGGGTCGTTATAGATCGAGTGATTATAAAAAGCGATATTCGTCAACGTCTAAGCGATTCAGTGGAACTTGCTCTTCGTATAGGCAACGGAGTTATTAATATTCTAGTTAATAATAAATGCCTTTTTTTTAGCACACAAAACATTTCCCCGGTAACCTTGAAAGTATTTCCCAAGGTCGATACCCGTTCTTTTTCTTTTAATTCACCTCACGGCGCATGTTTAACCTGTAAAGGACTCGGTACCATTGAAGATTTCGATGAAAATCTTCTAATTATCGATCCCTCTTTTTCTATCGAAGATGGTGCTATCAAAGCCGTTGGAAATAAAAATTCTCTTTTTTATAACTTACTGGTTGATTTTTTAAATACTAACAATTTAAAAACCACCACACCACTAAAAGATTACTCACAACAACAACTTTACACTTTCTTTCATGGAAATTCGACTGACTTAAATCCTTCAAAACCATCAAATACAAACATATTAAAATATCCAGGCCTCATTACTTGGCTTAGAAAAAAAAGAAACGAAAGTTTACTCAAAAAAACTAGAAATAATTTTAACGAATATTTAATCGAAAAAACCTGCCATGATTGTCATGGATATAAATTAAATAGATTCGCCTTATCAATTAAAATCAATAAAAAAAATATCACTGAACTTTGCAATTTATCAGTCATCGAGCTTAACGAATTTATATCTAAAATCACTATTGATTCCCATCTAATCCCAGTTATCCTACCCATTATTCAAAATATTACAAAAAGATGTTCTTTTTTAATAGATGTCGGACTTGATTATTTAAATTTAAATCGTAAAGCAACCACTATGTCTGGTGGAGAACTCCAACGGATTAGAATGGCCAACCAGCTTGGCTCATCTCTATCTGGAGTGCTTTATATCTTGGATGAACCAAGCATTGGATTACATCCTAAAGATAATGATGGACTACTCCAAACTTTTCAAAAACTAAAAAATAACGACAATACCGTCATCGTAATTGAACATGATTTAGAAACCATTCGTAATGCCGATTATATTATTGATTTAGGTCCTGGCGCAGGAATCAACGGCGGTGAAATAGTTGCTGCGGGTAACTTAAACGAAATTAAGAATAATCCCAATTCTTTAACCGGAGCGTATTTATTAAAAACCAAAAATATTTCCATACCTAACAAACGCCGAAAAAGTGATAAATCCATTTTTTTAAAAGGCGCCAATTTATATAATATAAAAAATTTAGATATACTTTTTCCATTAAATTCACTGGTATGCGTAACTGGCGTTAGCGGATCTGGCAAAACTACTCTTTTAAATAAAATTCTTGTCCCCGCTATTGAAAACTATCTTTCAAAAAAAAGAATATTTATTAACAGCAACTTTCATTCAATCAAGGGATTATCAAATATTCAGCAAATTATAAAAATGGATCAGGGTCCCATTGGGCGTTCTCCTCACTCCAATCCCGCAACTTTTTGTGGTTTTTTTGATGAGATTAGAAGCATCTTTTCCAATACTCCCGAAGCAAAAACCAGAGGATATGACGCAACCCGTTTTAGTTTTAATAATATTGGAGGACGTTGCGAAGAATGTGAAGGACATGGCTTCATTAAAGTAGAAATGCATTATATGGCTGACGTTTACTTGACCTGTGAAGAATGTGAGGGTGCCAGATATAATCAAGAAACCCTATCCGTCCTTTATAAAACCAAAAACATTTCAGACGTATTAAATATGTCTATTTCCGAAGCCCTCGTTTTTTTCAAAAACCATCCAAAGATTCATCGAAACCTGGAAACTTTGGATAAGGTTGGTCTGGGTTATATAAAACTTGGCCAATCTGCCACGACGTTGTCTGGCGGTGAAGCTCAACGCTTGAAAATTGCCAAAGAATTATCTAAAAAAAAGAATGGTCATGTTTTATATATTCTAGATGAACCCACCACCGGGCTTCATGTAAATGATATCTCCTTACTACTTAAAATATTAAACGAGCTTGTCGATCAGAATAATTCTGTTTTTGTTATAGAACATAATATTGATATTATAAAATGTGCTGACCATGTTATAGATTTAGGTCCTGGCGGTGGAATCTATGGTGGAAAAATTGTCGCATGCGGAACACCAGAAGAAGTATCTGAAATCAATAATTCTTTTACCGGAAAATATCTAAAAAATAATTTTTAATTTTTCTATGTTTTAATATTTTTCCGTATCACTTCGATCAAATCCTCCATCGTATATGGCTTGGCCAATGAGGCATTAAACCCATGCTCCAAAGGTTTTGCCAAGACTGGATCGTCTGAATACCCACTGCAAGCTATACCAAGAAAATTACTAAATATTTTTCTTAACTTCCCTATCACTTCTCTTCCCCCCGCTTCCCCGGGAATTGTCAAATCAAGCATTACTAAGGAAAAGGGATTTGCAGACCTGAAGGCTTCCGTAAAAAATTTAATCGTTTCTTCACCATTTTTAGCACAAGTAACTATATACCCAATCTCTTTTAGATAATAAGCAAATATTTGAAGCAAATACTCTTCATCATCCATTATCAAAGCCTTGCCTTGAAATTTTTGTTTATTTAAAACTTCTTTTTCTTGAATACTTTTTTTCTCCGTGCAAGCCGGAAGATAAATTATGAACGTAGTCCCAACCCCAAGTTGTGATTTAACTTCAATTTCTCCTTCGTGTTTTTTTATGATGGAATATGCTGTCGCAAGTCCTAGACCACTACCTTGCTGTTTGGTGGAAAAAAAGGGATCAAAAATTTTTGATAAATGCTCAGATGAAATGCCTATCCCCTGGTCTTTAATCGAAATACATACATACGCATTTTCTTTTAATCCCACGGGAAGATTTTCTCCTCTGGCAATATTTTGTACTGCTACAAAAAGTTCTCCCGCAATTGGCATGGCTTGTTTAGCATTTATGACAATATTATCTATAACTTGTCCTATCTGATTTTCGTCAATACAAACATCCCACACACTTTCTGGTATAGACCTTTTAAGTTTAATATTAGAACCACTCAAAGCAAATTCCAATGAGTGAATTAATATTGGAATTATCGACTGCTGTTTGGATACAGGATGTCCTCCTTTTGAAAAAGTAAGCAACTGCATAGAAAGATCTTTGGCCCGACTAAACATAGTTAACGATTTAGCTAAATAAGCTGAAATATTTTCAAATTTTCCTTCTTGTGCTTCACTATTAGCCAAATCAATAAAACCAAAAATCCCACCCAATAAATTATTAAAATCGTGGGCAATTCCTCCAGCTAAAATTCCAATCGATTCCAGTTTTTGCACCTTAAATGCATGTTCTTCCAATTTTTTACGACCCGTAACATCTTCCAAAATTGTAGCAAATTGATTTTGACATGGGCGATAAGCGGTTACCGCTAGATATTTATCAAATTCTCTAGAATAATTTTCAAATTTAACTGACTCTCCCGCTTTGGCAACTTCCCCATATCGCTCTATCAAACTTTTTTCTATACCCGGTAAAACTTCCAAGATGGTTTTGCCAATAATGTTTTCACGCTTTAAACCCGTCAAATTTTCAAAACTTGGATTAATATCCAAAAAACGAAAATTAACAGGGTTTTGATTATCATCAAGAATTATTTCATGAACAGCTAATCCTAGTTGCATTTCGGTAACCAAAGTACGGAATTTTTTTTCACTCTCTTTTAAAACTTCATCTGCCTTTTTCTTTTCTGTGATATCCCGGGCAGTTGAAATTGCACCAATAACTTTACCATCTTTATTTTTTAAAACCCTTGACCACCAGGCCAAAAGTCTGTTTTCTCCATCAACGCGTTTTTGCCAGCTTTCTACATAAAACATATTTTCACTACCCTTAAATAAGGGATTAATTATTTCGTACGTTTTTTGCTCTCCTACAAAATAATCGGAGGCTTCTTTACCTATTACATCTAATCCAAAAAAGTTTAATCCTGCTTGATTAACCCATGTATATTTTTTATTTTGATCCACTTCAGCAATAATATCTGGAACCGTTTCTACTACCCCATTTATCCGATTTAAATTTTTTCTAAGTTCAAACTCCGTAGCTTGAAGTTGTTGGTTTGAGGCCCTTAATTGCTGTTCCGTAGCCTGAAGTTGTTGATTCGCCGCTTGTAGTTCAACCGTTTTTTTACTAACCAGTTGATCAAGATATTTGGTATTTTTTTCAATGCTTTCTGCTGCAAAATTTAAGACCTTGGAAAGATTCCCAATTTCATCTTTTTGCTTAAACTGGATTCTTTCCTTGTATTCTCCTTTTTGAATTTTTTCTGCAAATTTTTCTAAACATTTCAATGGATAAACAATAGCCTTAATAGTCCACCAATTAAAAAACAAAATCAATAACAATGAGATTATAAAAACAAGTATAATTATAACTTTAGTATGCTTTGCCAAATCTATTATTTCTGAAAAAAGTTCCTGTATGCGTATTTGAGCATGATCACTAATTAATTGAGACAGTATTAATAATTTTTCAACGTGATCTTTTCCTTCCGTCCTGGTGATTTCGCCTGCCCTAATATAATTTTTATTTTTTAATTCTGTTATGACTTTTGCCCGGATTAAATCCCAAGCTAAAAAAATATTTTTAAGCTTTATTGCATCCTGTTTATTGCCTTGGCATAATTCATAAATATTTGCAATATTATTTAATTGAGATTTTCTCTCCAATTCAACTTTAATAATTAGTTGTTCCACCTCAATGTCATTATTTTTTAACAAAACAATATCTTTCATAGCTTTGTGAATAACATGGACACCTTCGCGAAATTCACGAACTTTGTTGGTTACTTGTAAAGAATGATCATTTATATTGACTATGTTCGAAACGATTATGCGAAATATATCAAATGACGAAAGCCCCCAAAAAACAAAAATCACCAAAATTGTTCCGAAACCAAGCATTAATCTGGTTCTAATTTTCATAATAAATCCTAAAATTCGTAAAAAACTTTTTCTGAGCTATCACCTACCGTATAGCGTATCTGTTTATTTTGTATATCTAAAATAGCTGACTTTCGATCATGTCCTCCTAGCGCTGTTTTTTCAATTGGAATACTAAGATTTCTAAGACATGTATTTACTGAATTAATGATAGGTAAACAAATAATATCATCTGGGCTTTTCAGAACATTTCCCGCACCGATTGCAAACGCTTTCATATCTTTTTTTAATGAACCACAAACCGTAAGCTTATCAATAAGTGCAGCAATCGCACCTTCTGCGTATCGATAATCACTTTCTGGCAAAGTATTTTTATTAGTACCTGGTAACATAACATGTGCAATTCCACCAATCAGATTACATGGATCAACAATTATCACAGCTATACATGAACCAAGTGGTCCTGAATTGATTATAAAATCACCACCATCAATAGCGATTTCACCTGTTTGTAATAAAACAAACTGGTCCAAGGACACATCATTATCAATGGTCATGCTTTGTAGCCAAGCTTATATACACCATGGACAGCGTAGTAAAAACATAAGCTTGAATAAAGCTTACCATCAAACCAAAAAATAAAAAAATAATAGGCACACCCACTGGCACCAGATCATAAAAAGTAGTTAACACCAAATGATCCCCCATAATATTACCCCTAAGTCTCAAAGAAAGAGTAATAGGTCTAAACAAATGAGAAACCAATTCTATGGGAAAAATAAGAAAACTCATATACCAAAGAGGCCCGGCAAAATGTTTTAAATAATTTAAAATACCATGGGCCCGAACTCCCTTTAAATTATAAAAAACAAATGAAAACACGCCTAATGCTAAGGTCGTGCTCATATGCTCAGTTGGGGGCATAATTCCCGGAATAAGTCCAATCAAATTGGAAAAAAAAATAATCAAAAAAATAATTGATACAAATGAAAAACATTGCTTTGCCTTTTCTTCTCCCATAACCAGTAAAGCTTGAGAAAAAATAAACTTACCATACATATCCATCATGCTTCTTATAGATATTTTTTTATCTGGATTTATCGAATTAGGCGAAGCGATTAAGCTGATACGATACCAAAGCCCTACTATCAAAATACATAAAACTATAAATATAAATGATAAAACATGTTCGGGTATCCCGGTACTTGCTTTAACTGTTGAAAGCCAAGTAAACCCCTCGTTGGAATAAGTTGTTAGCGGAAGGCTGGTAAAAATAAAAAGTACAAATAGCTTGATCATTGGTTTTTGTTTTTTCTAATTGAAAAAAATAATATTATTACTTGCACCAAATAAAGTCCCACTGCATAAATAATTTTTTTCTCTATAATTTTATATCCCCAATACAGTGTTATCAATACCAGGGCGTTTTTTATTATAATAATAAATAAGGCAATTGTAATTTCTTTTTTAGAGGGCCTGTCACCACTCATTGATTTGAAAATAATTTTTCCAAAATAAAAAAGTAAAATAAGTGACAAAATAACTACAGTATAAGTAATCAAATAAACATATAAAACATGATTTAAACCTATTAAAGTAAAAAGTCCCAGATAAACCAAAATGCTAGCTAAAAAATAAATGGAAAAATTCATTAAAGCTACCTTTTACGAGCAATTCTTCGCTCATAAATCGAGTTGAGTCTGTTTTGCAGAACTTTGGTATTTGGATAATCTCCAAATATGGAATAATACAGATTATATGCCTCCTCTAATTGCTCCATGGTTTCATAACAATTGGCCATTAAATATTTAGTATGAACAATATTATCTTTCCTTGTCTCTTGTAAAATATACTGGGACCAATAATCCAAAGCCTTTTGCCATTCTTTTTCCTTAAAATAAATATGTCCCAGCTCATAAAAAGCCTGCACCTTATATTCGTGAGAAACGCTAGTGGAAATAGTTTCAAATCTTTTTTTGGCAACCTCGTGATTCATTAAATAGATATCGCAAAGCCCCAACCTATATTCATAAAAATCATGTTTTTTAAGTCTCGGTTGAAACTTGATAAGCTTCTGATATCCAGCCTGGGCTTCCTTATATTTTCCTAAAAAAGAAAATTTAATTTCAGCAATTTTTTCCTCACTCATATATAACCATTTTGGATCACTGGTTACTTCTATGACCTGTCTAAAATATTTTATTGCCTTAAGATTGTTAAATAAATGGGTTGAATAAAGCTCGCCAAGTTGAAAATAAATCTTTGTTTTAATATCATCAGGACAATCAACTTTTAAAATTTCCTCATACTTTCCTATGGCCTTTTGGACTTCTTGCTTAGCTAGATATTCTTGGGCTATTAAAATCTCTTTTTGTAATCTGGGAGAAAAATCACAAGATACCAGAAACCATAAAATAAGCAGTTTGGTAATTACATTTACAATATCTTTCACCCCTTATTTTTCTTCTTCTGGTGTTTCTTCTACAGACTCAACTTCCTCAAATTCAACAATTTCCAAGTTTTCCACGGGTTCATTGATTTTAACATTATTTTCTGTTTCTGACTCAGATTCCGGATCACAAAAATTTTCAACGGCAACCACTTTTTCCCCTTCCTTAAGCCTTATAAGCCGTACCCCCTGGGTAGTTCTACCAATAAGAGATATTCCTGAAATTTTAATTCGAATAACTTGTCCCTTGTCAGTAATTATCATTAAATCATCACTATCGGTTACCGGTTTTATCGATATTATCTCTCCAGTTTTTTCCGTGAGTTTCATGGCCAAAATACCTTTTCCGCCTCTGCTTTGTTTACGATATTGTGAAACGCCGGTTCGTTTTCCATAACCATTATCGGTGATAGAAAAAATTTCTACCGAATCATCAATTGTTTCCATTCCTATCACTTTTTCATTTTCCGACAAGTTAATTCCTTTCATTCCCTGGGAAACTCTTCCCAAAACTCGGCAATCATCTTCAGCGAAACGAATAATTTTTCCCGAGCTTGAACAGAGTAAGACATCTTTTTTACCATCAGTGACTCTAACCCCAAGTAACGAGTCACTATCTAAAATTTTAATTGCCCGCAAGCCATTTTGCTGAATTCTCACATACTCATCATAACTGGATCTTTTAATCAAACCTCTTTCAGTGGCAAAAACTAAAAACATTCCTTCCATTTTATTTTCATCATCAATCGCAATAATTTCTTTTATTTTTTCAGTCGAAGCTATTGGTAATAAATTAGCTAAATTTCGACCTTTGGCGGTTCTTACTCCTTCTGGAATATCATAAACTTTTTTAGAAAAAACCTGTCCTTTGGATGTAAAAAATAAAATGGTTGCATGAGTATTGGCGGTAAAAATATCTGTAAAAAAATCATCATCTGTACTAGCTGCCCCCTTGACTCCCGATCCCCCACGCTTTTGAGCACGATATGTATCATTGGCCATTCTTTTTATATAGCCCTTATGAGTAATTGTTACGATAACTTGCTCGTTTTTAATAAGGTCTTTTACTTCTATTTCTTTTCCCCTAGCAACTATGGTGGTTTTTCTTTTATCTCCATAGTTATCAAGTAATTCTTGAAATTCCTCTTTCATGATTTCTTTAATTTTTTCTTCATCCTTAAGGATACCTTCAAGTTTTTCAATTTCTTGCATGGTCAGATTATAATCTTGGATTATTTTATCCCGTTCAAGACCAGTAAGTCTTTGCAACCGCATATCCAAAATTGCCTGGGCCTGAATTTCAGATAACTTATAATTTTCCTGCAATTTTTGTTTGGCTTGGCTTGGACCTTCTGCCGTTTTAATCAAGAGAATAATTGGATCAATATTTTCTACTGCAATTTTCAACCCTTCCAATATATGTGCTTTTTCTTTTGCTTTATTAAGATCAAAAATAGTTCTTCTTATAATTATTTCTTTTCTATGATCAATAAAATAGAGAAGTTGATCTTTAATATTTAAAACTTTTGGCGATCCATTTACAATTGACAGAAAAATAATACCAAAGGAGATTTGAAGTTGGGTATGTTTATAAAGTCTATTAAGTATAACCGAAGGTATTTCTCCTTTTTTTAAATCAATACAAATTCTAATACCCAGTCGATTAGACTCATCTCGAATATCAGAAACACCCTCGACAGCTTTTGAATTAACAAGTTCTGCAATTTTTTCTATTAATTTTGATTTATTAACCTGGTAAGGAATTTCCGTAATTACAATTCTCTCACGCTCATCACCTTTACCATAGGCCTCTACTTCCACTTTTGATCTAATTTGTATAATACCTTTTCCCGTAGTATAAGCCGACCTGATTCCTTCTAATCCATGTATTTCTCCTCCGGTAGGAAAATCTGGTCCTGGTATCAACATTAATAATTCATCAATAGTAGTATTGCGATTCGCCACCAATACTAAAAGTGCTTTCATTACCTCGGTTAAATTATGGGGAGGTATGTTGGTTGCCATACCAACGGCAATACCCGTTGAACCATTAACCAATAAATTAGGAAGTTTCGCTGGTAAAACCTTTGGTTCTTGAAGAGAATCATCATAGTTAGGTTGCCAATCAACCGTATCCTTATCCAAATCTTTTAACATTTCTTCCGAAAGTTTTTTCATCCGAATTTCGGTATACCTCATGGCAGCTGCTTCATCACCGTCAATAGAACCAAAATTTCCCTGTCCATCAATCAAAGGATATCTTAGAGAAAAATCTTGGGCCATTCGAACAATCGTATTATAAACAGCCGTATCTCCGTGTGGATGATATTTACCAAGAACATCACCAACTACTCTAGCGGATTTTAAGTATGATTTATTGTGATAATTATTAAGAGTTCGCATTGCAAATAAAACTCTTCGATGAACCGGCTTCAATCCATCCCGAACATCTGGCAAGGCCCTGCCAACAATTACACTCATGGCGTAATCTAGATAACAACTTCGCATTTCATCTTGAATTATTAATGGCAAAACACCATCAATTTTTTCTTTGACAATTTTAACTTCATTTTCTTCGGTTTTATTATCATCAGTCATTTTTACCTTCTAAATTAAATATCTAGATTTCTAACATTCAGGGCATTTTGCTCTACAAACTCTCTTCGCGGTTCGACTTGATCACCCATTAAAACAGAAAAAACTTCATCTGCTTCAATAGTATCTTCTATTTGAATTTGTAAAAGCGTTCGAACTTCTGGGTTCATAGTAGTTTCCCAAAGTTGTTCCGGGTTCATCTCCCCCAAACCCTTATAGCGCTGAATATATGCCCCCATTTTGCCATTTAAAATTATGCTTTGTGAAAAAGCATCCAAAGTCTCAAATTCCTTGGTTTCTTTTTTATCACTTTCCATAACATATTTGGAATTAACATATTTTTTAATTCCATCAAAATTATTCACCAAATTAGCAAACTCAGGTGAATCCAAAAAATAGGAATTAAATTTAAATCTTTTTGTGCGGGCAGAAGTTTTTACTTCAACCTTAACCATAAAAGCCTGTTGATCGGTATCGTCTATGATTTCAAAAGAGTAATTTTTAAAGAGAAGGTGTTCCATCTCTTTGTAATATTTTGTTAGCTTATCCACTTCTATTTGAAGCTTGTCTTTATCCTTGAGCAACTCACTTTTTATTATTCCATCTGTAACTATTTTCTCCAAAAGAACTGAATCAAAATGATTATCATAAGAGGTAAGTGTTTTCTTAAAAAGCTGTTGCTTATTTATTATAGAAATAGCCTTGTCATTGTCGATTTTTTCGTTATCTATTGTAAGTTTAACTCCATCCAGGGCACTTTCCACCAAATAAGCATCCAGGCTTTTTTCATCCTTGAGATATCTTTCTTGCTTGCCTTTTTTATATTTATACAGAGGAGGCTGAGCAATATAGATATAACCTTTTTCAATCAATTCCGGAAATTGACGATAAAACAAGGTCAACAATAATGTTCTAATATGAGCGCCATCCACATCAGCATCGGTCATAATAACTATTTTATGATATCTAAGTTTTTTTATGTCAAAAGATTGTTTTCCAATGCCAGTACCCATCGCCTGTACCAACATTTTTATTTCTGCACTTTCAAGCATTTTATCATATCTGGCTTTTTCAACATTTAAAATTTTACCCTTAAGAGGTAAAACTGCTTGGGTCTTCCTGTCTCTTCCTTGCTTAGCTGAACCACCAGCTGAATCCCCCTCAACAATATAAAGTTCACAAAGAGCCGGATCTTTAATCTGACAGTCTGCCATTTTTCCTGGAAGACCACTAAATTCCAACACTGTTTTTCGCCTGGTTAACTCTCTGGCTTTTCGGGCAGCTTCTCTAGCGGCAGCTGCATCTACTGATTTTCTTATTATAGTTTTAGCGGTATCAGGATTTTCTTCTAAGTATATTTTTAATCGTTCTCCAACCATAGAATTAATAGCGCCTTCAATTTCAGAATTTCCCAGTTTAGATTTAGTCTGTCCTTCAAATTGAGGTTCTTTTAATTTAACAGATACAATAGAAGTTAGGCCTTCTCGCATATCTTCGCCAGTTAAACTGATATTAATATTTTTCAATAATTGATTGTCTTTTGCATAAGCATTCATCACCCGGGTAAGTGCTGTTTTAAACCCAGAAACGTGTGTTCCACCCTCAGGGGTCGAAATATTATTGGCAAAACTTGAAATAGATTCGTTATATGAGTCCGTCCACTGCAATGCTATTTCAACCTCATAGTCATCTTTAGTGTGTGAAAAATATATTATCTTTTTATGAACAGGATTTTTTCCTCTATTTAAATAAGCTACAAATTCCTGAATTCCCCCCTCATAGTGGAATATTTCTTTTTTATCAACTCTCTCATCTTTTAAAATTATTTTTAAACCTCTATTTAAAAAGGCCATCTGACGAAACCTTTTGGCCAAGGTTTCAAAATTAAACTCTGTGGTTTCAAATATTTCATCATCCGGTTTAAAAGTAACCGACGTTCCAGTTTCATTTGGGTTATCCAAATCGCCGATAATCTGTAAAGGTTCTTCGGGTTTACCATAAGCAAAACTAAGCTTATGAAGTTTTCCATTTTGTTTAATAATTAGTCGAACCCATTTTGATAATGCATTAACAACTGAGGCACCCACCCCGTGAAGACCCCCAGAAACTTTATAAGCCCCTCCATCCTCGTTGAATTTTCCACCGGCATGCAGTTTACAATAAGCAATTTCCGCAGCAGAAACACCCTCGGTTGGATGTATCCCAGTCGGAATTCCGCGACCATCGTCAATAACACTAATAGAATTATCAACATGAACTACTACTTTTATTTCTTTGCAATAACCAGCCAACGCCTCATCAACCGCATTATCAACAATCTCATAAACGCAATGATGAAGTCCCCTAACTCCAGTATCACCAATATACATTCCTGGTCTTTTTCTTACCGCATCAAGGCCTTCAAGTACTTTTATTTTATCTGCAGTGTAACCACCGTTACCCACCTTAGAAATCGACTCATGTGAATTTTCCAAAAAAATACTCCTTTAATAAAAAACTCAATCCATTTAGTTTTTCAGAATCCTTCCATTTGCAACCAAGATTTTTGTAGCTCCATTAATTTTTTCTAATTCTTTTTGAAAGCTCTCGTTTGCTGTCGTAATCAAAACTTGGTATTTACATATTTTTAAATAATTTATAAGGTTACCCCAACGCTCTTTGTCAAGCTCGCCAGAAACGTCATCAATCAAGACTACGGGATATACCCTGTATTTATACCTTAGAAGCTCTATATAGGCAAATATGAGGCTAAGATAACTCATTTTTTGTTGTCCTAAAGAGCAATAATCAAAAGACCTTAACCCATTAAAATAAGGGGTATAATCGTCCTTATGAATTCCATAGGCAGTGTGACCTAAAATTTTATCTTTTTCTATATTTTTTTTTAGTATATTTTTTATCTCAAGATCAGTTAAACCTATCATTTTTGATTCATACTGGATTTCTAAATCGTTTTCTTCTGAAAAAATCGCCTTAAATGTTTTTTTATAAAAATCAGAAATTTCATTTAAAAAAATACATCTTTTTTCGATTATTAATTTTGATACGTTAGCTAAATTTTCATCAATAGCAAAAATTTGATCTAAAAAATATGACGGCTTTTTTGCTAATAAGGTATTTCGAAATTTTAACGATTGATGATAATCTCTTAGTTTTTTTTTATAATCGACATCCCACAGGGAAATGTGTTCATCAAACCATTTTCTTCTAAACGTGGAACTATTAAAAAAATGATATGAATCAAACGGATTAATAAAAATACAACTTACAGGATTCTTACCTCTTAATGGCTCCTGATTATAAAACCAACTTGAGCTATCAGAGGATATTTTAGCTGAAAGTGTTTTACGTTCTCCTTCTACCACAAAAACCGATGAGAATATAATTTCACTTTCTTCACAATCAATACTTAAAATTTGTGGAAAAGCTGTATTTTTACGAAATGATTTTTTATGAATTAAAAAGTTGATGGCCTCAAGTATATTAGTTTTTCCATTTCCATTATCACCGAAAATACAATTTATACCATTTCCAAAAGTAATAACATCCGAACTTATATTTCTAAAATTAACTACCTTAATTTTTTCAAGCCAAGGATGAGACATATACTAAAGCTTAAATGGCATTATAACACCCAAAAAGTTTTGCTCATCAAGCGATTTCACTAAAATTGGGCCAAATTCATTTTTCAACTCAAGTTGAATTTCATTAGATTCAAAAGCGGATAATAGATCAATTAAATAGCGGGCATTTAAACCAAGTTCTATTTCCTTATCATCATATTCCACAGGTATTTTTTCAACCCCGTGGCCCAGGGATGGATTCTTTGCTGTTATATGCATTTCATTATGTAAAAATGCTAAACGAATACCGTTTGTCTTTTCGTCAGACATTATTCTAATTCGCTTAACAGCATTCAAAAGAAGATTTTTATCTGCAGTTATAACATAGGAAACCTTTGAAGGAATGACTGCCTGGTATTTTACATATTCTCTAGAAATTAAACGACTGGATAAAAAATCTAAATTATCAACGCTAGCGTATATAAATGATTCATCGACGGACATTTTAAAATTTTTATCCAAATAATTTTCTGCCATTTTTTTTAACTCTACCACGGCTTTTTTAGGAATAATGATTCCGTTTGACATGTATTCGGTAATATTCGAATTAAAATCCTCTATATCAAGTAAGGATAATCGATATCCATCAGTGGCCACAGACCTGAGTTTGGAATCAATTTGTTGCAAGTAAATCCCATTCAAGTAAGGCCTTGTTTCATCTATAGATATGGCGTAAGATGTTTTGTTAATTATTCGTAGCAATTCATAGGCAGGTATTTCAAAAGAAGGTTGCTTGTCACCAAAAAACAAAAGTGGAAATTGAGTATCATTAAATCCCACTAGCGAGAAATTAATATTTTCATTTTGTATTTTTAAAATATTCTCTTGATCATTAAAAGATATTGAAATAATCGAATCAGGAAAATCTCTAAGGACATCTGAAAGATTTTTAGCGTTAACACAAAAAGATCCTTCTTCAAAAATTTCAGCAGAAATAAAAATTTGAGCAGCCACTTCCTGGTCAGTACAAGATAATTGCAAATGATTGTTTTTTGCGACTAAGAGAATGCAGCTTAAAATGGGTCTGGTGTTTTTTTTATCAACGATTGTGCTAATTCTTGATATAACTGATTTTAATTCATGTGCATGAACATTTAAATGCATTCACTTTCCTTAAACTTGGAAGTTTTTAAAACCTCCGAAAAAATCATACAAATATATATATGTATTTATATAAATAATATTATTATTATTCTTGTGTATAAGTTAATAACTAAAAAACATAATAATTTCAAATGTTTTTTTCATACACAAAAGATGTTTATATTAATAATTATTTTCAAGAAAGGCAAGTTGTTCGGAGATTCTAAGTTATTTATTCCTAAATCTAGTTATTATACTCAATTTCTATACCCGTTTTCCCCATCATTTATATCAGGTTTGTGAAAGGATAGTTTTATTGAAAAAAATATTTTTATCCACCGAATTATACAAAAATGTGTATGGAAAAATCGGTGAATTTAAACTTATTCAGGAATCGAGTTATTCACATTTGTGGAAAACTATTCAAAGAGTATATAAAATCAATAATATAGAGATACTAATTATTAACACAGAAAATTTATCATGTGGAAAAAATAGGTTAAAGTTGACTTTCTATGGCCACAACGTCAGTGGAAAGAGAGTTATCAGTTTTTAAATCCTGCTTAACTTTTTCAACAGCATGCATCACAGTAGTGTGATCACGATTACCATAATATTTACCGATTTCTTTTAGAGTTGAACCTAAAATTTTCTGGGATAAATACATTGCCATATGTCTCGCCCTGGCAATTTCTTTATTTCTGGCTTTAGATTTTAAATCAGCCAAAGGTATTTTGGTTTGTTTCGAAGTGGCTTTAGCAATTGAGTCCAGGCTTGTTTTTTCTTGGTCGGTATTTTTATGTAATTTTAAGATTTCTTTTACAATTTCTACATCAATTTCAATTTTCATGTAATCAGAAAAAGCCTTGAGCCTAACAAGTGATCCCTCCAATTCTCGAATGCTTGATTTTATCGAACTGGCAATAAGGTTAATAATGTCTTCCTTTAAGTAAAGATCTAATTCGTTAGCTTTCTTTTTTAAAATTGCAATTCTGGTTTCTAAATCAGGTCTTTGAATATCAATAACTAGACCCCATTGAAGTCTTGTTTTAATTCGATCTTCCAGTCCGTCAATTTGCTTGGGTGATTTATCAGAAGTAAAGATGAGTTGCTTGCGTTTTATATGAAGTTCATTAAAAATATGAAAAAATTCATTCTGAGTACCCTCTTTACCGCTTAACTCATGAATATCATCAATAATTAGTACGTCTGTTTTTTCGGTATATTTTTTTTGAAATTCATGTATTTCTTTTTTTTGAATATAATAAATCATGTCTTTTAAAAAATCCCTGCCGGTGGTTAAGCAAAGAGCGAGGTTTGGGTAGCGAAGATTTATTTCGTTAGCAATGGCGTGGAGTAAATGGGTTTTACCAAGTCCAGAATCACTATAGAAATAAAGGGTGGGATATTTTCCTGTTTCACCTGGATTTTCAGCCACCGCTTTCGCTGTTGCAAATGCCATATTATTAGAGGGACCGATAATAAAATTATCAAAATTTTTGGAAATATCAATATGGTTCATGTGAACTTCGGGGCGATTCATATATTTAATATAGGTAGATTCAGCATTTAACCTCAAATCTTCGTTATTTTGAGTAAGAGTAAATTTAGCAGTTTTAGCAGATTTTATCGGAGACAAACGAGAGGAGTCGCCCGAGACTAAAACTCGTTCTGGCTGAAATGGTCTAATTGAATGGTTAGGGGTGGTTGCGCCTATAATAATATTAATATCATACTTTTTTCCAAAAATGCTTTCAACGGAGGCATCGATGGATGAAAGATAATTATTTTCAATAGTTGACTTAATAAAAGGGGTGGAAACACGAAAAACAATTTTGTCTAAAAAAACCGAATCTAAATAAAAATTATTTTCAAAAAATGCATTATATTTTTCTGGAGAGATATGGGATTTAAGATTGCCTAAAATTTCTTTTTGAATGAGATCGTACTCGTCGGCAGAAAATGAATCTGACTTGGTTAATGGTTGTTCAAATGTTTTGTCAGAAGAAATGTTGGAAGATGAAATATCGGTTTTGTTTTTAAGGAAATGATGAAATGGAAAACCTTGATCCATGCTCGGAGTCCTTATGTTTGTTTTTTAGTGGTTTCTTTTAACAACAGATTTCTTTAATTGCAAGGTAAGAGTTTTAAATAATTTTATGACGGAAACGCTGGCCACTATTGTGGCCTGGTTAATAAATTAAGATTTTGTCACAGTTTTAAATTTATAGTTTTTTAGCACGTTATTTCTTTTATACCATTGACCTTTTTATAAATGATAGGTAAAGGTATATGAACTATGTGGGTATAATTAATAAATATTGTTTATGGCGAGGAATTTATGTCGAAGCGAACATGGCAACCAAAGAAGAAAAAGAGATTAAAAGTTCATGGCTTTCTAAAAAGAATGTCAACAAATAACGGCCGAAGTGTTATCAGTCGTCGAAGAGCCAAAGGACGTAAGAATCTTACGGTAACCATAGGTGAGAAATAAGATAGGTGTCGTGTAATTCTTTTTCAAAAGACTTTCGTCTGCTAAAACCAAGTGATTTTGAAAATCTAAAAATTGAACGCTTGGTTGTTAGAAGAAAATTTTTAAGCGCTTATTATAAAAAATCAAAAATTGATAGCAAGCTAACGAGAATAGGGATAAGTGTTTCAAAAAAAGTTGGTAAAGCTAATTTTCGAAATCTTTTAAAAAGGCTGATTCGGGAAAATTTCAGAACTTCAGTTTTTAAAAATCTGGGAAGGGATATATCTTTCGTAGTATCAACCCGTTGTAAAATAGATGATCTGGAACTTTTTAAAAAAATGATTTCTGAAATTTTATTGGATATAAGTAAAAATGGTCGTAAATAATGTTATAATTTTTTTTATTAAACTATATAAGTTATTTTTATCGCCCATATTGGGTCATCGCTGTCGTTTTTATCCTACATGTTCCAGCTATGGAGTAGAAGTATTTCAAAGACATTTATTTCATAAAGCTGTATGGTTGCTCATTCTACGAATAATAAAATGTCACCCCTTTAATAGCGGAGGATATGATCCGGTTCCCGCTTCGGAGAAAAAATTATGAACACAGAACAGATGCGTTTAATAATAGCGGTTTCGTTATCAGCGCTAGTCTTATTTACTTGGCAGATATTTTTTGCTCCTAAAGAAAATCGCAATATAATTAGTAATCAGCCAGAAGTGATCAAAGAACATCTATCAACAGTTGTAAATAATAAAGAAGAAGCTGTAGCTGAAACGGTTATTAATAATCAAGAATCCAATTTAACAGTTACAAATATCAATATTGAGGGAAATAATTCTTCCTTTAATATTACCAACGAATTAGTCCTGGTTGATGCAAAAGGTGCTTACGCTAAAAATAGTGTTTTTAGTACGACGGGCAATGCTGGTCCGATTGAAATTTATATTGTTAATGACAACAGACCAATTAAATTAAATTTTGATATTAAATATGATGAAAAAAATAATATTTACCATGGAAATGATTTAAAAAATGGTGTTCAACTTACCTTAAAACCTGGAGAAACTGGAAAGTTATTTTTCTCTCTACAATCAAATAATAGTCTGCTTTATGAAATCAAATTAAGGGCCAAACAACATAAGCAAGATCAAAAAATCAGACAATTTGTAATTTTTAGCCAAGATATAAAAAGAGTCGATGTTGGAGATGATAAGAAATTGGATGGTTCCATTAAATGGTTGGGTATTGACTTTAATTATCACTTACTGGCTATTGTTTTTACTGAAAAAATTCCATCTAAACAATCGGCTGATAAAAATGGTGAATTGGTAGTTAATTTTTCAAATTCAAATAATAAACTTGAGGGATATTTTTTCTACCAACAAAAAAATTATGATCATTTGGTTAAAGCGGGAGACAATCTTCAAGCGGCTGTTGATTTCGGAATGTTTGCAATTGTAGCGGTTCCCATCTTAAGAGGGTTACAATTTTTTTATAAATATCTGCCTAATTATGGAATAGCTATTATTTTATTAACGTTAGTAGTAAGAATTATTTTACTTCCTTTAAATTATAAGTCTTTCAAAAGCATGAAGAAAATGCAGGAAATTCAACCTGAAATGAATAAATTGAAAGAAAAATTTAAAGATGATCCACAAAGAATGCAAAAAGAAACTATGGAACTTTTTAAAAGAGCAGGTGCTAATCCCCTGGGTGGATGTTTGCCTCTTCTATTACAATTACCGATATTTTTTGCTTTTTATCAAGTATTATTTTCTGCCGTAGAACTTGTCGGCGCACCTTTTTTTGGTTGGATAATAGATTTGTCATCCAAAGATCCCTATTATGTTCTTCCTGTTCTGATGACGGTCACAATGTTTGTTCAACAAAAATTTATGCCATCACCCACCACAGATCCAACTCAAAAGAAAATTATGCTTTTTATGCCACTAGTTTTTGGAGTAATTATGAAGGATTTACCGGCAGGCTTGACGCTTTATATTTTTGTTTCAACATTAGTTGGAATTATTCAACAATATGTAATTAGTATTTCCAAGAAATGAGTTGTGAATGCTTTATTTGATAATAAAATTATAATTGCTTGTAGCAGTGGTAACCAATCTAATTGTGCTATCACGGTTATTAGAATTAGTGGAAAACAAATTTTGGATGAGTGTCAAAAATGGTTTTCTAAAAAATTAAATTCTATTCAACCAAGAAAAATGTATAGATCTCAAATTATAGATAATCATCAATGTATTGATGATATAATGCTTTGTTTTTTTGCTAATCCTAATAGTTATACCGGCGAAAACGTTCTTGAACTTTATGTGCATGGTAATATTTTAAATGTAAAAAGAATTTTGGCTCTTTTTTGTAAGTCGGAAAAAATTCGTTTTGCCCAACCAGGAGAATTCACTTATCGAGCATTAAAAAATAAAAAAATTAGTCTTACTCAAGCTGAGGGATTGGATCTTTTATTAAATGCTAATAATGGGATTGCTTTTAAGCAAGGTTTAGATATTTTGCAAGGTAATTTGCATAAAAAATTTTTATCCTTATATAAAAGTTTTCGAAATTTAAAGGTTACTTTTGAATTACAAATCGATTTTTTGGAAGATGTTGGAGAGAAATCAGCGAATCAACAACTTGATTTCGCTTTAAAAGATTTTGAGTCTAAAATAACCGACTTATATATAAAAACTTTAACCAATAAATCTCATTTATTAACACCAACGGTGGTTGTGGTAGGTCAAACTAATGCAGGAAAAAGCTCTTTTTTTAATAATATTCTTGGATTAAATCGATCAATTGTTTCAAAAATTAAAGGGACTACGAGAGATTACGTTAGCGATTATATTACTATTGAAGAAAACCTATTTCAGTTTATCGATACTGCTGGGATAAGAAATTCATATGAAGAAATTGAAATGGAAGGAATTAAAAGATCAAAAGAAATAATGAAAAATGCTTTTTTTTGTGTGATGGTCTTGAACCCATTTGAAACTGATTACGATGAATTAAAGTCTCTGGATTTAAATAAAATTGATATGTTTATTGTTAGTCATGCAGACTGTAAAAATTCATATGCTGAATGTAAAAAACTTGAAAAAATTTTAAATCAAAAAGTTTATTTTACCAATTTGAATTATGATAATGAAAATTGTCAAAGTGGTCCTATAGGACCAGATAAAACTAGTGGTCCTATAGGACCAGATAAAACTAGTGGTCCTATAGGACCAGACAAAATTAGTGGTTCTATAGGACCAGATAAAATTAGTGGTCCTATAGGACCAGATATTATAAATGGTTGTTTTTTAAAGGAAGAATTTTATAGAAATGTTCATAGTAAATTTTTAAAATTTTCTGAAACTGATACTCTTTTTATTGAAAGGCAACGTACTTATATTAACAAAACGTATAATAAATATCTAAAATTTAAAGAATTATTGAAATGCAATACGGATATTGCTATCTCTATAAGCGAATTGTCTATATTAGAAAACGAAATTAGTCAATTAATTGGAATTATTTCTACTGATGATTTATTAGGTGATATTTTTAAAAACTTTTGTATAGGTAAATAAATGGAGAAATCCACATTTGATATTGTTGTAGTAGGTGCTGGTCATGCTGGAATTGAAGCCGCATGGATGGTTGGTAACATTGGGTTAAAGGTTGCTTTGATTAATTTGCCAGGTGTTCAAATTGCTGAAACTCCGTGTAATCCGGCGATTGGAGGTGTTGGCAAGGGCCAATTAGTTAGAGAGATTGATGCCATGGGTGGTTTAATGGGTAAAATCACAGATTTATCCGCTATCCATTATAAGGTTTTAAATGAAAGTAAAGGTTATGCAGTACAATCTACCAGGGTTCAAGTAGACAAAGAGCGGTATTCAGTATTCGCTGAAAAATTTTTGAGAGAAAATAAAAATATAAGTATTATCAGCGCAAAAGTTGTTAAAATAAATTATATTGCAGCAGACTGTTTTGAAATTAGATTAGAAAACAATGACTTAATTTCTTCTAAGGCAGCCATTGTTTGTACAGGCACTTTTCTTAATGGGAAACTACATATTGGCGCTGAACAAATTCCAGGAGGGGTGTTTGGTTGTGATCGATCTGATTCATTGATTAGTATTTGCCCTGTTATTGAGGCAAGTAAACGCTTTAAAACTGGAACTCCTGCTAGAATTTGTAAAAGTAGTATTAATTGGAGCAAATTAGAAAAACAAAATTCCGAACCAACCGCGCAAAATTTTCATATTTTGCATAATGATTTTGAAAGATTTAACCAACAGATAACGTGTTATTTAACTAGAACTAATCAAAGAACTATGGAAATAATTCGTAGAAATAGAAATATTGCCCCGCTTTATAATGGCCAAATAAAAGGTATTGGGCCACGATATTGTCCCAGTATTGAGGATAAAGCTTTTCGTTATCAAGATAGAAATGAACATCATATTTTTCTTGAAATGGAAGGCCATGAACTTGACAGTGTTTACCCCAATGGAATTTCAACTAGCCTACCAAAAGAAGTTCAAAATGAATTCATTCATTCAATTGTTGGATTGGAAGATGCTCAAATTTTAAAATATGGTTATGCTGTTGAATATGATGTTGTTGATCCAACGGTTCTAAATTTTGGTTTAGGACATAAAGATTTTCACGGATTGTATTTTGCTGGACAAATTAATGGAACTTCAGGTTACGAGGAAGCGGCAGCGCAGGGCGTTATCTCTGGAATTAATGCTTCTTTAAAAATTTTAAATAAGGCCCCCATCATTTTTTCTAGAAATGATTGTTATCTGGGAGTATTGATCGAAGATATTATTACCAATGATAGGGATGAACCTTATAGATTGTTCACCGCTAGGGCCGAAAATAGATTATTTATTAGAGAAGATAATACGATTAATCGTATGCACTGTTATCGAGAGAAACTGGGTCTTCATCAAGATATTGATCAATTCCAAAATAACTATATTAATTATTTTAATTTGTTAGAAGAATTTGCTGAAAGTTATTTTTTTAAATCTAATGATTTAATTATGCACAAATTCAACAATAATGGTTATGGAGTTATTGATGCAAGATTATCCTTGTCTGAATTATTAAAACGAGCACATTTAGACCCGGTTAAGACATTATCACAAGAAATAAGTGATCAATTAGTTAAAATTGATTATAAAATTATTAAATCCGTAGCTATTTCTCAGAAATATAGAGGCTATATAACTAAGGCTAATAATGAATTTGAAAACTTAAATAAACTTGATGCACTTAAAATTAATTGGAAATTAATAGCCGAAAATGAGCGTATTTCTAATGAGTGTAGACAAAGAATTATAAAAACCAAACCTGAAAGTTTTTCTCAACTTAGAAGAATTAATGGAATCAGACCCGCAACCATTGCCTATGTTGCTACAATGTATAATTAATGGAATTTAGCAAACAATTACATAAATTAATTTTTGAAGATTTTAAGGGATTAAATTTAACAAATTATTCGAGTTTTAATGATTTTCAATTATTGCAAATTTCTGACTCTATTAAACCCCTGGAAATCAGTTCTATATTCAAAAAAGCCATTGAGGATAAAGGAATTGTAATTGATGTCGGTTTTGGTGGCGGATTTCCTATTCTACCCTTAGCTAATTTTTTTCCCGATATTCAATTTTTAGGCATTGAAGCAAAGAGAAAGAAAGTAGATGCGGTTAATATAATAAAAAATAAATTAAAATTAGATAATGTTCATTTGATTCACCAGCGAATTGAAAATCTTATTATCGACATGGAAGTGGTTATTGTGGTTAAGGCAGTTTCAGACATCAAGGATTTATTAAATAAAATTATCACAATAAAAAATATTAATGTTTTTTTTTATAAGGGGCCCAATATTGATGAAAAAGAAAATTTTGAGGATGTGTTAATTTCCTGGGAAATAATTGAAAATAAAAAATATTCGTTGGAAAATTTTCAACGATCACTTATTGGTTTTTCTAATAAAAATGTTCCATGTGGAACTTTTTTAAAAAAGGATAAAATAATTTTGTCGAAAATTTTAAAATAAATGTTCCATGTGGAACTTTTATGAAAAAGTTCCTTGTCAAACATTTCGCTTTAAACTAAAAATATATTAAATAATAAACGGAGATTTGCATGGCAAAAATAATTTCAATTGCTAATCAAAAAGGCGGAGTTGGAAAAACAACCACTGCAATAAATTTAGCAGCTTGTTTGGCTGTCTATGAGAAGAAAACTCTTCTTATAGATCTCGACCCACAAGGGAATGCCTCAGTAGGCTTAGGTTTAAAAAAAGAAACATTTGCCAATAGAAATATTTATCATGCCTTAATTGGTAATACCTCAATTGCTCAAACAATTTATAAAACTAAAATTCCATTTTTGCAGATCTGCCCTGCAGATAATAATTTGGTGGGAGCTGAAATGGAGCTGGTTAGTGTCATGGCCAGAGAACATAAATTAAAAATGGCGTTGGTAGATATAGAAAGTCAATATGATTTTATTATTATTGATTGTCCTCCTTCTCTAGGCTTATTAACACTTAATGCTCTTAATGCAACGCATAATATTGTTGTACCATTACAAACAGAATATTTTGCAATGGAAGGACTTACCCAACTATTAAATACCGTGCAATTAATTAAAAAAACATTAAATCCAGGACTTACGATTGAAGGGATTTTATTAACCATGTTTGATAAAAGAAATTCATTACATAAGCAAGTAGTAGATGAAATTAGAGAATATTTTATTGAAAAAGTTTTTAAAACGATTATTCCTAGAAATGTTAAGCTGTCAGAGTGTCCAAGCCACGGTAAACCAATAATTTTATATGATATAGAATCTAAAGGAAGTGAGGCCTATTTGGATTTGGCCAAGGAAATAATTCTCAAGGATCGAAAAAATGAAGTTATTAACAAACAACAAGCTCCTGCATTTGTTTAAAAAAGAGAGAATTTATGGCCAAAAAAATTGTATTAGGTAAGGGTATCGCTTCATTAATTCAAGATACCAATCATGAAATTGTTTCAAATACATTGGAGCAACATTTTGGAGAAGAAAAAGAATCAGAATTGGTTCACAACCCAACCATGGTTAGTGTTAATGAAATTAAAACTAATCCAAATCAACCAAGAAAAATTTTTAAAGAAAAAGAATTGGAAGAACTTTCAAATTCCATAAGAGAAAATGGAATAATTCAACCGTTAATTGTAAGAAAGGCGGAACAAGGATTTGAACTGATCGCAGGAGAAAGGCGCTTACGGGCAGCCATTAAGGCTAAACTGGAATATGTTCCAGTAATTGTTAAACGGGTTACGGATAGAGAAAAATTAATTCTGTCTATAATTGAGAATGTGCAAAGAGCTGATTTAAATTGTATTGAAGAAGCTCTTGCCTACTATCAGTTAATGGATGATTTTAATTTGACTCAAGAAGAACTTGCAAAACAAATTGGCAAAGAAAGATCAACCGTTGCCAACTTCTTAAGAATATTAAAACTTCCAAGAAATGTTATAGATCTAATTCAAAAAGATTTTTTAAGCTTTGGCCATGCGAAAGTTTTGGCAGCTCTCAAAGACCAGGAATCTGTGTCACGCTATGCTAATTTAGCAGCTACTAATGAAATGTCTGTTCGTGAGCTAGAAGAATTAATTAAAAAAGGTTCAAAAATAACCAAAAATACTAAACCTAATCAATATTTTGATGAAAAAATTGACCAACTTAAGCAAATTTTAGAACAAAACACAGGATTTCATTTTCAAATAAAAAATAAATCCAACGGATCTGGAGAAATTGTTATAAAATATAACAATGAAGCGGGTTTTAATGACATTTTTGATTATTTATTGAGAAAAAAATAATATTGTGATTATTGTATGGCAGAAAGAAAAAATGAAATTTCCGCAATTATTGAAGAAGGATGTAAATTCGAAGGAAATTTATCCTTTAACGGCGTTGCACGTATTGCGGGGATAGTGACCGGAAGAATCTTTTCTACTGACACCGTAATTATTTCGGAAGGTGCCAATGTTAATGCAGATATAAATGCAAATATCATTCTAATATCTGGAAATGTGAAAGGTAATATACATGCAAGTGCCCGGGTCGAAATCTTGCGACCGGCCCGTTTTGAGGGCACTATTACCACTCCGAGCCTGATTGTAGATGAGGGGGTAATTTTTCATGGTACCACCAAGATGCATGATAGAAAATAGTTGATCTATTTAATCAGAAATTTCCTTTGTTGTTCTAACACTTGAAAATCATACATTGACGGGTATAGTATAGTTACCAAAAGACAGAGGTGTTTTATAAATTTTTTACAACAACTTGGTGTTGATTATACATTTTTTTATCAGTTAGGAATTTTTTTATTATCTTTTTTTATTCTTGATAAAATTCTTTTCCAAAAAGTTTTGCAAGTTTATATTTCAAGATTGGAATTGACTGAATACAAAAAAAAGCAAATAGAGAAAAGCGAATTGGAGGCAGTCAAAGTAGAAAAGAAAATTGATCAGGAAATGAAACAGGCCAGAGAACAAATGCATCAATATTATAATGATTATGTAAAGGTACATGATCAATTACATAGAGAAGAATTAAAAGAAATTGAAAATCAATACGTTTCTAGATTTAATGAAGAAAAAGAAGTGATTATCGATAGTTTTGAAAAAATAGCGGCTCATGAAAAACAAAAAATTCCTGATTACCAGCAAATTTTAATGGAAAAAGTAATTAATGAATAAAAGAATGCTAATCTTAGTTTTATTTTGTCAAAGCATTGCTTGTTGCCTGGGTTCTGAATCAATTCAGCAAGGACTATGGTCATTAAAGTATCATTTTTTAAATTTTATCATTGTGGTGATGATGTGCTATTTTTTTCTTAAGAATAAACTTAATATCAAGTTTACCAATGAACATGATCAATTTATTAAGGAAGTTAAAGAAAACGAAAATAAATTGCATGAAGTAAAGATGAGATTAGAGAAGGCAGTGGCAGATCAGTCGAATATGAATAATATAATCGCTGAACTGGAATCTAAAACAAAACAATCAATTGAAAAATATTTGGAATTGAAAAAAGAGCAATTAACGGAACGGGAACATCGGCTAAAAATTGAAATAAGTCAGAAAAAAGATAATTTAGAAATCAGTCTTATTCAAAAGCTTTATTTAAAAATCATGAATAATATAATAGATAACACTAAAAAAGAAATTAAAGGTAATAAGGAATTACAAAACAAAATTGAAAATAAATTAATAGATAATCAACTATGAAAAAAAAGATTACGAATATATATGCGAAAGTTTTTTATCTTTTTTGGCTAGAAAATCCAAAATTTCTGGAAGAATTAGCCTTGTTTGCTGAAACCCTAAAAGAAAACGAAACTTTACAAAAAATTGTTTTTTATAATACTGTTTCAAAAACTGAAAGAAAAAATGTACTTTCTGAAATATTATCCAAGCTTTTAAACGAACAGATAGTGATAGGCTATGTATTATATTTAAATGAAAATAAAAGATTAATTTTTATTTTTGAAATTTTTGAAGAAATTAAAAAATTAATCTTTTTACATGAAGGTTTTCGCAAGGTGCAAATCGAAGGCACCAGTGATTATTTGGAAAAAAGAGTTTTGGAAATATTTAAAAATATCATTAAAAGATATTATCCAGAAAAATTGGAAATCGAATACTTTAAAAGAAATAATATTACGGCAGGCTATCGGGCCCATGTGGAAGATTTCTTGCTTGATTTAACCCTGGATACCCAGTTTGAAAAATTGTTAAAAAGGAGAAAGCTCACATGAGACTTAAACCAGAAGAAATTACTTCGATAATTAGAAAAAATATTTCAGATTTTAGTAACAAGATTGAAACAGTTGAAACCGGTATTGTGATAAAGGTGGGAGATGGCATTGTTAAGGCTTTTGGACTTAAAAATGTAATGTCAGGGGAATATGTTGAGTTTGAAAGTGGAAGTCGAGGGATGGTGTTAAATTTAGAGGAATATAGTGTAGGAATAGCGTTATTTGAACATGATCCTCTAATTAAAGAAGGTAGTATCGTAAAACGGACAGGAAAAATTGTAGAAATACCGGTAGGTGATAATCTTTTAGGTAGAGTAATTGATCCAATAGGTAATCCCATAGATGGTTTAGGTCAAATTGAAGTAATGCAAACCAGACCAGTTGAATTAAAAGCCCCTGGAATTATTGCAAGACAGCCTGTTTGTGAACCAATCCAGACAGGAATTATGGCCATTGATTCGATGATTCCTATTGGTAAAGGGCAAAGAGAGCTTATTATCGGTGATAGAAAAACCGGAAAAACAGCAATTGCAATCGATACCATTATTAATCAAAAAAATGATAACGTCATTTGTGTTTATGTGGCCATTGGTCAAAAACAATCCACGGTTCGGCAAATATATCAAAAACTTTTAGAGCATGATGCCCTAAAATATACCATTATTGTATCCGCTACTGCTTCTACCATGGCACCGTTACAATTTTTAGCACCGTATTCGGGTTGTGCCATTGGTGAGTATTATCGGGATAATGGTAAACATGCTTTGGTTGTATATGATGATTTGACTAAACAGGCTCAGGCATATAGGCAAATGTGTCTGCTTTTGCGAAGACCACCCGGTCGTGAAGCCTATCCGGGGGATATTTTTTATTTGCATTCCAGATTATTGGAACGAGCCTGTAAATATTCTGATAAAATGGGAGGTGGATCCCTTACCGCTTTGCCGATTATTGAAACCCAGGAAGGTGATGTTTCGGCGTATATACCTACCAATGTGATTTCGATTACGGATGGACAAATATATTTGGAGTCAGATTTGTTTAATTCGGGAGTCCGACCAGCAGTGAATGTCGGGCTTTCAGTTTCCCGGGTTGGCAGTGCTGCCCAGAAAAAAATAATGAAAAAGGTTTGTGGATCGCTTCGTCTGGAGTTGGCCCAATATCGTGAGCTGGCAGCCTTTGCTGCTTTTGGATCTGATCTTGACGAGGCTACTAAAAAACAGCTGGCCCGGGGACAGCGATTGGTAGAATTACTTAAACAGAAACAATATGTACAAATTGAAGTTATTGATCAGGTAATTGCGATCTTCGCAGCCACTAATGGTCTTTTTGATGTTGTTCCAGTTGAAAAAATTCAGGAAATAGAAGAAAGAATGTTGGCTTTTTTTAAAAGCACTCAAGAGAATTTAAGAAAGAAGATATCCAATTCAGTAGATGATTTTGAAAAAGAAAAGAGTAACATTCTAAGTATTTTAAAAGAGTACTTAAAAGACGAAGGTTTTTAAAATAAATGGCGAACATTAAAATTTTAAAAAAGAAATTAAAAACCACTAGAAGCACTTTAAAAATTACAAGTGCCATGAAGCTTGTTTCCGCAGCAAAAATGAATAAATTTCAAGACAAGCTTCATAAGGCTGAATCATATAGACAAGAAATGGAAGATCTTGTTAACAAATGTACTACAAATGAAACCTTAACCCATCCGATACTACGAAAATCCGGCAACACTTTTAAACATATGTTGGTGCTTAGTACTGATAGAGGATTGTGCGGTAGTTGTAATTATCATATTGCTAATTTTGTTAAAAATTTTATTAAAAACCAAGAAGAGATTATTCGTATTTCTTTTTGGGGATCAAAAGCAAAAGATATTTTAAAATTTCAGAATGTAGGAACACAATATCCTCATAAATTTGATGAAAATTTTAACCAGTTTATAGATATGACGGCATTTGATTTTTTAAATGAGTTTTTAAGCAATGAGGTGGGTGAAGTTTATGTTGCTTATAATGTGTATAAAGGTGGGGGATCGTACAAACCGATTATTAAAAAGATATTGCCACTTGAGATAAATGAAAATGAAAAAAAACAAGAGGATGTTTTTAAATATGAACCGAATCAAAAAGAGGTCTTGGATTATATTTTACCGGAAACATTTAAAAGTATTTTATATAGTTGTTTTTTAAATGCTGAGGCAACCGAACATGCAGCCAGAATGGTGGCCATGGATAATGCCGCTAAAAATTGCAAAGAAGCAATTAGAAGTCTAAATTTAAAAATAAATAAAAGAAGACAGGCATCGATTACCAAGGAATTAATTGAAATTGTATCTGGAGCAGAAACATTATAGCGGGGCTTATATGAATGAAAATATTTATGGCGAGGTCAAACAAGTTTTGGGACCGGTGGTTGATGTTCAATTTTCCGGGGGACATTTACCGGCAATATTAAATGATATTCGAACCACCAACCAACAGATATCAGATCAGGAAGAAAATCTGGTGCTTGAAGTGGCACAACATATGGGTGATGATGTAGTTCGCTGTATAGCGATGGATTCGACTGAAGGTTTGGCCCGTGGAGTTCGGGTAAGAGATACTGGCATGCAGATACAAGTTCCAGTTGGAAAAGGTCTGCTTGGAAGGATTATCAACGTCATTGGTAGTCCGGTGGATGAAATGGGTAAAATTGATTCAAATAAAAGCTACCCCATTCATAGAGATCCTCCAACATTTGATCAGCAATCCACCAGGCTGGAACCTTTTTTTACAGGAATTAAAGTTATTGATCTTATGGCGCCTTATTTAAAAGGTGGTAAAATTGGATTATTTGGTGGCGCAGGAGTTGGAAAGACAATTTTAATAATGGAACTTATTAACAATATAGCTACTCATCATGGAGGATATTCAGTTTTTGCTGGAGTTGGTGAAAGAACCCGAGAAGGAAATGATTTATATAGGGAAATGAAAGCATCTGGAGTTATTAATAAAACGGCTTTGGTTTATGGACAAATGAATGAACCACCTGGCGCTCGGGCTCGGGTGGCTCTGACGGCACTATCCGTAGCAGAATATTTTAGAGATGAGGAAAAACAGGATGTGCTTTTGTTTATAGATAATATCTTTAGATTCACTCAAGCGGGTTCAGAAGTTTCTGCCCTTTTGGGTAGAATCCCTTCAGCGGTAGGTTATCAGCCGACTTTGGGGACTGAAATGGGAGAAATGCAAGAAAGAATTACTTCTACCAATGAGGGATCAATCACCTCTATTCAGGCAGTTTACGTTCCAGCTGATGACTATACTGATCCTGCTCCGGCAACAACTTTTGCACATCTGGATGCGACCACTGAACTTTCTCGGGCAATTGTGGAACAAGGTATTTACCCAGCGGTTGATCCCCTAACCTCTTCTTCTACAGTTTTAACTCCAGAAATCGTTGGTGAAAAACATTATCAAGTAGCAAGACAAGTTCAAGTTATTTTACAAAGATATAAGGAATTGCAAGATATTATAGCCATTCTTGGAATGGATGAGCTTTCTGAAGTTGATAAAATAATTGTATCAAGAGCAAGAAAAATTCAGAAATTTTTATCACAACCATTGATTGTGGCGGAAACCTTCACTGGTCAAAAAGGACAATTTGTAAAGATTGAGGATACTATAGAAGGTTTTGATTCAATATTGACTGGAAAATGTGATCAGATTCCAGAACAAGCTTTTTACATGGTTGGTAATTTAGAAATGGTTCATGAGAAGGCGAAAACGCTTTGATGTTTGAAAAATATGCTTAAGATTAAAATAATAACTAAAAACAAGACGATTGAATCAAACCTGGAGGCAAATAGTATTATAATGCCCACCACGCTTGGTCCTGCGGGAGTTTTGAATAATCATGATAATATGGTAATTCTTTTGAATGTAGGCATTGCGGTGGTTGAATGTGTAAATGAGAAAAGAAAATATTTAATCAAAAACGGTGTATGTAAAATTTTAAATAACAGTATAACATTGTTATGCGATAACTGCGAAACCAAAGAAGAAATTAATATTAAACAGGCTAAAATGGATAAAGAAAAATATCAGAAAGAAGTTGATCAAATAAATATAAATAAAGATGAATATCAAAAATCCTATAAAAAATTAGAGGAAGCCAAATTTAAAATCATGATGATGGAAAATTAGTGGTCCTATGTGAGTATTCACCGGTTCTGTTGAAAAGTTTTTTTTCTTAATAATATTTACCTCTTTCAAAAAAAATAAAATTGATGCAAAATAGAGTTAGATGATTAGGAACATGAGGTTTATATCACCCCTACTATATGGTAATTTTTTTATTGCAGTGGTTATTGCGTGTTTATTTTTTCTTTGTCTGTTTAATTTATCTAGAACCCCAATAGTTATTAATCTTGGTTTTGTAAATGAGTTAGCAGAGACCCTGGCGGTGGTTAATAGAATACAATCGGCTCCCATCATTATCAGTAAAAATGTATCTAATAATAATTCCGATAATGAAATCTTGGATATAAATTCCATTATGGCTGATATTGATCATCCAACTAATTATTTTGTAAGAAAAAAAATTATGACTTCCCGTACAAGAATAAAAAGTATCAAGCCCTATAAAAGTGTTATTGGTGAAATTGATTTATCTGTCCAGGATAAAAAGATTGATCGCTTGGTGGGGAATCTTAACATAGTGGACACCCTTCCTTTAAAAAAAGTAACCGGGGATGGAAATATCAATAATGACGAAATATTAAAAACATATGAGCAAAAATTTTCTGTTCCTAAATCTCTTGATCTTGCCTCTTTACAAAGCAAACTGGTAGATACGTTTAAAAAGTTGAATGATATTCAATTGGCAGAAGATGAAAAAAGAAAAAATGAAGAAATATTGCAGCAGAATAATGAAATTGCCAAAAACACGCAAGAATCAGATAACGTAAATCCTGATGAGAATGAATCCTTACAATCCTTAGATGAAGTGAATACTCGGCTGGCCAAGACCCATACTTTGAAACCAAAAAGTTTTAAGATAGAAAATCTTAATGAATTCGAAAAAGTAGAAAATCTTGAAGAAGCAACTTCGATTGAGTATTCAAATGACAGTAAACCTATTGTAGAAGAAACAGAAAAATCGTTAACCACTGAAGAAGTCAAAAGCGTAGAAATTCATACTACGGATGTTCAGATTAAAAAAAATGACTATTCATCTAATGATTCTAATGAAAGCAATATTGGAGTATCTGCACAAATCGATGACTTTTATGTAATTGACTATTCAAAAAATAATATAAAAAAAATGGATAGTCAGCCGGTGGTTATTTCTCAAATGACAGGTGTTTCAGATCGGCTGGCACAAGTAATCGAAAGAGAAAAAAAGAACAACAAAAAAGCGAAAAACACATCTGTTCAACAAGCGTCGTCACCACCTACACCTCAAAAACCACGGGTGGAAGATCTAATTAAGACCCCGGAAGTCGCCTATGAGGATACAAGAAAAAGTAAAAAATCAATCCCCCCAGAGACCACCTCACCAAGTCATCTGGCCAACATCTCACTTAAGGCTACCCATGTGCGGTTTGGAAAAGGGTTGATGGAAAATGTGCATACTTTTCAATTTGTCCCCGCTTATAACAGCCAGGATTATTTATTTGATCGCGGTGAAGGGCACATAAATCTCTCCAGGGAGTTGAATACAAAATTGGCTACTATTCCAGGAAAGATCACTATCGATAATTTCGTTAGTACTAATTTGGATGTATTGCTTGAGGAAGGTGATTTTGGAATTAATGTACCCGTTTTTTTTGCAAAAGACTTTAAAAAATTTCTAATCAGCAAAGATGCAAATCTTCCGGGTGGTTTTGTGCTTATCGAGTTAGATGAATTGGTTGAGGATGTAAGTCTTGAAACAGAGGAAGGAAAATATTTATATTTAAACGACTCTTTTAAAACGGTTGATAAAACAGAAGCAACGTTTGTGTTAATTGCCGGGGTTGAACCGGGTAATATCCTTATCAAGTATCTTATTGGGGATCAGATCGCTCAAAAAATTATTCATGTGATAGAGGATGAAATCTTTTTTGAAAATGCCAGCTTCGAACGGGGAGGGTTAGATATTTTTGATTTAATTGAAGAGGGATTATTAATTAAAAAAGAAAAGGCGTTAGATATCTCCAATGATAAAATTAAATATTTTAATTATCAGACCATCTCTCAAAAAGAATCCCTATATACCTATTCAATAAAAACGCCGTATAAATCCCTCGGTGCTAGAAAGTATCTAGAGCTTGCTCATTTGAATGAACCAATTTTTTTAGGGTATTATGAGAAAACCAGCCTTGTCGTACCTAATCAGGAATTTATTAATTATATTTTAGAAGCCTTTGGTTATGATGATTTTAAAACGAGTTGTATGATTCAATTGAACCTGAATAATAATCCAGAAGAAATTTTATATACTGGAACTTCAAATTACAGTCAGCTTGGCCTGGAGGTAAAATACCTGGATGGGGAAGGTAATTTAAATAATGAGTTGACCGAAACCACCGAAAAAATATTTATAAATGGTGATCGACACGGGATTGTAAATGTTGAAATTAAATATTTTGACGGAAAATATGACTATATTCAAACATATTGTTCACTTAATACCTATCTTATCGAACAGCTTTAAGTTTAGAGATCTTTTTAAAATTCTTGGGAAAATATTTGGTTACTGATGTATCTTCAATTAGTACATAATCTGGATGATTAATAATTTGATCTGTGACAATGGTCACTATCGAAGATGGATCACTCTGGTTAGGTAAATGTGGATTAAGACTCAGCAGATGCAAGCGATCGATTCCCAGCTGAGAGGAGGTTTTTTTTAGGTTGGAATAACGGGTATTTTTGTACAGGTAAAATTCCTTATTATTATTGGAAGAAATATTATTGTAAAAAAACTTACGGTATTTTAAGGAAAAAACCATAGCCAAAACTTCGCTATAATAATTTTTAGAGGCAAACATTATATCAGCATGTGAATAATCCTCTAAAAATTTTTGAAAGTTAAATTCACCTCTTTTATTCATACTGCGTGCTTTTAAAATATGTTTATGGCCACTATTATAAGCAGAAATCGCTAGTGGCCAAGACTTATATATCTGGAAATTTTGTTTTAATAAATGAAAAGCTCCGAGAGTAGAAATGATAATATTTTTTCTCTCGTCATAGTTATCAGAAATTTTTAAAAAAGAATGCCCGGTGCTTTTTATAAATTGCCAAACACCAACTGCCCCAGCCCTAGAATGAGCCTTGATGTTGAAACTAGACTCTACAAAAGCAATGGCCAAAATTTCTTCGGGGAGCTCAAAGATCCTGAGGTATTTTTGAAAAGTATTGCGATAAAGGTCAAAATAAACCAGGCCTTGGTTTATTTGGTTTTTAAGGCCAGATTGCCGACGGAGTCCTTGCAACAAATTCCTTTTAAGTTGTTTTTTTCCATTTTTAGTGGTGGGAATGACGACTCCAGCTTGAATTATGTTTTCCAGGATTTTGTTTTCAAAAGCATTAAGAGTTTTATCGTCAAAAATATGGTTTATAGCCAATTTGATCTCGGCGAATCTTTCTCTTTCCATTTGTTGTCGAAAATTTGCCTTGGTGATTGATCCAACATTATTGAAATCCAATTCGGTGAAACTGATTGTGCCATAAACCAGGGCAAAATTGGATTTATCATGAACAAGTGTGGTGGTTTCGTCGTATTTACTATAAATGTCAAACCAAAATTTTACGGAGGAAGATAAATATTCCGGAATTTTAAAAAGAGGGTCGACGAAGTTTTCGGGATCTTGTTTTATATAGTCATAATTGTCTAGTTCAAGGTTTTTGTTAAAACCGACATAGGGGATTAAATTAGGATTTAGAATGATTTTTGTATTTAAATTATCATCAGAAAAAAAATTTTCAAGACTGTAGGCCCGAGCCTTGAATGAATAAATTGACGATAAAAAAATAACCAATACTAGTAATTTAATATTTTTAATCCTTGAAGCTTTTATTCTAACATCAATTTTCATTTTTTATTAAAAAAAGCCAAAGATTATAAAAACGCAGTGCGTTTTTATAATCTTTTATTAAGTCTTTTGCATATATTTCAAACATGCTTTAAAATTTATTATGAATGTTAAAAGGATGTAACAATGAATGAAATAAGTAACGAGAGTGTTTGGCTATCCATTTTTGAATATTCAAAAAAAACTGGAAAATCTATCTCTACAATTAGAAGGTACATTAAAGCGAAACGTATTGTTAGTCAGATGATTGATGGCAAATTTTATCTTTTAGTCGATGCAAATAGAAATGCCAATGAGCAAGTAGATTATTCAGATTGCCAGAAATTAAAGCTGGAAAAGCAGGTGGTTTTTTTGAAAAAGCAATTGGTGGCCGTTCAAGAGGAAATCAGTGAATTAAAAATGTTAGTAAATTTGTATGAAAGACAGACCGTTTTGAAAAACACTGCTTCCGGTTGTAACCAACCAGAAAATAATATTCAATAGGATTTTTACATGAATAAAAAATTTGTTTTAATATTGTTAATATTTTTTACTTTTAAATTATTGGCTGTAGAAGAAATCAGTTTAAGAAGATGCATGCTTCTTCCGGTGGCAGATTCTATCAAAGGGGCAATCTCTTATCAAATATATGAAAAGTTGGAAAACTATTTGAAGGATTCTACTTGGTGTTATTATCGGCATAATTCTGAAATAATGAATATTTTACGGAACTATAAAAATAATATTCATGAGCATTTAAATAATCCAGAAGTAAAAAAATTAATTGCAGAAAAAACTAATTCAGGCTCCTTAATAAGTGTTACGGTAAAATCATTGGCCAGTGGTTCAGAGGTATCGTTAAAAATTTATGGAAGTAATGGAGAAGATCTGTATTTAGATGAAAAAGCTCAATTGAGTCATTCAAATGTTGAAATGATTTATCAAACTTTAGTAAATTGGCTAACCAAGTTTGAAAAAATGATTCCCTATGATGGAATCATTATTGGTGTTTTAGGAGATCAATTTACCGTGGATACCGGAACGCTTTATGGTGTTATGGACGAGGATCATGTAGATATTGTAAGACTTTTAGAAAAAAAATCACACCCGTTATTAAAAACAGTTGTGGATTGGAAATATGACCAGGTGGCTATCGCTAAAATTTTTCATGCTAGAAAAAGTATTTCTCAGGGAAAAGTAATTGAATATGAATCAAAAAAGAAGTTAAAAACTGGAGATTGGCTTGTTTTAAAAAAAGCAAAAAGAGCAAAAACGGAAGAGGAAATTGAGATTATGAAATATCCAGAATCAGAAACTTTTGATTTTGGGAGACTTGGAACACTTGGATTTGATTTAGTGCTAGGTCCTGGAAGTGTAACCCAGGAAACCGAGGGGAATATAACGAGAAAAATGAGTGGCTTTATGTATGGAGCCAGGCTTGATCTGGAGCTATGGGCGACTAGAGATTTTTGGGGTTCCGTGGAAATCGAAAAAAAATTTGCTTCACTTTCTAAAGATGAAGGTACTTTTACCAAAAATTCCAACAATACAGATTTTGGCATATATAAAATCAAAGCAGGATATCGTTACTTACCATTAGGTTTTTTCTATGGACCTCGGGTGGATGGGTATATCGGTTATGCAAAGCATTCTTATGGAGTTGAAAATTCTGCTACGGATGGGATAGTGGCAGCAAGTATATCTGGATTAATGTTTGGGGCAAATGGCAATATTCCAATTTATAAAGATATTCGGATCTGGGTGGAGTTGGACTTTTTGCTAGGAGCTTCCTATAGCGAAGAGGTTGTAGTATATGGGGAGGATGAATCTTCTTCAAGCTATCATTTAGAGTTTGGCGGAAGTTATACATGGAATCCCAATATGAGTTTTCAGGGAGCGATTGGTTATGTTTCAAGCAAGGCAAAATTTGAATCCCCCGAGAGGGAGTATAAATTTAAAGATACCTCTGTGCGTTCCGGTGTTGTATTTACCTTTTAAGGAAATTTAATGAGTACGGATCAAATAAAAAAATTGGAAGAACAAATCATCCAACATCGTGCCTATTACTATCAAGGCAGGCCTATTATATCTGATAGTGAATATGATTTCTTGGAAGAAAAATTAAAAGAGCTGGACCCGGGAAATTTGGTATTAAATTTAGTAGGTTCAATCTCGAAAGATGAAGATAAAGTTAAACATGATGCCAAAATGTTGTCGCTGGAAAAAACCTACGATTCCCAGGATTTAATAAAATGGTTGGCGGATAAACCGGTTGTTTCAACATATAAAATTGATGGAGTTAGTTGTTCTTTAATTTATAAAAACGGAGAGCTGGTATTGGCCAAGACCAGAGGGGATGGGGTTTATGGAGAAAATGTCACCCCTAAAGTGCTGTGGATGGATTCCATTATAAAAAAAATTAAAACGATTCATGAAAAAGTTGAAATTAGAGGAGAACTTTATTGTCAGGAAAAAAATTTTTTTGAGTTGGCTAACGAAATGGAAAAAATTGGATTGGAAAAGCCAACTTCGCCCAGAAATATTGTGGCAGGACTAATTTCCAGGAAAGATAATTTAGAATTATGTCGTTATATTTCTTTTATGGCCTTTGATTTTGTAGGGCAAACTGCTTCTATAAAATTAGAAATTGAAAAATATTCTCTTCTTAAAAATATGGGGTTTAATATTCCTTTAGTTGTTTTACATAATGACAACCAGCATTTAAATGAAATAATCGAGGATGCTAAAAAATTTATGATGGAAGGAGACTACCAGATTGATGGTTTGGTTTTTACTTATAATGATCTCTCTCTTCATGAGGAATTGGGGTTTACCCACCATCATCCAAAATTTAAAATGGCCTTCAAATTTAAAGGTGAATCAAAAATTACAAAACTGGTGGATATTGAATGGTCGGTATCAAGAAATGGGATACTGACTCCGGTTGGATTGGTCGATCCCGTGGAATTATCTGGAGCAAAAATTACTAGGGTTACTTTGCATAATTACGGGGTGGTGAAACTTTATAATCTTAAAAAGGGAGATGAAATAGAAATAATCCGGTCAGGTGAGGTCATTCCAAAATTTTTATCAGTTAAGCAGGCTTCTGAAAATAAATTAGTAATTCCCAATAAATGTCCAGAATGTGGGAGTGATACCAGGATTGAAGATATTCGATTGATATGTACAAATAGTGAATGTAAGGCGAGGTTGCATGAGCAAATTTTAAATTTTATTAAAAAAATCGGGATTGAAGATTTGTCCGGCAAACGTCTCGAGCAGCTTTTAAGTAAAGGATTGATAAAAAATATTCCAGATCTTTATAGAATAACTGCAGATGATTTAAAAAAAATGGATAAAACCAAAGAAAAACTTTCAGATAAATTATTTTCAACAATTCAGGTTTCAAAAAAAGCAGATTTGATAACATTTTTATCTGCACTTGGAATTACCCACGGAGCCTATAATACCTGCGAAAAAGTAGTGCATGCAGGTTATGATACTTTGGATAAACTTTTTAGCCTGTCGGTGGAAGAACTTTCTCGAGTGGATACTTTTGCGGAAAAATCTTCTAGGGATTTCATTGTATCCCTTAAAGAAAAAGAAAGCTTAATCAATGAGCTGGTTAGTGTAGGATTTAATTTTCAAGAAGTTTCGAAGGAAAATAAAATTTTGACTGGCAAGCAGATATGTATTACCGGGGCCCTTACAGAGAAAAGAGCTGTTGTAGAACAAAAAATTAGAACCATGGGAGGAGTTGTCACTAGTAGTATTTCTAAGGATACCGATTATTTATTAACTAATGAGACAAATTCATCTTCTTCAAAATTTATCAAAGCTCAAAAATTAGGTATAAAAATAATAAATGAAACTGATTTTTTTGAAATATTTCAAATTTGACAAAAACATTTCTTGTTAATTGTTTAATATTGAAGATATGGTATAAAAATTAACTTTAATCAAAGGTGTGAAAGGATATGGCAAAAAAAAGTTCTGTTTTTATATGTGGCAATTGCACTTATCAGACTTCCCAGTGGATTGGCAAATGTCCAGAGTGTGAAGAATGGAATACCTTCGAAGAACAATTACAAGGTAAGACTCCCACTAGTAATCACTTGGCGATTAAGCAGCTTGAAAAGGAAAGACCCAAACTGCTTGATGAAATCGATATTAACCAAGAGATTAGAACATCTACTGGTATTAACGAATTTGATCGAGTTTTGGGAGGAGGATTGGTTAAAGGTTCATTGATTTTGGTGGGAGGGGAACCGGGTATTGGCAAATCAACGTTGTTGACCAAGGTGCTTGGCAATTTATCCCAGAGGGATGTGGAAAACCGGGTTTTATATATTAGCGGAGAGGAATCGACCTCCCAAATTGCCTCCCGGATGAGAAGACTGGGTATTGAAAATAATCAAAATATGTTTATTTATCATGAAAAGGATTTGGAAAATATTTTTGCAGAAATTAAAATTATTAAACCAAAATTTTTAGTGGTTGATTCAATACAGACCACTCTTTCTCCTGAATTGCAATCGGCACCGGGAACAATTTCACAGGTAAGAGAAGTGACCTTTGAAATTATGAATTTATCCAAAAATCAAGGGATCACGAGTTTTATTATTGGTCATATTACCAAAGAAGGTGCTATTGCCGGACCTAAAATTTTAGAGCATATGGTTGATACTGTTATTTATTTCGAAGGCGATCAAAACGGTTATTACCGGCTCTTACGGGGGATTAAAAATCGCTTTGGTGATTCAAATGAAGTCGGTATATTTGAGATGACCGGTGCAGGTCTGATGGAAGTGAGCAATCCATCGGAATATTTTTTAGATGATCATGAAAATGAAGGTCATGGACGTTGTACAACTTGTATTTTAGAAGGTACCAGGCCTTTGTTTGTTGAAATACAGGCCTTGGTGGTGGAAAACAAATTTGGTAATAGCCGTCGCACAACACAGGGTTTTGATAATAATCGTTTGTCAATGTTGATCGCGGTGATTGAAAAATATTTTGGAATAAGCCTTTCATTTTTTGATGTGTATGTAAACGTTGCCGGAGGAATGAAACTTTTATCCAGGGAATCTGATTTATGTATTATTGCCGCAGTATTAAGTTCCTATTTTAATAAATCATTAGATTCAAGAACGGTATGGATTGGAGAAGTGGGGCTTACGGGAGAAGTTAGATCAACACCGAGGATGGATATTCGACTTAGATCAATTCAGCAACTCAGTTATAAAAAAATAATAACTTCCAAAAAAAATCTTGAGTCAAAAGAAATTCTGGTAAATAATCTGGCAGTAAATAATATTAGTGAACTGAAAAATATTTTTGATTAATAAATTTTTTTAACATAATGGGCCCAGGTGTTTTTTTTCTCAGTGTAATAATCTGTTTGATCAGTATTTGGAGAGAAAACCAGATCCTCTTTCCAGTACTTTTCGATATCATGAAAATCAATTAATTCAAGCCCGATCGCAGCACCAAGGGCCACCCCATAGGCAGTTGTTTCAATATTTTTTGGCCGGATAATTTTAATATTGGAAATGGTAGATTGAAGGTTCATAAGAAAATTATTGGCACAAGCTCCACCATCCACCTTTAATGATTCAATTTTAATTTTTGAATCTTCACACATCGCAGTTAGCAAATCATTTATAGAGAAAGCAATTCCTTCTAGACAGGCTTTGATAATATGAGACTTATTAGAGTCTCGGGAAAGTCCTAAAATAGCGGCTTTAGCCTCAGAATTCCAATGTGGCGAGCCGATGCCTGTAAAAAAGGGTAAAAAGAAAATGTTTTTGGTATCTTCCAAATTGCTGATTTTTTCAGCAATTTTTTCGGTTTCACTGGAGTGGGTAATAATATTTAAATTATCTCTTAACCATTGAACAGCCGCACCTGCAATGTAACAGCTTCCTTCCAGAGCGAAAAAGGATTGACCCTTGTAACGATAAGCAATGGTGGTGAGCAAACCGGATTTTGAATAAATTATGTTTTGGCCAATGTTTAATAACACAAAGGCGCCGGTACCGTAGGTACATTTCATGGATGATTCATGGTAACCTGCTTGTCCAAAGAGGGCGGCTTGTTGATCTCCCAAGATACAATTAATCGGAATACCATCAGGTAAAAAATCCAATCCCTCGGTTTTACCAAAATGACCAAAGGAATCTTGAATGCTGGGTAGAATATTTTTTGGAATTTCAAAGATGCTTAAAAGTTCATCATCCCAGTTTGAAGTTTTTAAATTGACCAGCATGGTTCTGGATGCGTTGGTTGCTTCGGTTAAAAAAGATTTGCCTCCAGTTAACTTGAATAATAAATAAGTATCAATTGTGCCAACCAACAGATCATTATTTTCCAGAGAGGTTTGCACTTTTTTAGTGTTATTGAGTAGCCAATTAATTTTACTGGCAGAAAAATATGGATCAATGGTAAGACCAGTTTTTTCTTTGATGATTTTTTCACGTTTTGATTTTTTAAATTTATGACAATAGTCCCCGGTTCTTCGATCTTGCCAAACTATAGCGTTGTGTAATGGTTGTCCGGTCCGATTAAAAGCACAGGTGGTTTCTCTTTGATTGGTGATTCCGATACTGAGTATGTCTTTTGGTTTAATGCCAGATTCTACCAAAACTTGGGTGACAGATTTTTTAACAGAATCCCAAATGGTGTCCAGATTGTGTTCAACCCATCCGGGTTTAGGAAAAATTTGTTCAAATTCAAAATTAGACTTCTGGATGATTTCAAAATTTTGGGTATTGATGAGCAAGGCAGTGGTTCCAGTGGTTCCTTGATCGATTGATAAAATATAGCTCATATTTTTTCCTTATTTTAAAACAGGTTTGATTTTATTGTCGGGGTCTGGACTGGTAATAATGGAAACCAAGGCCACCCATCGATCGGCGATTCCATTGTTAGTGGCTTTTAACATGATATACGATAGAATAATTAGAGTTAAAAAAAGAAAAATAAATTCAATAAATGATTGGCCATACATGTTTTTTAAAATGGTTATTTTCGGGGGAGTCCTCATGATAATATTTTAATATATAATGCCATTATTATTAACTAAATTATTCAATTGTAATGAAGGTGAATGGAGATTTTAAAATTTTCCACTTATTCAAAATATTAAAGCCCGCTTGTCTTGCAACTGACTAATAAGGTCAGATATCTGCAAATTTTGTCGCTATCAAGGTAAAAATTTTGAAGACGATAAGTACGAGAAGTGTATTGATAGGAGAACCATTCAAAAGAGTTTAAAAATTGAAGTTATGAGAGTGATGAGTAAAATGCTATTGCGATTAATATTGTTACTGTTTCTAGTTCAGTTACTATCGTTTTCAAGTATTTTTGCCACAGAATATGAAAGTTATCTTGTTCGCCCAGATATTTTATCTTTGCAATCAACAAATCATAGTGCAGATTTAAAGTGGGATGATTTAAAACGTGCCCACGTGGAAGCTGTCGCAATGCTATTGGAGATGTATCCAGAAGAAGAAATTTACTTTTTAGCACGGGATTCTGAACTTCTACATGATGCAGCTAAAATTGTTTCAAAGGATGATCCAAAGCGATTGAAGCAGATACATTTGCTTAACATATCCCGAGCAAATATGCGAGATGAACATGTGAAGGACTATCTTGCCCAAGAAGGCATTAGTAAGGAAGCATTTTCAAAAGGAAAGCAAATTGTATTTGTTGATACTGGTTTTGTTGGAACCATTCCTGATACACTTCAAACATATTTTCCAGCAGAATTTCATAAAAACATGCGAACTCATTTGATGAGTTCAAGTTCATCGGAATATCCATCAACGAGAGTATTTCTTACTGCTTTAAATCCTGCCGCTTCTTCCTTAAATCCTGGTAATATGCACGGTACAATTATTGATTACGAACATATGCCACGCTTTACAGATCGTTCTACGCGTTTTGAATTAAAAGAGGGAAAGTGGCATCCCATAAGCCCTATAAAATCCAGCGGATCTGATGGAGAAGTATCAAAAAGTTTAGGAATTAAATATGCGGAAGATTTAAAAAATTATCTTGAAAGCGATGAGGCCAAAAATCTTATGCAGAAAAGAAGGGCATTATGGAAAGATCTTTTGGATATATCAAAAAAAAATGACAAAGATGCTTTAATTGCTAAATTGAAAACTATAATTACGGATAAAGAATTGGGCCCATACGGTGAAGCGATGGCCAGAGATTTAATTGAAGCTTCTTCAAAGAATCATCTAGGATCAAGCCAAAATTTATTATTGTCTGATATTGGTTTAGAAGAGATTAAATCTACTTTGGGAAATAGTAATAAAAAGAAAATTATCGAAAAGTTCCCTCAATGGAAAGAATTATTAGAAGATCCGGAAACTGGAATTAGTAAATTATTAATGAATAAAGATTTAACAACACTTGGAAAAATAATTGATGTGGTTGATGATCATGAGTTTTTTATGATTTTATCTAAAAAAATAGGTGAATATGATACAAGTGAAACTAGGGCAATCATTCAGTTAATGATTGATAAAAATAAAACCTCGTTACTTTCTCAGCAAACCTTTAAAAATCCCGCAACCTCTCAAATGAAGGATCTCTATATAAAGACAATTAATAAGATAGTTGAAGATGGAAAGATATCAGCACTTGATTATTTTATAGAATATACATTATCTCAACCTCATACCAAAGATATGGCCGATATACATAAATTAATAATCGAAAAAGCTGTTGAATTTAAAGACCCAAGAATATTTCAATGGTTTTCAAAATATATACTAACTAAACCGCATACGAAAAATATGGTGGAAATGTCTAAATTAATCCTGGAAAAAGCAACTGAATTAAAAGATGTAGAGACGTTTCAAAGTTTTGCAAAAGATACACTTGCAAAACCACATACAGAAGGTATGGATGAAATATTTAAATTATTAATTGAAAAGGCTGCCGAATTCAAGGATCCATGGACGTTTCAATACTTGGGAAGTTATTCACTTTCGAAGCGTCATACCTGGAATATGGTGGAAATCCATAAGTTGTTTATAGAAAAAATTACTGAGCTTAAAAATAAAAAATTATTTGAAGATTTAAATTTTTATAATTCAGAGTCTCGTTTGAAAGATGACAAAGCGTTTGATGGAATTCGTAAGGTTATTAAACAAGTTCGTGATTATCCAACGCCTGATTGGGAAAGAGTACAGCAAGTGGTTGAAAAAGAACTAAAAAAATCAATTGTTTTACCTGTTGATACTCTATCAAAAGATAAAGTAAAAGAGATTAATATCAAACTGGGACCTGATGATAAAATAAAACTTAAGGATGGTACAACATTAACAATTGTGTCTGAAATTGATACGGGCAAGAGGGGAAAGGTTTATAAGGTGAAATCTGATAAGGGTGTTTTGTTTGCATTGAAGGTGGCAAAAAATGATACTCCTGAGATTTTAACATCATTTGTTAATGAAACTGACAAAGAAGCGTTATATAAAAAATATGGAATTTCTCATGCGAAAATTCTTGTAACGGAACCCACTTATATTTTAAAAGAATGGATAGAGGGTGTGCGTGCTGATGACTGGATGAAAATTTGGGAGGAAAGTGGTTTTCCCAGCGAAGGAGTTCCTCAGCTTGAATCTCTTAAAAAAATGTTGCTAGAAAATTCAAATAAGGGTGTGTATGTGGGGGATTTGAATCCAAAAAATTTGATTTGGGATAAAACAAGATGGGTCGTGATAGATTCTGGGAGAATTCAGGAAGAAATCTCTTCAAATGCAACACTGGCCTATTATGTAGAAAATATTTCTTCTCGTTGGGGAAAAAGTATTAAAATTTCACGCTGTCTGCGAAATATACTATTAACTGACCCTATAGACCAATAAATTATCTTTATAAGAGAGATTTTTCTATTTACATATTCGGACAAGTCTTGATAAACAATAAAAAAAAAGCCTGGGAGTCCATCATGAAAATGTTAAACCATAAAAGTTTATACCGTTTACCATGGTCTTTATCAGATAATGGTATTTCATGGTTAGAAGTAACTACAAAATGTAATCTACGCTGCAAGGGATGTTATAGAGATCCTTTAAAAGACGGGCATAAAACCCTCCAAGAAATCCAAGAAGACCTTGATGTTTTCAAAGAAAAAAGAGTCAGTGATTGTATGAGTATTGCCGGTGGAGATCCGCTGGTGCATCCTCAAATTGTTGAAATTGTGGGTATGATTTCCAGGATGGGCTGGAAGCCAATACTTAATACTAACGGAATAGCCTTGAACGATGAGATGCTTGTTCAACTTAAAAAAGCTGGTGTTTATGGTTTTACTTTTCATGTTGATTTAAGTCAAAACCGTCCAGATGCTCCTCAAGATGCCCGTACTGAGGGAGATTTAAATGTGGTCAGGGAAAAATATGCTAGAATGTTACAAAAAGTTGGTGGAATTTCCTGTTCATTTAATCAAACCGTTACTCATAAAACTTTGCCCCAGATCAAAGAAGTTTATAAGTGGGCAACCAAAAATATCGATATCGTTCAGTCAGTTGTTTTTATCTTATATCGAGAACCTGGAATGTCCCCACATCTGGAATCCTATGTTAATGGTAAAAAAATTGAAATGCCTTACTCCAATACCGATTGGGGAGAGGGTAGTATTTTAAAGGCCCAGGATGCGGTGAATGTTATTAGAGAATTTGAGCCGGGGTATATGCCCAGTGCTTATTTAAATGGTACCTGTGATCCTGCTTCGTTTAAGTGGTTATTAAGTGTTAGAATGGCCCAAGGGAATAAAACTTATGGTTTTGTGTCTCCCAATTTTCAAAAAATTGTTCAAAATGTAACTCATTATATAAAAGGAAAATGGTTATCTTATTCCAGCCCGAAGATGGGAGAAGCGGGAAGAATGGTAATGGTTTTATTTTCTTTGTTTGATAAACAGATGAGAAAAATATTTTTTAACTATATAAGGGAAAACCTCCTATCACCATGGAACTTCCTGAAAAAGGTACATTTTCAGGGTTTTATGATTATTCAACCGATCGATTTTTTGGAGGACGGAAGACAGAATATGTGTGATGGGTGCCCGGACATTACAGTTCATAAGGGCGAGTTATATTGGAGTTGTCGATTGGAAGAAATTAAGGAATATGGTGCGTTTTTGTCAACTTATCCAAAACAAAAAGATTGTCCTAAATCTGCCAATGAAATAGTGGTGGATAAAACAAAAAACCAAACCCTGGTGCAATAAATATTTAGGTCTATAAGATCTAGTTTATTTTCAAAACTTTAGGTTAATGTAATATCAGATATATGTGTTACTGCGACCTAAAGTTTTTTTATTAGTTAATGTCCGAGTTTTTTATTTAAATATTTTTATTAAAATGTAATATTTTTCCCTTCTAAATTTATCATAAATTATTAGTGAAATATTTATTTCTTCAACATCAATCCCGATAAAAGTGTAAGAAATTGTATGAGTATTAAAAATCTTAAAATTCTTAGAAGCCGATATTTTTATTTGTGGATGATTATTCCGGCGGTCGTTATTCTTGTAGCAGTCAGCTTTATGATCAGACATGGGATTTTTCCGATACAAAAAGAAATTTTGCTTAAAGAAAAAAAAGAAAAACTGAAAGATATTGGGATGATGGTAATTAACCGGTTTGAATATTATGACCGGCAAGTTGTGGCCGGAAAAATTTCACTTACCAAGGCTCAAGATCAGGCAAAATCGGAAATAACAATTTTTAATAACGGGAGAAATAAGCATAATTATGTTTGGATTCATAATATGAATTCTAACTTAAAAATACCAAAGCCGGTTGGGCAAAAATTTAACAGGATTCTTGAAAGCAAAAGATATGAATTTTTAGAATATACCAAGATAAGCAAAGACCAAACAGGCTATAAAAATCAGGGAATTTCGTTAGTCATGGGTTTTGGGCCATGGAAATGGGTGGTTGGTATAGGACTTGATTCTGAGGATTTTAGTGTAACCCTTGAAAAAGAAAATAAAAAATTAGTAAAAATACTGGGAATAATTTTATTAGTTATACTTATTCCGACAGCATTGATGGCATGGATTGTAAAACTACGGGACCTGTCAATGATTTCAGAAATTAAACTTCAAACCAACGAACTTAAACGATTGGCCATGATTGCAAATCATACTCATAGTGGCATTCTTATTATGAATAAAAAAGGTGAAATAGAATGGTTGAATAAAAGTTTTACTAATATTACAGGATATATCTTGCAAGAGGTATTGGGAAAAAAGCCAGGAGATTTTTTAAATGGAAAAAATACTGATCCAAACATAATTTTTGAAATGCACCAGGCGTTAGAAAATAAGCAAAGAGTGTGTGTGGAACTTTGTAATTATAAAAAAAATGGTGAGGAAGTTTGGTTGAATATGGAAATTATTCCTGTTTTGGATAGTCATCAAGAAGTGATGAATCATATTGCAATTGAGCAGGATATTACTTCCAGAATGAATATGGAGAAAGAAAAAGCTGAAATGAGAAAAAAACTCATCCATAGTGACAAGCTGGCAACGATTGGAGAGTTGGCAGCCGGGGTTGGCCATGAAATCAATAATCCTTTGGCTATAGTCCAAGGAAATTTGGAGATGCTCGGCAAGGAATACGAAAAAAACGAGGCATTCTGTTTGCGATTTGAAAAAATAAATTCAGCCATGGAAAGAATTAGAGGAATAGTCAAGGGTCTTAGAAGTTTTGCCAGAAATGATTCTGAAGAACAAGAGATTATGGATATTCACGAAGCCTTGAATGATACGATAAGCCTGGTCGAAACAATTTTTATTAAGGAAAATATTGTTATAAAGAAAAATTTTGGATGTAATAATGCCAAAGTAATTATAAATCGGGGTAGATTTCAACAAGTAATTATGAATCTTCTTACAAATTCAAAGGATGCATTAGAGGGCCGGAAAGGTCAGATAGATATTATTACAAAAAATATTGATGATCAGGTTTGTCTTAAAATTGCAGATAACGGCTGCGGTATTAAAGAAGAAGATTTAGGAAAAATTTTTCAGGCATTTCATACCACCAAGGAAGTTGGGAAAGGTACAGGTTTAGGTTTATCCATTGTTACATCTATAATTAATAGCTTTGAAGGAAGTATCAGCGTTAAATCTAAAGTGAACCTGGGAACAGAGTTTGAAATTTTATTACCATCCGCAGATTGTGTTTTAGAAATTCATAAAAAACAGGAAAAAATAAGTGAAAAATCTATTACGACTTATAAAGGAAAGGTTTTAGTCGTGGATGATGAAGAGGATATAAGGGAAATTTTAAAATCATATTTGGAAGATATTGGTTTTATTGTTGATGAGGCAGCAGATGGGCAGATTGCTTTTGAAATGGTTAAGGAAGAAAAATATATAATGGTTTTTACGGACCTGAAGATGCCGGTTATGCGGGGAGATGAGTTTATTGAGAATGTCCGAAATAAATTGGGTAATAATGTCCCCATTATTGTGGTAACCGGTTGTCAATTGAATGATGAAAAATCTAAAACCACTGACATTGTAAATCGACTTGGGTCAGGAGTAATTTTAAAACCATTTAATAGAGAAGAAATTTATAAGATAATTTCAGAGACTGCGACAAAAATTTATCAGAAAGCATCGTGAATGTATTAAAAAGTATGGATTATTCGAGAGGGGGTGTAATAAGATTTTTTCCCCAGGAATAAGTGATTTCATCGATGCATTTACAGTCAAAAATTGAAAATCTGGGAGCAAGACCTTTGATAATTGCGCCTTGTTTTTTCAAGTTAAGAGCATGAGCTGCATTCAAAGTGATGGCACACCATAACTCGGCAATATTCATTTTATAAAGAGGAGCCGCTAGAGAAGCCGCAAGTAAAACATTATTTAAATGACAACTCCCAGGATTGTAATCTGAGCCGATAGCCACCTTGCAACCGGCATCTAAAAATTTTTTGGCATCTGCCTGCTTTTTACCTAGAAAGAATCCGGTACCTGGTAAAAGGGTAGCTACAGTTTCTGATTGGGCCAATGTTTCAATGCCATCAGCACCTGTCATAAGCAAATGATCGGCTGATAATGCTTTGTACTCGCATCCTAAGATTGAACCTTTATTATCTTGAAATTCATCAGCGTGGAGCTTAACAGATAAATTAAATTTTTTTGCACATTCAAAAAGAGAAATTGTATCTCTCTTATCAAAATATCCTCGTTCAAAAAAAATATCGACAGCATCAAGAATGTGTTCAGCACCTAACTTTTCTAACAAGGGAAGAACTACGTGATCCATATATTCTTTGGATGTATTAAATTCTTTAGGGATAGCGTGGGCTGCCATAAAAGTGTTTTTTATTTGGATACGAGGAAAAAAATATTTTTTGAGATCATTTATTATATGAGAGATCTCATATTCCTTATCAAAGTTAAGTCCGTAACCAGATTTTATTTCAATAGTGCCAACTCCAAATGAATGAATGGTTTCAATTTTTTTTATACTCTCGTCAAATAATTCACTTCGGGTTTTATTATTGGTTCCATTCATGGTGTTTAAAATTCCACCACCCGCTTTGGCAATAGCCTCATAGTCAGCACCGTTTAAACGCATCGAATATTCATGGGCACGATTACCACCAAAAACCACATGGGTATGGCAATCTACGATTTCCGGGACCAGCGTTTTTCCCGTACAATCAATGAAACGTAATTTTTGATATTCGCTGGGTAAATCACTATTTTTTCCCACCCACAGAATTTCTTTATCAATAAACACCAGCGAAGCATTTTCGATAATGGAAAGATCTTCGGGTATAAGGTGGCGTCCATCTTTTTTATAAGCATCTGCAAGGGTGGCGATTTGAGAAAAGTTTTTTAATACTTTCATATTTAACCATCAAGAGAAGGAAATTTAATATTGGTTTTCTTTCTCCACTCAAGGGCAATTTCGTAACCAGCATCAGCATGGCGAACAATTCCCATTCCTGGATCGCTGTTTAAAACACGTCGAAGTCGTTCGTCCATATCCGCAGTTCCATCACAACAGATCACCATACCAGCGTGTTGCGAATAACCCATACCAACCCCACCGCCGTGATGAAAACTAGTCCAGCTTGCACCATTCATAGTATTGATCATGAGATTAAGAAGTGGCCAATCACTCACAGCATCGGTCCCGTCTTTCATGCTTTCGGTTTCCCGGTTGGGAGATGCCACTGATCCGCAGTCCAAATGATCACGGCCAATAACGATTGGGGCCTTTACTTTTCCAAGACGGACTAGTTCATTGAATTTTAGACCGGCTTTTTCCCTCTCACCATATTTTAACCAACAGATTCGAGAAGGCAGTCCTTGAAAAGCTATCATTTCTTCAGCTTTATCTAGCCAGTTTAATAATTTTTTATTTTTTGGAAATAATTCTCTTAAGGCGTCATCTGTAACTTTAATATCATTTGGGTCTCCGGATAAGGCGACCCATCTAAAGGGTCCAGCACCCTGGCAAAAAAGAGGTCTGATATAAGCGGGAGTGAATCCCGGAAAATCAAAAGCATTTTCAACCCCAACTTTTAAAGCGCCAGCACGTAGGTTGTTACCGTAATCAAAAACATGAGAACCCAGTTCTTTTAATTTAAGCATGGCCCGTACATGATCTCCCATGGTTTTGTAGGAGAGTTCAACGTATTTTTTAGGATTGGATTTTCTAAGATCTAGTGCCTCTTTTAGACTCATGCCCCGAGGAACGTAACCATTAAGTGGATCGTGAGCAGAAGTTTGATCTGTGGTTAGGTCGGGGATAATTCCTTGCTTAATAATAAATTCATAAAAGTCAGAGGCATCACCGGTTACAGCAATAGAGATTGCTTTTTTTTCTTTCTTAGCCTGAAGGGTCATTCGAAGCCCCTCTTCAAATGAATTTGCATGAATATCGAGGTATCTGGTTTTGATTCTTTTTTGGATGCGGTTGGGGTCAACATCGGCTCCAATAAAAACTCCTCCAGCCATTTTAACGGCTAAAGGTTGAGCCCCGCCCATGCCGCCAATTCCTGCGGATAAAACTAATCTTCCCTTCAAATCACTATTTTCTCCATAATGTTTTTCAGCAGCGGCCATGAAAGTTTCATAGGTTCCTTGTAAAATTCCTTGGGTACCAATATAGATCCAACTTCCGGCGGTCATCTGGCCATACATTATTTTTTCTTCACTTTTAAGGTGGTTGAAATGGTCCCAGTTGGCCCAGTTGGGAACCAGGTTGGAGTTAGCAATTAAAACTCTTGGGCCATGAGAATGGCTGGGCATGATGGCAACAGGTTTGCCCGATTGGACAAGTAGGGTCTCATTATTTTCTAAATTTTTTAATGCATTAATAATATCGTGAAGAGCTTTATGATTTCTAGCAGCTTGGCCATTACCGCCATAAACAATCAGGTTGTCCCGATCCTCGGCAACTTCTGGATGTAGATTGTTAAGCAAACAACGAAGAGCCGCCTCTTGGTGCCAGCCTTTGCAGGTGAGTTGATTACCGGTTGGGGGGAGAGGGATTGTTTTTTGATTCATATTAGCTACTCCTAAAATCAATAGGCACTCAATTTAGCAAATTTACCATAAAGGTGCTAGGAGGTTTTTCCTCCAAAGAAGATTGTTAATGCGTAGCTTCCTTTGTTTACTATGCGGATAATATCTGTTTTTAAAAAAACAAAAAAAGTCAGGTAATAAAATCAGCGGGAAAAAAAAACCATATTATTGTGTGAAAATTAGATGTGATATATTTTTGATTAACCAGGCAAATCATCATGGTGGTTTGGGGAAGGTGCATGAAAAAGTATTTTATTATTTTCTTACAAGTTTACTTGCTTATTATTAATACAGTTTTTGCTCAAAGCGCCTCAATTCATCAACAAAAAATGAACAGCGTTTTTAATTTAATTAATGCAGTAAATTTAAACCAAGTATCTAAAGAATTGGTGAAAATGCAACAAAATTTTCCGGGTTATCTTACAAGCGTTGGGGATAAAAATATAAAGGATTATGTAACTATTGCTGAACAAGTAAATAAATTTGAAAAAGAAATTAAAAATGTTTCGGTTACTATGAGAAATGGAACTCTTCAGCTTGCATATCAAGGCCATATCATAAACGTTTCAGAAATTGGACTCGATGGAAGCATGATCATAAATGATAAATCAATTGTTTGGAATCCAAAAACCGACGCATTTAGTGATTTGGAAAATAAAATCAAATCCATTATAAGAAAAAAAGAAAGAATAAGTTTTTTTAATTTATTTTTTCCTTCGGCAAAAGCCTTTCTCGATCCAGTGTCAGCGCTGGTATGCATAATGATAATAGGATTAGCTGTATCGCTATTTGTAAATCTTTGGGCGAATTTTGATGATCAAAAACAACTGGCTCATCAAAAAATCAAAGAATTGAAAAAAGGATTGGAGCAATCGTTAAATCGGTGTGAAGCTGATTTAAAAGATACAAAGTCCTTAAAAGATGTATCGGTCATAACAGAGAATAATCTAAATGAGACATTACGATTTATAAAATATGTTGAATTTTTGGAAAGTGCCAAGTCTTATGAGCAAGCTAAAAAGTTAAATTTGTTAAATTGTGATTATATTAAAAATTTAAATAAAAGTTTTATAGCTTCAATGTTTTCTTCATATGCTGATGAGATTAATGAAACCTGTCTGCGGGCAGGTCTCTTGGAAAAATGTTTGCAAGAACACCAGGATTCATTAAACAGTGAAGAAAAAACGGTTAATACAGAAAGAAATAGTATAATTAAAATATCCCCAGAATCGGATTACAGTCCAATGTTTCAATCTCTTGATCCAGATGGTGTAAAAGCGAAATAATTAGTACAAAAAAATTTGATTTCCTCAATAGTAATTATTAATTCAACCGCCATGCTTAGCAATGATGTTAAATTGGTAAAATAGACGACCTGCTCCCTGGCAAAAGTTACCCTTTTGGGACAAGATCTTAGTGTGTTATACTTATACAAGCTGCGTACGAGCGCAGTGGCCTAATTTAGAGTGTATTTAAAGGAAAATAATTATGAAGTTTATTTTTGTTTTATTCCAAGCCTATTTACTCTTTATTAATACAGTGTTTGCCCAAAATGATCAACTTCATGAGCTGGGGGCGGACGAGGTGTTTTACTCGATTAATTTAGCAAAGCTTACTCAGATTTCAAAAGAACTCGTCAAAATGCAAAAAGATCCAAGCATGTACCTGGCGGGATTTAAGAATAACAAAGTCAAAGATTATAAAAATTTTGCCCAAAAAGTTAAGCAAAACGAACAAATGATTAAAGAAGTAAAAGTGGTTATGCAGGAGGATGTTCTTCAAATTTCTCATCAAAAGCAAGTGCTTTCTATTTCAGAAATTAGTCCATTTAATAATACTATGGTGATTAATGGTAAAGATGTTATTTGGAATCCAAAGACTGATACGTTCGATGATTTGCACAATCGATTAACTTCGATTTTAGGGGTGAAGGAAAAGACGGGTTTTATAAATTTTTTAATTCCTAATGCGGAAGCATTTATTATTTTTTCACCTTTGGTTTGGCAGGCATTAGTAGTTTCTGTAGGTTTTGTGGGTTTTCTTGGTTTGGGAATGGGTGTGGGAGAAACTATCAAACAGAAAGAAATAAAGAAGCTAGAAGCAAAAAAAAATCAATTAGCAAATGCTTTAAAACGATGTGATAGTGATCTTGTTTATGCAAATGAAATAAAAAAAACAATAGGAATAAATGAAAAGTTTAATAACGATACTTTGAAATTTTTACGCTTATTAAAATCACAGAATAAAATAAAACCATTGAAATTTGCTAATTGTAAAATTATAACAGAAAAGCAAAAAGAAAATGAAAGTCAAAAAGAGAAGAATTTACTTATGCAAGAAATATGTGAAGAAGAGAGAAAACTTGAAGAGTGTTTACCAAAATATATAAAAGTTGTTGGAGAGGAAATTGTTAATTCAGAAAGAAATATTAAAAAATTATTACCGAGTTCTTCGTATAAAAATTTGGATAATGACGTAAAAGAAGCTCCTACAAAAGAAAAATAAAAAGGTATTAGAGATAGATTCATTAAAATTTAAATACTCCTTGGCAAGCCAAGGGGAAAAGATCCCCGAAAAAGTACAATCATGGCATATCGTACTTGAATAAGTGTGTTGAAAATTGTACTAAGGATAAAACCCTGGGGGATTAATGCAAATTAAAAGGATCACAGATCTAAGTGAATTAGATCGTTTTAGAATACTGACCAATAAACATATTCATGTGCTTTTTCCGATGGATTATCTGGCCCAGTCGAGAGTGTTTGGTTGCTATGATTCTAGAGAGTGTTTATGTGGTGGTTTCGTGCTGGTGATGAAAGGACCTTTTAGGGTTTTGGAATCAATTCCAGCGTATGTGGAAGATCGTCAAGGTCTTGATATTGATAAAACTTGCGAAGTAACCGGTCTCTGGTTTTCTCCCTCGGCCAAGGATCGAAGTAAATCTATCGTGTTTTGGATAAGACTCTACTTTGAAATTATAAAAACTCAAAAACAATTTTTTGTTTATGCTTTTAGCATGTCCAAGCCACAAATAGGCAAGATGTATGAACCGGCCAGGCCAGTTAGATTATTTGCAGGCCAGACACATGTTCTTCCGGGAATGGAAGATCAAGATACCGAAGTAGTGGAATTTGTCAGAAGAAAAGATTTACTTTTGTTTCCTTTAAAATCCCCTGATTTTCTCTATAAAAGGGCCAGACATACTTTGGGTCATAAAATCAAAAGAGCCCGTCTTTTCTTTAAGAAACAGTATGCCTAGTTTTTTGAATGGAAAAAGTACATACATATTTTGTGATAATTTCAGGAGTTATATAAATGCCTTTTCAATTAAATCTTAGCCATGGTCATTTGTTTCAATGGGTAATATTGTTTTGTCTGTTTTTTGTTTTTTTATTTTTAGCAAAGAAATTGATAATTTTAAATCTGGCCCATGTTTTTAAAAAAACACGAACCATCGTTGATGATCTTTTTATTGAAGGTCTTAAAAGTGTCCATTTGCTCTATCTGATTATTATTTCAATGTATGCAGCATCGGTACTTCTTAATTTGCAAAATAATTATTTTAAACTTCTTAAACAAATTTTTATTCTTTCTACAATTATTCAAGCAGGTATTTCCGGAGGTAAAATAGTAAATAGTTGGATGGATTTACTATTTAAGGATCAGACGAAATCTATATTTGTTTCATCAACCAGTCTTGGTCTTTTTAAAACGCTGGTCAGGGTTGGTTTTTATACTTTTATACTTATAATTTTTCTACATTCTCTGGGCGTGAATGTGACAACATTGATTGCCGGTTTAGGGGTTGGCGGGATCGCCATTGCCCTGGCTCTTCAAAATATTCTAGGCGATCTTTTTGCGTCGCTAACCATCATTTTGGATAGACCCTTTTCAGTCGGGGATTTTGTTTCGGTCAGTAATTATATGGGGACTATTGAATATGTGGGTATTAAAAACACGAGAATTCGCAGTCTGTCTGGTGAGCAGATAATTGTTGCCAATGGAGCTCTTTTAAAGGAGCAGATTAAAAATTATAAAATGATGACGGAAAGAAGAGTGATCTTTAATCTCGGGGTGACTTATCAAACTGATGAAGAAAAAATGAAAAAGGTTCCATCAATAATAAAAAATATTTTGGAAAATATTCCTCATGCCCGCTTTGAAAGATGTCACTTCTTAAAATTTGGTCCATCTTCTTTGGAATTTGAAATAGTATATTGGGTAGAAAATGCTGATTATAAAATTTATGCGGATATTGCTCACGAGGTCAATTTGCAGGTACTTTCAAAGTTCAAAGAGGCGCAAATTGAGTTTGCTTATCCATCACAAACTTTGTTTGTAAGGCCTGTGAATTAGAAACTTAAACGTTTATTTTGTATTTTGCCACGGGCCCCCATTCAAAACTTTTTGAAAGCCATGTTTTCTTATGATTTTGGCAGCAATTCCACTTCGATGTCCAGATCTGCAACAGACAATAATCGGCTTATTTGGATCAAAATTTTTAAGATTGGCTTCGATCAGATCTAGAGGGATATTTTTGCTATTTGGATTTGAAGATGTTTGGAATTCTTCCTTGGTGCGGACGTCAATAATTATTGCATTCATATTTTTAAAGGCAGTGATTTTTTTTCTCACTATAATGGCATTTATCACCTTCCAGATGAAAAATAAAAAGACTGAAATTGGAATTATATAAATTTGATAATTTTCAAACATGCTTAAATTACACTTATCTTAAATTCAGGAATCTCTTGAATAGTTTTTTTCACAGAACAACCTTGAATGGCCCTGACAATTCCATCCTTGTCTTTTTGAGAGAAGGATGAAGGAAAATGAATTTGAATTTCAAAAATTTGTTTATATTTTTTTTGCGGGTCTTCGTTGTTGTGTTGAACAAGTTTTATTCCTTCCACGGAAAGATTGCGGGAATCACAGTAGGCTTTGACAAAATAACCGGCACATAGAGCGGTAGAAGTTAAAAAATAATCAAAAGGACTTGGGGCAGAAGCATCACCATCGTTATCCAGGGGCTGGTCACATTTGACAACATAATCATCGAAAATTGCGTCCATTTTTTTGTTACCTGTAAAATTAATTTGAATTTCCATAAACAATCCTTTTAAAAAATACTCGCTATTGAATATATGTGTTTATAATATGTCTAATTGAAGTTGGACTTTCTTTTAATCGAAATGCCTTAAGACCAGCTGATTGAAGAATATTAACTCCTTTACTGGCAAGCTCGCATGCCCGACCCCGACAAAAGATGTAATAGGTTTTGTTTTTTTTAAGGGTTTTTGCCTTTTCTGCTAAAGATTCAAGGGGGAGGGAAAGCGTATTTAAAACCGGGGTCTGGGTGGTCTCATATTCGTCTCTTATGTCGAGGACAATGGCTTTATTATTTTGGATGTCTTCGACAATGGAGAGAAGTGATATTGGTTTTGATTCGATTTCAGTATGTTCTTTAATTTTTTCAGCAAGATCAAACAAATCTTCTAAAATAAGTGAAATGAGCTCGTCTTTGAGCTTGTAAATTTTCGAAAGTTTTTCCTTGCGCACAATTACAAAGCCTTCGTGTAAAAGTTTTTGAAGATGTTGAGAGGTATTGGCGATTGTTTCGCCGGTCATTTTAGAAATAGTATCAACGGATCTTGGTGCCTGGGACAAAATATAGATAATTTTTAATCTAGTGGGGGAGCAAAAGACGGAGGCTACGGATGAAACTATATTAAAATGGTTATTGGTTGATTTCATTATGCTCAAGTATTCAATAGATAACTTGAATAGTCAAGGACATATTTAATTTTGTTTGCGTCACAAAAACTTTGACAACTATTTGACTTGCTCATATTATCCAATTGGTGGCCTGATGGGTGACGATTGTGATTAATAGTGAACTCCGCCAGGTCGGGAACGAAGCAACGGCATCTGTTGTCGCTTTGTGTTGCCATATCGGGCTGCCATTATTCCACTGACGGTTAAAAATATGACATATCAAGTTCTTTCACGAAAACTTAGACCCAAAGCATTTCAAGAGGTTATTGGACAGGAACATGTTGTCAGGTCGTTATCAAATGCTGTCAGGGTTAAAAAAATTGGTCATGCTTATTTATTTTCTGGAACCAGGGGGGTGGGTAAAACCACAGTGGCAAGAATTTTTGCCAAGGCTATCCGCTGTGATGCTCCTTTGAGTAATGGAAATCCCTGCAATACTTGTAGGCCTTGCTTGGATTTCAATGTTGATAATTCAATGGATATCATTGAAATTGATGGAGCTTCCAATAATAGCGTTGAAAATATCAGAGAACTGATTGCTAACGTCCAATATCTCCCCGCCACTGGTAAATATCGTATTTATATTATCGATGAAGTTCATATGCTTTCTAACAGTGCGTTTAATGCTTTGTTAAAGACCCTGGAAGAGCCACCTGAACATGTAATTTTTATTTTTGCCACAACCGAACCACACAAAATACCCGCAACCATTATTTCAAGATCACAGCGCTTTGATTTTAAATCAGTTTCTAACAATGATTTGGTGAAATTTATCAAAGATGTTGCCGCCAAGGAAAGAATTCATTTTGGTGATGAAAATATTTATTATGAAATTGCAACGCTGGGAAATGGTTCTGTACGCGATACGCTTTCCGTGATTGATCAAATTTTAAGTTATGCAGATGGTAGCGATATTACCGAGGAGATATTGGTTCATTCAGTAGGTATGGCCAAAAGTTCTAGCATTAAATTAATTGCCGACGGAATACTAAGGGGAAATGTACAAACAGTGTCTGGTCAATATCGTCACTTGTTGGAGGATAATATCTCGGTACAAAATATTCTGCGTTCACTTTTAAATTTATTTTTTTCCATGATAGAAAAAATTGATGATGAAAATTACGAGCATAGGGAGATTTTGCAAGATATTTCATTTCCTGAACTTTTTTGGATTTATGAAATTTTAGCCAAAGACTCTATTTGGGTTTTGGATTCAATAGATGCACATAAGGTGTTTGAAATTTTATTACAAAAGATAACCAGGCGAAGGGATTTTTTTTCAACAGGTTTTAATTGGGTTGATAGTAAAAAAAAAACTGAAACAGTAAATGAACAAGAAGCGCCCCAGGATAATTTTCACGAAGAAAATTATACTTTACCGCTTGAAAATACCGAGCCAATTGAGGATAAGTTCAGCGAAAGGCTTTTAGAAGTAAAAGAGGTAAAGAAAAATTGGGATGATTTTATTTATTTTTTATATACCAAATCTCCGGCGTCAGCTTCTAATTTAGAACAGGGAAATATTGTCAAACCTCTCGAAATAAATGCAAATGGTGTTTATATTGAGCTTGGTTTTAAAGAGAGTGAGAAGGTTTTTTTAGATTATCTAAATGACACCTCGGTATTTAAAAAATTACAGGACAATTTGGCAGATTATTTTCATAAAAAACCCGGTGAGATACATATAAAACTATTTTTAGTAGATGAGATCAAAAAAAAAGAATATAATTTTCAATCCAGGGCAGAAATAAATCAAGAAAAGTTGGAAGAGGACAGGGAGAGCAAAAAACAGCAACTGCTTAACGATGAAAATATAAAAGAGGCCCAAAGACTGTTTGGGGTAGAAGTTGATAAAATTATATTGAAAGATTAATGAGGAGATGAACATGTCAAAAAATATGAATCAGATTATGAAGCAGGCTCAGCAAATGCAGACCAAAATTTCCATGCTTCAAAAAGAATTGGAAACCCGAGAGCTGGAAACCTCTTCCGGTGGCGGGATGATCAAAATTAAAATTAACGGTAAACAGCAAATTTTAAGTCTGGCAATTAACGGAGAATGTGTTGATCCCCATGACATAAGTAGTTTAGAAGAATTGATAAAAACTGCAGTAAACCAGGCTATTAGTGAATCCAAAGAGATGGTTTCCAATGCCATGGGTAAAGTAACGGGTGGCCTTAATATTCCAGGTTTATTTTAAGAAAGTGATGGAACTACCAAAAATCATACAAGATGCTGTTTCAAGTTTCACCAAGCTGGCAGGAGTTGGCGAAAAGACTGCTGTACGGCAGATTTTGCAAATTACCAGATGGAAAAAGGAAGATATCGCCCAATTTTCTTATGCTATTGATCGAATCCAAGAAATTAAAAGATGCGAGAAGTGTCGGGCGTTTACTGACGACAAGATTTGTTCCATTTGTGCCAATCCCAAGAGAGTTCAATCAAAACTAATGTGTGTTATTGAAAATGACATGGATATGATGGCCATTGAAAGAAGTGGCCAATTTTTTGGTCTCTATCATATTTTAGGTGGAGTTTTAAATCCACTCATGGGGATAGGGCCAGACGAGTTGGAAATATATAAATTATTGGATAGAATTAAAAATGAAGATATTAATGAGATTATCCTGGCGATTAATCCTTCAGTAGAGGGTGATGCCACATGTGCTTATATTAAAAAAATTGTTTCTGAGAATGTTCTGGTGGAAAGGATCGGATTTGGAATACCAATCGGTGGAAGTTTGGAGTATTTGGATGGTATGACTATATCCAAGGCATTGGAAAACAAGCAAAGGTTGTGATTGGAAAAACTTATGACTTCAACGAATCTAGTTGATACAATTTCTTACTATTTGAAAGCTGACATTCAAGAGGCGGGTCTTGATAAACATTTGACCATTGTGTGCAGACAAGATGGTATGCCAGTCTTTGCTTTTACTGCTTCCGGTGAGTCCAAAGATCATTTAGCCTTGGGGGCATTGACAGCCGGTATGTGGCAAGCAGCTTTGGCCATTAGTAATTATTTATCAGATAATGAAACAGAGATGGATTATCGATTAAGCTTTGACTCCACGTCTTCTGGTATTTATGTTGTTCCTGTTTATGTAGGTGAGGAAAGAATGTATCTGGGACTTTTTTACAAGGATGTTTTAAATCTTGGGCAGTTAAAAATGAAGCTTAGGCAGCTAGCTTTTAAGGTTGCTGACTATTGGAACAAGTATCATAAAGAAAATATTAAAAAGGATGATGAAACACTTTTTACAAATATTACAGATGAAGAAATTGACAATATTTTTGCTTTTTCAGGGAATTAACGATGTCTTTTGTAAATTATCATACCAAAGAAATTAACTGCAAGATTGTATATTATGGGCCTGGTCTTGGTGGAAAAACTACCAATTTACAATTTGTTTACCAAAAAACCAGCGGTGAATCCAAGGGAAGCATTATTTCCCTTAATACTGAAAATGAAAGAACTCTTTTTTTCGATTTTCTTCCTCTTGATCTCGGAGAAATCAGGGGTTATCGAACCAGATTTCATCTTTACACGGTTCCCGGCCAGGTTTTTTATGAGGCTTCCAGAAGATTGATTCTAAGGGGTGTGGATGGGATTATTTTTGTGGCTGATTCGCAGCTGGAAAAAATGGAAAGCAATCTTGAAAGTCTTAAAGATTTGGAAACCAATTTAAAGGCGCAAGGCTACGATATAACTAAGCTACCCATCGTGATTCAGTGGAACAAAAGAGATTTGCCCAATATTTCCTCTGTCAAAGATATGGAAAAACAATTGAACAAATATAATTTTACTTCGTTTGAAGCCGTGGCCATTAAGGGAACTGGTGTTTTTGAAACTCTTAAAGCGGTTACCAAGCTGGTGCTTATGAATCTTAAGGGTGGATTGTAATAAATAATTTCGATGCTTTTCAAGGAGGATTTTATGAAAAATATTTTTATTTTGATTTGTCTAACATTATTGATTTCGGGTTGCTCATCCTGGTTTAAAACCAAAAAAGAGAATGTAACACCTCCGGATAATAGATCCTCAGAAATACCTCTCAAAAGAGAATTTCCAATTAACGATAAAATCAATCCCTGCGAAAATTTTTATGAATATGCCTGCTCCAAAGTCATAGACAGTTTTAAGCTTAGGGAAGATCGATCAATCCATATTTTTTCTTTCGATGATGCAGAGGAAAGATTGTTAGATTATAAGAAAAAATATTTTGTAAATTTGGCCAATATTAAACCAAAATCACAAATGGAAAAAGAGATTAAGACAGTTTACCTGGCATGTATGAATGAGGAGGCCAGTAAAAAAGAAGAAGTGGAGATCGTCAAGCAAACCATAAGTCAAATGAATAGTATAACAACAAGAGAGCAGTTCATTAATATGGTTGCTAGGAATATTACAGAGCCATTAACCAGTTTTGTTCAATTTGATGCTGGGTTACCTAATCAAGATAATCCTTTGAAAAAAGATTTATTGTTTGATAATAGTCTTCGTTCTTTACCTGAAAAAACCTATTATGAAAAAGAAGAATTAATTAAGGATTTGTTGGTTTTAATAGAGGATTTTTTCAAAACGATCGAATTGCCTGATCCAAGTGAACGGGCAAAAATGGTTTATGAATTTGAAAAAGATTTGGCAAAGATATTTCCGACACCTCCCGAAATACAAAAATTAGTTTCTTCTCGAACTTCAATTTCAAGAGAAGAATTAATAAAGGATTATCCTTATTTAAAACTTGAAGGGTTTCTTAAAAAAATACCTAAAAATACTCATATTAGAAATATTATTGGCGTTGAGGTAATGAAGTTTTTGGATGACAAGCTTAAAACAGCTTCTTTGGAAGAATTAAAAAATGTTTTTTTATATTTTCAGTTAAAGCAATATATGGATGATGCCTATCCTGATTTTTTTCAAAAATCTTTTGATTTTAGAAAAAAATATTTAGGAGGCCCAAATGTTAGACCAGAGAGACAGGAGCGTTGTACCAAACTGGTTATGAATAGTTTTACAAAAGAATTGGACTATATTTTGATGCCAAAACTGTTTCCCAATTTTCCTAAAAAGAAATTTGTCAATTCAATTGAAAAGCTTAGAAAAACTTTGATTGACCAATTAAAAGAAAATTCTTGGCTAACCAGTGAGGCAAAAAAAGAAGCTATAAGAAAAATAACCAAAATAAAATTGCAATTAGTCAGCCCGGATAATAACGAAGAATGGGATTTTAATCCAAGAACCAGTTACTGGAATGATCGGCCTAATGGTAATGTAAAAAAACTTACGAAATTGATCATGGATAAGAATTTAAAAGAATTAAGAGAAAATGTCAGTCCTGATCGTTGGGAAATGGGGCCGTTAACCATAAACGCTTATTACAATCCGGCTTATAATAAAATAGTTTTTCCAGTCGGGATTTTGCAGTATCCTTTTTATGACGTTAATGAATCGGAAGAAGTTAATATGGCTGCCATTGGTGCGATTATAGCGCATGAGATTGGGCATTCGATTGACGATAATGGAAATAAATATAACGCAGATGGATTGTTAAAATCTTGGATGAATGATGCTGATAAAAAAACATTTGATCAAAAATCAGCTTATCTGGTTACCCAATTTGATAAAATTGGTCATAATGGTAAATTTACCCTGGGAGAAAATATTGGTGATTTAGTTGGAGCAAGTCTTGCTTATAGGACGGCTTTTGGGGATGATAAAAATAAATCAAAAGAATTAAAACAAAAATTCTTTTTGCAATTTGCTAGGCTTTGGTGTGAAATTCAAAAACCAGAAATCGCAGAACTTCGATTAAAAATTGATCCGCATTCCTTGGGTTATGCTAGAACCAACGAGCAGATAAAACATCAAGCGGGTTTTAAAGAGGCTTATAGCTGTAAAGACACTGACCCAATGGTGATTCCGGAAGCGGATATTGTGAAGATTTGGTAAGCTTTGCCCACTGATTGTCATTCCGTCATTTTTGACGTAAAATTGACGGAAGGGGTGACATATGTTTAAACGCGACCTTGTGCTTCCAACTAACAGTTTTTTACTATTCGGGCCTAGATCGACTGGCAAATCAACCTGGCTGGGTGAAAAACTTCCTGATGCAATTAAAATTGATTTGCTTTCCAATCGAGAATTTTTGTCCTTCTTTAACAATCCATCTCTTTTACAACAAATCGTCCAAAATGCGCCAATTAATAAATGGATTGTTATCGATGAGATTCAAAAAATTCCGGCCCTTCTTGATGAAGTTCATAAGGCCATGTATGAGTCCCAGGGCAAAAGGAAGTTTGCATTAACAGGTTCCTCAGCAAGAAAGATAAAAAGAAGTAATGGTAATATGCTGGCGGGGAGGGCGCTTACTCGGAATTTATTTCCATTAACTCTAAATGAATTAGATGGTGCCTTAAGCCTAGAATCCATTTTGAAATATGGTACACTTCCCATCATCTCATCACAAAAAGACACAGAAATAAAAGCTGACTTTTTGGAAAGTTATGTCAGCACCTATATGAAGGAAGAAATCCAACAAGAAGCACTTGTTAAAAAATTGGATTCATTTTCAAGGTTTTTAGAAGTCATGGCCATCTTGAATGGACAAATTTTAAATGTCAGTAATGTTGCATCAAATGCAAAGGTGGCAAGAACCACCATTAACGGGTACATTGAAATTCTTTGTGATACCTTGCTTGGTTATCTTTTGCCTTCATGGAGGCCTAAACACAAGGTTAAAGAAATTAATCATCCCAAATTTTATTTTTTTGATACTGGTGTGATTCGCACAATCTCTGGCAAATTAAGAGATTCCCTTGATTCCGAGGAAAGAGGACGATTATTTGAAACACTCATTGTAAACGAATTAAAGGCCACAAATTCATATAAAAAACTTGGTGCCGAATTTTTTTACTGGAAAACTGCGGATGGAGCTGAAGTTGACCTAATTATGAAGGTTGGGAAAAAGATCTTGGGGTTTGAAATCAAGTCTACTGATTCATGGAAGAGTAAGTATTCAAAAAATCTTAATCAAATGGCGGAAGAAGGAATAATAACAAAAGCCTTTGGGGTTTACACAGGAAAATACTCTTTAAAAGATGATCGTGTCACCGTCATTCCGTATACAGATCTTGTCAGTACTATTTTGAATGTCTTGTAACTATAAAGACTTTGATCTGATGGTGATTCCGGCAGCCGTGATTGTGAAGATTTGGTAAAATTTGACTGAAATACAATATGGTTGACATGGTTTCCAAATTCGGCGAAAATGGAAACCATGCAATACATACCAAGAACAATACAATCAGACATTGAAAAGGCACTGGCAAGAGGTAAAAGTGTTATGTTTTTAGGTCCTCGGCAAACTGGTAAGACGACTCTGATAGAACAGCTAAAACCTTATCGGAGTATTTCACTTATTTCTCCATCTATCAGGCAAAAATACGAAAAAAATCCATCACTTTTATTTGGAGAGATAAAGGCAATAAAACAAAAAAATCCGCTTATTTGTGTTGATGAAATTCAAAAAGTTCCAGAGCTGCTTGATGTGATTCAAGAGTTGTGTGATAAAAAAATTGCACAGTTTATAATTACAGGTTCATCGGCCAGAAAACTTAAAAGAGCAAGCGCTAATTTATTACCAGGACGTGTAGTTTCTCTTTATTTAGATCCTTTTTCATATTCCGAGTATTGTGACAAATCACTAGATGAACTTTTAAGATTTGGCTCCTTGCCGGGAATTATATCGAGCTTGGACCCAGATACAGATTTACAGTCCTACGTAGAAACCTATCTTGAAGAAGAAGTCAGGGCCGAGGCTTTGGTCAGAAACGTAGGAAATTTTGCACGTTTTCTAGAGTTGGCAGCGATTGAATCTGGAAATGCTGCAAACTTCAGGGGTTTATCGCAAGATCTTGGCCCTTCACACACTACGATTGCATCTTATTATCAGATCCTCGAAGATTGTTTGATTTTACAAAAGATCGAACCATTTTTTAAAAGTAAAACAAGAAAAAGACTTATTCGTTCTCCCCGCTATTTCTTTTTTGATTTAGGAGTTCGAAATATTTGTGCGAAAGAATATGGTAGTGTTTCTCTAGTAGAGAAGGGACATCTTTTCGAACAATTTATAGGTCTTGAACTTCTCAGATGGGCCCGTACCAAACATGGTAAGGTTCGGATTTTTTTCTGGAGTGATCCATCTGGCCCAGAAGTTGATTTTGTAATTGAAACATCAGATGAGTTGATACCAATAGAAGTAAAGTTTTCAAAAAGTCCAAGCAAACGTGATATAAAACATCTTTTGACTTTTATGGATGAGTATCCTAAAGCAAAACGTGCTTTTGTTATAGCTAATAATGAACACGATATTCTAATGGACGAAAATGTCCTGGCAGTCTCGTGGAAGAATTTTTTGTTAAAACAGCTTGATTTATTGATAAACAAGTACTAGTCAAATCGGGAGCCTATTCCATAATTGACTAGACAAAAAGGGAATAGCATCCTAAAATGACTGATATGTTTATAGAAAGAGAAATTCAATTAATTCTAAAAAAGGATCTTGATAAAAAAATCATTTTATTAGGAGGACCTCGTCAGTGTGGCAAAACCACCCTCGCCAAGCATCTTGTGAAAAATGCCGAATATTTGAATTACGATAATGATGAAGATCGGATAAAAATTAAAAAAAAACAGTGGGATCGTTCTGCAGAGCTTGTTATTTTTGACGAAATTCATAAAATGCCATTATGGAAAAGATGGTTAAAAGGGCTTTATGACACTGAGGGAGTGAATCAAAAAAAAATTATAACGGGAAGTTCAAAGATGGATATCGTCAAACAGATGGGAGATTCTTTGGCGGGGAGACATTTTACTTATACGCTTTTACCTTTTTCTCCTGACGAACTAGAACAAAAATTTTCAGCAGAAACAATATATAAGCGGATGTTAAAAATGGGTTCTTTTCCTGAGCCATTTTTGGAAAACGATGAAGCTTTTTACAAGAAATGGAGAAATAATCATTTAGATATAATCCTAAAACAAGATCTTTTAGGACAAGAGCAAGTCAGGGATATTGAACCGATACGATTGCTTATTCAAATTTTAGAAGAAAGAGTTGGTTCAACTATCTCGTATCTTAATCTGGCAAGAGATTTAGAAAAGGATGCGAAGACAATTAAGCGTTGGTTACTATTGTTAGAGCGTTTATATGTAATATTTCGAGTGCCGCCATATAGTAAAAAAATTACTCGGTCGGTGCTTAAAGAGGGGAAATATTATTTTTATGATGTTGGAAGAATTCGTGGGGATGAGGCTCAAAAACTTGAAAACATTATTGCTCTTAAATTAAAAACGGAAATTGCAAAATTGGAGAGTACCCAGGGATGTCGAGGTAGTTTATATTTTCTTCGAAGTAGAAATGGGCCAGAGATGGATTTTTACGTTGAAGTCGAGGATTATCCAAGTCTTATGTGCGAGGTAAAATTATCAGATAATATAGTTTCAAAACACTTTCGATTTTTTTCAAATTTTCTGCCTAAGGCAAGAAAAATTCAGTTGGTAAGAAATCTGGATAGAAAATTTCAAAATGTCGAAGGGGTTGAAGTATTAAGTGCGGTAGATTGGTTGGTTGAAGATGTATGGAAAAAAAATAAGTAAATTATTAACGATAAGGCTGACATGATTTCCAATAAGCGCTGAAAATAGTTTGATTCGGTCTGATGATTGATAAATTCCTAGCATGATTACCTCATTTATTAACCCTTTTTGATAAGCATATTCGTATGCCTTGACGCCGTCATTTAAAAAGGAAAATTCGCCAATTCTATTGATTTTGATATTACTTTTTAGGAAAGAAAGTATCTGGCGAAGTATTTTCACGTTTTTTTCCTGAAAAAATTTTATAATCGCCCTACGTATTGTAAAAAAATAATGTGAGCTTTTAGCAGGATATCTTGATTATAAGAACTCAAACGATAACCGATCAAATGGTGTCCCTGGATAATACCAAGATTATAAGCTTTAAAATAATCAGGAAACTGGCTTTGGTAAATGTCAACGATACCATCATTGGCTTCTTTGGTGGGTAGAATGATTTTAGTGGCGATCATACCCAGATGGCTTTCGTGCCAGGAAGCTCGAAGTCCAAGAGCGGTATAAAATAGTTTTTTGGGAAGTTCTTTATAGTTATTTTTAAACCACTTGCCCTGAACTTTGCTGGAAACGGATTCCTGGAGTTTAATGGCAAAAAGATCACGCTCTAATTTATCTCTGGTGAAAATGTAATTTTTGGTCAATTTTTGCAAACTGCGAATGGCCAGCAAAATTTTTTGATCCGCACGACTGCTTCCAATAATAGGTGAGGCTATGGTTGAAATTCCATGAATATGCTTGTTGGCAAAATCTCCGTTATGCCTTAGATAGTGAAGGGAATCAATGCCACCTTTGGAAAAAGCGACAATCCATAATTTTTCCGTAGGATGTTTTTCAATATAATTTTCTAATTGGTTTTTTATAAGGGCGGCGTTGTGCTTAACGCCTTTGGCACCACCAACCTTGGCAACAAAATATTTTGCTTTTAATTCTTTACATATTTGTTCGCAACCTTTTTCAAAAGCGGCAGTTTTAAATAATTCATTAAAAACCCCGGAAACTAGCACAATGGTTATTTTATGAGGAACCAGTTTGAGTCTTGATTTATACTCAAGTTCATCATTTTCTCTTATCAAATCATTATAAATAGCCTCGAATATATCTGCAGTAGAGGCATATTGAGGGCTGATTTCATTTTTATTGGCCACTTGATTGACAATAAAATCTTGTTTGGGAAGAGGGAGGGATTCAGATGATTGTAAAAATTTAATGACTGTCATTATGTGTTTCATGTAGGCAACTGAAACCCATGTGCTTGATCCGACCAGATCTTTTAATGTAAAAATAGCCTCTTTGATTGATGGTGATTTGGTAAAAGCATGAATGTTATCTCGTAATTCTTCACTTGAAATTTTTTTTGCAAATTCCAAAAACTCTCTTGTTTTGCGGGTTTTATGAAAATAGCGTCTTTTGATATTTTTGTATATTTCTCGCCTTTTTTTAAGCGGTTCATCCATAAAACTTGCCTTTTGCATCTTTCAATATTAATACCTGATTGATAAAATTGTGACATTTGAAACAAGAACAAGTCAAACATCTTTTAAAATGAGGGGATTATGAATTCAAAAAGAGAAATTGGAATTATCGGAGGAAGTGGTGTTTATAAGATTGAAGGAATTGAAATTGTTAAAGAACATGAGATAACCACCCCTTTTGGTGCTCCAAGTTCTGCGGTCATTGAAGCAAAAATTAATGGTGAAAAATTTTATTTTATTCCAAGACATGGAAAATTCCATACATTTTTACCCAGTGAAGTAAACTACCGAGCCAATATTTTTGCCCTGAAAACTTTGGGAGTGAAATATGTTATTTCGGCTTCGGCAGTAGGATCTTTAAAGGATGAATTGCCTCCAACCACTTTTGTACTGCCGAGTCAGTTTATCGATTGGACAAAAGGGCTTCGAAAAAGATCTTTTTTTGGTGAAGGAATGGTGGGCCATGTTTCCACTGCGGTTCCGGTTAATCTCACTCTTCAAAATTTGATTGCTAAGACCTGCAAAGAAGTGGGGGTAAAATATAGCAAAGGGGGATCTTATCTTTGTATCGAGGGGCCGCAATTCTCATCTAAGGCAGAATCAGCAATATATAGGGAACTTGATGCATCTGTTATCGGAATGACCAACGTTCCGGAATCATATCTTGCCAAGGAAGCTGGCATGGCCTATGCGACGATTGCCATGGTTACTGATTACGACTGCTGGAAAGAGCAGCATTGCACGGTTGAGGAAGTAATGAATACAATGAAAACCAATAATGAATATGTAAAAAAAGTTCTATTAAAATTGATTCCGGCTTTAGGCCAGAATAAATTTGATTTTAATCCAGAAAATCAAAATGCGGTTATGACTGATCCTGAAAAATTGGCCAGTAATCATAAAAAAATTCTGGAAGTACTTTTAGGTTAAGAGGATTTTTTGGAAAATACCGAAAACTACAAAAAACATGTTTCAGTGCTATTTGATGAGTGTCTTCAAGGAATCCTGGAAAATAAGGATGGTGAGAAGGAGGAGTGGATCGCTGATTTAACTTTTGGGGGAGGCGGTCATAGTCTCGGTTTTTGTGAGCAGAATCCTTTTATAAAAATTCTAGCTTTGGATCAAGACATGGATGCCATCAATAACGGTTTGAAAGTAATAACCGATAGAAATTATCAGGATAGAATCTTTCTCAATCATGATAACTTTAAAAACATTCAACAGGTGATAGAAAAAAATTCTTTACACCTGTTAAAATCACAAAAGCAGTTTTTGGGAATACTCATGGATTTAGGGGTCTCGTCTCATCATTTTGATCAAGGGGAAAGGGGTTTCTCTTTTATGAATGATGGCAGCCTTGATATGAGAATGAATCAGGCGGATGATGAAAGCTTGAGTGCGAAGGACGTGATTAATACCTATAGTGAAGTAGAATTGGCGGATATTATTTACAAGTACGGAGAGGAAGGATTTTCACGAATTATTGCGAGAAATATCGTGGAAAAAAGAAAAGAAGCGGAAGTTCAAACCACCAAGGAACTGGAAAATATTATCTTTCATTCTTATCCTGCCAAACTCAGAAAGGGAAAAATTCATCCGGCAACCCGTACGTTCCAAGCGCTTAGGCTTTATGTTAATCAAGAGCTGGAGGTTTTGGAAAAGACCTTGTCTGTAGCAGCTTCTTTGCTTAGATCCAAGGGGAGATTGGCGGTAATTAGCTTCCATTCCTTGGAAGATCGAATAGTAAAACATGAATTCCGGCGGTTGGAAAAAGATGGATCAAATTTTAAAGTCATTACAAAAAAACCCATTGTGCCTAAAAGTGAAGAAATTAAGAGGAATTTTCGTTCAAGAAGTGCTAAACTTAGGATATTGGAACATATTTAGTTTTCATGGAGAAATGTATGCTAGGTTCAGGGAAGAAAACAGCAACACATAAGGGATTCATTAGAAAAATCTTATTCCATTCTCAAGGGTTTCCTATTTTTTTAGTTTGTACGGTCTTGGCAATTTTATTTGTTTTATTTCGAATGAAAGTGGTTGAACTTGATTATGGAATACATGATTTAAATAAAAAAATTGATCAAGTTAGGGTTGATCAAAAAGAACTAAATGCCCAAAAGTCGAGATTATTGTCCGTAAAAAATCTAAGAAACATGGCCACTAAGCATAATTTGAATCAACCCAGACGTGATCAGATTATCGTGATACCGAAAACAGTCGAAACCACGAATGATTAGAAATAAGCTTTTTGTCGTTCTTGTAATTTTTACGATACTCTTTTTAGCGGTGCTGGTGCGGGCCTTTCATATACAAGTTATAAGTAACGACGAACTGATTTCATATTCAAAGGATCAAACGCTACGGTTTGAAAAAAATTATCCAAACAGGGGAAGGATTTACGATAGAAACGGGTATGATCTTGCGATTAATGTCCAAACATATAGCTTGTTTACCATACCAAAACTTTTAAAAGGTGATCATCGGCCATACAAAGAATTGGCCAGAATTGCGCCGGTGCTTACCTACGAAAAAATTAGCAAAAGAATAAAAAATAGAAAACGTTATACATGGCTTGCCAGAAAAATTGAACTAAGCAAGGAACAGGTAGATAAAATCAAGGAATTGCCGGGTATATATATCGATGCTGTTCCCAAGCGGATATATCCCAATCATGAATTGTTATCACAAGCTATTGGTTTTGTCGGTGTCGATAATAAAGGTCTGGCGGGACTTGAATATTTGTTTGATAAGGAGTTACAGGGTAAGCCACGGATAATAAAATATTTAAGAGATGCCAAGGGAAGAGCGATCAAGTTTGAAAGTCAGGAAGTGGGAGATGATGCAAAAGATTTGCATTTGTCCATTGATAAGGATTTGCAAGCGGTGTCTGAAAAAATTTTGAAAGAGGCCGTAATAAAAAATGAAGCTTTTCGTGGTGGAATAGGGATTATGAATCCAGATAATGGTGAAATTTTGGCGATTGCTAATTATCCGACGTTTGATGGGGAAAATTATAAACATTCTAATACCAATAATCGGAAACTGGCGTTTGTGACTGATCCTTTTGAACCGGGTTCCAGTTTCAAAGTTTTTACAGTTGCAGCTGCGATAGAAAATAAAATTATTCGGCCGGATACCAATTATTATTGCGAAAAAGGCAGGTTTAAAATTGGCAGTCACTACATCGGTGAAGCCGATACTCGGAAAAAATATGAATGGTTGTCGGTCAAGGATATATTAAAATACAGTTCAAATATTGGAACCACCAAAATTGCTTTTGACTTAACCTATGCCAAATTTAATGCCGCCATGGATTTTTTTCGATTTGGACAAAAAACCAATGTGGAGGTACCCGGAGAATCCCGGGGAATTTATAACTTTCAGGAAAATACCTCAAGTTTAAGTTTAAGCAATATGAGTTTTGGACAAGGCCTGGCGACCACTGGAATTCAAATGTTGGCAGCATACAGTGTTTTTGCCAATGGAGGTTATTACATAGAGCCAACACTTTTGCTTCGTCAAGACAAGATGATTTCTAAAAAAAGAATTATCTCAAAGCAAACAGCGGATGCACTTACAGATATGTTGATTTCAGTTGTTGATGAAGGCACAGGCACCAATGCTAAAATTAAGGATTTTGTTATTGCTGGAAAAACTTCAACTGCCCAAAGAGCTGATAAGAATGGTGGATACAAGGGGTATGTTGCGGGGTTTATCGGTTATCCGGTTAATGTAAATAAAAAATTTGTCTTGTATGTTTATATAGATGATCCCCAGGGTGCTAGTTATTATGGGAATTCCATAGCGGCGCCGGTTTTTAAAGAAGTGGCGGAATATATTCTTTATAAAAACAAAGAGTACAAGGGGCTGACCGAAACCCAAAATTTTTCTGAAGAAGATAAACATTTTGATGAGGTTAAAACGGAAAAGTCAGCCGCTCGCATAATTGACAATGAAACAATTCCTAATTTTCTTGGATTGGATAAAATATCTGCTAACCAGCTTGCCAGCAAACTAAAAATCAACCTAATTCATAAAGGGGTTGGTATTGTTAAAAGACAAAGTCAGTCGTTTGGAAATAAAATTTTAACTGATTCTTATGTTATTTTAAATTACGAAACACCTAAATATGAATAGCAAAATAATTTTAAATTTAATTGGTACTTTTATAGTTGATAAGACCCAGCTGGATGAAAATTTAAAGATTACCAGTGTTGAATCGAATTTACAAAATGCCAAAAAAAGTGATTTGGTTTTTTATAATGTAAGGCAAGATGAAAGGAACATGGAGATTTTAAGCAAGCGCTTTCACGAATCATCCTATGGGTTACTTATAGTAAATGAACTCCCAATTAATTTGAAAAATTATAAAAACATAGTTGTGGTCAACGAAAATGATTTTTTAAAACTTCAAAAGATATTATTGGATCAGTTGTACCCCAATAAAAATAAATTGAAACTCGCCGGAGTTACAGGAACCAATGGAAAAACTTCCATTGTTAATCTATGCAGTCAGATTTCTCAACTTGATGGAGTTAGGGCCGCCTCACTTGGAACGCTTGGGCTAAATGATGCCCAGGGTGCACTTAAGGATGTTGGAGGAATTACCACCCCATCCTATATTGATCTTAGAAAAATAATTTACTGGTTACAGGATAAATATGAAATCCTATTTTTAGAAGTAAGCAGCCATGCTTTGAAACAGGATAGACTCTATGATCTCAGGTTGGATGTAGCCGCCTGGACTAACTTCACCCAGGATCATTTGGATTATCATAAGAGCATGGACGATTATTTTAATTCAAAATGTTTGATATTTAAAAAATATTTAAAAAATATTAACAATTGTTATTTTTTATCAAGTGAAGCTGAATTGCGTAATAGAGCTGGTTATGGAATTTTAGCAACAGATATTCATACCTTGATTGATGGCGATGTTCCCGATTGTTTTAAATTTTCTTTTAATAAAAAAAATTTGGAATTGGCGCTTAATCTTTGTAAGCATCTCGGGATTGATACTAAAAAAATTGATCCAGGCAGGCTAGTTCTTCCGAAAGGGCGATTTTCCCAAATCAGGCACAAGGATAATTTAATTATTATTGATTATGCCCATACTCCAGATGCCCTGGTAAACATTTGTAAGGCAGTCAGGGAAGAAATTAAGGATAAAAAGCTGATAGTACTTTTTGGATGCGGTGGGGATCGTGATAGAATCAAAAGACCCCTTATGGCCAAAGTGGCTTACCAATATGCTGATCAATTAATTCTAACTAACGATAATCCAAGATATGAAGACGAAAAAGTTATTATGGATGACATGTTGCAAGGCCTGGTTGGTTGTGATCTTAAAAAAGTCGAGGTTTTGCATGACCGTAAAGTTGCCATTAAAAAGGGGATTGAGTTTTTGACTTCCCAGGCTGTTTTGATTATTGCCGGCAAAGGACATGAGGATTATCAGGATATCAAAGGGGTAAAGTATCCCTTTAGTGATTTTTTAGTAGTAAACGAAATTATAGGATTGTTATGATTTGCACGGAAATAATACTGAGTTCAAAGTTAATAAAAAAAATTTTTAATCAACCGGTTAAACCTTTTTTTGAAATATCAACGGATACCCGTACCATGCAAGCAGGTGATGTCTTTATTGCACTGGCGGGAGAATCGTTTGATGCCTTTAATTTTATTGACGACGTTATTTGTAAAGGGTGTGCAATTTTTGTCTATAATTTTGATGAATCCAGGGCGAGCAAAACTGAACTGCTCTCTATTAAACATCCAAATATTACCTTTCTTGGGGTTACTGATACTCTTCAATTTTTGCAAGAAATTTCAAAAAATCATGTTCAGGATTTGAAGAAAAAACAACTAAAACATGTTATCGGAATAACCGGATCAAATGGTAAAACAACCACCAAGAACATATTAAATCACTTGTTAAATGCAGTTTTAGGGGAAAAATTGACTTGTACCAAAGGCAATTTAAACAATCACATTGGAGTGCCACTTACGTTGCTTAAAATTAGTGAAAATCACGTTACCTCCATTGTAGAAATGGGGTCAAATCATCCCGGAGAGATAGATTTTCTGTGTAGTTTGGCCAATCCCACCGCAGGAATAATTACTAATATTGGCAAGGCCCATCTTGAATTTTTATACTCCCAGGAGGGAGTGCTGCAGGAAAAACGTTGTTTATTTGACCGTGTTATGAAAAATACCCAAAATGATGGAGTTTTTATTATAAACAGCGACGATAAATTTTTGAATACCCTGCCGGTGTATAAAAATGTAGTTTTGATCGGGAAAACTAGGAAAAATATTTTTTTCTTGAAAAATGGTGTTGAAATTATTTCCCAAAACGAAAAGATCAGTCTGCATAATAACGAGCTGACTGGTATTCATAATTTTTATAATTTAGCGGTAGCTTTTATGATGGCATTGATGCTTTTTCCTGACGAAAAATCAAAATTAATCAATGCAGTTTCATCTTTTAAACCCTCTTCCAATAGAAGTGTGTGGATAAAGGAGGAAAATAAATTAATTTTTATGGATGCTTACAATGCGAATCCCTCCTCCATGCAAGCTGCTCTTGAAGGATTTATTGATAAATGTTCCAAAGAAAAGGTTTTAAAGGAAAATATTTGCTTTGTTTTAGGGGACATGAATGAGTTGGGAGCGATCGGGCCAGCTTTACATGAAGAAATTGGTGGTTTGATAAAAAAAATGCAGGGTAAAAATGCCATTTTTGTAGGAAGATTCGCAAAAAATTATCAAAAAGGCTTTGGAGAGTCGTCCCAAATTTATCAGGATGTTAACGAATTATTGAAAGACTGGAAGAAAATCAAAAAAAAATACGAATATTTCTTTATTAAAGGCAGTCGATCTTTACAACTAGAGTTGTTGATGGATATAACATAGGGTTAAATTGCCGTAGATTTACCATACTACTATCTATGGGTGTTTATTCTTGCTAACAGTAGAGGCTCTATGTTTTTTCACTTTCTATACCCTTTGAATTTAGATATTTCAGCATTTAACGTTTTTAAATATATTACCTTCCGATCGATAATAGCTTTTATACTTGCAACACTCATCTCTGTTATTTGGGGGAAATATTTTATTAACTTTATGCGCAAAAAACAATTTGGACAAATTATCCGTGATGATGGACCAAAAAGCCACTTTGCCAAGGCAGGTACGCCGACGATGGGGGGCTGTGTAATTGTTGGTAGTTTGGCAGCAGCAGTATTTTTCTGCGGTAATTTTCATTCGCTACCTGTATTGATAACAATTTTTGTGGTGACTTCTTTTTTTGGCCTGGGTTTTTTGGATGATTATTTGAAAGTTTTGAAGCGAAATCCCAAAGGTGTTTCTGCCAAGGGCAAATTGTTTTGGCAGGTTATTACGGGCCTGCTGGTAAGCTTTGTTATTTATAAATTTAATATTGTTGATACCAAGATTTATATTCCCTTTTTTAAAAATGCGCTTGTTGATCTAGGCTGGTTTTACATTCCATTTACCACTTTGGTTATCGTCAGTTCAAGCAATGCCGTAAATCTAACTGACGGATTGGATGGTCTGGCAATTGGACCTATTATCACCAGTTCGATTTCGCTTGGGGTGATGGCATATGTGGCCGGGCATGTGGAGCTGGCTTCCTATTTGTTTATTCCTTACGTGGAAAATGTGGGTGAACTGATGGTGCTCTCCTTTGCGCTTATAGGGGCCGGGATTGGTTTCTTGTGGTACAATTCGTATCCGGCTCAAATTTTTATGGGTGATGTTGGTTCGTTATCATTGGGCGGTTTCCTTGGTGCGGTAGCCGTTTTGACAAAAAATGAAATTTTATTTGTTTTAATTGGTGGTATTTTTGTAATTGAAGCGGTTTCAGTTATTTTACAAGTGGGTTCGTATAAAATTAGGAAAAAAAGAATTTTTAAAATGGCACCCATTCATCATCATTTTGAACTCAAGGGATGGCCGGAAACAAAGGTGATCGTAAGATTTTGGATTATAAGTGCATGTCTGGCAGTGATTGCAATTGCAACACTTAAAACAAGATAAAGATAGGAGTAATAATGGATCGATTTAAGAATAAAAAAATTCTGGTGGTTGGAATCGGAAAAACAGGTTTTGCCTTAATACATTTTTTTAATCAACTGGGTTGTGACATCAGGGTGACTGATATTAAACCGATTTTTGATTTAAACAAGGAAGTCAAAAAGTTGAAAAAATTTGAACCGGCTCCCCAGATGACGTTTGGTGAGCATGTTAATGATGACTTTTTGGATGCAGATGTGATTGTTTATTCATCGAGGGTAAATCCTAATCTTCCCCAGCTGGAACTGGCTAGAAGCAACGGTCGAGAAGTATATAGTGAATTTGCGCTTGCTAATAAATTATGCCGGAAACCCATTATAGCTGTTTGTGGTTCATATGGCCGATCAACGATTGCTCACATGATCGGGTTTGCGCTTAAACAGGAAGGGAAAAATATTTTTGTGGGTGGTACCAGCGAAGAACCTTTTATTAATTATGCCATGTCACCCAATCGGGATTTGATTGATTATGTGGTCGTGGAAGTTTCAGCGGTCCAGATGCTTAAATTAGAGAACTTTCACCCCAAAGTGGTGGTGTTTTCCAATATAGGGGAAGAGTATTCAAAAATTCATTTTAATTCAGTGGGAACTTATATTGAAACGAAGTTAAATGTGATTAAGTCATTATCTCCGGATGATTATTTGATTGTTAATTTTGATGTACTTGGCAACAATACTTTTTTTAGGAATGCTAACTGTCAGACCTACTGGTATACCAGAAAATCATTTGCCAAAATGGGTGTTATGAATGAAGTGCAAGGAACTCATTTTCATGACCGCAGAATTCATTCAGGGATTCACTATCATTCAGAATTCAAAGTAAATGAGATGAAAATTGTGGGTGTCGAAAATCGCGAAAATCTTCTGGCAGCTATTTCTGCCTGCAAGGCTTTGGATATAAGTGATAAATCCATTCAAAGTACTATCGAAAAATTTCCCGGCATTCCACATCGGTTGGAATTTTTGATTGAGAAAAATGGTGTTTGTTTTTATAACGATTCAAAAACAGAAACTCTTGAGCAGCTTAAGAAAAGTATTTCTGCTTTTAAAACACCGGTTATTCTTATTGCTGGTGGAAAAGATGATGAAGAAGTGGATTACGAAAAATATGCTGAAGAAATAACTCAAAATGTACGGGTTTTGGTTTTGGTGGGTGAATGTAAAGAAAGAATGAATCGTTTTTTTGGCAATTTTACCCAAACTTTTATTGTGGGATCTTTTGAGGAATCTGTTTTGATTGCTTACCAAAAGGCCAGAACCGGAGATACAATATTATTGTCACCTGGAAATGAAAGTACAGATTTCTTTAGAGATTTCGAGGAACGGGGCAATTATTTTAAAAAGTTGGTTTACCAACTTTGATTAAGACTTGTAGCACAATTTTCCCTATGTAAATTGGCATGAATTTGATACAATTTACTTAAAGGTAAAATTGATTATGTTGTTGCAAGAAAATCAATTCACAGAAAAATATCTGAAGCTTTATATTGCCACGCTGGGTGTTCTGGTGGTTTTTGGTGTAATTATGGTTTATTCATCCAGCTATATATATGCCAAAGAAGTGTTCCACAGTTCGTCTTATTATTTAATCAAACAAGTTGGTTTTTTGCTGGCCGGATGTCTGATTGCTTTTGTGGTGGGAAAAACAAAAATTTCTTTCTGGCTTAAATATTCCTTTTATTTTCATTGCCTTTGTTGTGGGTTGCTGATGTTGACTTTATTTCCAGTGACCGGTTTAACCATAAAAGGTGCTAGTCGCTGGCTGAATTTGGGGGTCACTAATTTTCAACCAAGTGAAGTGGTCAAATATTCACTTATGCTGGTGTCGGTTTATTTTTTTGAAAAATTTGATTATTTAAAAATGAATGACATTATTAAATATATAGTTGCGATTATTTTTCCCCTAGTGGTTTTAATCATGCAACCTGATTATGGTTCATTCTTGATATGCTTGGTGGTAATTATTTTTGCCTGTTTTATGAGTTCATTCAAAAGAAAAATTTTTTACTCAATACTGGGCAGTGGAATCTTTCTTATTTTGATTACCATTTTCACTCAACCTTATCGAGTAAAAAGAATCCTGGCATTCATGGACCCATGGAAAAATGCCAGAACCAGTGGTTTTCAAATTATTCAGTCCTATCTGGCTTTTGCCAATGGCGCTTTTTGGGGCCAGGGTCTTGGGAATAGTAATGAAAAACTTTTTTATCTACCAGAGGCCCATAATGATTTTATTTTTAGCGTATTGGCAGAAGAATTGGGCTTTATTGGAGTTTTGATAACTGTAATTTTGTTTTTGTTATTAATTTACTGGGGATTTAATTTGGTGATAAGTCTGCCGCAAAAAACTTTTCAAATTCTGGTAAGTTCGGTGGTTTTTTTAATTGGTTTTCAGGCCTTAATTAATATGGGAGTGGTGCTGGGAATGCTTCCCACCAAGGGACTCAATCTTCCCTTTATAAGTTACGGAGGATCCTCCATAGTGGCAAATTTTTTTGGCCTGGGCCTAATGATAGCTGTCGCCAATTACTCTAAAAAATTACATCAGCAATAATAAACAAGGCTTTTATGAAATTTAAAATCAATCAAGAGATACAAATTCACTTTATAGGTATTGGTGGAATAGGAATGAGCGCAATTGCGGAGATTTTGTTGTCCCTGGGTTTTAAAGTTTCAGGATCAGATGTTCAAGAATCAAATACCACCAAAAAACTTGAATCCATGGGGGCAGTTATAAATTATGAACATGTCTCTCAAAATATTAAAAATCAAAATGTCGTAGTTTATAGCTCGGCTATTGCGTTTGATAATCTGGAATTTCAGGCGGCTATTAATAACAAAATTCCGATTATGAAGAGAGCTGAGATGGTGGCAGAGCTGATGAGGCTTAAATGTGGCCTGGCAGTGGCGGGTACTCATGGCAAGACCACCACCTCAGGAATGTTAGCTACCATTTTAAGTGAGTCCGGAGTAGATCCGAGTTATTTAATTGGTGGAATTGTACAAAATCTTAAAGGACATGCCAAAGTGGGAAATGGTGATTATATCGTAGTTGAGGCTGACGAGTCGGATGGATCATTTCTTTTATATAATCCGGTGATGTCGATTATCAATAACGTTGATTATGATCATATGGATTATTATAAAACAGAAGAAAATCTTTGTGATGCTTTTAAAAAATTTGCGGACAGAATTCCTTTTTTTGGACTTTGTGCTTTAAATGCTCACGATGTTCACTTGCAAGAAATAAAAAAACAGATGAAGAAGCCTTCGGTAACTTTTGGTATTTATGATGAACTTGGTTTTCCTTGCGATTTTGAGGCGAGACACGTGCAAATGGACGTGACGGGGATCAAATATGATTTATGCCATAATGGTGAATATGTAGGTAAAATTATAATCAAAGTGCCTGGACGTCATAATCTACTCAATTCTCTAGGGGCAATTGCCATTTCGACTCATTTGAAAATTCCTTTTGAAAAAATTTCGTCTTCGCTGGAGAAATTTACCGGAATTGGAAGAAGATTTAATTATTTGCTAAATTCCCCCAAATTAAAAATCATTGATGATTATGCTCATCATCCCACGGCGGTCAGGTCAGTCTTGCAAACGGTAAAGACGATTTATCCTCGGGCCAAGATAATAACGCTTTTTGAGCCTCATCGTTATACCCGGACCAGGGATAGTTGGGATCATTTTCTTCACTGTTTTAAAGATACTGATCAGCTTTTTTTGGGACCTATTTATCCCGCCAGTGAAAAACCCATTGAAGGAATTACTTCCGAGTTATTAAATAAAAGTATCAACCAGCTTTATCCCGGATTATCTGCTTATATCAGCGATATGTTGGAACTTCCCCGGCATTTAAGATTACTGGAAAATGAAGAGGTGGTTTTGCTTGCCTTGGGTGCAGGATCAGTCAGCAAGGTTATTCATAAAATTGTTGAAAGGCTAGAAGAGGGAGAGAAGTAATGGCAAAACTTGTCTTCACACTTATGATGTTGGTATAATAAGCTAAAAGTATGAAGGAGACGGGTTTGAGGCAGATGCTTTGTTATGTTTTGTTTTTTTTAATGGGAGCAAGTGCTGTTGCCGCAGTTTTTACAGATAATAAGCTTAAATATCGGACATATTTTGGTACCTGCCCTTCCAGGTCGGCAGGTAGTCTTACTCTCAATCTGATAAAAATTTTTGAAGATGAAATGAGTTTAAAAGCGATTAAACAAGAGATTCTTTTGCAAAGGCTCGATCAAAAGCATTTTATTTCCAATTATCAGATAAAATTTGATCCGCTTAGAAATTTCATGGTTATCAACTTTGAATGTCCCCGTCCGCTCATGAGAGTTCAGGTGGTAAAAGATGGTAGCGATGAGACATACAACGCCATTTTAGTGGAAAATGGAGATTTGTATGATCCTACGTATGAAGTCTTGCTTCGTGATGAACAGAAATTGAAGCAAGAGCTTCCGTATTTGGCATTACCACTTAAAGAAATGGATAAAAATATTCAACATCACATTGCCAGGTTGATTAAAACTTTTAAACATAGCGTCAGGGATATGTTGTCAGAGGTGATTCTAAACGATAATTTGGAGTTAACGGTGATTATGTCGATTCAGGGAAGGCCCACTAGTGTTTTTATGGGTAAGAATGAGTGGATTGATAAGGTGGATAAGCTGGAGCAAATTGTTACCTATATGCAGGCTAAAAATAAGATACCGGCGATTATAAATCTAACTAATTCAAAAAAAGTAGTTGTCAAATTTAATGAGTAATTACTATCATTATATAGTAGCGGGCTAAGCTCGATTTTTTTAGTAGGCAGAATGAATCTGTTAGTTAGGGTGAGAAGGGAATCTCATGAAAAATAAAAATATCATTGTGGGTCTGGATGTTGGTACCACCAAAGTGTGTACCATTGTCGGTTTGGATCATCCTGAAACTGGTTTGGAAATAATTGGAATAGGTAATCATCCCTCGCAAGGGCTTAAAAAAGGTTCAGTAGTCAATATTGATAAAACTGTAAGCTCGATCAGATCTTCAGTAGAGGAAGCCAAGCTGATGGCCGGGGTGAATGTTACTGAAGCGACCATTGGAATTGCCGGTAGTCATATTTATAGTTTTAATAGTTCAGGAGTCGTGGCAGTCAAGGGAATTGAAATTACTAATGAGGACGTGGAGAGGGTTTTAGAAGCTGCTAAAGCGGTGGTCGTACCTTCTGATCGGGAAGTTTTACACGTTCTTCCTATGGAATTTAAAGTTGATAATACTCCAGGTATTGTAGATCCAGTCGGAATGTGTGGTGTGAGGCTGGAAGCGCATGTGCATATTGTGACTGGTTCGGTTTCATTGGTACAAAATTTATTAAGATGTGTAGAGCTTGCGGGTATTCACCCACAAAATATAACCTTACAACCAATTGCTTCGTCGGAAGCGGTACTCAGCGAGGAAGAAAAAGAACTCGGGGTTGTACTGGTGGATGTCGGGGGTGGAACGACAGATGTTGCTGTCTGGAAAAATGGGAGTTTAATCCATTCAAAGATTATTCCAGTTGGTGGAAATCATTTTACGAATGACTTAGCCGTGGCCTTAAAAATATCACATATTGAAGCTGAAAGAATTAAAACCAACCATGGAAGTGTTCTCGCAGAACAGCTAAATCAATCGGCCAAGATAACGGTTGAAGGGCTTCACGGCACTAAACCCAGGGAAGTAAGTTTAGCCGAGGTGGCCAACGTCTTGGGCGCACGAGCAGAGGAGCTATTTGAATTAATTAATGAAGTCATTAAAGAAAAAAATCTTAAAAATGAAATCACTGGTGGAATTATATTAACGGGTGGAGGTGCCTTGACTAAGGGTCTTCCCGAGCTTGGTGAATATATTTTAGAGATGCCGACCAAGATTGGTTATCCGAAATCATTTGGTGGTATGACCAATATCATGCATAATCCGAAATACTCCACGGTTTTAGGGTTATTGCTTGAAGCTGCAAGAAAAAGTGATCATAATAAATTAAATAAAGATATGGAAATAAACCAGGCTGATTTAGTAAGTCGGTTGAGTGATTCCTTGAAATCTGTATTTAAAGAGATTTTTTAGGGGGAAATTATGTTTGAAATTTCTGAAAAAAAGGACAACGTTATGGAAGGTGCACGAATTAAAGTAATAGGTGTTGGAGGAGGTGGTTCCAACGCAGTAAACACAATGATAAACGCAGGACTTACGGGTGTTGAATATATTGTTTGTAATACGGATCTTCAAGCACTCAAATCAAACCTGGCACCGATCAAAGTTCAGCTAGGGGTTTCAACCACCAAAGGCCTGGGCGCTGGGGCCAATCCAGAGGTTGGGAAGAAAGCTGCTCTTGATGAATATGAAAAATTAAGTGAAATTATAAAAGACGCTGATATGGTTTTTATAACGGCAGGTATGGGTGGAGGAACCGGAACCGGAGCTGCTCCAGTAATTGCCAAGCTGGCCAAAGAAATGGGCGCACTCACGGTTGGTGTGGTAACCAAGCCTTTTTTATTCGAAGGTAAAAAAAGATTCCGTCAAGCCGAAGCAGGGATCGCCAATCTTGAGGAGAATGTGGATTCTCTGATTACTATTCCAAATCAAAGATTGCTTTTTTTAGCAGGAGAAAACCTCTCTCTTATAGATACATTTAAAAAGGCAGATGACGTATTGTTAAATGCAGTCAGAGGAATTGCCGATTTGATTAATTCCACCGGTTTTATTAATTGTGATTTTGCAGATGTTAGCACTGTCATGGCCAACAAAGGTCTTGCCTTAATGGGCACTGGAATTGCTTCGGGTACGGATCGGGCCATTAAAGCGGCTACTGATGCCATTAGCTCACCACTGCTTGAGGATATTTCTATTGATGGTGCCACCGGGATTATTATTAATATTACCGGAAGTCAGAATATGACCATGCATGAAATTAACGAAGCTGCGACGTTAATCATGGAAGCGGCGGATGAAGAAGCGGAAATTATTGTTGGTCATGTTTTTGATAATAACATGGGAGAAAGTGTAAAAGTGACAGTGATTGCGACGGGACTGGGCGGTCTTGAGCGAGTTACTACCAAATCAGTGAGAGAAGTGCATAAAAGTGAAAGACCGGAAGTCGAGGAAGTCACCATGATGACTCAGGATACTTACGGGACAAATGACGTAGGTAAAAATAAAACTGAGCATCACAGTACCATGGAACCGCTGCAGACCCGCATTACTGAATCGGCTACATCCAATCTGGTAAAAACCATCAAAGAAGCTGCTAGTCAGTATGAACAGGATAAAAAAGGTTTTCAAAGTGAGCGAACCACCAATGCTAATCCGGTGAAGACCAAACCCGTTTTACCTGAGATAAAAAGGTCAACCAGCAGCGCTGTAAAAGCCAAAACCATCGCTGAAAAACTTGGGTTTATTAATTTTGACGAAGAAGAGTTGGATACGCCTACTTTCTTACGAAGAGATTTGGAAGTTACGGAAAATAATATTAATTAATTTGCTGATGATTTTTTTCAGCATTAATTGTCAACAGTAGTAAATTTATTAACCACCCGCAGTTGCGCTACCTTTGTTGGGCGTTTCCTTGGTAGGTGCTTCTTTCCATAGATCATCGTCCGAGATAGTCTCAATAACTCCTCTTATATTGCAATCTTTTAGAATGGACAAGGCTTGAGTGGTAGGAGTGAGGTCAACAAATTTTTGAATCATTTCTGTATCAAAGATTCCATCTGTATAAAATTTTGGCTTTCCTTCAAAAGAATAATCTTTGCCTGATATTTTAATCTTATTATGTTTATTAATAATATCCGTTAAAATTTTATTTGATTGACTTGTTCCACAACTACATTTCATTACAGTATCTTTATTTTTCTCATTATTTATATATGCATTTAAATCTCGGCATAATTCCGTATTAAAATAAATACTATTGTTTATTATACCATCTATAGGAGAATTATCATCGTAACTTTTAGTGACGGGATTAATGTCAAGTGCTCCTTCTAGGGCAAGTTGAGGATAGCAGATTCCATTTTTGTTATCAAAAAGAATTGTTCTATGATAACGATATGAGTCTTCATATTGATGTGTACCAAATTGCATACTTAAAATTTTTTTATTGCTGTCAAGTTTAAAAACAATTTGTTCTTTATCTGTCGGACCACGAAAGTTTCCTTGAGCTGAATTAATAACCACTACGTTACCTTTTTCAGAATAACTATATACTAATGCATTTAACGTACCTTCATTTATTGTTGGAGTTGGGGTCTTATCAATCATTTTTAATGTACCATCATTGTTAATCTTCCATTTTTCACCATAAAGGGGTGTTCCATATGTACGATTTGATAAATAAGTATCACAATAGTTTTTGTCCGAAGCGGCCAAAATTGTGGCGCATGAAAACAGTACATAAATGATTGTTATAAATTTCATAAAACCTCACTTCTTATGAGCAAAAAATCAAACACTCACATATATTTTATTGCAAAAAAATTGGTTTTAATACCGGGAAAATTCAGCCAATTTTTTTAAAAAGCTAGGATACTTGAGTAGAATAATTATCCTTAAAAGAAGCAAGACGCTTGGTCATCTCAAAGCCGTCTTGCTTTTTATTTTAATTAGGTCTTCTGAATTGGATCACCTTGGACTTCTGTCGGAGGAATAGATTTTTCTGTAGGTTTTTCCCATATAGTTTTATCTTCGATGGCACCGCTAACACCCTTATAGCTAAAGCAACGATGAATTGTATCAATCGCATTATGACTGGGTGATAATAATAAATCGAAATCAGCACCACCTTTATCTTTTGAAGAAAAGATTCCCTGAGGGTCGCCCATTGTTAAATCATAATCGAAGGTTATTTTTTTACCATTGAAATCCATTTCGCGGTGACTGTTAAATATGTCGGTTATTGCTTTATTGGTTTTGTTGGTGCCACAGACACATTTAAAGGCTTCATCTTTATTTTTTAATAAATATTCTCTTAGTTCTTGGCAAAGGGCGGTATTTGCAAGCATATAGACATCGGATGTGATAACTGCAGGATAACAAGTATCATCCTTATAGGAAAAAAAGGTGGTTCGATGATCTTCTAGATTATTTTGACTAGTTTCGCCAGCTGTTTTTTTTAATTGTCCTTTTGAATCATATGTTAATACAATTTCATCTGAATCATTGTTAAGTTCGTGATGTATTTTTATAATTCGTCCTTTTGAATCAAGTGTTAATAAAATTTTATCTCTAAAACCTCTTTTATCAACTTTTTCAAGGCTAACAGTTCCATCTTTGTTTGTGGTATAGTTGAAAACGGGGTTACCCGCAATCGCGTTAGATAACCCTTTGAGAAATTTATTATCTTCAAGTTTTAATTTTCCTTGTTCATCCATGCTCCAACCCATCCCGTATTGAGGTTCAAAATTAGACGGTAGAGATCGTAAGTAGGTCTGACAATGCTTGATATTTGCAAAAGCAAAATTAGAGAATAAAAAAAGAAAAATTAAAATAAATTTCATAAAACCTCACTTCTTATGAGCAAAGAAATCAAACACTCATATATATTTTATTGGAAAAAAATTGGTTTTAATACCGGAAAAATTCAGCCATTTTTTTTAAAAAGCTAGGATACTTGAGTGGAATAATTTTCCTTAAAAGAAGCAAGACGCTTGTTCATTTTAAAGCCGTCTTGCTTTTCATTTTAATTTGATCTTCTGAATTGGATCACCTTGGACTTCTGGCGGAGGAATAGATTTTTCTGTTGGTTTCTCCCATAAAGTTGGGTCTTTGATGGCATCGCTAATACCCTCAAAAGAAAAACAAATATTAATTACTTGAATTGCTTTATGACTAGGGGTTAGTGATGACGACATTAGACCAGTGTTATCTTTATCCTTAAGAGAAAAAGTTCCTTGAGGGTGTTTAATAATGGAGTCATAATTATAAGTCCATATTTCACCATTTAAATCAATCTCGCTGTGACGCTTGAATATGCCAGTTAAGTCATTGTTGGTTTTGTCGGTGCCACAGACACACTTAAAGGGTTCTTCTTTATCTTTTACATTTAATAAATATTCTCTAAGCTCCTGACAAAGGGCAGTATGCGCTAAAAGTTCATTTCCTGATCCAGGTTGAGTACTAGTAACTAGTGCAGGATAACAAACGTCATTTTTGTAGGAAAAAAAGGTAGTTTGAGAATTTTTCATATCATCTGGATTAATACCGAAGTTGTGATCAATTTTTATAATTCGTTTCATCGAATCAAGTGATAACACAACTTGATTTTTAAAACCTTCTTTATTAACTTCTTCAAGGTTAATAGTCCCATTTTTGTTTTCTATCAAATTGAAAACTGGGTTAAGCTCAATAGAGTTAGATAATCCTTTGAGAAATTTTATATCTTCACGTTTCAATTTTCCTTGCTCATCCATGCTCCATCTCACTCCATAGTGGGGTTTTAAATAGTTGGGTAGAGATCGCAAGTAAGTTTGGCAATGTTTAACATTGGCAAAAGCAAAATTAGAGAATAAAAAAAGAAAAATTAAAATAAATTTCATAAAACCTCACTTCTTATGAGTAAAACATCAAATACTCATATATATTTTATTGCAAAAAAATTGGTTTTAATACCGGAAAAATTCAGCCAATTTTTTTAAAAAGCTAGGATACTTGAGTGGAATAATTTTCCTTAAAAGAAGCAAGACGCTTGGTCATTTCAAAGCCGTCTTGCTTTTTTACATATAGACTTACAAAAGATTCAATATAATCGCCTTGAAAATTAATTTTATAGTGGGTGACTACATAAGATGGCTTATTTTCCTTGTCCCATATGATTTTCTTGAAATCGTAAAGTACCATGGCCTTCTCTGGCTGATTGGGTTCAGTTAGAATGGTTTCCAATTGTTGCCATTCGTTTTCCAAATAAAGTTTTAAGTGATCATGGCAAAAATTAAGTCGGTCATGGTCACATAAGCATTTTGCGCAAAAACTTTTCTGGCAGATCATGCATATTCCAACCGAGTGGGTGTCAGGATGATTGGTGCAGTAAAAAGTGTTTGAATTGGATGTTTTCTTGTCATTGGTCAAGTCTTTAGGGGTGGCAATTTTGTTAAAATAAAGGAAAATTATTCCAACCAGAACAATAATGGCCAAAACGATGAGTACAATTAGAAGGAGAATAATAACGTATAAATAGATATTTAAATTTTCCATCATATTATACTAATGATAATTAATTTTCTTGTCTATTTGTATGATAATTTTTAGTCTTTTCGTATGAAACCAACCAAATATTATGTATTAAAAATCTGTGTTGCTAGAGAATATGACCAGCAAGTGTCTCAAATAAAAGAAGATGCTGTAAATATTTATGGATGTGATTATATTGAAGAGTTTACCCTGGAAGATGACCAGATTGATAAAATCTTAGGCCGAGATGCCCTGGTTAGTGATGTGATCCCTGAGGAAATATTATTAAGAATTGAAGAGAGACAAAAGCAAAACGAGGTTGAGGAATTTAGCATTATTTTTTCAAGTGATGAAGCCAAACAGCGCTCAGCGGATTGTTTGAAATATTTATCCAATAACTTCCAGAATATTCACCTCAGTCGAATTGAAAAAAAATGGGAAAATGGTATTGAGGAGTGGAAAAAATTTTTTAGCAGTGTACATGTCAGTAAAAACATAAATATTTATCCTATTTGGCAATTAAACGAAAGCAATCGATATGATAAGGACAAGATCTTTATCAATCCCGGCCAGGGATTTGGTACGGGTGGACACGAAACCACCTGGATGTGTTTAAAACTGCTGGATGAACTGACTAAGCTTCAGTCGTCTCTCAAGGGGGAATGCCTGGATCTGGGCTGTGGTTCGGGAATACTTGGAATTGCTGCAATTAAAAATACTGATCTTCTGGTGACATTTTCGGATGTGGACGTTGAAGCGATGGATAATTGTCTGGAAAACCTAACCTTTAATTTCAAAGATCAGGATTTGGAAGGACATTGTCTCGTGATAAGGGAGAGATTGAACCAGGATAAAACCTATGACCTTATTTTTGCTAATATTTTGGAACAGGTCTTATTAAAGGAGAAATTTTTTTTATTAAAAAGTTTAAATCGAAACGGATATTTAATCCTTTCAGGTCTTTTGAATGATCAACTCGATAATATTAAAAATCACTACTCTTCGCTCGAAATTATTCAGGAAATAAATAAAAATGGATGGAGTGCGGTTTTACTCAGGAAAAATTGATGAGAGCGGTATTTGATCAATCAATTAATGAAATGTTAAAAGCGGGAGAGATTTTTGAATTAAAAGGTGAATGTCTTCATCATTTGCTTAACGTCGCCAGAATCAAAGCAGGTGAGCAGATAATGGTACTAAATGGAAATGGCCTGGAGATTATCACACAACTGGAGAAGGCCACTAACAAATCTGCATTTTTGAAAGTGGTTAAAATAAATTTCAAGGAAAAAAACACCTGGATGGATTTGGCTCTTTGTTTACCAAAAAAAGAAGCTTATGAGTCGATTTTAAAATCCTCCGTGGAAATGGGGATATCCAATATCATTCAAGTAAAAAGTGAGTTTTCCCAGAAAATATTCTTATCTGAGGAAAGAACAGATAAAATAATTGAAACGGCCCTAGTTCAATCAAACAATCCTTATCTTCCAGTACTTCAAAAAACCATAGAATTTGAAACGTTGATTGAGATTGTCAGCGGTTACGATTACGTCTTTGCCTTTTCCACCAAGATCAAGTGTGATCAAAAAAAAATTAATTTTGGTAAAAAAAATCTTATGTTAATCGGTCCGGAAGGGGGTTTTTCTGAAAGTGAAGAGAAAGCAATCAATGTTCTCGCTAATGTTAATTTGTTGAAAATGGATCTTCCAATCATGAGAGCGCCAACGGCAGTTAATGTGGCCTTGGGTTATTTACTGGGTTTCAAAGACGCACAGGGCTAGTGTTAAGAAATAATAATTGAGCTTACTCATCAGTTTTATTATGATACTATTATTTAAGAGACAATAATTTTTGAGGGTAAGCTATGATCAACAACTCAGATACTGCTGTTGAAAAGAATCCAAATAAGCAACCAATTATAGAATTTGACCTTGGTAAGGAACCTGTTGATTTTGATTCGGATGATTTTAATTTTACTCCGCTTACTACTGGTCTTGGTTTTAATCATGAAAGAGATAAAAGAGTTCTAAAAACCGGCAAAAATGTAAATAGGATAGTGGAGTCAGCGGCAACTCAAAAAAATCAATTAAAAGAAAAGATGTTTGATGCCAGTTCTTATTTGGATGTTTTTGAGAAGAAGTTAAATATCAAAAAAGAGGAAACGGTACAAGAAAATCAGGCGGATGTTATTCAATTGGCTCCGGTACGAATTCAAATTTCAGCCTGGCTAATTGATGTTTTGGTGATTTTTGCCTTTATGTCAGTCACTATGATTTTCTCTGCCGTGGTTCCTGGAATGAAGCTGAATGATTTTTTAAATCTTATATCTTTTAAAGATATGATTATTTTTTCTATCATCATGTTTGTTTGTTATTATGTTTTATATTTTTCCATTATGGACTTTTTTATCACCCCTGGAAAATATCTTTTAAATATCCGTTTGGTTAGGACTAATGGAGCAAATCTTACCCTTAAGGATACATTTATCCGATCACTGGTCTCTGCCGCTTCATTTTTAGCTTTGTGTGTTCCCCTTTATATTGATTTTCATGGCAAAATATCTGATACGAAAGTCATTATGAACAATAACTAATAATTATGTTTGAGCTTTCCAAAAAAACCAAAGAATTCCTGTCAAAAAATAGATCCAAAAAAATGGTATTTACCAATGGCTGTTTTGATATACTTCATAGCGGTCATATTATGTATTTAAATGAGGCCAAGGCCTTGGGTGATTTTTTGATCGTGGGATTGAACTCCGATAGCAGCATAAAACAACTCAAAGGAAGTGACCGTCCAATTAATAATGAGGAAGATCGCAAATACCTGCTGGAAAATTTAAGGGCCGTTGATTGTGTTGAAATTTTTTCGCAAGATACTCCCTACGAACTGATTAAGGCTATTGGGCCTGATATATTGGTAAAAGGCGGCGATTGGCAGATCAGCGAGATAGTTGGGTCTGATATTGTTTTAAAAAAGGGTGGAGAAGTAAAAAGTTTGTCATTTAAAGAGGGTAAATCAACCACCAAGCTCATTGAAAAAATCAGAAAGAATACCTGATCAAATTACTTTCACTATAGAGACAACGTGTTATCAACCAGTTCGTTGGAATACCGGAGAGTTATTGTCGGCCTTGCTGAAAAAAAAGGCAATTTTTTCCTAAGTTTTACTAAAGTATTTTACAAGGGCGCCGAAACATCAAGTGAAGCTACTTGGGGTAGGCTTCACACCAAAAATCAAACACGGTCGTTTGAAAAACAACAATAAACAAGGAGGTCGATTAACAACGATTCGAGGAGATTATATGGGTTTAAGAATTAACACAAACGTCCAGTCACTTTCAGCACAAAGAAATTTAAAAGAAGTAACCAAAAAACAATCAAGCGAAATTGGAAAAATGGCTTCAGGGTCAAGAATCAACATGGCAGCCGACGATGCCGCCGGACTTGCTATCAGTGAAAAATTAAAAGCACAAATCAGGGGTACTCAACAAGCATCTAGAAACGCCAGCGATGGAGTATCACTTATTCAAACCGCTGAAGGCGGACTTAATGAAATATCAAGTATTCTGGTCAGATTGAGAGAATTATCTGTGCAAACTGCTTCAGATACAATTGGTGATCCAGAAAGAAAATTTTCTGATATGGAATTTCAAAATCTGACTCAAGAAGTAGATCGAATTGCAGCATCCACTCAATTCAACGGAAAACAACTTATTAATGGAACAGGAGATAAACTGGATTTCCAGATAGGAATTAACAATAATCCAGATCATGACAGATTGTCATATGATATCAGTAAAACCAGTGCTACCGGTGAAGCGCTTGGTGTGAAAAGCATGAACGTACTAACTAAAGAAGGAGCCAGGAATAATCTGGAATCAATTGATCTGGCGATTAATCATTTGAATGGTAATCGGGCCAATTTAGGGGCTCTTCAAAATAGATTACAATCAACTATTACAAATTTAGAAATACAAAATGAAAATTTATCCCAAGCGAATTCAAGAATAAGGGATACCGATGTGGCGCAAACCAGCTCTGAATTACAAAAGGCTAACATTCTTTCTAATTCAGGTGTGGCGGTATTGGCCCAAGCAAATAATGCCGGTGCCATGGCCCTTAAATTGATTTCATAAGAATATCTTAAAACCTTTTAGTCTCTTTAGACCCCACTACCAGCAATGGATAGTGGGGTTTTTGATTTGGTCCTATAGGACCATTATTTGTATATACCCGAGTCTTTTAATTAAAAATAATTTGTCTTAACCACATGAATTCTTTTAAAAATTGAAAAATAAAAATTAAAGGTTGACAAAAATACTAAAGTAAAATTGATCCGTGTCGATAATGTTAGTGTCCGATGAAAATAGTCGGACATTTAATTAAGATTTACAGGAGGATCAAATGGGCTTAAGAATCGCAACAAACATCGCATCTCAAACAGTTCAGAAAAATTTAAAAGAAGTATCTGAAAAGAACAATTCAACAATGGATCAACTTTCTTCAGGTAGAAGAATTACCAAAGCTGCCGACGATGCTGCCGGACTTGGTATTTCTACCAATTTGGAAGCACAGACTAAAAGTTTAAGGCAAGCTGCCAGAAATGCCAGTGATGGTATTTCATTAGTGCAAACTGCAGAAGGTGGATTGAACGAATCAACCAACATTTTAACCAGACTACGTGAGCTGTCAGTCCAAGCTGCTTCTGACACTTTAGGTGACAATGAAAGAGGTTTTTTGGATAAAGAATATCAACAACTCGTTGTTGAGATGGATAGGATAGCTCAGTCAACTACATTCAACGGCACCAAACTTTTAGCTGGAGACGTTGGTAATGGAAATTTAGACTTCCATGTAGGAGCTTATGCCGGAGAACAAAATATAATTAGCTATAACGCCGACAGTGCTGATGCCACCAGTGAGGCTATTGGAGTAGCAGGTAGTAACGTAGCCGCTAAGGATTCAGCAAAAGACGCCATGGCCATTATTGATGAAGGGATTAATCGCATTGTAAACCTTCGTTCAGAAATGGGTGCTGTTCAAAGTAGATTACAATCAACCGTAAGTAATATTGAAGTTCAGGCGATCAATCAAGATGCAGCTAGAAGTAAAATTCAAGATGTTGATGTAGCAGAAGCTTCAGCCAAGTTAGCCTCAACGTCTCTGGTAAAACATTCCGCAATTTCTACATTAGCACAAGCAAATTCAATTCCTAGTGCAGCGATGAAGCTGGTAGGATAACTTAATACGATCGATCGGGTAGAGGCAATGTCCTCTACCCGATTGCTTTAAATTAGAAAATAACAAGTTTTGTCTTGGTTAGAATATAGAGTTAGAGGAGCGAGGAGCGATTCCTTGCTAATTTAAGCCCATCCTCCCCGGCGAAGCATTTCGCCCGGGAGGATGGCTTTTTTTTTGGCTTTTTGACAATTAAGATCGTTCTGATGATAAAATAAATAAAAGGAAAAAAAGTGAAATTTGAAGAAATTGATATTGCCGGTTTGGAAGGTATTTTGCAGGGGTTAAAAAAAGCTGATACCAAGCTTTATGTATGGAATTGTCATAATGATTCAATCACCAAGGCAGAGGTGGTATTGGAGAATTATAATAAAATCAAAAAATATATAACCTGCAAACCCACCGAAGGATCAGCTTATTATCTAGCGGATATGGTCACGGGAATGGGTAAGTTGAACTTTTATATTCCGGATAAATCAATATATTTTATCTCTGAATTAAAAATGCTTAAAGAAGAGCTGGTTATTTCATGGCCGGAAAAACTTTATTTGAATGACAGGCGAGAAATTCCCCGAACCGAGGAGTTTTCTTCGGTTGTGGAAGTTGAATTTGAGTTTGATAAAAGAAAGTATAAAAAAAATTGCTTCGATTTAGGCATTGGCGGTTTTTCAATTATACTGTCGGCGATGGAGAAATATGGCTTTAAAAAAGGTGATGTCATTCCATTTATAAACTTGTACATTGGTCGGGAAAAAAATGAAATCTCTGGGAAGATCCAATCCATTGATGTGGTTGATCCTCAAATAAATCAAAAATATAGCTACAAGGTTACCAGGGTGTCGCTTCGATTTATCGAGCCAGATCAGATATTGGTAAAAAGAATCAAAAGTTTGATTAAAAATTATCAACTAGAACAATAAACCTGGTTTGGTTTAAATTTAAGATGACATTTTTAATATCAGTGGCATTAGACATATTTAGTTTTTGGAATAACTTATTATTAATAATTTATTGGGAAAATCATATGCTTTTTGTTGTGTTTGCCAATGAGAATTGCTACTTCCTTCAAATTTCAAGGATTCAAAATTAGGATTTTCAAATATGTTTTTTATTGATATTGTGTCAAACTTTAATTTTAAATCTTGATCATTGATTTTTACCTTTGTTTCCCATCTGTTATAGGTATCAGGAAAAAAAACAACATCTTTAATTTCATAGTCAAATTTTACTTCTTTGAAGTCACTTACTTTAATTTTTTTATTTTTATATGTTGTGCTGATTGAACTTGAATAATTAAATATTATTTTAGCTACTGTTTTATTGCTATTAAAATAGATACTATCAAATCCAGACTCAATAGAAAATGATTCAAAAGGAGAAATATTCTCTATACTAAACTTGGAAGAAGGATGAGTATTCCATCCACTAAAATTATCACTAAATTTCAGGTGGCTGATTTTTCCGTTCTCGTCAAAAAAGTATTCAACAGTATTATTATCGATATTACTCTTTAAAATTAAATTTAGGTTGCCATATTTAATCTCTTTTGGAATTAGTTGTTTGGAGTAACTAACTTTTTCATTTTCATAAAAATTGGTAAGGCCATATCCTGGGTAAAAGACATCATTATCTGCTTTGAAGAATCCATCTGATAAGTAAGCTTCTTCTAATTTATTGGTTTGAAAAAATTTGGTATTATGCCAAACAATAAACTCTTTATTAGTCCACTCATTAATTTCAAAGTGGCCAAGTTTTATTTCTAACCATTGAGCGTTCATAACTACGGACATTTTAAGAAAATTTGCGTTTTTATAAAACTCAAAACGTTCCTTGTCATTTTTATTTTTCAGACGGTTTGCAATAAAATAAGCGGTAAGAAAACGTGTTGAAATACTGTCCTGATGATTATAACCAATCGCTTCTCGGTAAACAAATTCATGTAAAATTAATCCAGCTCTATTTTCGGCATCCATATGCGACCATAGATCATTGTTAATTGTATAACGAAAATCCCCTTCAAATTTGGGTTCTATCTGGATTGCGAGCTGCTCAATCTTACATCCTTTTGGAATAGTGATGTGATTTGAGTCTGAAATATCTGATAACTCTATACCATCTCTAAAGCTTGCCTCATTATCAAATTCTGTAAGCCATTTTTCGTAGAGTTTTCCTCTGAAATAGTCGTATTCATTAATATTGTTAAGAACATATTGTAATTTTTGTTGCCAGCTTGTTGCATTCCCCATTTCACGACCCAATGATCTTTCATATAAATCTAATAGAGTGACAGATAAGATATTTTTCTGATCGTCATAGCAAACCACACCATCACCGCCGTTGCCCTTTCTATCAAGTTCAGCAAACGAGGAAAGTGAAAATAATAATGCTGAAAAAATAATTATTTTATTTTTCATTTTGATACTCCATATTTGTTGTAGGAAATAGTTGACTAGAAAATATATAAACTTCTTTGGGATTTGAAACACTCATCAGGGTATAAAGTTTTTCTTGGAATTCTCTAATAATGGCCTTTGCCTCAGGTATTTTTTTTGGATCAACTGCAAATGTAATTGAACTATAATCACGTTTTGTAACTTCAGTTTTTTCTAGTTTCACTTTTGCTAATTCAAGGTTTTCGATATGAGACTTTTGTAAGGCCCTGGATTCGATGTCTTCTGATGTTTCTAATGCTGCTGTAATTCGATGATAAGTTCCATCTTTTTTAAGTTCTATCATTTTAAGACGAAGCAAATTATTAATAACAATGTTCGCCCTATCTTTGGAAATTCCTAACCGTTTTGCAATCCACTCAATATTATGTTTAAAACCATCAACTTTTAGCAATTGTAAAAAAGCATAATGCTCCCATTCTGCAATCACATGATAATATGATTCGTCTAAAAGATATCGCTTACTCTCTTTAATTATTTTGATTTTATCCAAGGTCATTTTTTTTCTATATGTACTTCCTATAAAAAGAGCCATTTCTTTGGGAGATAGCTTGAGGACATCTGCAATACTTTTAGCTCTTCGAGTTGGTAAATTTCTCTTATTTCTTAAAATAGCGCTTAAATTTGACGAGTCAATTTTTAGATCCCTGGCAAAAGCCCGCAGAGAATAGTTTGAGTTGTATCGTTGTCTTAACGAAAATTCGCTTTTTAGTTTTTCGAGATAAAATGTTTCATTTGTATTCATGCCGTCACTTTTATCAGAGTATAAAAATTAAATCAATGATTTTGTCCACAAAGTGCGCCAAACCCTTTCTTTTACCCATAAGTATTTAGTTTTTATTGGGCCATGCAGCGTGGCCTTTAATTTTTCCTATGGCATGATTTCCCTGTGGCAAAATTAAAAACAGAAAAAGTAAAAATTAAAAATGAGTTTGAAGGAGCATCCTTAGGCGATGCACGG
>Ga0208958_1000047_pt1 | contig 170426 bp, 205 predicted proteins | sample RifOxyB1_FD_184032 | JGI IMG/M metagenome (GOLD analysis project Ga0208958, IMG submission 184032) | Soil microbial communities from Rifle, Colorado - Rifle Oxygen_injection B1 (SPAdes) | ecosystem: Environmental > Terrestrial > Deep subsurface > Rock core/Sediment | place: Rifle, Colorado...
ATGGCAAGGGCGCCGCCCTTTTCGCTGCAATGGAGCGCGGTGCGGTGGCTGGCATCGGTGAGGGCCACGTAGGGAACGCCTATGCCCTGCCAACCAAGCTGACCCCGCGCGAAACCTTGCCGCTGCCAATGATCGAACGCCATGTGCAGACGTTCCTGGCGTATGCCGAGGCCAGCCCGCAGTACACCTTCCAGGTCACACCGATCGGCTGCGGCCTGGCTGGCTACACCCCCGAGCAGATCGCGCCCTTCTTCGCCGACGCACCGGACAACTGCCAATTGCCAGAGGAATTCCTCGCCGTGCTCTCTGATCGCCCGCGGCCCTGACGCCTCAGTCCATCTGCACCGGCTGGTAGAGCCCGGCCGGTATCGGTGCCGCCTTCGCCTCTTCGGCTAACAGGCCACTCTCGTAGACGGTCAGGGTGCCATCGGCCTGCAGTTCGTTGAACAGCCTGGCCACTGCCGGGGACTGTGTCCCCTGCACCCATTCGCGCAGCGCTGCCACTTCCCTGTCGGTCAGCTCGCGGCTGTGATCCATTGAGAACCAGACCCCAGCGGCCAGCGCGATAGTCGCGAGGCCGGCGCACAGCTGCCAGGTGTACCGCCGCCATAACGCCAGGGCGGTGGCGGCATGCGCACGCACACTAACGCTCCACCAGGCGAGCGCCGCCTCACATGCCGAAGCGAAGCGTTGGCGTGTTCTCTTCGTCCAACAGGAGATCGTCGTCTGCAGCGACTTCTTGCTCAGGCTGATCATCTGGCTCTCGCATAAGGGTGGGTTCGCTGGCAAACGCCGGCGGTGAAGCGGGCGCCGCGGCGGCCGCAGGGGAAGGTTGCGCGAGCATCTTCATCAGGCTGCTCGGTTTGCGTGCCACCGGAGCGACTACCTTGCCGCCGAGCAGGGCCTCGGCGCCCACCGCGGCCAGCGCAGCGCGCAGCGCTCCCGGCAACTCATCGTGCTGCGTCAGTACGAGCTCGAATGCAGCCGCTGCTGTGGGATCTCGCAAACCCGCTGGCGCGGCGCCCATGGCCGACGCACCTTTCGCGGTCAGGTTCAGATCCGCGTCTACCAGCCCACGCCTTACCAGGCGTGTGGCGTGCCCGGCCACGGTGCTTGGCCGGCCAATGCCGGTGCGGGCCATGGCGGCCACCAAGCCTGCTTCCGCTGACCGGACCTGGATCTGCGCTCCATCAATTCGGGGCGACTGCGCCCATGGGAGTGCGACCGGCGAGAGCGTGCGCTGCAGCGTCCCACGCTGCGCCCACGCCGGCAGCGAGGACAGGTCGCCGCTCTCCCGGAGGACGGAAACGCCGGCAGCCACGCTGCGGCGGCCAATCAGCGCAAGCGCGGCCTCTGCGGCGTTCGCACGAAGGCCCAGTGGGCGCGTGAGGTTTACCGAACTCTCGACCAGGCGCAGCGCCTCGTGAGCGCCCTGCCCACCCTCGATCAGCGGCAGGTGCTCCCGCCTGAAGGCCAGAATCCCTCGCACCGACGCGACGTTGGCCACAACCTGGCGGCCGTAGTCGGTGTACGCCTTGGCGTGCGTCCGCGGATAGCTGATCTGGCCCGTCTCGTAGAGCTGCTGAAGCAGCTCGGCGGCGGCGTCGATGCTGAGGCCCGCATCGGCCTCAAGGGCCAGCAGCGCGTCCATCCCATCCATGGGGGCACACATCGCCCCCATGGTTGCGCCGCACCCCACGATTGGCGCCGCCTGCGCCGCCAGCGATCGCACCTCCGCGTCCGAAATCTGCGCGGGCACCTCGCACTGCAGGACGAAGGCCGGGCCGCTATCGGCGGCCAACAGCGGGACGGTCGCCACCCGCCGGCTCACCTCGCCGGCGGCGACCAGACCAAGCAAAGCGCTCTGCACTCTGCCGACGTAGATGCCTTGCGCGAAGTCGCTGTACGCGTGCGCGATCAGTCGATCGGCCACGCGCCGTGCCGTCCCCGGCACCATGTCCTGCTGTCGCAATGGCGTAGCGTTCTCGATCGCTGCGCCGATGCTGCCGGCATCCAGTCCCGTGAACTGGATACGCTCGATCTGGACGCCGGGCTTGGTCCTTTCCGCGATCATGGCCACGTCGTGCGCGATCACGTGACCCTCAGCGTCCGCGTCGGTGGCCAGCAGGACGCGAGTGCAACGCGAAACGGCGCCCTGCAGGCGCCGGAGAACGTTCACGCGTGCCGGCTTACGCTCTGGTTCGCGCACGCGGCCATCGGCCGTGACCTCCACGTGGAGTGGACGCAGGGTGCGCGGATTGTCCAGCAGATGCCCCAAGGTCGCCGTCAGTTCAGCTTGCCGTCCCAACGCACGCAGCGCGGTGTGGAAAGTCCTCAGCTTCCCGGCAGCTTCGATGACGAACAGGTCCCCCATACTCAGGGGCGCGGCGCGGCCGGCTGCAGTACCGCCAAGAGCCGTTGCACCATGCCGCCGTTGCCGTGCACGCGGGAAAGCATCTCCACCTGCGAGCTCAGACCACCGTTGTTGGCTCGCGAGGCCAGCTCTTCCCCGCTGACCAGTTCGAGATCCGCCGACGTCGAATTGGCAGCGAAGTTGGCCTCCACCGTGGCCAGCTCCATGCAGGCCTCGTATACCAGCTCGTCCAGGTCGACCTCATCGACGCCCTCTTCCCGGAGCGCAGCCAGCACCATTGCCATCAGCTGCGGGTCGTTCGCGTCGAACTCTTCGCGCGACAGGTGCTCGCCGCGTGCGTCGGAGTAGGCGGTCAGATCGTCCAGGGCGCCCATCTCAGCGCCCCGGGAGGATCTTGTTCATGACGCGCTCGATGAGCTCGCGGAGCTTGTCCACGATCTCCTGCACCTTGTCGTTGAGCACCTTGAACTTGCCGTCCTTACCGACTTCCGGCATGCCTTCCAGCGCGTCCTGCACCTGCTTCATCGCCGGCTCCACCACCTGTTCGGCGTCACGGTCGGCCACCTGGCCGGCCTTCACCAGGCGCTGACTCTTCTCCGACAACGTCTTCAACTTGTCGTTCATGCTCGTCATCCGGTCCATGACGTCGGGCTCACCGAGCACGCCCTTGGCCTGGAAGCCCAACCTTTCCAGCTTGCCGCCACGCTCCATCTCGGCCACCGCATCGCTGGGCGTCATCCCGCTGGCCTTGATCTCGTCGACGACCTGTTCCAGCCCGTGCGCCCGGAGCCACTGCGCGTCGGCCTCGATATCCGAGGCCACGCTCTTCACCTGGCGCGCCAGCACATCGTAGGCAGTCTGGCGGCGACGCCCTAGGGCATCGTTGGCCACGCTGTGGGCCTTTCGCAGACCATCCAGCATCGCAGAGCCGCCGGCCTGCATGAGCGTCACCGGCGACCGAATCAGCGAATCGATCGCTGCCGACATCCCACCACCATCGTGGCCGCCACCATGCCCCCGCGGACCACCGGCGCCACCACCCAAGGACCGCTCGGCGGCCGCAGTGCGGTGAGCATCGGCAGCATTGAGCACGCCGGCAAGTTCCTTGGCCAGCCTGCTCGGCAAATGCTGCTTTGCCGCCTCCGTCACGCCGTCATAGGCGCGATCCACGCGCAGGGCATGATCCAACAGCCGCTGCCAGCTCTGCTCAGCCTTCGATCGCACAGTGGCGTCCTCATCCGCCAGTGCCGCCGCATCAAACTGGCGCATCTGAGTCACAAGCTGATCCATGACCGCCCCACTGGCTGGGGCGCTCGCGCTCACAGGCGCGGGATCTTCCTTCGTCGACGGCGCGGCCGGCGAATCGGCGACCGCCGCCAACTTGACGGGGCGCGCCGCGGCACCTGGCGACCCTTCGTCCGCCGCAGCGGGCTCTTGCGGGCCAGGCTCTTCCACCACATCCGGGTCCATGTCATCGCCTTCCAACGCCGCCGGCGTCAGCGACGCCAGCCATCCCGCGCTGAGACCTGAAGGCTGCGGGGGAGCTTCCGGGGCGCTCACAGGCGCCGATTGCGTATCGGTAGCAGTGACCTCGGACTGGGCTTCGGGGCCCGTCAAGGGGAATAGGCGGGTAACTTTGCTCATCGGATGGACGCCAAGAGGGGTCCTGCCGATCATATACAACTTTCGTTAGACTATAAATATCCGCGGGGTCTCTGTTCCTCGCCCCCGACATCCCCGGCGACGAAGCTCAGGCTATCTCTGCTGCGGGTCTGCCCCGGGCTGGCACCGCCTCGCCATCATAGTCGGCACGCGCAGCAGCCCGCAGCTGCATCCTGGCATCGAGTGCCTGATCGCGCCTTGATGCGAGCACGTACTCCCACACCATGCGCCCGACCGGGCCATCCAGACAGCTCACGTCCGGCCGCAGCGCCACGGCCTCCGCCACGGAGGCGTCGATCTGGACATTGTCCGGACCCACATACCAGCTCGCCCCAGCTTTGGATGACGTCACGCGCACCAGGCTTCCGCCTGCTGCCAGGGCCTCCATCACCGCTGCCTCATCCACCACCTTCGTCATCCAATCTCCCTCCAGCTTCTGGTCCTTACAACACGCAACAGACGCGCTACTTGGCTCCCACACGAAGGGGAATTTGCCCCCACACACCCTGTACCTGCCCACGCATCCACCGAAGCGGTGAGCCGGCAGCGCCGGCACTCCAAGGGCCCGCATTCGGGCGGCGAACACCGCTCTCCCGATATCGCACACCCTACCCCGCCACCACACCACCCTCAGCTTGCCGCCAACCCACCCCGTTTCGCGGCCAGATCACCACCGATCGGCGACGCAGTATGAAAGGCTGGGCATCCCACCACCACCACTTCGAGCACGCATGAAGAGGGTGATTGGCCAACCGAAAATGCCACTGTCTGCCCGATCACGCGCTGTTCGCCAAACAGGGAGACTGGGCCACCCAAACACCCCGCTTTGCCAACCAAACACCCGCTTACAGGTGGCCGAATGCTCTTGCTCCACTCGGCTATTGAACAACCCACAACACCAACAGGTTCTTGCTCCTGACGCCTACACACCCTGCTCCGCCGACCAAACCCTCCGCTCTATCGCTCGAAGGCATCGATCATCGGCATGCTCTCCAGCGACGCCCCATACAGAGCCATCCGCTCACGAACCACCCTGACTCCGTCCTCCATACCCACCGATAGCGAACGAAAGTCCCCATAGCTCGAACGCAGATGGTCCAAGTGCGTCACCGGATTCACGTACAGCGGCGCCGGATCACCCTCGTACTGCGCGAACGCCTCTCGGGGCCAGTTGACCGCGCACATGCTGTGCCAGGCTCCAGATCCACATAGCGCGATGCCGATCTCGTGTCGCAATGCAGGCAGCCCGAAACGCCCAGGCAACGTCCACAGATACTCGACAGACACGTGATCCACACCCCCCGGGATGTCGACCACGAACCCCTGCCTCCGATCACCAGCGCCGGCCACCAGGTAGCCTCGATTGGGGTAGATGCGGCGAACGGAAAGGCCCCCATCGGTGGTCGAGAACTTCAGCCCGAGGACCGACACGCTGAGGCCGATCTCGCTACCCCGAATTGCACGAGGACGCCACAACGGGCTTCGGAACAAGGTCAGTGTCGGGACGACATGAAGGAAGCGGGCGCGAGCATGCTCGCGATCGCTTTGCTTCTCGCTCCCCTCGCTTATCCCCACAACATTCAGCATCAGCCGCTACTCCCGTCCAAATTAGGCTCGCGCCATCCCACCAAACCCCGACGACGCCAAACCAAACTCCTTTCGTGCCCAAGTGGAGTCATAGTGCCCACCAAAGTAGGTTCCCTGCAGATGGCTCACACCGAACGACTCGGCAACCAACTTGCGCCACTCGGAATCGATCCACTCCACCACAACTTCGCTGACGCCCATTGCTGCGATCCTGGCGAGAGAACGCGCCAACCTATCACCCGTATCTTGCTGACAACCCGGCTTCCACCCGTTACCGACTTTGATGTAGTCCGGCCTCAACCGATACACCAAGTCGTCATCGAATCGATCACTGTCGTAGTCGTCAACCGCCACCGAAGCGCCCAGCGCACGGCATTGGTCAACGAAATGGACCGTCCTCTCGGGATCGATCTGGACCGCTGTTTCCGTCAGCTCCACCACCACCCGGCTGGCGACCCCACGCCCAGCGTCGGCCAACTTCGCGAGCCAGGTCGACGCCTTGTCCTGCACGGTCACCGCGCTGACATTCAAGCCAACTCGCAGGTCACGTCGCGTCTGCTGAAGCAACTTCGCGACCTTCGATAGCATCGCCACATCGAGCAGCCAGATCGTCCGATCTTCCTCCGCCCTCCTGATCAGGGCCCCATGGCCATCTGGATGCGATGTCCGCAATAGCGCCTCGACATAACCCGGCATCCCGTGGTGGCCCTCTACGGCCACCACGGGGAGAAAGGCCGGCGTGATACGCGAGAACACTGCGATCTCACCTGTCGAAGAGCTGTGCGGACTCATGCGTGGGCGCGCCGCTTCCCGAACGATCGTCCACCACTGGAAGAACTGCGACGCCCACCGGCAGCAGGCTTCACGATTGCAGGCAGAGAGAGCTCGCAGGTGTCGACGGCGCTGATCGTCTTGTCGATCCACTTTCCCTGGACTTCTAGGAACTGACCCACCTTGGTCTTGCCAGCCTCGATGCTCTCGAACACGGTCTCCCACACCGCCGTGGTATCCGGCTTGCCCAGGTCAGCAGGAAGGCTCTTCATCAGGGCCAGCGAAGCTGGCTCCGGATGGTAGACACTTTCCTTGCCCTTGCCTTTGGGGGCCTCGATGCGGATCAGGCCGGAAGCATTCAACTTCTGCGTGAAAGACTGCCGCGTTGCTGGCGTCCCCAGCCCGCCGACGTCTTCATCGCTCGTCGAGCTCTCTCGCATCTTCTTGAAGACTGCCACCACCTTCGGGTCGGAAACGAACTTGTGCACATTCAACATCGCCTCCAGCAGGCTGGAGTCGGTGAAACGCTTGGGCGGCTCAGTGCGCTTCTTTGCCAGGTCCAGGCCCTTGCACAGAGCGCTGTCGCCCTTGCTCATCGGCGGCAAGCTGGTTTCGGCATCATCGTCACCCACCTCGTCCCCGTAGAGAGCTCTCCAGCCCGGCTTCAGTGTGGTGTTGCCGGTCGCTTTAAAGCGCTCGCCCTCCACCTCCAGGTTTGCGACCACGGCGCGGTACTCGCGCGGCGGCATGAACTGGGCGGCATATCGCTTGCAGATCTCCAGGTAGATGTTTCGCTCGGCAGCACCCAGCTTGCTGACATCCGCCTTGGAGGTCAGCGGGACGATGCCATGGTGCGCCTTCGCCTTGTCGTCGTTCCACGCGGCCGACTTCCTGCTCGAATCGATCGACGCCGCGAGCTTGTCGCTAAGCCCCAGCGTTTGGGACACATGACGCAACGTCTCGGGCGCCAGCGCGTGTAGCGTCGACGGCAGATGCTGTGAACCTGTACGCGGATACGAGACCAACTTGGAATCGTAAAGCGATTGGACCGCCTGCAAGGTCTCTTCCATCGAGTAGCCGAACTTCTTGGAAGCCAGCATCTGCAACCGCGCCAGCGAGAACGGCAGCGGCGCACCTTGCGACTTCTTCGCGTCGGTGTAGTCGACCACCGTACCGTTCTTTCCCGTCACCAGCTTCTGCAGCCTGGACGCTTCCGCCGGATCGACCAGCTTGCCGTCCGCATTCAGGCCAGGCGCCCCTTCCTTCGGCAGCCACTCGGCCTTGAACTCGCCAGCTGACACCTGGAATGTCGCTTGCGGGAGGATGTAGTCCACCGGCTTGAAGTTCTGGATATCCAGCTCTCGCTGCACGATCAGACCAAGAACGGCCGTCTGAACTCGCCCGTACGGGACAGTCCCCTTCGTGCCGCACTGCTGCGCACGCAGCGTCAAGGCACGCGACATGTTCATACCCACCAGCCAGTCTGCATAGCCGCGGGCTCTGGCAGCGTCCGACATTCCCACGAAATCCTTGTTGTCGCGCAGATCACGAAGGCCAATCTCGACGGATGTGTCGTCCATGCCGCTGGCGATGTAGCGCTTCACCGGCTTGCGAACACGCAACTCCGAAAGGATGGCATCCACCACCAGCTGTCCCTCGCGGTCGGGGTCACCAGCATGGACGACGACCTCCGCCTCGGAGACGAGCTTGCGAATCGCACTCAACGCTTCACGATTCGTGCATCGCAGAGTGAACTCTTCCTCGGTCGGAACCAGAGGCAGGTGCGCTCGATCCCACGCGAGGCGCCCCGAATCACCGACCTTCCGCGCATCGGGGAATTTCTTGGACAGGTAGAAGTCCGGCTCCTGCAGCTCAAAGATGTGGCCACGAGCCCAGGAAACCGCCCAATCCTTGCCGCGGATGAAAAGCTCCCCTCGTTCGGTGACGGGAGACGTACGCTCCAAGACACCGGCAATGGCCCGAGCGACCTTCGGTTTCTCGGCGATAAATACACGCTTCAGACCGGACATGTGATGCCCCTGTTTAGGTTATTGATTTTGGCTTTGGTATGATTCCGCCAGATCGACCAGCGAAAGTCGCTTTTCCCGCTCATTCCTTCAGACCTGAGTGCACGAACATGGCCACGTCCAAAGGCATCACCCCGCAAGAGCAGTCCATCGCCGACACCCTGATCCGGGAGCGCCGAGGCACCCCCGAACGCGTGCTGAAGGAACTCAAGCGCGTCCGTCCGGTGCTGAAGCAGCTTGTCGACGAGAAGGTCCCGATGAAGGACATCCTCAACCGCTTCATCAAGGGCGGCCTGGAAACGCGCGTGACTGCGAGCCAGGCGCGGGAGTACATCAAGCAGCAGTTTGACTACCCGCCCACGCGTGAACCCCGCAAGAAGAAGACGGGCAACGCTACGAAGAAGGTGACAAAGAAGGCCGTCAAGACGAGAGCTCGCTGATGCCCCAGCAGAGCTGACAAGCGAAGGGGGCGCGCCGCAGGCTGCGCCCCCTTTTTCGTTTACAGGCCGGCCGTGGCAGGACATGCCACCAGCTCCCCAACCGCCGCGGCGAGATCCGCCACCGAATCCACCCCAATCGCTGCCGAGCTCGCCGAGCTGACGGTCGAGCCGTAGCGCAGCATTTTGCCGGTGGCCGCGTCGAAAACCGCAGCCACCACCGGGGCCGCATTGTCAGCGGCATCTCGCTCCACCACCGCCACCTGGATCTCGGCGGCGGAGGCTTCGCTGGCGTCCCGGTACTCCACATCGGCAACCGTGCGACGATCTTGGGACACCAAGCGCACGTAGGGCGATTCCGGGCCCAGGCTCGCCAGCGTCGGCTGCAGCTTCGTCAATGTCTGGAAGTCGGTCATGTTGGGCCTCACGCGCTCATTCTGATGCGCGTATCACGGTCGGATTCTTGCATATAACTTTCGTTATTGTAAGTGGTTAGCGAGGCCCGCTTCTCGTTCAGCATAGCTCGCATACGAGCCGGCGCGTACAGCAGAATTCCTGCCTTGTTCAGAATCGCTGCCACCTGAGGCAGCTTGTCCGAATCGAAGCGAGCTGACATCGTGCTGCGCGAGCCGGCGAACTCACCCACCACCTTCACCAAGTCGTCGTTGGCGAACACGTGGCCACCGCGGATCTTCGTTCCAGGGCACTGGAGAACGTACTGCCCGTTGTGCTGATACAGGAACGTGTCGACTTCTGCGGAGGCCTCCATACCACCGCTCGTCGACAGTCGGACGGTCCGGTCGTGCCCCATCACCGCCAGCAGCTGGTCCGGGGTTTCCATCGCAACCGGGAGCTCCTGCAGGTGGTGCGGCTCGAACCCACGAGAGAGCAGAACGCCACGATGCCTCTGCCCGTCCTCATCCGTGTAGACCACCGACGATCCAAGGCGCTGCTGCGCAGCCAGCTGGGCTGCCTTGAACATGTTGCCATCGAGCACATACCGCGTGTCGGTGACCTTACCTTCGGGCGCCATCTCGAACTTCTCTTCCATGCGCCTGTCGGTTCGGAAGCTCGGCACGAGCTCGAACATGGGGTCTTCATGGAGCGAGTAGAAAGAGCGCTCCACGAGAGTTGAGAAACCCGGCACCGCTACGCGAATGAGATATGCGCTGAGGCTGTCTTTTTGGCGCTCGCGAACGGGCATGGCCAGATGCACGATCACCCCCGTCACCGGGTCATTGTCGTTACCGGTAAGCGTCACTTGTCCACCTAGCTCAAGATTTCCCAGCAGCGTGATCAGAAAGTTGACGCGCTTCTGGGCGTTCTTGACCGCGTTGTTGTCCTTGTGATCCAACGCCTCCTGCACGCTCTTGAACTTGCGCGGAAGGGCTCGCTGCATGATCTCCGGCTCACTTTCCACCAGATCACGATGGGCATGCTGTACGTAACGCTGGAAGGCGTTGAGCGGGTCATGCGGGATGGCCTGTTCGTACTCGCGCTTGCATGCATCGATCCGCGCCTGCACATCCGACCACCGCAGCGGCTTGAGGATGCGATCGCACTTGATCGTGCGCAGGTAGATCGGCTGGCTGAATACCGAGTTTGACGAAGCATCACCCGCTTCGTAGATCTCGCGGCTGTACTCGCGGGCCTGCAGGTCGATCTCCTTGGACTTGAGGGGATTGATGCCCTTCTCATCCATTTCGGCGATCAGACGGGTGTATTCCGTGGTCAGGGCAGCGTAGATCTCTTCCTGCTCGCTTACGCGCAGCATCACCAGGCGGGAGGTCAGCTTGTTCACGAAGTATGCCGGCTCGCGCTCCCGATCGGTTTCGAGGTCCATGTCGATGTCGAGGCGGCGGGCGATATCCGGGTTGGCATCCAGGTAGCGATAGGCTACGTCATCGCCCACGGCATTGAGGAAGTCGGGGACATTCGCATCTAGCGATGCGTTGTCCTGGTTCGACGTAACGTTGGCCGACAGCTTTCGGAGCTTGGCGTTCGCCATGGCGATCGGCCGGGCCTGTCCCGGAAGGCCGGTGCTGAGCGATTCGATGATGGGCGAGGATGTCTGCCCGCGCCGATTGACGCGGCCATGGAACTGGATTCGCTTGCTGACGTCCAGCGCCATCTGCACCTCGAACATCACGCGCTGACGCTTGTCCCTGAATTTGGGATCGGTGTGCAGCGAGATGCCGGTGCTGCCCGAGCGCGAGAGCACGACGGCATCGTCTTCGCCAGAGATGAAGGACTGCACCACCTGAGCTTTGGGTTTCTGCACGATCTGGTACGGGTACCACTCGCCGTCCTGGTTGCGCAGGCCGAGCTTGCGGCCGGTGAGCTCACCGCACTTGAAGCCAGCCTGTTCGACCCTGTGACGGATCACGTCGATTGGCGAGACTGCCAGCATCGGCATGGCATTGATGAGCTCGCGCGTGCGCTTCACACCCTCAATAGCGCTCTCGGAACTGATCGCGACCTTGCGCCGCTCGCCGTATCGGTCAGATTCCTCGTAGAACGCCAACTTGTCCAATACCCGGTGCAGGACATCGGCAAAGGTCAGGCCTTCGCCCAGGCTGGTGCCCGCCATATCGGGATTCGCGATGCGCTCTGCAAATTCCTCGGCGGTCAGCTGTTCGTCTCCCTCCAGGCCGAGCAGGGTTTCCTTCAACAGCGATTCCATGGTGTTCTCCAGAACGAACACCGGCTTCTGTCCGGCCTTCAGCGCCTCGATGGCGCGATCGGCGGCCAGATCCACCTGCAGGGCGAGCAGGAACTGCCTGTAGATGTTGAACAGCCTGGAGAAGTAGTTGATCGACACCGCACCCATGCGGTTGCCCTTGCGCTCCTGGTCCGTCATGCCCTCCAGTTGCTTGCGGATCTCCTTGTTACGCTCGCTGACGAACTCGTTGATATCGCCGGCGATGTAGTTCATCACCTCAAGGATGCCCGCCAAGTGATCCGACAGCTCGCGGTTGCGCTCCTGGCGTTCCTCGGTGTCCGCGATGACTCGAAACTCCAGATCACTCAGGTCATGCTCGCGCCGGATGAAGACGCCATCGGCGGCCAGCATGGAGGACAGCACTTCCTGCAGCGCTTCGCCGCCGGTGGCAAGCGTTTCCGGCAGTGCACCGATATTGACGCTGGCCGGGAACAGACGGCTGTAGATCGCCAGGTTCTTCGGCTCTTTGATCGATGTAGCCGAGCTGTACGTGACGGAGTAGGCCGAGTCCACTGCCAAGGCGATGTTGTTGTTGGTGTTCGACTCGCCGGCAGCGTTGTGGCTTTCGTCCAGGATCACCGCCGCGCCTTGCGTGGCCCTGGTGATCCAGTTGCTCTTGCTGCTACTGCTCGCGTTGCGGTCGCGATTGAACTGGCTGTAGGTGCCGAGCACCAGGTTGTACTCGGAAGGCACCTCGCCCTCATCAACGGCTCGCTTCACCACCGCCGCCGGGGTGGGCTTGATGAGCTGATCGCCGGTGATGTCGTCATACACGCCGACGCCGGCGTTGACGATCATGGGCTGGAACAGATCCGTCGACGAGATGGCGCGCAGATCGCGCCAGAAGTCGGTGAACAGGGTCGGGGTCTCGGTCAGGAACACCACCGAGCGCCCTGCCAGATTGTGGTAGCGCGCCATCGCGGCCAGGAACCGGCCTTTGCCCTGTCCGGTCTGGTCGCCCATCAGGAAGCCCTGCGTACCCCCGCTGCGCTGTTCGGCGTGCATCGCCAGGGCCAGTGCGTCCACCTGCTCCGGAGACAGGTAGTTGCCCATCTGCTCCACGGACCAGTCGAGCTGCGAGGCAACGTACTCGTCGATGTCCCCATGCGCGGCGACCACGTTCTGCAGCGCCATCAGCGTTGGGGTGAGCAGGTTGCGGGGAACCATTGCCGTCGCCTGGCCTACCCGGCTCATCGCCGGATAGGGGCTCTGGTAGCTGTTCTCGTCAGCGTCGGTCGTGTTGGCCTTCGCATCCTGCGTAGCCGTGGGAGAAGGAGCTACCTCTGCCTCTTCCACGGCCTCTGCCACCGCAATGGCTTCCTGCGTGGCCGCATCGATCGGCTCCACGTGAGCGGCGTACTTCTCCCGCATGCGCAGCGACCAGGCCAGCAATTCTTCCGCGCTGTCGACGAGTGGGATGGTATCGGGCACCTGCTCACCGCCCGGCGCACGACGACCCACCACCACCATGCGGACTGGGAAGGTCGCACCTTGTTTCGCATACAGACGCCCCGGGATCTCGACCACATCCACGTGGTAGTTGTCGGCGAGCCAGTTGAACAGGTAGCGTGAGGTGCCGCTGACCTTGCCGGCCCTCGTGTCGACATAGCTGTCGCCACCGATGATGAACACCCCCAACCCGTCGTCCTTGCGCGCATCCAGAGCGCGCATCAGCACGAGCTGGTCCAGGCGCGTGACCTTCAGGCCCTTCACGCTCATTGCCGAATCGAGCTTCCCGAAGGGCGGGTTGCAGCAGATCAGGTCGAACGCGCTTCCGCCGTTGAGCTTGATGAAGTCCGCGGTAGTTGCATCGACGTGATGCAGCGACGCCTCCGGCCGGCCGAGCGCGAGCTGGTCCAGTCGATTCTTGTCCAGGTCCGCACCCACCACGTGGGCTCCACGGGTGGCACTGATCAGAGATCCATTGCCGATGGTCGGTTCCAGCAGCGTGCGACCTTCCGTGCGCCCGAGGATCTGCTGCGCGGCGTAGCCCATCGGCAGAGGGCTCGAATACTGCTGCAGCATGATCGAGGACGACGTACGCGCTGCCATGGCGGGCTGCCGCTCCAGCAGCCTAGTAGCTTGGGCGTAGACGTCCTTTACCATAGCGCCAGGCGCCAGCGCATCTTCACGCAGACGACGAACCAGCGCGGCCTCGACAGCCTCCTGCACGCGTCGCAGCTCGGTGGTCTGCTGCACCTCACCCACCGGGATTCCCGTGACCGTCGCAGCGAACTGCTTCAGGTCATCGGCTCGCATGTATTTCCCGCGCACCATCTCGCCCACGAACGCGTCCGCGCAGCGCGCCAGCTCTTCCAGGCTGTCTGCCCTGAGGAACGTGGCGTCCGGATCGGAGCCCTCGAATTCGGTGGTGCCGTCCGCATGACGAACGTAGCGACCTTCATCGCTCTCGAACACCGATTCGCCCTGGTTGTTGTGCCCCACCGGCACCACAGTGACCTCGGCGAGCTTGGCTTCCAACATCTCGTCATCGAGCACCAGCGCGCCCGGCCGCGGGGGCGCGACATGGGTTGCGTCCACGCGCGGCATCATCACTTCGGCCGCATCCGGGAACACGCGGCGAAGCTCGGCCAGCGCGATCTTGATTTCCTTGCGCACGAACGCCTCACCGCCCCAGCGTTTGGGATTACCGAATCCCAGTTTCCGCAGGCCGTCTCGCTGCACATCGGTCAGGTGCGAGGCGCCGGTTACTTCGAGGCGAACAGAGCCCCAGGCCTTCTTGCTGGCCACCAGGCGGATCGCCGGGTGCTGTGCGTTGAGTTGCACCCACTTCACGAGGGCGGGCGTCTGGGGGGCGTTCTGGTTGCTCATTGGTGTCCTCTTTCGGTGCGTGCGGTTATGTGCAGCAAATTCAGCGGCTCATGCCGGGGCCAGAGGCCTCGGCAGGCGCTTCCACCTGCGGCTCATCGGGAATTTCGATCGCTATGCCCAGGGTTTCACCCTGGCGCTTGAATTCGTTCAGCGCATCGCGCGACATGCTCGCCACGCTCTCCAGCCATGCGCGCTGCTCTTCGGGCTCGTACGGGTGCCACGTGGCGCCGTGATTTCCGGCATCACACTCAGTGCCTGCGCCATCCAGGTAGCGTCCTTCCGGGGCCGACCCGTTGCGGATCTCTGCCAGCACGGAAACCAACTTCAAGGCCGCCGCCAAAGGAATGGTCATTTCGCTCATGTCAACTTCCTACCCGGGGTTCTTCAAGAAAGATGGCGGCGCCAGTACAGGCCGCCGCCATCCCAGGGGACCGATGTGGATCGGTTGGGTTACGGGCGCGGCGCCGAGGATTCTTCGGCTTCGGCCACTTCTTCATGCACCGCTTCTTCTTCGTCGACGTCGTCGTGCGCTTCGGCATCCAGCTCCAGCTTCGGCGTGATGTGCGCGGTCGGCAGCTCGGCGGCGGTGAAGCGGCCCGGCTCATCGGTGATGACGTTGATCGGGCTGAAGCCGGAGATCTCTTCGGTACGCGCGATGCCCGGCAGGATCACCTTGGCAAAGGACTGCGGGTCCTTGCCGAAGATCACCTCGTAACGGCCGGCGTTGCCCTTCTTGACGTCGTTGACCAGCTTGAATGCCGCGTTGTCGTCCTTGAACGGGTTGCCGGCATAGGTCATGCGGTAGCCCGGGATGGATTCCAGCACCAGCGCACCGGCGGCCAGGCCTTCGTACAGCTTTTCGTTCGGCACGCCCTTGAAGATGTTCTTGGATTCCAGGTCCTTAATCGTGCCTTCGACGTCCGGCTTGAACTCCTTGTCCATCGAGACGTACACCAGACGGGTACGCACTTCGCTGCCGTCGCTGATGCGCAGCAGGGCCAGCGCACGAGAGCCGGTGCCCAGCTGCGCGGACAGAGCCTTGACCAGGGCGTCACGGCCATCGGCCTTGACGGCGTCGGCCGGGCTGACCTGGTCGATAGTGACCGTCACGCGATCCTTCTCGCCGGCCTTGGCCAGCTTCTGCACGGCCCAGTCACGCGGGAATTCGCGCATGCCGGTCGCGCCACCATCGGTGACCTTCAGCGACACGGTATCGGCGTTGACCGGCAGCGTGATGTTCGCCGGCTCTCCGGGCTGCCGGTCGGGGTTCTTGAAGGTGATACGCGGAGCGGTGGCGTAGATGTTGTCGGTGAACGAGCGGTTCGCGTGGTCGGCGTCGCCGGCCACGGTCAGGGTGTTCAGCCAGCGCGAGCTCAACACCTTGACACCGTCATCGCCGGTGCTTGCCACGTAGCAGGATTCCAGCGTCACCGTGCTGTTGGCCACGCCTTCGTCGGTGTTGAGCACGGTCTTGCCCTGGCCCTTGCGCAGGTTCGCGATCGGGGTTTCCTGCTTGCCGCGGAAGCCGATGGAGACGGTTTCACCTTCGGCGACATGGCTGTTGCCGTTCAGGGCCTTACCCAGCAGCTGCACGCCGTCGACTTCGATCTCGTTGCCCTGGGTATCCTTCTGCTTCAGCTTGACCAGCTTGGAACTGATCAGCTGCACCACGAGGCCGAAGGCGTTGTTCTGGCGGGGTGCGCCGCTGGAGGGCGTTACCGCGGACGTGATGGATTTGAGGAAGCTCATCTGCTCTGTTTTCCTTGTGTCGTTACATCGGTGGGTAAAGCGGGGCGGCCCGTTAACCGGCGGCCATCCGTGGACGGCTGGTCTCGTCCATGACTCGTTTCGCTTCCAGGAAGGCATCAAGACCCTCGCTGAGCTGCAGCGCCTTCTGCGCACGTGTTGCGGCCACGTACTGCAGGTTCACTTCTTCGACATCCGACTCGGACATGTCGCCGATGCTGATGACGTTGTCCTCGTCGTCCAGCAGCGACATGTAGTCGTCTGCCAGGACCACGTTCGGGAACTCAAGTCCCTTGGACTTATGTGCGGTGGAGAGCACCACGCAGTTCGGCGGCAGATCGCAGGCGCCCTGCTCGCCCCACGGAATCGACTTGGCGGTAATCGCATCGATCAGCTCGGGAATCCGGCCACTGTACTGGGTGACCAGCTTCACGCGACCCTTAACCTCGCGGTCGTCCATGGCCTCGCCGTAATTGGCCAGGTCATCGAACTGAGTGAACGACTTGATGAAGGGATCGCGCACGCCGCGCTTGTCACCACTCATCAGGCGATAGGTATCCAGGAACAGGTCCAGGCGGTAATTGCCCAGCGGGCCAACGAAGGCGAATGGCCGATCCTGGTCCAGGGCTTGGACCGCCTGGTGGAACAGCGAAGCATTGCCTCGCGAAACGAGCGCAAACCCTTCCTTCTCGGTGTCGATCTCGCGCAGCTCTGTCGGAGCACCCAGACCGCGCAGGGTCAGGGACTCACCCTTGATGCTCAGCAGCTGGTTGGCCACCTCGGCCACCGCAGGACCGAATCGGAAGCTGCCGGTCAGCCCGAATGCCTGGTCGGCCCTCATCAACTCCATGGCGTTGTTCGCACCGCGGAAGCTGTAGATCGCCTGGTGCGTGTCGCCGATCAGGAAGATCCGAGTCTGCTCCTGCGCCTCGATGATGGCCTGCAGCGTCGGGTTCACGTCCTGAGCTTCGTCCACCAGCACGAAGTCATAGGGAAGACGCGGGCGCGAGAGCTGGTACAGCTTGAAGTAGCCGTCATGGAGCATGGGGATCGGGCTATTGATCTCCTGCATCTCGGCCCATACCCGCTTCGCATCCTCCAGGATCGCGGTCGGGCTCATCTCGCGCTCGGCGGGCGATCCTCCCAGCACGACATGGCGCGGGCTCAGCTCTTCGTGGCGAGAGACCAGGAAGTTCTTGACCGTCTCGATCACGCGGCCTGCGTACAGGTTCTCCGCGTCCGCCGGAACACTCTTCAGCGAGCCCGACTTCACGAGCAGATCCTTGATGTGGAAGGGCTTGATGTCGCCCTGCAGCTTCTGGCCGGCTCCGCCGTACAGCCGACCCTTCGAGGCGTAAGCCAGCCCATGGCCGGTCATGGCTTTGACGTTGCCGGGGAACGACTTGACGGCTTCGTCCTTGATCGCCTTGTTGAAGGCGATGTAGAGCATCTTGGACTGCGGCCAGGTACGGGCCAGGTGCTTGAGCGTGGACGACTTGCCGGTACCGGCGAAGGCGTTGGCCTTCACGATGCGGCCGCTGGCACCGCAAATGGCGGTCTGCTCGGGCGTCGGCTGGAACATCGGGGCGGGGGTCTGCGGGCTCGTCATTGCTCAACTTTCGTTAGCGTATCAATGACGTTATTTTTATACTACAACGATAGTTGATGCACCCCCATTGCGCATCGCCCTGACGGTTACCTGTACTACGTCACACTTTTTGCCGGCTATCGACGCTTGACTGCGTGCGCCCCAGGAGGGGCGCCTCTACGCATGGTTAACTTTGCGCGCTATTAGCGGCCAGATGCCGCACGGCGGCGATCAGCCTCGTGGCTGAGCAGGATCACGCCATCGGCCAGCGGCATGCTGTTGTCCTCGTCTTCGCGCGGCGGCGCCTGCTCCGGGGCGTGCTGCTGGACAATTTGGTCGTAGATCATGTCCGGCGTGACGGCGTACTCGCGTGCCGCCATCGCAACATCCTTCCACGTCATCTTCGGTTCCTGCTGCTCGAAGATGTGATCGAACTCGAAAGGAGCCAAGTCACGATCCATCAGCATCTTCCACTTCTCGGCCGTGGTGCTGATGGTGTGAGGAAGGCCCTCGCTGCCCAGCTCGACAGCGTCCCGCCACAGGGTTCCCACCACATATTCCGGGCTGATCAAGGATCGCTTGTGCAAGCCCTTATCGACTTTGATCACCACGCGCACGCCGCGGCCGGACACCAGGAAGACCTGGCAGGTCTGCTTGGCCAGCCAACTACGCGCCGGCGGTTCCACGCGTGTGATTGCACACTCTTTGAGCAGGCGCGCCATCACCACCAGCGGCCTGTACGCCGCCTTTGTGCTACGAAACAGGCCGTCGCTGATCTGCCACATGTGCACACGATTCGGGTCCAGGTAGACACCATTGCCGACCTTCAGGCCAATCAAGTCCAACAGTCGGATAACCGAGTCCTTGCGCAGGTTGTCCTTTTTCCCGCTTAGCCATGCCAGTACATTGGCTCGGGGCAGATTGAGCACGACGTTTGCGATCGTGGCCAGTTCGATGCTCTGTAGGGAAGCGAAGAGCTTCACGATCTCGTTAGCCTTCATGGGACGGTTGCTCATCTCGGGTCCTTGGCGGTGTGGCGGTCAGCCCTGCAGGGGCCAATTCATGATTCGGGTGATGGAGCGCGGGATCAGCCACTCGTGTTCCTGCAGCAGAAAGCACGACTGCAGTTCCGACGTGTCGGGCACATCGAGCGAGCGACGGATCAGTGAACGGCCGAGCGATTCCTCGATCGCCGCTGCATCCGTTCCGTTCACACGGGCGAGCAAGATCGTGTCCGGCGAGGGCCGCAGCAGAACGAATGCGATCGAAGGTACTTCCACCGGCAGCTGCAGCAGGTGCGGCTGCTGATGCTCTTCGGCGCCCGGATCGGAGTTGGTTTTCAGAAGATCGCCCAACCCGGAAGCGATGTCTTTGCTATCGAGCAGATCCCACCGATGGATGCCGTGCGTCAATACGCCGTTGCGGTGCAACCCAAGGTCTAGAAGAATTGCCTCCACCGTTACTACCTTGACGTTGCGTACCCTGCCCTTGCTCGTCACGAAGGCGCTCAGGTTGCTCCCATGCGTCCCATGGTCGCCAGCTATCTGCTGCTTCGTCACCCCTCGGCGACTCTGCCCGTCGATCGCCACGCCCAGCCAGTCAGCCAGCCGCGCAAGGCGCGGATCGGCTGGTGCTGGGTCTAACTTCTTGGCGCGCATCGTCTTAGTGTTCCGTCGAACTTTCGTTAGAGTATTCATCACAGTTTGCTTTAATATGCGGAAATACACAAGCGAGCGCCCGTAGTGGAAATCCTGACAGTCGAGCTGGTCCCGCAGTCGATGTGGCGTTTCAACGTGCGCTCCAACGTCCGCCCCAAGACATGGGATCGCATCAAGTGCGAGGTCGCCCTCCCGGCTGACTGGCGTTGCCAGATCTGTCGGCGTGCCGGGGCCAATCACCCAGTGGAGTGCCACGAAGTCTGGGAGTACGACGACCGCCGCCTGGTGCAGATCCTGACCGGCCTCGTCCCCCTGTGCCCGGACTGCCACCGTGTCAAGCATTTCGGGCTGGCAATGGCCCAGAACCGGACCCGGGACGCCTTGGTATGGCTGTGCCAGTTCAACAACTGGACTCCCGATCAAGGTCTCCGGCACGTCGCAGCTGCCCTGCAGGTGCACAAGCAGCGGTCCACCCACGAATGGCAGCTCGACCTCTCCCTGCTCACCCGGCGGTATGGCGTCCGACTGGACGCCAACCACCAGGAGATCTAGCTATCGCTGCTGCTGCGGCACTCCGTTGTCACGGGCGCCGCCACCACCGGACACCGGTGCGGTGCCGGCCCCCCGCTGACGATAGCCTGGCGCACGCGTCCGCATCAGCTCCGCCTCCTGCGCGGCCTCTCGAGTGAACTGCTGGTACTGAGCCGCCGCCTGGTCATCCTCCGCGGTGCGCGGGCGCCCCGCCGCGACCTGCGAGAGCGCTCGCATGGCCGCTGCGTGGTCCTGGAGCAGCTTGGCCTGCTCACGCTTCAGTTCTTCCTGCCTCACCGTCTGGCGAGCGACGAACTGTGCGTCACTCTCATTCAGTCGGTACGCAGCCTCGGGCGGCACATACAGGGTCCCGGGGACAGATGCCGCCGGCGGGAGCGCTGGTGAATACCGTGCCGGCTGAGCCGGTGCCGGTTTCGTGGCCACGGCATCGGCGGCAGGCTGGGGAGCACCGAAGCCGGTCAGGGGCGGCCTCGCGATTGCAGTTCCCGCTAGCAGGCCGGCGACCAGTACGACTCCCAACGACAGGGGCACAACTCGAAGCGAATTCTTCATGGTGTTACGCCGCCTCCTTCGCGGCCTGGGTCAGGTACGTGGATTCATGGGCGCGTATGAGGTCATCGATCAGGCCCTGCAGGATGCTTTCGCCATCATCGGCATCGAGCGCGTTCTTGCGGCGCTCCACCTCATCGAGCACCGAACCCTTCGGATAGCGTTGGGAAAGCAAACGGCGTGCATTTTCGGGGCCGATCCGGGCATAGAGCGTGTCGCGTACGTAAGCATCCTCATTCGTTGTCGAGAACGCCCACAGTCGGATACCGCCCATGGAGTTGTTCAGCGCCTGCGCACACTGGCCTTCCTTGACGTCGAAGATTCCGACGAAGGTAGAGCCGCGCGGACCCGGCGGGCGGATCGCGTTGCGCACATTCCAGCGCACGGTGTCGGACAGGCCGAAGATGGCATCCATTTCCTTGACCGTTGCTTCGTTGGCCTTGGAGAGGATGAACTTCGTGGTTGCGAAGCTGAGCATGTCCTCGCTGAAATCGCCAATGGCCTGGCTGAGCAGCGTGATAGCCACGCCATACTTGCCGCCTTCGCGCATGTCGGCGATAACCTGTTCCTGCACGCTGCGTACTTTCTTGGTGCGATGGAACTCGTCGTACTGGATCAGCTTCTTGTCTTCGCGAATCTCGCGGATGCGACGGTCGTGGTATGCCCGGTACATCTGCGGGAACTGCACAACGTCATCTTCGTGCAGGTAGAAGTTTCGGGCCGTGGCGTGGCGAGCCAGCATGTAGCACACCGCGGTCTGGTGGTCTGCCGCCGCGCTGCCGGACTTGGCCACATCAGCCAGATCGAGCGAGACAACGCGTGCCTGGCCCAAGTCGAACTTGGTCGGGCGAGACAGAATCGGGTAGGCGCGCAATGCGTCGCTGATCAGTCGGCTGAAGGCGGCGAGCAGTGGCTCATCGCCATCGCCCGAGCGCTTCTCGCCGTACATGTCCTGGAACTGTGGCTCGCGCGTGACAACGGCCACGTCCTGCAGTAGCGGGACGGCAAAGCGCTGGGCCAAGTGCGCTTCGTGAATCGCGCCATGCTTGAACAGCTCGTCGGTGATCTCCCACCACGTGGTGTTGTCGTCGGTGTGCAGACCGTATTGCTCGATCGCAGCATCAACCTCGGCGGCTCCGTCCATGTGGCTTGAGTAGTGCTTTGCAGCTGTGCCCTGTGCACCATCACCGTACTTGGTGAACGCCGTATCGATGGCCATGCGGCACAGGCCAGCCATCGCCGGATCGGTGCCTGCTTGTCCGGGCGGCGTCACAAGCGTCAGCATGAAATTGAGCATCGCAGCACGCTCGGTCTCCAAAGGTGACCGCATTCCGAGCTGCGTATCGAACGGATTGATGGCGTGCTCCTGGCTCATCTTCATCCGGATCGAGGCGACAAGGTGCTTCTTCGATGGCGGCAGCGCATGCTCCAGCAGCGAGATGAGGCCAGCGCTGGAACGTCCGACGTCGATGATGGCCACCAGTGGCAGACGGGTGATACCCGGGGACAGACACAGCGCCAGGTTCACTGCATTGGCCAGTACGGACTTACCGCTGCGCGGCTCTGCATAGCCGACCGTGATGCTGCTGGTTTGCAGCGGCGAGTGCGGCTGATACGGCCATGGCTTGCCGTCAGGGCTGCGCAGCATCAGCGCACCCTGCTTCCACGGGGAACTGGGACGATAGATGGGGAAGAAGTGACTCACGTCTTCCAGCAGTGCCAGCGAGGGCGTGGCGGGGCTGCTGAGGCTCGCTCCGATACCGCCCGCGATCAGGCTCTGCACAGGATCGCCGGAGACCATCTGCAGCTCTGGGTTACCCCAGGACTGGACGTGGCGCGCCAGCAGCGAGGCACGGCGCTCCAGCAGCTTCATGTCATCGGCCGGAGCCCATGTCGCCAGGTCAATGCGAAGGCGGACTTCAATGCCATGACTGTCGCGCTTGCGTTGGCGCACGTACTCGATGGCTTGGCGGATCTGCAGGTTCGTGCTGTTGGTCCAGCCTGCGAGCAGGGTCACCAGGTTCTTGTAATCCCACACAGGCGATCCAGAGGACTCCACCACCAGGGAGAAGCGCCACGGCAACTGCTCCCCCACGGTCTTGGCGAACAGGCGCTGAAACACCTGGATGTCCTGCGGCGCCAAGCGGATGTGCATCGGTGCGTAGATGCGATCCCCGATCTTCACGTACCTCAGGCCAACCTCTTCGGCATCGCGCGGCGCCAACTGCGGGCCCAGCGCGGGCCACAAGCCACCGGCCATGTCTTCAGGGTCGCGGCGGTAGTCACGGCGCGGCAACTTGTCGCCGATCAGGCACGGCCGCCAGTCTTCAGCGGTGAAGGAAGGATCGATCGCGCGACGAATCTCCCTGCTCGCTTCGTGGACCTGAAGTCGACGACAGGCCATCTTCTGCTCTTGCAGCACCGCCAGCACGGCTTTCACATAGGACTCGTGGCGCGGACGCAGGGCCCGCAGCGCCTTGAACATGGCCGGGGAGTCGGATGACCGCGGCATGGGCTGCGCGTCGAAGATCTCCTTGCGGGTTTCGCTCTCCTGCTTACGCTCGGCGACGCTGAGGGCGGAAACACGGGTGAACAGGGCCAGCATGCAGTTCTCGCTGCTCGAACTGGCCTTGAAGCTCTGCAGGTCTTCCTCGAACATGTCCTCCAGATTGAGCTCCAACCGGTTCGCCGTATCGCGCGAGGGCTTCTGTGCCTCCCGCACCAGGCGCTCGGTCAGGTCCGGGTCCACCGTGAAGACGAACTGGGCCGCGTGTCCGCCACTACCCAGGAATGCGCCCAACGACTGGTTGAGTGCGTTGTTGGCCCGCTCGAATTCCTCGCTGCCCACGATCGTCATGCAGCCGTCGTGCATGATCAGGGTCATGAGCGAGCCATCCTTCATTACGAAGGTGTAGTCGTCACCCAGATCCACGTTCTCGATCTCGATGTAGTCGCCAAGCGACTTCTTCAGACCACGGTCGATCTGCTTCCAGAGCCCTTCGATGCCGTCGATGATGCGATTGGGCCCCATGTACGCAAGGAAGGCCACCAGACCTACCAGGGCAATCACCAGGATGAGGATCATGTTCACGGCGTGGATTCCTTTACGGCTTCAAATGGTTGATCAGGAAATTGGCGTGTTCCATGAACACGTTCTTTGCGACTTCCCGTAGCGCGGGGGGTACGCGCTCGGTCGCGAATTCGCGCACGATCTGCATGTCGGCCATAGCCTCCTGCATGTGTTCCACGTTCTGCGGGAGCGCCACCAGGCGATCCATTGCCATGATCACGCCGATGTTCCGGCAATCACGCAACGTGACTTCCACCATGTGGATCTGCGAATCATGCATAGCGCTGGATCTCGTCCTGGATGGCCACGTCGGTGGAGACCGTTGGGGGGGCGAGCAGACCGATCGATGACGCGATCTCGTAGGTCGGCCGATAGTTGAACTTGGGTACGATCGCCGTCACGCGGCCGGCGCCGTAGCGGCGAACGCTGATGCCGCTGCGATATAGCTGGATCGCGTAGGTGTACATCTGGAATCGGTCGGTGGCATTGAGCCACACCGCACGCGGCGAGAGCGCCCGCTGGCTCGGGTCGCGCAGCTTTTCCAGATTGAAGGGATTCTCGCGGCTCAGCCCAATCCAATGGTTGCTCGCGACGATCTCCGCTGTTGGCGTCATCGCCTGAAGCGTAGTGAAGCGCGGGACCTGCAGACCCGCCGGAAGGTACTCGTAGCAACCGAACAGGAACAGCGAGTCGATCTCCACTTCAGCATACCGCGCCAAGAGCAACAGTTCCGGATGAGTCGCCCAGCGGCGATTGCTACCGCCCCGGGCGCCGTTTCCATACGCAATGATGCTTGCGTAGTCAGGATTGACGTTGGACACCCGCACGCTCGCCAATACCGGCCGCTGCTGGTTGAGGACCCAGTCGAGCCGGTCGTGCGTGGGGAGTTGGGCGCTGGAATAGAAGTCGAACTGCTCGGCCGGCACAGGCATGTCCAGCATGAAGCGGGCGTAGGCCACCGGTGGCGCCACGAACTGCACATGCACGACGTCTTCGTCTGCCACCCGAGGCGTCCAGCAGTAGGCGTACGCTTGATGGGCTGCACCCAGTGCGGCGTCCACCTCAGGCGTAAGGTGTGCATCCATGTGCGGAAGCATGCGGGCGCGAAGCTCGTCTGCCAGGTTGTCCAGCTGCGGCACGCCCTGCGTTATGTCCAAGCCGTACGTCTGGCGGCAGAACTCCATGACCCTGCTGAACACCTGCGACAAAGCCTCGGTGATCTGCTGCTCAGGGAATACCCGGGAAAGCAGTCCCCATCCCAGACCGATCTCGTCCTGACCGATGAAGCTACCCGTCGTGTTCCATGACGTCAGATAGGTGGTCCGCTTGATGTAGGAGGTGCGGTGCAGGTTGGTGTTGTAGAGCGCAGTGAACTCCAGGTTAGTCCACCAGAGCGTTTCGTTGTCCAGCGCGGCTACGCCGTTGATCCGACGCGCAGGCTGGCCCTCGATCGACATCCACCCGCCCTGGTGGGGGTCCTGATTGTCGAATCTGACGACGCCGCATCGCTTCAAGCCCATTACGCAGCCACCCCGGCGATCGACTTCCAGGAAGCAACGGGCAGGTTCGAGAACGCTGCTCCTTTAGTGCTCCAGTCAGTAGCGCGCTTGATAACCTCCGAGAGCGGAGGCAGGTACCGGCAACCGGCCAGCCACTCATCACGGCTGGCGTATCTATCGTCACCCACGTCCTGCAGTAGGCGCACCATCGCATGCACTTGCGAAAGCCCCGGTCGCACGGTCTTGCCGTTGGCCTTCTCAACCGCTTCCGCTCGCGCCTCCAACTTGGAGTAAACAGACCATGCCGAGCGGTCGTTCTGGTCAGTCTCCCCTGCCTTCGGCTCAGCGTGCTGGCTGTTGGTATAGCCATGCGCGCCAATGGCGTAGAGCAGCTGATTAAGCTCCGCCTGCTGAAGTTCGGGCAGATAGATGATCCTGCCCGGATTCGGCGAGAGCTCGCGCAGCGTCAGATCCAGATGAAGCGGCCAATGGCACATGAAGCAGATCGGTACCAGATTCTCGCTGGCGCTGTTTCCATGATCTCCGTCCAGGTGGTGGAGCTCGAAGCCATCCCAACTACCGAACTGGAACGCGCACGCGAAGCAGCGGTTGTTGAACCGCCCCTGCCCGATGACGTTCTTTCGCTGTGCATCATCACCCTCCCCGGCTCGGGTGTGACCGAGTCGGGGAGCGCGACGAACGTTGCGGGTTACGGACAGGGGGAGTGAGATGGTCACGAGCTTGCCCGGTTACTGCGGGATGGTGATCTTGCCGCGGTCAGCCTTACCTTCACCCCAGACAGTGTCCGAGCCGGTCGTCAGGATCGAGGAAAGCGCCGTCAGTACGCAGCCGACCGCCACCATGATGGTGGCCACCTTCTTGTTGATCTTGCCGTTGCCATCGGCCTTCGCGTCGCTGTAGAAGCCGTACATACCGCCAACAACGAGGGCCACGCCGAGGACCACACCACCCATCTGGATGAGGTTCACGGCGTCTTGGCCCAAGCCGAGCAGACGCTTCAGGATGCCGCTTGCGCTTTCGGCGCTGGCGCTGGCACTGACCGCGACCAAGACCAGACCCGATACCAGGGCCGACAACCGCTTGCTGCCCTTCCGGGCGACTTTCTTGATGATGCTCATACTTCTATTAGCTCCCTAGAGGGTGGTTGGATTGCGAGGGTTACAGCACATTGCCGAAGCCGATGAAGCTCGAAATGATGTTCACCGTTGCGACGATGTTGATAGCGGCGACTCCACCAAGGATTCGCCAAAGAGAGGTCTGGAAGGGACTGTTTGACCCTCCAGATGGGGACCCGACATTGCGAAGTGCAGCCAGGCCTGATACCAGGAAGAAGTAGCCGATCAGACGAAGCCCCATGACCATGGCTTTGACCATGGCTGTGCCTTCTGAAGTCATGTTGCTAGATGGCGTGTAGCCAATCAGATTCTGCGTGGTGGTCGAGTCGCCATAGATGGTCTGAAGCAACGTCGTTGCCGAGGCACCAAGGTTCCACAGGAAGATTCCTGCAATGAACAGCATCAACGGCTTGCGAAGCTCGTTGCCACCCTCGCGCTCTCCATATTTCGCGTTGCTTACGAGCCTGGACGCAGCCATTACCACCATCGCCACGGCAATCACGGACGCCAGAACATTGATCGCATCGATGCCAAGCGGCACCAACTCAACAAGATTCTTCGTCATGGTGTTGGCTGCGGACATAAGGTGCTCCGTTACTTCACGACGCGGCCGTCATCGAGCTGCACTTGGGCACTCTCGGCATTGATGCCTTTCACCGTGCCAACACCAGGGATCACGTCGCCGTTGCGAACCTGGATGCTCTCGCCGGCGGTGGTCTGCACCCATGCGGTGTCGCCCACCACGGCACGCAGGCTGACACCGTTCACCGGCGCAGCGGGCTTTTCCGACGCTGCCGAGGCCGGCGTTTGACGCGAATGCTTCGGCGATGCTGCCGTGCTGGTGCGTGGCTTCGCGGTAGCGCTACGCGTCGCCCTGGGCGCACTTGCAACACCCGCAGGCCTCTGCGACTTCAGGCTGGCCACCTCGGCCTGCAGCGCCTGGAACTGAGCGCGCAGCTGCGCCACTTCCGCCGGCGACACCGCACTCGCCGATCCGACCGGGGCAACGGCGGGCGCCACAGTCTGGGCGGGCGTGGCGATCACCGGTGCAGCTGGAGTATTCATCTGGACCGCAGGCTGCGGCGTTGCGGCTTCTTGAGGTAGGCGCGCCTGGCGCGCGGCGGCCAGGGGATCTTGAGCAGGCGTGGCAACAGGCGCGGTGATGGCGGGCGCCGCCGCAGCCTGTACCGCGAGCTGCGCCGCGTCGGGATGGGTGACCGCTTGCATGGTCGGATCAATGGCAGGCGGTGCAACGAAAGCCGCCGGCGGCGCTTCGGCAACTGCCGGCTCGGGAGCTTCCGGCTCGGCGGACTGTTCAGGTGCGGGCTCCACCGCTTCGAGCGACATCGAAGAATCGGCCATGCCTTCCATCTGCGCTTCATCGCCGCCGCCACCACCGCTGAACGTGCGCATCACGAAGTAACCCATGAACAGCGTCACCCCCAGCATCATTGCCCACATGCCGATGCTCATGCCGGCGATGGTCTTGCCCTTGGGCTTGCTTGGGGCGGCAGACGCAGTGTTCACATGGTTGAAGGCAGACTCGGTTTCGGTTTCGTCACCGGGGCCAACATCGAAGACGTCGTCTTGGTTGAACGTGGACATGCAATAGATCTCCTGGGCCTCAGCGCTGCGGGGCCGCGTCTTGAAGGAAAAGAACACCAATGTCGATGCCAGCCGCGACCTTGACCGTGCGTCGGCGCGTGCTGCCTTGGGATAGGTTCTGGCTTACGGTGCGGCCTACGTTGCCCACACCGATCTCGATCAGCTGGCGGTCGGTGTAGGCGTCCTTCTGGACGACCGTGGTAGTGCCGTTGGAGACGACGCTCTCGTTCTGGCCGCCACGGAGAAGACCATCGGAGTAGCCGGCGAGGAACGAACCGATGAAGATCTTGGCGCCGTTGGACAGGTAGTGGTTGTCCACGTCGGTGGCCAGCGCCGCTCGATTGTCCTTGTTCGGATCAACAGCCCACGCATTGATGGAGCGTGTCGCCTTCTCGCCAGGCACCGCCATGGCCGTGAACTGGACACCGACAGCCTTCGCGTCCTGGCCCATGCTCATCTGACCAATCAGGCGAGCGCCTTGGAACGGGCCAGGTTGGCGGACGGTCGCGATAACCGGGCCCGCCTCATCAGAATTGATGGCCGTGTCCAGCGTGGCGTACAGCTGATCGCCGGCACGGACGTCGGCAGCAGTCGCATCAGCAGCGGCGAGTGCGGCCTGGTACTGGGCAGGATCAGTTGCGGCCACACCACTAGATCCGTTGCCAGCAACCCGCTCACGTGCAATGAGCGTCTGCTGGTGCGACTGGTATTTCCAGTAGGACTGCAGGCGTGTGGCTTGTGCCTGCATCGCAAGCTGGCGCTGAGCAATGGCCTGCTCGTTGGCCGTAAGCTCTGCCTGATATGCCGGATCGTCAGTAGGATTCATCGGCGGGGGGACGACGACCGGCTGTACGGCCGCAGCCGGCGGTGTTGCCATACCGGGTGTTGTTGGCTCTACTGCCGGATCGATCAGCGACTGCTCAACAGTGCCTCTCGGCACGGGAATCGAGCTGGTTCCATCTGCCAGCGCATTCTCGGCGCTCTCTTTATTGCTTGCGGCGAGCAGCGCGTCGTACTCGGCCGTCGACTCGCCAGCAGTCTCGAACGAGCCCTGCACTTCCGGTGCAGCCGTCACCTCGCTTGCGAGCGCGGGGTCCTTACTTTCACCTGAGCCTGAAAGAATCATGCCCAAGACGACCACCATGACGATGACGCCGATGATGGTGCCCAGGAATATCGTGCGAGTCCGCGGATTGGACATCGCAGACTTAACATTGGAGGCTTTCGACGTGCTCATGAAGATGCCTCAGTAGCCGGTGATCGTGACGCTGGCTGTGTCATTGCCGGCAAGCAGCATCAGTACGGGTGTGGGTGGGATGACGTAGACGGCAGATCCATCGGGCGCCTTGACCATTTCCAGGTGCGCCGGGGATAGCAGCGTGGAGGATGCCGGCGTGCGGACGTAGAACCGATCACCCATGGACCAGGCCTGCACTGCATCACTGCTGGTGCGAAGCGCCTTGGAACCTTCGGGTGTGAAGCCGCCAAGCATCGACATTGTTTCGTTGCCGACGTTGCCAGGCAGCCCTGACGCCTGCACCACGCCCTTGGCAGTCACACCCCGAATTCGGACATCGACGCGGTAATCCACTTCTCGCTGACCGGAAATGAGCGTCAGGGCGACGGGTGCGTTGACGCCGTCAAGCGCCACCACGATGTTCCCGCTCGCGTAAAGCGACTTTGGCGATAGCGAAATGAAACTGGTGGTCCCGTCTTCCTGTGCCGAGTGCGTGAGGCTGAATCCTTCCGGCGCGCCAAGATCAACCGCTCGGATGCTCAGCGGGTTGCCGAGCTGGTCCATGAACACCACGGTGGTCACATGGTTGGCGAACAAGCGCACAACCGGCGGCGTTGCGCCCGGCGCCAGGTTAGCGACCACGGAGGACGACACGGCCTTGGGCGTGTATCGCGGCTGTTCCGCCGCAGCACGCTCAGCTTGCTCCATCATTCTCGCCATTTCACGAATCTGCTGAGGCGTGAGCGGCGAGGATTCGTTGGACATCCGCTTGAAGGATTCTTGACCGACCTCCGGCAACGGCGGCAGAGGGGGAATTTCTGCAGCCGGTACCGGGGCCGGGGGGACTGGGGCTTGTGCAGCGACGGCCGCCTGTGGCGCGGGGGCTGCACTGCCAGGGGTGGGGATCGACTGCGCCGAAGCCAGCGAAGGCAGGGCGAGCACGAGGGAAATGATCGCGAGCAGGTTCGGACGCATGATTTATTGCTCCTTGACCACGTACTGCGCTATGCCCACGGAGTACCTGTTCTCGTTGGTTCGCTGCAACAAGGCGGTCACGAGGTGACGCTGGGCCGTATTGCTCTTGCCGTCCGGACCACCCTGATAGGTGAGCTGGATGGGCATCTGCACTTCCCACGTGTACACGCCGTTGCGCTTGCCCTGGCGAATGACGATGGCAGGGCCCGTGGCAACGGAGCTCACGATCAGACGGCGCTCACGGACCTGCGTCAGAGCGCCAGAGCGGGTCAGCGCTTCTGCGAACTGCTCCCAGCCTGCGTCGGTGAAGCACTCCTGCGCCTCGGCAAGTCGCTTCTGGTAGTCGACGAAGTTGTAGTCGTTGGCCTGGCTGACGCAGACCTTGAAGCGCTCCAGCAGCTGACCCTGCGTCACAACCGGATCGGAGACGGCAAGAATCGGGGCGATTCGGCCGTTGTTGTCGATCGTGAAATATTCGCGCTTGCCCTGCACCAGCAGCACGCTCTGGTACGCGATCACGCCAGCCAAGGCAGCCATGATCAGTAGTAGCACCAGCACCACATTGATCAAACGGCCGAAGTTCTTCTTGTAGAAGGCGGCTTTAGCGATCTCCGCCGCGCTCAAGGCGACGCCCGCCATGCGCATCTTCTCCAGCACCCTCGGATCGATCTCTCCATGGGTGTTGCCGGTGCTAACTGCCATTTGAGTTTCCCCGCTAACTTTCGTTGTAGTAAGTTGCTAGGCGAACAATACACGACCACATACTCGGACGCAACGGCGCCCGAGATGCGGTAGTGAAAGGGTTACAGCTGGTTGAGGCAGAGCTCCGGCGTCAGTGCGCCAGCTCGCTTTCCAGATCGATCAGATCTTCATCGCCACAGTTCAGGGCGACCATCTCGGCCACCTTCGTTCGCGCCTGAGCGAGCGAGAGATGGGAGGTAATGCGAAGGCCAAGCGCCGCCAGTGAGGCATACAGCTCTTTTTCTGTGCCGGCGACGGCAAAGCCCGAGACAGGCCCACCCTGCTGGTCGGCGTACACACCGCTGATGGCGTATACCTCTTCCCCTACGAAGTGGCGATCGCGGCCTGGCAGCAGATTGATGAAGTCCGTCTCGGGCACTTCACTGCTACGCAACGCGATCAGCTCCAGGATTTCCAACGTCTCCTGGATCTCGTCCAGACCACTGATGGCCTGGACGGAAAAGCCGTAAGAGGCCATCGCATCGATAACCTGCTCATGCGTTTGCGCACGCGCGTAGCCGGCCTTCACACTGAAAGCGTCATGCCCATCCACCACGCCGGTGAACGAGAACACCTGGAATTCGCTGCGGACCTGCATTTCCATGTCGGTCACCCTGCCCTATCGAATGGGTTAGCGCGGACGCGGCGCCGAGGCCGGGGGCGAGGGAAGATCCGCCAGCTCCAGGCGGGGGGCCTTGGCGCCGGCAGCAGCAGCGACGGCCATGGCGCCGATCTGCACGCCGGCACGGGTCTGCTTGACGGGAAACAGCGGCAGCGACTGGGCTTGCATGACCTGAACCTCCAGAGGGTTGGAGGGCAGTATGACGCAGCTCTGTCAGGATACGCAAACGAAAGTTCGGCGAGATACCCGAACGGTAGGGGAATTCCTTACGGCGTGGGCGCCGGGGCTGCGGCTTCCTGCAGCTCTTCCAGGATTGCCTCGATGAACTGCTCATCAGAGACCGTCGCCATCAGGTACTGGTCCTGGAGGTCAGCGCGGGAAACCGGAAGCTGGAAATCGACGATGAAGTTCCTGAACAGCGCCTGGCACGCGACATGCTGGGGGGTGACCTGCCAGGTACGGAGCATCGGGTTGGATTCGCGCTTCAGGTGTTCGGAGAAAGCCGCTTTGACGCGAGCCTGCTCGTCTGCGTCCAGCGCATCGAAGTAGCGCTTGGAAATGTTGCGCACCACCGGGCTGAATGCTGCGATTCGATCGGCAAGGACCTGGTCAGGGTCGGCCTTCGCTTTGGCTGCTGGCTGCACCGACTGGTTGACCAGCGTTGACGTTTTGGGCGCTGTGTACGTGCGCACGGTCTTCAGGAAATAGCCCGCAACGCGGTCGGGGTCCACTTGGCCAGCCTTGAACCGCTTGGCAACGTAGTCCAGGACAGCTTCGACATGATTGAAACCGTGCTTGGCCAAGCAGGCTGAAGCCTGTTCCGGTGTGAGCAGCATCTCGTCGATCATTCGCTGCTCGACGGCGGAAAGTTCTGCCGGCTGACGTTCGCCCTGCCCTGCCTCGACACCGATCTGGCCATCGGCCTTGTCGCTAGAGTTTCCGGCGGTCGCCGACTCATTCATCAGAAACCTCATTGCCACAGTCTTGCGTTGCTGCGTGCGAACTTCCAGCTTGGGATTCAAGCTCGTCAGCTCTGCCAGCTGCGCGGTGGCTGGTTCGATGAACTTCTCCCGGAACCGGCGGAAGTCTGAGTACGTCGGGGAGTGCGCGCCTAGTAGGTTTCGCCACGTCTCTACGGAGAACCAGGGCGTAGCACCCAGAGTGCGATACCGGGCAGCGTTCTCATACAGGGCCACCGCGGAGGTGAGGGAGAGGTCGCGCATCTCCATCAGGTCCAGGTTGGCGAATCGTTCGGGGTGGTAGAGCCGATCCCGCAGCAGGTGCGAGAACTCATAGAAGCAGATGCCATCCCGGAACTGGACGCTCGACAGTGCCGTTGTCGCTTCCCACGCCTCCAGCCCACGCTCTTCGATGATGTTCCATTCCAGCGTGATCATCATCAGGGCGCGAATGGCGTCCTTGAGCTGTTTGCTGTTGTTGGAGTTGAAGCCGATCAGCAGCTGCAGATCCGCCAGCGGCATGCGATGGATCTTTACGTCCTTGTCGGGAAGTTCCTCGTACGCGTTGAGCAGCAGGACGTTCCAGACCTTGCGTTGCTGGGCGCTCAAGACGTTGCTGATGCTGACGCCCTGGCCTGGCTTCTTGAGCGTAATGCTCGGCAGGCGCGAGGACATCGGCGATAGCTCGGAGCCACCGAAGCCGAGCAATTCACCCTGCTGCGCGTGGTTGGCCACGGCCTGGCGACGCGAGTACCGATCGTGATCCCTGAGCTTTGCGAGTCCTCGCCGCATCTGCTGAGTCATGTCGGTCTCGGGGTTTTGCTCTAACGAAAGTGAAAGAAATGAAAACAGACAAACAGAGGGCTTGGCAACTCGGTAGAGCTTTCGTGTCGGAGGTGCCTGTTTGCTGTTTAGTTATAGATACAAGAGTTTAAAAGCGTTACGGGCCCCGTAAGCCATTGTTACAAAAGGGGAAAAATGCAGCACCCGCCCCAGCATTTGGGATGACCTGCCCCAATTTATGGGACAGGATCGGCCTCTAATGCCCCCATAAATGGGGCGTAATGCCCCCAAATTTGGGATGAGAATCCGCTTACCGCCCCAAAAATTGGGACCAAACCCGGTGCCGACCACTATATGAAGGGGTTTTAGCCTCAGTCGACCCAGTATGCGCCCTAATTTCGCCACCGAAACAGGGGCTTAGGCCAATGCGCTCCCATAAGCTGGGGCATTACGGTCACGAAGCAACATCAAGTAACAGCACTTGACAGCATGTCACATCAAATGCTGTGATGTTATCCAACACCATGTGCTGTTACTCAAAGGAGCAATCTATGGAGCATCAGGAACCCTCGCCCTCCCCTTCTCCTGAGGGCGAGCGTAAGAGTCCGCGCATCATCCTGGTGGGCGGCGAAAAAGGCGGTACCGGAAAGACGACGTTGGCGGTGAACCTGGCCATCTGCTTGAAGAAGCTGGGTAAGGACGTCCTCCTGGTAGATACCGACATCCAGCCCACCTCGACCACCTTCATCTACTTCCGTGACGAAAGCCAAGTCGAACCGCGCGTGCCCTCAGTGCAGAAGCAAGGTGACGGCGTAGCTCGCGAGCTGCTGAGCTTGGCGCAGCGTTACGAGTACCTGGTCGTGGACGCAGGCGGTCGCGATTCGGTGGAGCTTCGCTCGGCGATGATCGTGGCCGACATCATGATTGTGCCGGTCCAGCCGTCGTCCTTCGACATGTGGACCTTGAAGAAGGTCGACAAGCTGATCAGCGATGTGCAGGCGCTTCGCGATGGAAGCACGCGTGGCCTACTGGACGTGCGGACGCTGATCAACCGTGCACCAACGAACCATCGATCGCGCGACAGCGAAGAGGCAACGGATCTCGCCAAGCGTTACCCCAACCTGTCGAACATCATGGAGACCGAGTTGAAGGAGCGGAAGTCATTCAAGGCGGCCGCTACTGCCGGCAAGGGAATCATCGAGTGGGATGACCCCAAGGCGAAGGATGAGATGGAACAACTGTTTTCGGAGATCTTCCCCAATGGCTAAGCCCTCCCCCACCATGCGCCCTGCTCCCGACGATCTGCCGGCCGGCGCTGCGTCGTTCATCAGCGGAGCCGGTAAGAGCCCCGCTCCTGCCACCACCCTGAGCGAGCCCCCGGTCCCAGAGGCCGAGGACGATGTCCGTCTGCCCTGGGAAGGTAAGGACAACAAGATCCGCAGTTCCCAGCACCAGCTTCGCCTCACCGAGATGGAGCAAGTCACCACTCGCTGGGCCGTCGATAACGTCCCGGGCGCTCGATCGATCCATCAGTACATCCTGCAGGCTCTGCACGAGAAGCTGGAGCGCGACCTGACCCCGATGCTGGGTGAGAAGCCCGTGTTCAACCTGCCTCACGCGACCCCGAAGTCTCAGTCGCAGGCGTGACCATATATATATATGGTGTGAGTGTTGATGAATCAGGGCGCCTTCGTGAACTGACCCCCAAATTTTGGACGGCTCGGTTTACCGCTTGCGTCACCTAGGCCGGGCCCGGAACTAGCTGGGCTCGGCCTTCTTATTTTGAACGTTTTGCCGATAATGGCGGAGACAAAGCCGACAGCAGCTGTTCTTCCAGTGGCTTCAGCAGCTTCGTCCTTTCTTCCTTGAGGCCATCGGGCCGGTCAAGGACCTCACAGGTCATCTGACAGCCCCCTGTCGAGAGCGGCTGCAGTAGGATTTGGCCCAGTTCGCCAACGGTCGCGTGATACAGGGTGTAAGCCACTCCGCCACCCGTGACCATGCGTCGTTCAGCCCGAACATCTTTAGGCCACATTGTTACCTCCGATCTTTAGGCCGCTAATGGGCGGAGCCGATACTGTACAGGGCTCAAGCCGTTAAGTTTCAGCATGATACGGTCGTTGTTGTAGTAGTGAATGTATTCAGCCACCTCCTTGCGCAGTTGCTCCACGCTGGTGAACTGCTTCAAGTGGAACAGCTCGGTCTTGAGGGTTGCGAAGAAGCTCTCCATGGCGGCGTTGTCCAGGCAATTGCCCTTACGGGACATGCTTTGGGTGATCTGTTGTTCGTCTAGTTGCCGCCGGAAGGCGCTCATCTGGTACTGCCAGCCCTGATCCGAGTGAAGTACCAGCGGTCGCCGTGACCTTCGCCTAGCCCATGCCTTATCCAGCATGGCGCGGACCATCTTGAAAGACGGCTGGACATCGAGCTGGAACGCCACGATTTCCCTGTTGTAGAGGTCCATGACCGGCGACAGGTACAGCTTCTCGCCATTGACCTTGAACTCGGTCACGTCCGTTACCCATTTCTGTTCTGGCTCATCAGCTTTGAAGCGCCTCTCTAGGACGTTGGGCGCGATTTCCCCGACCTCACCCCTGTAAGACCTATACCTCTTGGGCCTGACCAGCGACTTGAGCCCCATGGCCCGCATGAGCCTCTGAATAAGCTTGTGGTTGATGGCCTCGCCAAGCTGGCGCCGCAAGGCCGCGGTGATGCGGCGATAGCCGTACCGTCCTTTGTGGCGGTCGTAGAGCGTTTGGATGGCTGCCTTAAGACTGGCGCGTCGATCCCCCAGCGCCAGTACCTTGGCCTGGTAGTAGAAGGTGCTACGGGCCAAGCCGCTAATGGCCAACAGGTCCGGTAGAGCATGCTGCTGCCTCAGTTCAAGCACTATCCGCGCTTTGTCGGCGGGGTCGTGGACTTCGCTTGAACCAAGGCATCGAGTTTTTTTAGGTACGCCACCTCCGCACGCAAGTACGCGTTCTCCTTGAGTAATTCCTCATGGGTCGCGTTCCGGTCTGGAACTGGTGGTGGCGGCCGATTGGGCGGTTCGGACATGGCTGGCTGGCGGCCTTTTGGGCTAGGCATCAACGCCTCGATACCCCCCTCATTGTACTGACGCTCCCAGGCCGCCACGCTCGACTTGTTCCTGATGCCGTAGAGGGCCGTCACCTGGGTATAGGACAGCTCCTCACGCACCATGCGCTGAAGGATCTCAAGCTTGAGTTCAGGGCTATAGGTCTGGCGGCGTCTCCGGCTAAGACCCGCCTCTCCGTGTTCCTTGAACAGTGCGACCCAGTGCCGCACATGGTTACGAGGCACGCCGTAGCGCTTTGCCAGCCTCTTGATGCCATCCCCTTGATCAGGATCTAGGTAGGCATCTACTACTTCACGCTTAAAGGCCAGGCTGTACTTGGCCATAAAAAACCCCCGAAGGTTGGATGGATGTCCAACTTCCGGGGGTCAGTTCATTCGGGCGCCCTTTTTCATGCCTGGTCATCCCATGCAACAGCATCTAACAGCATGTGACAGTAATTGAGATCAAATGCTGTTAGGTGCCTTCACTAACCTTGCAGCATGGCTGGGCCTGTCGATTACATGGTCACGGTGGTGTGCAACCGCATGTAACAGCAAGCGCTGTTGGCGATGGTGCCGTGTTGAGGTTCGGGCCAGGTCAGACACGCTGCTGGAAACGCGTACCTCGCCCTCGATCAGTGCTGGCGAGATCTGGGGCTGTTAACAGCATGTAACAGCATTGCATTTCAAATGCTGTTTGTTCACAGCAAATGACAGCGTTTGCTGTGAATCGATCCGTAGGACCGCTGTGAAGCCATTTCCGCCCTGGGCAGAGGTGAATAACAGTATGCAACAGCATATAACAGCATATAACAGCATCTAGTGTTACGTGAACGTCGCAGCGCCCCAGCGGGTGGGACTTAAGCCTGCAGCTGAGGCATGCAGCGATCGCTGGCGCCGCCGTTCCGGCGACTTCCCACAGGCGGCCTGGCACACTAACAGCATGTAACAGCATGTGCTGTTGGTGATGCACTGTAATGCCCCAAGCTATGGGACGGCACATGGTGCCTGACGGGCGATGCTCGGAGAGAGCAGGATGCGGGGTGTCAATGCATAACAGCATCTAACAGCATATCACAGCAGGTAACACTAGATCATGGCATGAATTGCCCCCAAAATTGGGGGCAATCAGCCATCCCGGCATCTCGCGGGCCCAGTAACGGCCGGAAATGCCGGAAGTTGAACCTTGAATGGCGGTGTTAACCGCTTGGGCATCCCATACGGTGGGGCATTTCCCTACAATCAACTGCTGTTACCTCACATCAAATGCTGTTAAATGCTGTTGCTTGATGGTAAATGCAGGTAGGGTAGAATGAACGACGAACGATCCAGCCTGACGCGCGTATCAATGAACCACGAGACGCTTCCCTTCCCCGGCTTCATCTCCCTGGCCTTTGACGACCAGGTGGGACGTCGTGAGCTCGGCCTGGGAATGCGGGGCTTCCAGGACTTGGTCCGGATGGACGTCGAGTTCGAGGCTCTGAGTGGGGTCGGGGCAGGTGCGTCGGCCTTCGTGGCTAAGAAGGTCAGGGACGGTCGTGTGGTCCAGCAGAAGGCCGTGCCAGCTGAGCTGGTTGAGGATCTGCTGGGCGCCTCGATAGCTGAGCTGATCCAGAAGTCGCGAAGCATCTGCGTGGAAGAGACCCCGGAGCTCAGCGTTGCCATGGGCTTGGGTTGCCACGCGTAACTGCATTCAGCATCAAATGCTGTTACATGCTGTTAGATGCTGTCACTCAGAAATCAGGTGGCCTGTGAGCCCGTAGAGCTGGTCGTTGTTGGCCGCCGGCACGCATAGCCACATGGGCGCCTTCGCCGCTGCCTCTTGCACTTCGGGACCCTGGGCTAGGCGCTCCATCAGGCCCTTGGCTTCTTCAACGCTGAAGCACGCCAGCCTCAGCTGACCACCCTCCAGCACCGCCCGGGTCCCCAGAACCTCGCCCAGCCGCGTCAGGAAGCTCACTGTGTCCGGCGCCTCCCGCCGAACCACACCGGCCCGTTCGTCGTTCAATGCGCCCTCCAGCTGCCGCACTGACCAGCCGTGAGCAATGGCACTGCGCGTCCAATGCGGTTGGTCGGCGATCGGGAGCATCGCCAGCCGGCGGGCATGGCCAGGAGAGATCGAGCCGGCCGCCACTGCTTCCTGCAGGGTAGGGCAGGCGTCTCTCATTTTGGTGAGACGGCTGACCTCCGCGGGTGTTACATCGAGCAGGGCAGCGACGGCATGGTTGGGCAGCTGCAGGGCTCTCAGGGCCGCGCACAGGCCCACCAGGGCGTGCCAGGGGCGGGGATGGGCGACGTCGCCGCACAGAAGCTCTCGGGCGGCCTCTGGCGCGCACTGGACGACCCAGGCGCTCACCTTGCCGCCCGAGGGGCGCAGGAGGCCAGTACGGCCCCATACGAGTTCCCAGGCATCCTCGCCGATCTGCCTGACTACCACTTGGCCGCTGTTGCTCGGGTAACCGGGCGCGTCCGAAGCGCCGGCAGGAAGCTGGATAAGCTCGACGGGTAGGGCGCTGGGTTTGCGGATCTTTGCCATGCTCATTCCTTGCCACGTGGCAAGAAGCGTATCACTAAGGCCGGCCGCGACACCACAGATTCTTGCCACGGGGCAAGAAAGTAGTGTTGGGAGGTTGCGTTTCGCTCGTGAAATCGCCGTTTGTTGGCCCTTACGTCCCATAAACTGGGGCATAAAGGATGCTTCAACAACATCACATGCTGTTACATGCTGTTGCACCATTGTGGTCTGCAGCCTGCCCGTCGGCTGCCTGCGAACCGTGCCAGGGGGGGCGTGCATGGCCATCACTCCGCGCCAAGCTCCAGCCCTGACGGGATGCTCACGCTTCCACGGCACCCGGGACCGCGACGGTGCAGAATGGCCCTTCGGTCCCATAAGCTGGGGCGTTACCCTCAAGAAGTGCTGTTACATGCTGTTAAAGCCTTGCGCACCTGGTGCGCGGTGCCGCCGTCGCCTCGCGGGGCCGGTCGAGAACGATTGCTACCAGCTTGCAGGCAGCGATCGGGGATCACCAGGAACCGGAGGGGCGGCGTACAGCTCTGGCAAGGTCAGAGACCGGCCCAAAATGAAAAGCCTGCAGATGCGCACTTCGATCCCATAAACGGGGGCGTTATCTCCCCGTAATGCTGTTACATGCTGTTATGTGCTGTTGCTCTGGTTAGAGCCGACCTGGCAGGCGCCAGAACCACGCGACAGTTGGGGGCCGTGGCGGGGAAAGCGGTGGAGTGCCGCTGGCTGGGCCCAACGAGCAGTGGACGTTGAAACCAAGGCCATCCCATCGAGCAATTCCCGTCCGGCTGGATCGGCGCGTAGGGGCCGGCAGGCCCTTCGGCCCCAATTTCTGGGGCATTGCGTTTCGTGGCTGGTGTTAGATGCTGTTAGGTAACAGCATGTGCTGTTGCTTCAATCCGGATTGCGAAGCGGGGCTTGCTTGGCCTTGAGCCGCACCGTGGCGACCTCAGCGGCCACCGGGGCCACACGTACCTTGCCGCGACCATACTTGGACTTGGCATAGCTCCGGCCGGCGGTGGCGTCCGACCCGTGCCCCATCAAGGCGGCGATCTCGCGTCGCCCCTCGCCCGAGCTCTTGGCGTCGGCGCTGAACTGGTGCCGGAACGTGTACAGGGATGGATAGCGATCGCGCTTGCCCAGCACGCGCCGGGTCACCCGGTGGAAGAACAGCCGCATGTTCAGCTGCAGCGCCGCGAAGGACTCGGCGTCCCGGTGGCCGTCAATGAGCTCCAGCTGCTGCTCGATGGCCTCCATCTCGTCCGCCTGGAGCTTGGACAGGTCCAGGTGCCGGAACTCGCCGTTGGCCCGCCCCTGGCTGTTCTTGGCGTTTCGTACCTTCAGCGCCAGGACGCCCTCGTACTCCACCAGATCGGCGCTGGCCCACTCTGAGGGCCGCACGCCGGTCAGGTCCGACGCCTTGCACCACACGAGCAGGGCGCGTGCCAGGTTGGACTTCGGGCCGCGCAGGACCTTCCTGCCCTCGATCAGGTCCTCCAGGTGAGCGCAGATCGCCTGGAAGTCGTCGACAGCGATGTGCTTGGCCTTGAGGGCAGAGGTGTTGTTTGTTCGACGCAGGGCCTCTTTCTGGCCTTCATCAGCGAGTAGCTGGAGCGCATAGCGGATCTCCTGGCTGTCCTGCAGGGTGATCGGCGCCTCGGTCGTACCTCCCTCGGCCAGTAAGCATTCCAACTGGGCGCGGATGGCTGCTTTGTATGTTCGCCAGGTTCTCTTGGCTAGTTGGCTCTTTCGCCCTATCAGGTGCTCAACCAGCTGTGTTGGGGCGACGAATTCGGGTGATTGTGCGCCGAGGTCTGCTGCTGCTTGTGCACGAAGTGCCGTGTACGTGATGGCGTAGAAGTGTTGGGTTTTCGCAGATAGGTTGCGCTGGGTGGCTGACATGCTGGGTGTTTGGCCATCTGTACGTTAGTGATACAGATATTATCTGCATCACTAACGCATTTTTCGAGTGGTTGGATATCACCATCGTCGGGGTGCTCTGGCGGTTGGGGGTGTTTGGCCACCGAGTGGGGGTGTTTGGAAAACTCAGCGACGTCGCCAACAGCAGGTGACATGAAATGGAATGCTGTTGGATGCTGTTACTTACTGTGAGGTAGCGCCCCAGTATTTGGGATCGAAGTGCGAAGGGGGGTGGATGCCCTGCAATGGTGCGGCAGAGCTCGCGAACTGAAATGCCCCAGAAATTGGGACGTGAGGGCGAAGCGACTGCGAGCGATCGCGTGTGGATGCCAGGCTTCGGGTAGCCCGATCAGCAAAGTTGCAGCAGTGCGTTCGGCATAGTTGCCGCATGGAGTGGTGGGTGAGCGCAGCCGCGTGAGGCCGCGGCCCTGATGCGTTGCGGTTGTGGGGAGCGTGAATCAACACGCTGAGCGAAGCAGGGCAGGGCGTGGATTCCGCCCTTCGGTGACCCTGAGCTCCGGATTTGGAAACACCTTATATATAGGGCGAGTACGGCGAACCCGCGTGGGGTGGGCAAGCGGGTGCAGGTTCGTGGGCAACCGGTGGGCTGCGTGCCAGTCCACGGGGTTGTCCATCAGCCTGTGCCCAGGTCGCGCAAGCGATGTCCACGCCTGAGAGCGGGTTTGGCCTGCTTGGATGACAATAGCTAGTCATAGAATCTTTACCAACTTTCGTTATAGGATATGTACAGGCCACGGTCAGCGGATCGTGTCGTTAACCTGCATCCTGAACGAGACGGCGATGAAAGCACTCCTACTCTGCGGACTGATCGGCCTGATGGCCGGCTGCGCCACGACCAAGCCGACCGGCCCTGCACCGGTGGACAGTACGACCCAGGCGATCGAACGCTCGGCCACCGACATCAGCCAGTCGCTGGTGAGGCTGGCCGAAGTGGAGCAGTACGACCGACTGCGCCAGATGCCAGACCAGCCGAAGGCGTACACGCAGGTGCCCGACATGCTGCAGATGATGTCCATCCCTTGGGATGGCCCGATCGAGGCAGCGGTCCGGAAGCTGGCTAAGGAAGCGGGGTACACCCCGAAGATCCTCGGTCGCGCACCGGTCATTCCGGTGCTGGTCCGGATCGGTACCGAGCCGGCCAGCGTCTCGGACCATCTGCGCAACGTCGGCTACCAGGCAGGCAGCCGAGCGGACGTGGTGGTCTACCCGGCCAAGAAGGTCGTCGAGCTGAGCTACAACGATGTGGGCCTCTGACGTTCCCCCGACCCTGGAGCAGGTGCTCTCCGGTCGGGACAGCGTGGTCATCGAGCAGCGGGCGGAAGGGCAGGTGACCGACATCCGCCTCAGCGCACTGAAGACCGTCGCCCTGCAGGTGGGGACCCAGGCCGGCTACCAGCGCCGGACCTTCGAGATCGAAGCCACCTTGAAGAACCAGGCCGGCCGCCTGGACCAGGTCTACAACTTCACCGGCTTGCTGTTGGACCGGAACGTCGTCCCGCCGGTCCTGGTCGAGGCGCGCGATACGGTCTATGCCGAGGGCGGGGACACGCTCCGCCTGGCCGACACGACCTACGAGATCATCACCCAAGCGCGCTTCAGCACCACTGCGCCGAACTGGCGCGAGTACCTGATGCGGGGCACGGCCAAGGCGACGGTGACCTTCAAGCCGGACCCGGTGATGCAGCCGCGCAACGACGCCGAGCGCAAGTTCTGGGACGCCCAGGTCAAAGTCGGTTGGGGCGTTGGCCAGCAGCAGGCGGATATGGTGTTCGCCGCCGAGCTCTCCCGGCTGGACCGGGACTACAAGGGCATGGTGCTGTACCGGCACCTGCTCTACCGCAACATGGTCAGCAAGCCCTACGTCGCCGAGTCGCGCCTGGGCGTGACGGGTGATGGAAACAAGATCGCGATCAACGATCGCGTCTTGCGCATCACGGCCAAGCCGCAGCTGGAAACCCGCTACGAGCGGTGGACGGCGCCGATCCTGCCTACCGGCCAGAGCGATCTTCCGATCACGTCGCCGGCGGAGGCAGCGGCAAGCCCCGAGGCGCTGCCGTGACCGAGAGTCCTTTCCTGATGGCTTATGAGCCCGTGCGGTTCGGGCGGGATGAGTTCAATGCATTGCTCATCCACGCCAAGCACATGGGGGCCTCTGACATCCATCTGCAGTCCCATGGGCGGGTGCAGTTCCGCATCCATGGCTCTGTCCAGTTCGGCAGCCGGCGCAAGCTCGATGACGCTGAGCTCGCCGACATGGTCCGCGTGCTCTACGGTGGCGACAACGGTGAGATGGAGATCCGCTCCGGTAAGCCGCTGGACAACGCGTACACCCTGAAGATCGATCGCGACAGCAGCTTGCGCTTCCGCTGGAACGCCACCGGATGCGAAGTGCGTGGGGCCCAGGGTATCAAGATCACGCTGCGCGAGTTGCCCGACATGCCGCCGCCACTGCCGGCCGAAGAGCTCGGGTGGGACATCGTCAATGCGCTATACCCGGACGAAGGCATGGTGCTGGTGTGCGGCGCCACGGGCTCGGGCAAGAGCACGCTGATGGCGGGTGTCATCCGCAACAAGCTGGAAGACCCGGACGCGCACGAGAACATCATGGAGGCGTCCGCGCCCGTGGAGTTCATCTACAACAAGGTGCTGGCAAACCCGAACTGCACCTCCACGATCACGCAGTCGAGCGTCCCGCAGAACCTTCCGTCCTTCGCTGTGGCGGTCACCAACTTCCTGCGCTGCGACCCCGACCGCATCATCATCGGTGAGTCGCGCGATGCGGCGACGATCAAGGCCTCGAACCTGGCCGCGCAGACTGGCCATGCGCTGTACACCACCGTGCACGCCAACACGGTAGGCGGCACGTTCCTGCGAATGATGCAGTCGCTGCCATCCAATGAGATGGCCTCCGAGCTGGGCAGCCTGATCGAGGCGTGCCGCCTGATCGTCTGCCAGAAGCTGCTCCCCTCCCTGGACGGCAAGCGCGTTGCGGTTCGCGAGACGTTGATCCTGGACAAGGCCATTCGGCGCAAGTTGCTTGATGCCGCATCGCGCGATGTCAGCACCCTTCCTGCCGTGGCCAACGACATCGTCGATACCCACGGCGTTCCGATGTGGAGGCATGCGATCAAGCTGGCCGAGTCCGGCAGGATCGATGAGATCCAAGCGGAGTTCATGCGGAGAGATTCGGAGGGCGAACGCATGCGCCTGCAAGCTGCCGAGAGGGAACTTCATGTCGCGGCCTAATCACTGGCGCATGAGCGCCGAAACGACACGCCTGTGGTTCTTCGATGCGGTGGCGGGCGTGCCGCTGATCTTCATGCTGTTCCACCTGCGCATGTGGACCTTCATCCTGGCAATCTTCGTGTTCTTCCTGCTCGCCTTCCTGGAGCGCAAGGGCTACAGCCTCAAGGTTGGACTCCGGCGCCTTCGCAGCTGGGCCGCCGGTCGCGTTCGCGTCGGGCAGCCCTGGTGGAGCGATAAGCAGGAGCGCCACTAATGGATGCTGGCGCACACTGCATCGCCGTCGACGTGGATGCGGCGCTGACGCTGACCATGATGGACGGTCAGTCCGGCGCCACCGGCATCGACGAAGTGATCGACGGAGACGGCCAGGGCAGTTTCACCGCTGGCGTCTTCAATGCCGATGGTGGCCTCTACCACGTGCGAGCAGCCAGGCGCGTCGTGCCAAGCGAGGAAGTCACCTCGCCAGCGCGTCGGGTCCGCGTCCACGCGGCCGCGGCCCGCGGTCTTGGCGCTCGGGCAGGTGAGTCGGTTCATCTGATGGCATCCCTGCCGATGAAGGACTACTTCACCGACGCCAACGCGGCGAGCACGTTGGTCGAGCTCGTGCAGCGCTCATTCGAGCAGCCGACCACGTCCGCAGACGACGCGATGCTTCTGCCATCGCTCAAGGTTCGTGTACTTCCCCGAACCGTTGCGGCCTTCATGGACTGGGCATTCAGTCCTACTGGCCAGCTACTCGATCCACCGCAGGGCGTGAGCTCAGTGGTTGTGGTCGACATCGCCCACAGCGGTACCACGCTCGCAGCCTTCGATGCTGCCACGCAGGAGATGGTGCTTGGCAGCCGCATCGAACTACCTCACGGCTGGAGCGAGGCGTTGATGGCGCTGGGGCAGGCATTGCTGCAGAAGCACTCGCTCGATGACCTGCCGGTGCGCGCGGCGATCAACGCACTGCTGAAAGGTCAGTACCACCATCGCGGTTCGGTGTGGTCATGCGTGGGGTCACTGGAAGCCGCGTTCGCTCCCCTCGCGCAGAGCTCCGGTCAAGTCATCGAACAGATGGTCCACGCACATACGTTGCAGAAGCCGATGCTGCTGGTGTGCGGCCCTGGCGCCTCGGCGCTCGGCCACCTGTTGCGAAAAAGCTGGGGCGATGCCGTAACCGTGCCGGCAGAGCCCGAGCACAGCAATGCGCGGGGCATGCACAAGTTCGGCATGTTGGCCATGGCGGGTGATCTATGACGGACGACCAAGCGGTGGCAGCTGAGGACGTTCAGGCCAGGCCGGTGCAGACCTTTGCAGAGCGCAACCGCGTCAAGGTCGCGCGTCGATTGCAGTTCACGATGAACGCCAATGGTCCGGATGAAAGTCGCTTCCTGCATGCCTATGACGAAGTGATGGGCCTGGCGGGCAGTCGCGTTGCGGGGGAGTACCTGCGGCGATGCCTGCTGGTCGGATCTGCAGTCATGACCGGCGCTGACCCTGAGATAAAAGCGCTGCTGCAGCAACTAGGGGCAAGTGGAGGAGGCAACATCGATCCGCAGGACCGCCCAGGCGCTGCTCACGCCGTGGCGCCGAAAGGCGTAGAAGTAACCATCGCCGACAATACACAAACAAACGAAAGTACAGTAAGATCCGCTAACGAAAGTTTAGACGAATCCAATGCGGACAACGTCGAGGCTGGCGGTACAAGCACGGCAGGAGACGCAAAGGCCCAGGGGCAGCGGGTAATGAGCGGACTTCTCGGGGTACGGGGCACAGCGACAGGGCCAATGGCGCAATGATCAATCGCATTCTCAAGTTCAGTCTGACGGCGCTTATCGCCACGGCGCCCTTGGCGGCACACGCGGGCTTCCGTGTCGTTGAGGAAGCCAAGAAGCCGGCCGGACAGGTGGGTGCCCAGACCACCACCACCCCGGCCGATGACTTCGGTTTCCAGCGCGGCCGTCCTGCGGTGCGCGAATACGGCGCCAGCCCGGGACGGGAGCTGCGTCATGGGTTTGGCAAGGACCTGCCGCTCTCGCTGGTCTTCCAGCAGATAGCCCCGCAGGGTTGGTCGGTGGACGTTGCCGAGGGTGCCCAGGCTTCGCGCCTGATCTCATGGCAGGGCGGCAAGCCCTGGACCGATGTGCTAGTTGAGGTGGCCACCGATGCCCGCGTGTACGCGGATGTGGACTGGGAGCGCCGGAAGGTGAGCGTCACCGCCCCGGCCGCGGCTCCCAAAGCAACTTTGGCGACCGTGACCGTCACGCCTGCTACCGCCAGCGTTCCGGGCGCTGCTACCGCACAGGCCACGGTGATTGCTGCTCCGGCCGCACCGGTCAAGAAGTGGGTCGCCCGCGGCGGCCGATCGCTGCGTTCCGTGGTCGAGGAATGGGCGGCCACCGAGCAGTGGACCGTGGTGTGGGACGCCGGAGTCGACTACGAGATCCCTGCCTTGATGAGTTTCGATGGCGATCTGACCAACGCCATCACCAAGGTGTTCCAGGTCTACGCAAATTCCAAGCGGCCTGCCAAGGCAGTGCTGTACGTCCGCCAGCAAGTCATTCACGTCACGGAGTAAGTCCATGCGTTCCATCTTCTTCGTCGGCCTGATGGCCACATTGCTGGCAGGCTGCCAGACCACACAGAACATCAAGGATTCGGATCAGCTCGTCCGGCGTGATCTGGAAGCGGCAAGTGCCACGCTGAACCATGTGCGGCAGGGCACCGCGAACGTCGACAACGCCGCCGTCGTGCGTGTCGTCGAGGACGGATACTTCGGCGTGGGTGCGCCGAAGGTCCTCAACCGCGACCGCACCTTGCCGATGACATGCAACATCGTCTTCAACCCGACCGTCCCGCTGGACGTGCTGGGCTTCGCCCAGGTGCTTTCGCGCAATCCGGATTGCAAGCTGCAGGTGCGCGTTACCCAGGATGCCCTGGTCGCGCTCAAGGATGGATACAACATCAATCCCCCGCAGGCCCAGGCGGCTGCGCAGCCGGCGACAGGTGGTATTCCCGCACTGCCTGCACTGCCGGGCTTGCCGGCCGCGGGTGGGTCGATGCGTGCAGCTTCGTTTGGCAATGCATCGCCGACGATGATCCAGGAACAGTTCAAGGGCGACGTCACCTCGCTGCTGGATATCGTCACATCCAAGCTGGGCCTCTCGTGGCGCTATCGGGAGGGAGTCGTTTCGATCTTCTTCGTCGAAACGCGCTTCATGCAGGCCTACTCCATCCCCACCGTCACGGGCATGGACTCGACCGTTTCCTCGGGAAGCTCCACGTCCTTCGGCGCGTCGAGCGGTGGCGGCGGTAGCGGCGGCGGCATGAGTGGCGGTGGTGGTGGTGTATCGGGAAACTCCACCAGCAACCAGTCCACGACGGTCTCTCTGAAGACCGACGCCGGTGGCGACATGGCCAAGGTCATCACCTCGATGCTGACCCCCAACGTGGGTCGCATGGCGCCAGGCATGGGTGGTTACGTCGTCACCGACCGCCCCGAGGTGTTGGACAACATCGCCGAGATCATCGGCACTCACAACGAGTTCTCGACCCTGCAGGTGTTGCTGAACTTCAAAGTGGTTTCGGTCACGCTGAACAACGACAGTGAGTTTGGCGTCAACTGGAAGCTGGTGTGGGAGTCGATCTCAAACCAGTTTGGTGTCGAGCTTGCCAGTGGCTATTCCAGCAACAGTGAGGCCATTTCCGGCACCGTCAACATCCTGCAGGGAAGCCCGTTCGCGGGCAGCCAGCTCATCATGCGCGCCCTGGAGAAGCAGGGGAACGTGTCAGTGCTGACGCAACCGAGCGTGACCACGCTGAACATGGAGCCGGTGCCGGTCCAGATCGGCAACCAGCGCGGCTTCATCGAGCGCTCGGAGACGACGTTGACCAACGACGTCGGTTCGACGACCTCGCTCTCGCCCGGCACGGTCACCACGGGCTTCAACATGAACGTGTTGCCGTACATCCTGCCCGACAAGCGCACGATCCTGATGCAGTTCGCGCTCAACCTGAGTTCGCTCAACGACATCCGCCGTTATGAGTCGGGCAACTCTGCGATCGAAATGCCGGACGTGGACGGCCGCATCTTCAGCCAGAAGGTACGCATCCGTTCGGGCGAGACTCTGGTGCTTTCCGGCTTCGAGCAGAGCACGGACAGTGCCAGCCGATCCGGCGTGGGCAACTCGAAGTTCTGGCTGTTCGGCGGTGGCGCTACCGGCCGCAAGGCACGTGAAGTGCTGGTCGTGATGATCACGCCGATCGTGCAGGAGGTCTGATCCCGCCATGTCTGGCCCCATGTCCAACTCCAACATCAAGACCTTCACCGTCCATGGCGTGAAGTTTGCCAGCGGTCTGGTGTGGCGAAAGCTGGAGCGTGCGCGCAATTACAAGAAGGAAGCCTTCGAGTACGGCCGCAAGCACAACTTCGACATGGTGGCCATCCGCCGTCGCGGGAATGTATCCCAGGCCGGCTATGCGCCCAAGGGCCTGAACCACCTGAAGGGCAGCTACTCGCTCGCTGCCTTCCTGGCGCACCACCTGGGCAACGGGTGGCTCGGTGCTTTCGAGATCACCGAGGACACCTTCGCCGTTGTCTGCGTGCTGCCCGATGGCAGCATCATGCCGGGCCTGGACAACGTGTTCGGGCGCGAGGAAGCGCAGAACAAGCTGCGCGAGACCTTCGCGCTGCTGGGTGACGATGTCCAGTTCGCCAAGGCCAAGAAGGTCTACGGCCCCGACTCCTTCGAGGCTGAAAAAGAGATCCGGCTGGAGGAACTTGTCAAGCCGAAGGGCATGAAGGCTGACCACCGCCTTCGTCCCATCAACTTCGGGTTTGGCCTCAAGGGCGCGCTGGGCGTGGCCGCGGTCTTGCTGGTGATCGCCGGCGGCGGTGGTGCGTATGCCTACATGAAACATCGCGAGGAAGTGCAACTGGCGCTCGCTGCGGCTGCCGAGCTCGCCAAGCAGGAAGAGCTCGCGATCAAGGCCAAGGCCGCGGCCGAGGAAGAGCGCGTGCGCAAAGCCAACGCCCAGCAGCTGACCAAGCCCTGGCTGACGACACCGACCGGCATCGAGGTCGTGCGCGGTTGTGCCTCTGCCGAACAGCTCGTGCCCCTGTCCTTGGGAGGCTGGATCTTCACCCAGTCCACGTGCAGCGGCGCGGGCCTGGTAGCCACGTTCCGTCGATCCACGGTGGCGCCCACGACGGTGGCGCAGTTCGCCGAGGCGGTGAATGCGCGTATGGGCAGCGCCGCAACGATCATCGACGCAGGTGAGGCCGGCACGGTCAATTTCCCGGTCGAGGCTCCGGTCAACGTACCGGCGCAGTTGAACGAGGCCAACGCGTTGCTGGTCGCGCTGACCGCTCGCATGCAGGCACTGGGCAGTGCCGGGGACGTGGACTTCAGCTACACCGAGAAGCTGTTCACTCCCGACCCGAATTCCGACGCGCCCACCGCGTCGCCTGATTGGCGAACCAGCCAATACACCATCACGACCAAGCTGCCGCCGCGTACGTTGCTTGCGGAGCTGGATACCACGGGCCTGTACGTCACCAGCATCGAAACCCGGCTGGCCGAGCAGGCCGAGCTGACCTGGACCATTACCGGAGAGATCTATGGCAAGTAAGACCCTGATGATGCTGGCGCTTCTCTGTGCGTCGCCGCTGGTGTCCGCCCAGACCGTGGGCGCGCTTTCGGAGCTGCAATCCGAGACCATCATGATCAAGGCCAAGGCCGAGCAGGAGAAGGCGCGAGCCTCGCTGCTGGAAGCCAAGGGTGCGCCCTCGGCATCGGCCTCTGCCGACGCAGAGCCTGTGTTCCTGGGGATCTTCGGCGGTGAGCGCACGCTCTATGCGCGTTTTGCTCTGGATGGCGGCGCCGTCGTCGAAGTGCGCGAGGGCGACCCGATCATCGGCGGCTATCGCGTGGCCAAGCTGACGGCCAACGACATCGTGCTTACCAAGCACGGTCGCCGCTGGCAGATCCGCATGCCGGGTGGCCAGGATTTCGCGCCTGCGGCTGCACCGGCTGGTCTGCCGGTTGCTCCGCTGCCGTCGCCTCTGCCGCCGCCGGCACCGTCCACCGCCGCACCTGCAGCCCTGCGCTAATGCGCACCGGAGAGCGCGTGAACGCTGACAGCAATGTGATCGAACTGCCCGCCAAGCATGCGGCTTCCGCTCCGCCTGGGTCGACGCAGGGCATGCCCGGTTGGCAGGAGCGCTGGCGCGATCTGTCCGTGCTCAGTCGCCAGGGTGGTACACACCCCGCGCCAGCCTCGCTGCAGGGGCAGCTGATCCTGTTCGAGGACGGCGAATTGCTGGTGGAGAGCTCCAAGCGCATCGATACCGAAGTCCTGGAGTACATGGACGCGGTGCAGCGCAAAGGCGTACACCTCAAGGTCAAGTCCGTTGACGGTGGCTTCCTGCAGCAGGTCATTGTGCGCCTGGAAGGCGAGCAGGTGTCTTCGGCGATCACGGTCGAAGAAACCAGCGTTCGTCAGGACGAAGTGCTGTCCATGCTCGCTGAAGGCGTCCGCCGGCGCGTGAGCGACATCCACATCGAAGTGGTGGGCGATGGCGCCGACGTGCGCTACCGCATCGACGGCGCGCTGACATTCATCCGTCGCATCTCCAAACGAGAGGACGCCTACACGCTCGCACGTACGGTCTATCAGTCGATGACCGACGTCGCCGAGCCGGTGTTCGAGCCCACGCAGGTCCAGGATGCTCGCATCAAGACCGAGTTCCTGAGTCGCGCCGAGCTTAACGGCTGCCGCGTGGGCACCATCCCGACCGACCGCGGATTCGACATGGTGCTGCGCTTGATGCCACGCACAACGGGCATCGTGACGCTGGAGGATCTAGGTTTCCATCCGGAGCAGATCCAGATCTTCGGGCGCCTGACCCAGAAAAAGACGGGCGTGAACATCTTCAGTGGTCCGACCGGTAGCGGTAAGACCACGGGCCTGGCCGTGATGATGGAAAGCATCGTCAAGAACTTCGCAGGCGAGCTGAAGGCATTCTCGCTGGAGAACCCGCCGGAGCAGCGTATGCGCGGTGTGAGCCAAGTGCCTGTCCATGAAGATGGTTGGGCAAAGAGGCTCAAAGGCATCTTGCGCGTCGATCCCGATGTGATCATGGTCGGCGAAATGCGCGACCACGCTTCGGCGGAGGTCGTTCTCCAGTCCGCGCTCACTGGTCACGGTGTATGGACCACGCTGCACGCCAACAATGCGGTGGCGATCCTGCAGCGCATGCGGACGTGGAACCTGGATCGCGACATCTATACCGATCCGCAAGTGGTCACGGGCCTGATCAATCAGGGTCTGGTTCGCCTGCTGTGCAAGGACTGCAAAGTGCCTTGGGCCAGCGCCAGGTCGAGCCTGCCGAAGGCGCTCGTGGAGCGCGTGGAAGCACGCTGCGATGTCTCGGGCGTATTCGTGCGCGGCCAAGGGTGCGAAAACTGCTACGGCACCGGCTGCAAGGGCCGCACGGTGGTGGCAGAAGTCATTGCGCCGACGCTGGAGTTCATGCGGGTCTACAACGAGCAGGGTGCCGCCATCGCGCGTGACTACTGGCGCAGGGAAATGCATGGCATCACCAAGCTGGACCACCTGGCGATGAAGATCGAGGCTGGCCTGGTCGACCCGGATATCGGCGAGAAGATGATCGGTCTTCTCGACGATGAGCCTCAACTCAATGCGAGGGCCGCCTGATGTCCGCTGTCATGGACGCATCCAGCGCGTCGTTCGTCGAGCACGTAGACATCGCACTGCGCAAGTTCGAGTTCAATACCGACAAGCGGAGGGAGCTGTATCGCACGCTGGGAATCTTGATCAAGTCGGGTCAGTTGCTGCGTGAGGCCGTGGACGAGCTGTACAGCGTTCACAGCGACGACGGCAAGAAGCCAAAACGTGCAGTCGCCGCGATCCTTTCCCATGTGAGCGCACAAGTTTCCAACGGCTCGCGATTCAGTGACGCGATTCGTCAGTATGTCAGCTTCGATGAGTACGCGATCCTTAACGCAGGCGAACAGTCGGGCGATTTGCTCAAGGCGTTTGCCGAAGCTACGAAAGTGGCAGAGGCAAAGGGCAAGATGCTTTCTGCCGTGATGATGGGGTCCGCATACCCGGTCGCGCTGTTCCTGAATCTTGCGATCCTGCTGTGGGTTGTGGAGTCCAAACTGGTGCCTGCGCTGGTGAGTGCGGCCGACCCCGAGCACTGGTCGGGCCCAGCTACCGTCCTGTACTACCTGGCGAAGTTCACGAGCCTGTTCGGCATCCCGATGTTGATCCTCACCATCGTCGGTACCGGCGCGTTCCTGTATGCGCTACCCAGGTTGACGGGCACCCTTCGCTTCTACCTGGACAAGTTGCCGGGTTTTGACATCTATCGGGCGATGAGCGGGGCGATCTTCCTGCTCACCATCGCCGGACAGATCAGGCACAAGGTCAAGCTGCACGATGCTCTCACCGGCATGGCCGACGTGGCCACGCCCTATATGTACGAGCGCATCAGCGGCGCACTGGCCGGAACCAATGACGGCAAGAACCTGGGTGCGGCTCTCGAATTTTCGGGATACGACTTTCCTGACAAGGAAGCCATTCGCCTGGTGAAGGCGCTGGGTAACCGTCAGGGATTCGAGGAATCCCTCGCGGCTTACGCCAACGAGTGGATCGACAAGACCGTTGCCAAAGTGCAAAGAACCATGAGGGTGTTTTTGGCGGCAGCCCTCATCGCCGTGGGAGGAACGATGCTCTGCATCGTGAGTGGTACCCAGGGCATCAAAGACGCCGTCGAAGCCAGCTATCGATAACCATCGCAACAACAACTGCTAGGAGCAGAGCAATGTCGACCCGTACCATTTCGCGTTCCAATCCCAACCTGAAGAAGAAGCAGTTCGGCTTCACCGCCCTGGAGCTGGGCGTGGTCCTAATCATCGGCGCCGTCGTGGTCGCCTTCGCAGCGACCCAGGGTTCCAAGCTCTGGGGCGACAACCAGAACACGGTGGAGCTGCAGAATATTGCAAGCCTGTATACCCAGACCAAGAACCTGAAGGGCACCGCCGGCTACGGCACAAGCGGCACCAGCCTGCTGCCGACCTTGGCCGCGATGGACGCCCTGCCGAAGAACATGGCCTACAGCGGCGGCGTGCTTACCAACAGCTGGGGCGGTACGGTGACGGTGGCAAGCACCGGTGCCGGCTACGCAGTTACCTACAACAACGTGCCGCAGGCGTCCTGCATCGAATTGGCCCAGAAGGTCTCCAAGGGTGGCGCCATGACCACCAAGCCCGGTGGCGGCGCCGTGGTGACGGGCGAGGTGACATCGGCGGTAGCCGCCGCAGGCTGCAGTGCTGAGACCAACACCCTGGTCTTTGCCAGCCTGAGCTGATTGAAGCCTATGGCATTGCTTCGTGAGCTGAAGTTCGTGGACCTGTACATCGGCCGCGACTTCGCAGACGTCAAGGCCGGTGCCGGGGCGCATGCGCCCCGGGTACCGGTGCCCAATGAGTATCACGAAGAGGTAGAAGCGCTTCGTATAGCAGTTCAGGAAAAGCTGAATGCTGTCGGCGACGACGAATGTGCCCACACGCATGACGGCGTGATTTATCGCGTTACCCGTATGCATGACCTGCAGGACCACCCAGTGCTGTTCCTGCGGAAGGTTGAGCAGGCGGTGTGGCCACTGGAGAAGATTGCCCTGCCAAAGCATGTACTTGAGCACGTGCTGGCGGCCTCGACCAAAGGTCTGATCCTGATCAGTGGTGACATGGGTAGTGGCAAAACAACGACGGCGACGGCGTTGCTCATCGAGCGTCTGAGCCTACATGGCAGCTTTGGCCTGGCGCTGGAGCAGCCTCCCGAGTACGACCTCAACGGCGTGCATGGCAACGGAAGATGCATCCAGGTGCCTGTTACGCGCCGCAACGGAGGATTCCGTGAGCAGCTGCAGCTGGCCAAGCGAACCTCCACCAGCGAGTTGCTGATCGGCGAGATCCGCTGCGGTGAAACGGGCGCAGTTGCCGTCAATCAGACCAACGTAGGAACGACGGTAATCTCGACAATTCACGCCAAGAGTCCGGTGGACGCGATCACTCAGCTGTCCACTTTCGCCGCTCTAGGTGGCATGCGCAACCCGCAGCAGCTCATATCGCAAGGGCTTGCCGCGGTGATTCATCAGCGCGTTACGCGCATGGGCGCCGACAACAAGAAGATGCTCATGACTTTCGAGTGCCTGGTCGTTGGTGGTAATGAAGAGGGCAGCATTAGACAGAAAATCGCCGATCACGAACGAGTTGGCAGCCTCACACAGGACATTCACAACCAGAAGCACGCCCAGATCCACGGGTCGAGGAACCACCAATGAAACGCAGCTTCAAAGGACGGCGCGCTTCGCGCAGGCAGCAGGAAGGGTTCACCATCATCGAAATGATGGTTACCTTGCTCATTGCAGCGGTGCTTACAGTTAGCGCCATTCGTGCATACATCGAGTATGCCGAGAGCATTCTCGATAATGCGGTCATCGGGCACGCAAACCGGATGATGGATGCCGGGCTGAATTACATTGCTGATAACAAAGCCGCGATTGAAGCGGGTACCGTTTCAAGCACGATTGTTTACGGGTCCCTAGTCAGCGGGGGGTACATCGACCCAAGCGTTAGCATGAGAAATGCCTACGGGCAGATGGCGGTTGTGCAGGTATGTATGCCGCCGGGCTATACGAAACTGGAAGCGATTCTGTACTACCGGAATGGAAACAACATTTCGGGCAAGAGCCTTCGTTCGATCGCCAACGCGGTTGGCATTGCCGGCGGATACGTCGATGACGCCAGCGGCATTGCCAAGGGCGCTTATGGCGGCTGGACCAAGACCTTGAGTGACTGCAATGCTTCGGCTGTAGTTCCTGGGGCAGGCCACAACGTCTTCTACATGTCTCTTCGTGAGACAGCACAGCAGGTAGCCAGTGGCAACTACGTGCACAGGACTAGCGTTTCAGGCCGTCCCGAGCTCAACCGGATGGGAGTCAATCTCGATATGGGCGGCAATGAGCTGCGAAATGCGAGTCGCGTGTACAGCACCGGCCGGATTTCTGCCGGCGAGTACATTGAGCTGCAGGCATTTGCCACAGCGGGGGCGGCGTGTTCGCCCAACGGGCTGCTGGCGCGAAACTCGGCGGGCAACCTTCTCTCGTGCGTCAGCGGTGTGTGGCGACTGGCCGGTACCTGACCCCTCAAAACGTGCGAGAGGGAGATTAAAAAGGAGCGGACATCCGCTCCTTTTATGCATGTTTAAACACAATCGCCAACAACATACAATAACGAAAGTTATTGAGCGTCCGGGGGCGTGAATGAACGGCAATATCCTCATCGTGCTGCTGCTTACGATCCTCTTTGGCGCCGGCACTACCACGTATATGGTCGCAGAGCGAAAGGCGCACCATGACGAAATCCTGTTCCTTTCGGATCACGTCAAGACCTATGCCAACTACGTGTCCACCGCGGCGCGGAACAACCGCAGCCTGGTGGGTTCACTGACACGTGAGCAGGCCAATGTGCCTGCATTCCTGGAGCTCGATCCATCGATCGGCAACTACGTCGATCGAGGTGTGGCCTACGTCTTCTTTACCCCAAAGAGCTTGGCCGATGGAAACGAGATCGCCCGCAAATGCGGGGACTCGATCCTGTGCGGCGTGGCCGATGGCAGCCGCAGGATTGTCCAGCCCGGTTCTGGCGATGCCTCCCAGACGGCGCCGGCGGCGGTGCCGGTCGGTGCGTTCGTAATGAAGCTCGAATCGGGCGATCCCAACTGCGTGGTGCCCGACCGTGAGTCCACGGTGGAGAGCGCCACCGAAACAGATACGCAGAACTGCCCAGCAGGCCAAGCTGGCCAACTGTCGCTTTCGCGCACGCGCGAGCGCAACGCGCTGGCCAGCTGCCCAGATCCCAGCGGGCCGCTGCAGTGGTCCTACACCGGATGGTCGGTATCGGATTGGAACGTTGACAGCGGTTCTTGCACCACTTGTCCGTCCCCGTCGACAGAGACGAACACGCAGTGGGTTGGCGTGGAGGAAGGGTGCCCAGTAGGTCAGTTCGGCGCCCTGTTCTACGAGGCCGAACAGACTCAGACCAGAACGACGTCCTACAGCTGCCCAGCGGGCACCACGACGATGCCTTCTCCAACGATCACGGGATGGTCGGCATGGGCTAACACAGGAACGCGCCGTAACGAGGCAGGAAACTGCACGACGTGTCCGCCGGCAGGTGTGGACACGCAGCGCGAGTGGGTGAAAGTGACGGGATCATGCCCGATCGGACATACCGGGAACGTTTCCTACGAGAAGGAGATGGTCGCCACGCGTCCGGTTTCGTTTACTTGTTCCGGCGGAACTGCGATGCCGGAGGCGACCTACGGTGCATCTGGTCCTTGGACCGAATCCGGCGCGATGCGCAACAACGAAAGCACGTGCGCCCCATGTAATGGGCCGCCGGCCATGGAGTATGAGTACCGCTGGGTGGCGTCTTCCCAGGCCTGCAGTGCTGGTCAGTACGGCCAGCGCACGTGGGAGCGCCAGCAGGTGCGAGCTCGCAGCCTGGGGTACAACACATGCCCGGCGGCGGCGGGCGCTCAGGTGAAAGTGACTGCGAAGGCAGTGACGGGAGGCAACGGCCAGCCCAAGCCTGTCGAGGACTGGAGCGACTGGGCAGACACGGGCGCCACCCGCAACCAGGCCGGCAGCTGCACGGCATGCCAGGCTACGCAGACATTTCAGAATTTCCAGTGGGTACCTGTATCACAGTCCTGCCCGGCTGGTCAGACGGGTAGCTGGACCTGGCAGAAGCAACAGGTTCAGAGCCGCACCACTTCGCAGAATTGTCCAGCCGGCACTGTGACGGCGCCGCCGATCAGCGATACCGGATGGAGCGGTTGGTCGGACACTGGGGCACGGCAAGGCGAGAACAATACGTGTACGTCTGCTCCGCAATACTGCGCCGCCGGACAGACGTTGCGCGGTGTGAACTGGTCCAACAAGTGGAGCTCGAACGAGTTTAATGGGTACAACGCCCAGTCAGTATGGGGACCGCTGATGTCTGCACAGGCCAGAGCCAACGTGATGTATGGCTTTGAGCACATGGCATACACGAGCTATTACAACTTCGATCCCACCTATGGCAGCCAGGTGAACCAGAACGAAAGCTGGGGATACTCCATGGGCTACAACAACCCGAGCACATGCCAAAGCACCGCCGACATTGATCGCGTTCATATCACTCAGGACTTCAATTACGAGTGCGTATCTGGCCAGGGCATGCATGCATGCGACTACAACAACACGACGATGGCCGAAAACATCAACGTCTGCGAAGCGATCTGCACCACGACTGGAGAGCCGTGGGCAGACCCGGCGACATTTCGCTCTGTGATCGACAATTCCTGCACGGCGGCAACCTCGCAGACCGCCGCGATTGGAGCCTTCTGTGCGGGAAATCCGGCAAGGGTGGGGGACGTCACCTGGTGCGCAAGATCCAATGTCCGCAACTTCCAGAAGGTGACTTGCAGCTGATCCCTGCATTCTGTCAAGGCCGCATTGCATGCTCATGTGCGCGCGGATACCATAATGAAAGTCGAAACCCATACGTGGGTCAGTAGTGGGTTAACACCTTTCAGCGAAGTGTGACGGGCGTTTAATTACTCCGGGGGAGGGGCGCCGGTCATAGTCACTTTGTCCACGTGGATGCCCTTGTTGCGGGAGCAATAATGAACGGAAATGCCCTGCTCATCGTGCTGGCTCTGGCCCTTGCCGGCGCCGGCACTACTGCTTACGTCAAGTCTGACCGCAAGGCCCATAACGATGAGATCGTGTTCCTGTCCGATCACGTCCGGACCTATGCGAATTACGTCAGTACAACCGCACGAAACAACCCCGGTCTGACCGGCACACTGACGCGGGAGCAGGCCAACGTGCCTGCGTTCCTGCAGTTGGAACCTACGGTGTCCAACTACGTCACCGGTGGCGTCGCATACGTCTACTTCACGCCGGACAGCCTGGCCGATGGCAATGAGATCGCCCGCAAGTGCGGAGACTCCATCGTTTGCGGCGTAAAGAACGCCTCGAATCGCATCGTGCAGCCTGGCAGCGGAGACGACGCATTGCCGGCCCCGGCGTCTGCGCCGGTAGGTTCCTTCGTCATGCGCCTGGACGCAGGCGATCCCAACTGCGTGGTCCCCGACCGCGAGTCCACAATCGAGTCCTCGCCGGAGACCACCACGGGCAACTGCCCCGCGGGGCAGGCGGGCTCGCAGACGCTGACACGCACGCGGGAGCGAACCGCAGTTGCTTCGTGCCCCACCCCCAATGGATCGTTGCAGTGGTCGTACTCTGGCTGGTCAGCGCCTGCCTGGACAGTGGCCAGCAGCACCTGCGTGAACTGTCCGGCCGGCTCCACGGAGACCGGCACGCAATGGGTGGGAGCTTCGGCGACCTGCGCCGCCGGCCAGTACGGCGGCCTGAGCTGGGAAAAGCAGCAGTCGCGCACGCGATCGGTGAGCTACAACTGCCCGGCAGGCACGGCCACCGTGCCGCCGCCGACCTATGGCGCGTGGAGTGGTTGGACAGACAACGGCTCCACACGCAACAACACCGGTTCGTGCACAAGCTGCCCCTCGCCTACGAATGAGGCGCAGACGCAGTGGGTTGGCGCCAGCGGGGCGGGCTGCCCGGCCGGCACCTACGGCACCACCTCGTGGGAGAAGCAGCAGACGCGCAACCGCACTGTTTCCTACAGCTGTCCGGCGGGGACAGCGACGCTGCCCGCCCCCACGTATGGGGCGTTCAGCGGCTGGGCTGACACAGGCGCTACGCGCAATCTGAGCACCGCTGCCTGCACGACATGTCCTGCGCCCACCACGCAGTACGAGTACCAGTGGGTGGGCACGCAGCAGTCCTGCTCGGCGGGCCAGTATGGGTTGCGCACCTGGGAGCGCCAGCAGGTGCGGTCCCGCAGCGTGAGCTACAGCTGCCCGGCCGGAGGCACCTCGCCGCCGGCCCCCATCTATGGGGCCTGGACGGGCTGGTCGGACACCGGCACCACCCGCAACCAGGCTGGCAGCTGCACGGCGTGCCAGGCCACGTCTACCCAGCAGAACTATCAGTGGGTAGGCGCGTCACAGTCGTGCCCGGCGGGCCAGACCGGTAGCTGGACCTGGCAGAAGCAGCAGGTTCAGAGCCGCACCACCTCGCAGAACTGCCCTGCAGGCACGGTGACGGCGCCGCCGATCTCCGACACCGGCTGGAGTGGGTGGAGCGATACGGGGGCCAAGCAAGGCGAGAGTAATACGTGCACAGCCACCCCTCAATACTGCGCGGCCGGCCAAACGCTTCGCGGCGTGGCTTTCAAGCAACTCTGGTATCAGCAAGGTCACTCGGGGTCTATGGACAACAACTGGACAGGAGGCATGACGGCGGCGCAAGTGTCCTCGTTCCGATACGCGCTAGATCATCAGGTGTTGACGAGCTCCTTCAACTTCGACAGGGGCGGCCAAGTCAACCAGAACGAATCGTATGGTTGGACGTTGGGGTATGGAGATCCAGCAGGCTGCCAAACTACTGCGGATATTGGAAAAGTCAGGGTCAACCAAGACTACCGAATGGAGTGCGTCATGGGGCAAGGAAGCCACGCGTGCGACTACTACAGCGAGCAACTGTTTGAAGATTTCGCGTCATGTGAGGCGGTCTGCTCAACAACTGGTCAGCCGTATTACGACACGAACAAGATCTCCACTTCATACGACGCCAGTTGTACCGTCGCGGGGAACATGAACACGACGGTGACCGCCTTCTGTGCGGGTCAGCCGGCTCGCACCGGCGAGGTCAATTGGTGCAAATCGAAGAATTACAGGAGCAAGATGTTCGTGACCTGCAGTTGAAGCTATGGTTGGAGCAATAATGAAGAAGGGGCGCTCGTTGGGCCCAGCCGTTCCAACTAGGTGTTGAAACCATGCGATATGCCAACATTGAAGAAGCCATGCAACAGCACGCCATGCCCCTGGACCAATGGGTCGAAGAGCATGGAAAGGATGTGCTGAGCCAGCCTGTTGGCGCTGTAAAGCGTTGTTGCTGGGACAGCACCATCGACAAGCAAACGTTGGAGCCTATCGAGCATGGGCTTACCTACTGGGCGGCCCATACCGATCTTGGTCTGAAGTCTGGGAGCGCGCAAACCCAGCTGGCGGCGACGCGCCAAGCGTTTGCGGCGATCCGTGAGGATCGCCGCTCAATGCAGGAAGTTGACGAAGAAAGCCCGGGGCCAAAGCCGTGAGGGGTTTGCCCATCAACAGATCACCGGAACGGCTAGCTCGTTGGGCGCCCCTTCTGCTTTCGTGGACTTGTTGATGCACTAGGGGCCAGCGAAGCTGGCGCGGATCTCGCCCAGGTCCTCTTCGGTTCCCACGCCGTGCTGATGCTTGAGCCGGCCCTCGGCCACCAGGAAGCCGCGGCCACCTTCGTAGTCGGTGGAGCTGAAGTTCTCAGGCGAGGGGATCGTCAGCGATGCGCCCTTGCGGTAGCGCTCGCCGGTCAGCAGCGAGAGCAGCTTGGCCGAATACTCGTTGAGCACGACACGGCCGCCTTCGACGTTGGGGTGCGAGTGGATGCTCTCGCCGGTGCTGATGAAGTCGAACGGCACCATGTCCTTGCCGGTCATGCAGTTGACCTGCGACTTCTGGGTCAGGATGCGGACGCCGAACTGATCGCCTTGCGGCGAGACGGAGATCTGGGCGCAGGCCTCGACGTTGGTTCGCATCGTCCAGCCATCCAGGAAGCGCGAGACATCGTGGATGAACTCGGCTTTGGTCTGGCCCGGCTGGGAGAGCATGGTCTCCACGACCCAGGAGTCGATCGGGCCGGACGGGCCACGCGGTGTCGGCACGCGCACCGGGAAGGCGTTGGCGGCGGTGAGCTCGCTGGCGTGTTCAACAGCGTGTGTCGGGGCGGGGCTGATGCCCCAGGCAAGCAGTGCTGCAGCGAGCAGGGAGGTGTTGCGCATTGCGCCGCATCCTGGTGTGGGTTGCGGCAAGCATCGCGGATTTATACACTAACGAAAGTTAACCTCTACACTAGTACGTAAGTGGTTAACGGGCAGACCCCAAAGTGTGACCACGTGCCAGGAGACCTCACGGAATGGATCAGCAGCAGCTCGCCCAGGCAATGGACCTGTTCGCAGAGAGAGACGCCTGGATGGTCAGCATCGGTGAGCTTCGCGACTATTTCGACGACTACTCGGCGGGCATGAAGGTCATGATGCATCGGCACGTCAGCGCCGGCATCGTTCACCGGGTCATGCCGGGTATCTACATGCATGCCAAGGCCCATCGACGTCGCAAGCTGCGCCTGGACGCGCTGGTGCGCTGCATGCGCCCCAACGATTACGTGTACGTCAGCCTGGACACCGCGGTGAACGTGCACGATGGCCAGCTGAAGCCGAACAAGCTGCGCATGATGACCGATGGCCGGTCCTACGATTACAAGTGCGATCGGGACCTGTTCGACGTGCTGTTCGGCCTGAAGCTCGATGCGATCGAGTTCAGGCATACCAAACGCTCGCAGGAGCAGATCGACGCGGGCCTGAGCGGCCAGCTGTTCAAGGGCCTGCCGCTGGCCACCCGTGCCGCGGCGGTCGCCGACATGACGCGCACGGGGTGCAAGCTCCCGCGGCCGGAGCCGACCCGAGGCGTTCATTTCAGTGACCTGCGTCCCGCTGCGGCGGCAGCCTGAAGGCTGATTTGACGCCGGCGGTAAGCATGCCGTAGTGTGGTTGTCAAGGACAGGGGTCTTTATGAGCTACTACGAGTTCCAGCAAGGTCAGCAGCAGGAGCGCTTCACGATTGACATCGCTGCACGGCGCGCTACGCGCAATGCGAACGATGCCAATGTGCGGGCGGACCAGTGGATGGTGCACGCGCAGAACCTGGAGCGCCGCCTGGCGCAGGCAGAGGACCAGCTGCAGCGCACCAAGGATCGGTTGACGGTGCGCACCCTCCAGAACGATGTCAATCGTGAAGCGTTGCAGACGCTGCAGGCTGAGCTGAGGAGGCACGACGCCAAGACCAAACTTGGCGATGTTGAGGCCGTGCGAGAGGCGAACCGCGACGAAGTCGATCGCCGGCTTCGCGGTACCGGCCTGTGGATTGAGCATACCGAGACCGAAGATCTCATCCATCGCGGCTGATCTGCGATCCCAAGACTTGCTGACCGCCCCCAGAAATGGGGGCGAGTCGTTTCTGGCATCCGCGCAGGAGGGCGTTGTGCTGCGCACGCGTGCGCAATGAGCCGCCCTGAGGTGGCAGATCAGTCCGTTGTTGTCACGCTCAGTCCCTGGTACCGGTTTTGAAAAATCGGTTGGCTGTTACGTGCCAGCGTGCGGGCAGTAGGATTCGGTCCCCACAAGAGGGTGACTGCGATGGCCAATGCCAGACAATCCCGGATCGAGCAGCTGGAAGACAAGCTGACCAGCAGGTTCGGTGCCGAGATCGGTGGTGCTGATCTCCGAACCTTGTTGGGTTACAAGACGGCCGAATCCTTCAGAAAGGCGGTGCAGCGGGGGAAGATTCCGGTCCACACCTATCTGCATCCTCTTCGTCGAGGGCGGTTCGCATCAGCGCGTGTGCTCGCCGAATGGATGGAGTCCCTGGAGCATGCGGGTCAGGAGGATGATTCCAGGCAGCCGGTGGAATGAACCCCGCAAACGACTCGCCCCCATTTCTGGGGGCGGTCGGGGGTCATCCTTTGCAGGCAGGCTTCTTCAGTTGCTGCCGTCCCGTGTAGGAGCGTTGGCCGGCGCCGTTTGTGCATGGTCGTTGTGGCTGGTGGTCGGTCCGCCGTCTTGGCCGCCACCGCCGCTTCCACCGCCACCGCCGCCGCCGCCAGGTGAGGGGCCGCCCTTGCCGCCGCCACCGCCGCCGTGTGGCATGACGGTTCGGCTGTGGCTTGCGGCGCCGGCGAACACGCTCTGGGACTCGCGAGCTTCGCCATCGGCGATGCCGTGCATGCCGACCGCGCTGCCCATCCAGCGGAAGGTGGCATCCGGGATGTAGTTGATCAGCGAGAAGACCGCGTGCAGCACGGTGGTCTGGATGATGCCGTAGATGATGGCGAAAGCGACCAGCGCGCCAATGCCATTTGCACTGTCGTGCATGGCGCCCTTGGTCGCCAGCATGAAGCCGCCGTTGACCAGGTGGGAGATCGGCTGGGCCACGCCGATCGAGAGGATCAGACCGAACAGCATCAGGATCGGTCGGGTCACCACCGACAGAATGAGCATGTAGCCCGGACCCGCACGGCCGACTGCGTCATCACCATCGGGATGGATGTGCGCCGCAGCGAAGATGGGCGCGGCCACCATTGCCTCGGCGACGGAGACGACCCACTTGATGATGCCGGAGATCCACGCGATGAACGGGATCATCGGGATGTAGAAGGCCATCATGGCACCAGCGGCGAGCAGCGCCAGCGAAGCGGCGTTGATCATGAAGCCGACCTGGCTCAGGGCGCCCTTCAGGCTGAAGACCACACCCACGGTCCAGTCGATGCCCTTCGCGTCGGCCAGGCCGCCAGCGACGGCCAACGCGCCAACGTTGGTCCAGGCCACGGCCATGATGACATCGCCAATCGCCTTGACCTGGCTGACGTGCGAGGTGTTACTGCCCGCCATGTTCTGGGTGATCATCTCGATGCCGATCAGCGAGGGCTGGGACAGGCACTTGCGGATGTCCTCCCACGTCGACGGCAGCGGGTCGGAGCATGCGTTGACGTCCAAACGCAGTTCATCCTTGTAGGCCGCATGCGTGGCGTGCGAGCGTTCCTTCAGGAACTCTTCGGTCACCGCCATGGCATCGGCGTAGCCCACCAGCGTGTCGGCCGATTCCTTCTCGCTGATGTCGGAGGCCTTGGAGGTAGGCAGCGAGTTGACCGACAGCTGCACGGCGTCATTGAGCGAGATGATGTGGTTGTAGTACGCGCCGGCGTTCACCCAGCCGCCGGTCTTGGCGTACTCGACGAACGCGTTCTTGCTGGCGGTATTGGCATTGGTCACCGCCGTGCGCGAGGCGGCACGGATGCGATTCTCGTACTGGTAGGCCGCCTGCATGATGGCGTCGCTATTGGGCTTGTTGCCGTCCACGATCTGCTTGGCGATCGGCGACATGGCGGCGATGACTTCCTTCACCGCGGCGCTGTGTGCGCTATGGATGCTCTTGACGTCCAGGTAGCGCGCATTGCCCTTCTGCGACTCGGGGCTCTCTTCCCAGGTAATGCTGCCGCAGACGTCCGGTCGCATGTAACTGCCATCGGTGGCCGACCAGGAGTAGGTCACCGTGGGGATCGACATCGGGGCGTAGTTGATACCGAACGCCGCCGGCGTCGTGCTGCCCATGCCCGAGTCGATGCGATCGGTGGGGACCATGGAGGCGATGGCGCCGCGGGTTTCCTTGACGACGATGCGATCGCTGCGTTCAGCCTCGGCATACTGCTTGTTCATCGCCTGGCGGCAGACCTCGAACCGCAGGATGTTGGCCACCAGCGGCCGCGCGTTCGGGATGTTGGCGTGATTGATCATGCCGGTCTGGTCGACGCGGTCCAGCATGGCTGTCCACGCGCGGTCACCGATGCCCACGCCTTGCACAGCAAGCCACATCACCAGGATCTGGATCAGACTGAAGCCACCGGCAAGGGGCAGCAGCAGGGCGCTACCGCCCACGGTGCGCAGCGGCACCCAGATCGAGCTCATCTTCCTGCCCAGAAACTCGCCATCGTGGGCAGTGTTCACCACGGCCATGATCGTGCTGTAGGCCACGAAGATCATGCCCAGGAACAGCACCGCTGTATTGAACACCTCGAATCCAGCGCCGATGACGGTGTCGTTGGCGCCCAGATCCGCGCCTCCGTTACCGACTACGAAGTCCACCACGTTGCCGAAGACTTCTCGCAGGATGCCGAGGGAGGAATCGTCGGCAGGGGGGCTCCAGAAGCGCGGGTCCTGCTGTTGCTGCTGGGCGCTGGCCGTGGCACTGGCCGTGACCAGAGTAAACAGGGTCATCAGTCGGGTTGGCCGCATGGTCAATTCCTTGGCGCGTCGGGCGCCTGCGAAGGCGGAGGCAGGCTATTCAGGGTGGGTGCCTGTTCCACTTCGGAAAGGCGGTTGAGCAGCTTGGTGGTCATGTCTTTCCAGCTCCCCTGCTGGCGGGGCGGTTCCGGCGCCGGCGAGGGGGTAGGGGACGGGGGCGCGGCGGCAGTCCGGACAACAGCCGGCGCACCCGGTGTTACGGATGGAACTGCAGGCTGGAAGCTGCGGATGAGCTTGAGCATGTGTGTGATTGGGTATTGACCCGTCCGGTTACCCGGATGATACTTTACAAACATACTCCAATCAAAGTTACGCAATGATTCTTGATCTGGATCACCAGCAGGTCCGGGAGCACTGGCAGAAGGCCGACCCCGGTCTGGCCCAGCTGTTCGACGACATGCAGGCAACGGAGGACTGGACCCTCGATGGGTCTCCAGCCGTTGCCATGAGCCTGGTCAAGCTGGGGCGGGCGCTGAGCCAGCCTGGCGGGGCGCAGGCGCTTGAGCGTATGGACCAGGGGCGCTTGCTGTTCCTGTTGGTCTACATCAGCTCGTCCAAGGCGGTGCGACTGCTGCAGTGGATGGACAACGTCCTGCCAGGCTCTGGAACCCAACTTGTGGAGGCACTACTGCAACGTGACGGCCGCGCCGTGCGCGCCGGCATCTCCGAAAAGGCACTTGTGGACACACTGCTCCAGCGCTTGCGGATGCTCCAGAACCAGCCGTTCCTGAAGAACGTTTTCGACCCCCAGGCGATGAGCAAGCTTGCCGCCGTCATCAGACAACATCGTGAGGAAACACAGCATGCGTAGGATGCTCCCCGGCCTTGCGGCCTTCCTGATCTGCGTTTTCAGCGCAGCACCCGCTCTGGCGCTGGACCCGGCCACCAAGCAGGCCGTGTGCAACGAGATCCAGCAGAGCGCCGCTGGCGCACTGGAAACGGCGATCAAGGTGTACGTGCCCAAGCGCAACCCGTCGCGCACCTTCGACGATGCGACCAAGGCGTGTCTGCAGCTGATCGTGCAGTACAACAAGATCCCGATGGGCATGCTGAACATGGGCGCCCTGCAGCCCATCCTGCAGAAGCTGGGCGAAGACCTGCTGATGCGGGAATGCTCGGCAGCCGCCGATCGCTTCAACCGCACGCTCAACGAAGCGCTGGCAGAGCGCGGCCTGTCCTACAGCGGCGGCAATCTGAGCTACAGCGGCACCATTGACGGCGTCCAGATCGGCGCCAGCACCGCCGGCGGCGGGTCGGTGAACGTCAACGGCAACAACGGCTACCTGGGCAACGTCACCGGGAACGTCAATGGCAACGGCACCGGCAGCGTCGGCTCCAGCAACACCGGCGGCCTGGTCAACTGGGGCGGCAATGGCGGCACCTGTACGGGGAAGGATTGCAAATGAAGCGCACCTCGATCGCTCTCGGGCTGGTGACGATGCTGGGCGTCGGCACCTACTTCGCCACCTCGCCGTCGACCGCATGCTGCGGTGACGGTATTGCCGCAGCCACCGGCGCACAGGCAGCCGGTGCCTCCGTGGTGTCGGCCATCGCCTCGTCGACCTCATCGATCACCCTGATCCTGAACCAGATCAACCAGAACATCAGTAGCGGCCTGGGCCAGGTGGTGCAGGAGCTCGGCAAGCAGACCGCTTCGCAGAAGACCTTCGAGCAAGGCGCTGTCCAGGCCAGCGCTGCGCTCTACATGGAAGACAAGCGCGGCCAGGCCGCGATGGACTTCGCACTGTCGCCCCGCGCCTGTTTCGAGGCCAATGCCGCATCGGCGGTGGGTGACGGTGCCCAGAGCACCGTGCAGACCACTCGTGGCCTGATGCAGGGCCTGCAAGAGCGCACGCTCTATACCAGCAACACGGCCGGCGCCGTGGACAAGGTGTTCCGCACGCACGCCGACAAGTTCTGCTCCGAGCGCGATGTCGCGCTGGGCCGCTGCAAGACCGCCGCAACGGCGGACCTGCAGAATGCGGACGTTCGCGCGGACAACATCCTCGGCCGCGACGTGCTGTCCAATGAGCAGTATGAAGGCGCCGTGGCATACCTCAACAACGTGATCAATGCGGTGCCGACCCAGAATGTGCCAAAAGGTTGGGAGAAGACGCCGCAGGGTCGTGCTTTCGTTGCCGGCCAGCTGATGGAACAGAGCAAGCTCTCGGCCGCCTCGCTGTCGCTGTCCAACTCGATTGCGATGCGCCGCAAGGTGCCGGGACTGGGCTCGCAGGCCAATCTCAACGTGGCCGATGTCTCCCAGATGCAGTTGATGAAGGCGCAGACCAATGGGCGGTTCATGGACCCGAACTGGTACAAGATGATCGTGGGGCCGGGCTTCGGCGAAGTGAACCAGCTGCGCGAAGCCAACAAGATGATGGCTTTCCAGCTGTACCTGGACATGATGATGTACGAGCAGGGCGAACGCATGGAGACCATGCTGGCCGCCCAGATCGCCACCGACATCAAGCGTGATTCCGAACAGCGCTTGGCCAAGGCCCGCGCTGCGGCGGCGAAGTCGCAGTAATGAGCCGGATTCGCGCGATCCTCGTAGGTGCCGGTGGTGGCGTCATTCTGAGCGCAGGCCTGACCGCTGCGCTGGATGCTGATGCTGCCTTCACCTGTTGTGATCCGTGGGCGCAGGTGGGTTACAACGCCTTCGTAGCGGCCGGCAATGCTGTCGTCGGAGCGATCACCTCTTCTGTCACCACGATTGTGACGGATCTGCAGACCGGTCCGATGTACAACTGGGACCAGGGCATGGGGCAGTGGCTCCAGGAGCTGGGCAAGCAGACCGCGAGCACGCGGGTGCTCACCGAAGGCAAGATCGCGGCGGAAAGCCAGCTCTACATTCAGGAGAAGACCGGCGATGCGGTGATGGCCACCGTGGAGGCCGCCTCGTTCGATGAGACGATCACCAGTGCGCTGATGCTGGGTGATCAGGATGTCACCGTGCGCAAAGCCGTGCGCGAGTACGGGCGCATCCACGCCGACTCCCTGGTATCTGACCGATTCGCGTCCCCGAGCGCTGCCGCGGTGGCGCGCCACCAGAAGTGGTGCTCGCAGCGCCAGGTTGACGCCGGCGTCTGTGCCCAGGCCGCAGCACCGGGCATGGAGTATGCCGACGTGAACGTTGCCAGCGTCCTGAATCCGATCGCGGGCAAGACCTATTCCGATGAAGGCCGGCAGGCGGCACTGGACTACGTGCAGAACGTGGTCGGCAACGAGCATCTGCGTGCCCAGGCAGGAACCGACTCACCCCAGGCACGCGCCGCTGATGCGCTGACGATCGCTGACCAGGCGGCGCTGTCGGCCGCCGCCTATTCCCTCAACAGCATCATGGCCGAGCGCACGCGCCGGCTTGAAACCGAACAGCCATAAGGATCAACCCATGCGTCGCATCGCAACCGTCTTGTTCCTCACCGTCGCGCTGGCCGCCTGTGGTGAAAAAGAAGAGGCCGCAGGCCAGGCGGTTAAGGCTGTACCTGCCAGTGCCGCTGCGGTGAAGCCCGGTGCGTTCGACAAGATCGTGGTGACCCGCATCCGCGAGTCCATCAGCGGCGTGTCCGGCCAGGTGCGCCAGCGCGGTGATGCCATCGAGCTGTGCGACAAGTGGCTGCCGATCCCGCACGAGGCGGGATGGTGCGATCGCGAAAAGGACGAAGAAGTGCGTGCACTGCTGCTGGATGCGGCGCGCCTGCAGGAAGCCGGCTATGCCGTTGCCTCTGAGGCCCTGGCCGTCCAGGCCGTGGCCAAGGCAGGCGATGGCGCCAGCATTCCTGCCCGGGCGTTGACCAGCGCCTTCATCGACATGTACGCCCCGTCCAAGGGCGAGGCCACCGATGGTGCCGATGCCGCCTTCGATGCGGACCTGCAGCGCTACTGGCAGGTCTGGGAGCTGGTGCAGAAGGACATTGCGGGGATCACCCCGGAGAACAAGCCATTGACGCTGCTGCGCCTGAAGGGCGAGCTCTACCGCGATGAGCTGGCCAAGCGTGCCGGTTCGCGGCCGGGTCTGAAGCCGGCCACGGTGGAGGATCTGAAGGCCCGCGACAACGCGCTGGCGCGCATCGCTGCCTTCCACGAGGCGGAGGGGCGCTGAGATGTCGCTGCTGCGCTCCCTGACGCTGCTGGCGGCCTGTGCGGCCGGGGGTGCACTCGCGCCCCAGGCGCGGGCGAACATCCAACCTGGATTCAGTGCGTGCGTGCAGGACCCGCTGCGCGAGAACTCCGGTCGTGCGCGGGTCACCAGCTCGGTCAATCCGGCGCGCCGGAACCCGGTCACCGGTGTGGTGCGTTGGCACAAGGGCGTGGATCTGGCCATCGGCATCGGAACGCCCGTCTATGCGGCCAACGACGGGGTGATCACTGCCAAGTGGGCCGGCGGCGGTGGCGGGCAGAGCATTCGACTGACCGGCGGAGCAGGAGGCTACACCACCGTCTACTTCCACCTGTCCAAGTACCTGGTCAAGAACGGCGACAACGTGCGCGCCGGCCAGCCGATCGCGCTGGTGGGCAACACAGGTGTTGGTACCGGACCTCACCTGCACTTCGAGATCTGGAAGGGCAAGGAGTTCAGCAAGGACCCCAAGGGCCTGTACTGCGGTGGATCTCCGACGCCTGGCGGCTACGCTGGTGAGGCGGGCTACGGCGATCAGCCCGATGGCGAGCCCATGGAGGCCTACGCCGGCAAGATGCCGGAAGTGCCGAACATGGAATCATGGGACGACATGTCCGTGCGCGAGATCATCGAAGCCGAAGTCGGAAAGCGCTACCAGAACACTGCATGGCTGGCCGAAGAGGCCGAGCGCAGCGCTGCGCCGCTGCGCGTGGAAGCGCTGCACATGCGTGCGCTGAAGATATACATCGACCAGCGCCGCAACGACCAGAAAGCGCGTGTGGAGCTGCTGATGGCGCAGCACCTGGCACGCAACGTCAACCGTGAAATGGAAGTCCGCATGGATCGTCAGCGTGCCGCTGCGTCCAAGGCGGCCTCATCGAACCAGTAAGAGGAAACGCTATGCGCCACGTGATGGGCTTGAACGACTACCTGCTGCGCAAGGACAGCAAGGAAGTGCCGGTGGTCTACGATCCGTCGACCTGTCTCAATGGCCACCTGGCCCTTTGTGGTATGAGCGGATCGGGGAAGACACATCAAATCAGGCAGCTGCTGCGCTCAGCGGCGTTGGCCGGTATCGATATCGAAGTGGCCGACGTCCACGAAGAGCTTCTGGCCGGCATCCCGGGTGCAGTTGCTGCCAAGTATAGCCAGGCTACGGGATACGGCTACAACCCGCTCGTGCTGGATCTCGATCCGCACAGCGGCGGCGTCAATCGCCAGGCCGACTTCATCGTGGGCCTGATCAAGCAGGTGACGACGCAGTTCGGGTCCAAGCAAGAGGCAGCGCTGCGAAACCTCATCATCGACTGCTACGCCTCCCGCGGCATCTGGGCCGACAATCCGCGTAGCTGGGTCCGCAAGCAGATCACGGAGAGCCAGCGAGCTCAGCTGATCAAGGACCGGCAGTGGGACCAGTTGCGTGAGTATTATCCCACGCTGACAGACCTACTCGACTTCGCGGAGAAGAAGGTTCTCTCGATCGTGTTCGGAGGCGACAACAAGGCGATGAATGCCCTGGATGCCGCTTGCAAGGCCAACACAAAGCTCCAGCAGGTCGCATCCAAGTTCAACAAGGCTGGAATTTCGGCCGAGGAAAAGGTCAGGCTGGAGGCTCAGGTCGAGGCTGCGCAGAAGCGCGCAATCGATGCGTACTCGGAGGCCATCATGGCAAAACCGACGCGCGAAGCGCGTGAAATTTTGCGCTACGACTCGCGCGAGGTCTTGACGGGAGTGGTGCAGCGACTGCAATTGTTGAGCGCGTCAGGCATCTTCAATGCCACCGCTCCGCCGTTCGGCGACGCCAAGGTGCGAGTGCACCAGATCAAGTCGCTAACCGACGAGCAGCAGGTGCTGTTCGTCAAGCTGCGCCTGCGCGCTATGTTCGAGCGGGCAAAGCAACTTGGGCCAACAGCGTCGGGCACCGAGCTGCGCATGATCTTCATGCTGGACGAAGCGCCGAAATACTTCTCGGATGAGTCCGACGACATCATCAATGTCATCGCACGCGAGGCGCGCAAGTTCGGTATTGGCCTGTGGTGTGCAGCGCAGCAGCCGAACTTTCCGGAGTCGTTCATCACCAACTGTGGAGCGAAGTTCCTTCTCGGTATCGATGCTTCGTACTGGAAGTCGGCTCAGCAGAAGATGCGCATCACCGAAGATGGGCTGAAGTGGATCAAGCCCAAGGAAGTCATGGCCGTGAAGCTCCACAAGGAAGGTCAACCCGATCCGCCGTTCGTGAACGTGGTGGTGCCCAATCCCGCTACCGAAAATGGCCGTCGTGCGTTGGCGAAGGCGGCCTGATGTACGGCCGCGTCGTCTTCCGTCCCGATCAGACGTTGATGCGCGAAGCGCTTCCGCAGGCATTGCGGACGATCGCGCAGCGTAAGCCCTTCGAGGGGAAGGGCACGGACGAATCGCCCCTGGTCATGGGATGGGAGATCGCCGTACCCAAGGCGCAGGCGTCTCTCCTGGATGAGGATGCGATCGCCTGGCTGGAGTCCAACAGCTTCAGCACCAACCGTGGCCGGCTCAAGTGGAGCCGGTCGGACAAGCTCAGCAACTGACGTCAAACCGGAGAACTCTCGTGAACGTCGCCAACCCCGCCATCGACAACGAAATCACCGCCTATTCGCTGCGGATGCCGAAGGCATTCAAGGAAGGACTCAAGCGGTTGGCGGAGGAAGAGACCGAGCGTCACGGCGGGACGCGCGTGAGCGTCAATGACATCATCTGCCAGGCGATCAGGGCGCGCCTGGCGGCGCGGAAGCCGGCTTGACCCCCGCGCCTGCTAACACATCGAGCGCGCTATCCGGGAGTGCGGATGCATTCGCGGCGGCAGTGACGGAGCACGCGGCTGATTTGCTGTGGGGGCATGTCCAAAGGTGGGGTCCGAGTCGATCCAGGGAAACCATAATTAAGTCGGAAGGCCGTTGTCTCCTGGAAGACAGCGAGTTGGATCAGGGGTGGCTTGGGGAGTGCCTACTAAACACAATCCAGCATCACCGGGTTCGATTTAAACAAGAAGATCTATTGCTGGGAGCAGTTTCACTTACAGCGGTTGACGTAGCTGTTCGTTCGCTACTAGATGGTATGGACAGGTGTCTCGTGGGCCGAGATAGGCTGGCCGGAAAGAGGCGAGAGATGCTGGCGCGAGATCTCGGGCCAAGTCCGTCGCGCGTAACTGTGCAAGGAAGCCGTCTGGCGACACGCGGTGTGCTAAGGCTACGAGGGCACCTGCCTGCTGTTGTTGACTGCGACGACGCGGCGCCAGGGCCAGCGTTCGTTGTACGAGATACGGTGCAAGCACTTGGATTCAGGGCATTTGCCGTCCTGCTGCCTAACGGGAATATGGAAGTGGATCGGCGTTCGGCTTTCACTGGAACGCTGTATGTGGCTGCAAAGTCACCAGAACATGCTCAACTCTGGTTCGATCGCATACCGAATTGCAGCTCGGGGCAAGATGGCATGGTGTTTTCGGATGGAGAGGGCGAGTGCCGATACACATTTCATTGGTAGCCGGCCCTGTTCGCGGATGGATCACCGGCGTCGGTAGCCGGGAGACTCCCGACTGGGCGATGTCCGGGCTGCGTCTTGTGATTGCCGCATACGCCGCTCGCGGCTACGGCATTCGCACCGGCGACGCCGCGGCCGCTGACCAGGCAACGCGTGAGGCGGCTAAAGGCGCGGGAGCTCCACTTCGAGTATTCGCAGTCTCGAAGCAGGCGTGTCCAGACACGGTGTGCTTCACCAGCCTGCCCCATCAGATCCAGCGTCAAGCCTTCGATCTGGTGGATGAGCTGCATCCAGCGAAATGGCTCAAGCCGTTCGTGAAACAACTCCACGCCCGCAATAGCAATCAAGTTCTATCGGAAGGTTTGGACGATCCGTCTGAGCTGGTCGTGCTGTGGGCCATGAAGTCCGAATTCGACGACGACGGTCGTCTGAAGAATGTGGCCGGCGGTACAGGGCAGGCGGTTCGAGTCGCGCACAAGTTCAACGTGCGGGCGCTAAACCTCGACCTGCCGGATCATCGTGCCCAGCTTGAGAGGGAGCTGGGCATCGAGCTGCCGGCGCCGCCGGCGGACGAATGCGAGGAAGATCTCTCGCCACAGGCCCGCCTGTTCTAGCGATCGATGCGCCCCACATTCTGGGGCGCTTATCAGACCGGCTACCGGGCGCGTCTATTCACGTAGGAGGTGCCCATGGCCCAGTACGTGAAAACCCCCAAGGGGGATGTGATCCTCATTCTGAGTGCGGCTGAAGTGCGAGGGCTCGATGCCGTGGCCCACGACGGCGCCTCAGGCATCCTCTGTGATCCTGCGGCTGCGCGTGCGTACATCGGAGGCCGGCAGGCCCAGGACGCCGCCGTGCGCGCCGTGAGCGCGTTGGCGGCCGCCGCGGCGGCCTGTACAAAGCCCGGCCGTTAGAACAGCCGGGAGCGGCGCCTGGAGCGCGGGCGAGGGTGCCTGGACGGTTCGCGCGGCTGGTCGCCGCTGGCCAGGTGCTGGAATGGCTGATCGGCAGATGCGCAGGCTTCACGGATCTGCGCCTCCCACTGGATGGCCCAGCGGGTCAGATACTCCCTGCAGGCCTGCTCATCAGGCAGGAACGCGTAGCGGGGCGGCCGCCTGGCTGTCTTGTAGAGGCGCCAAGGTGCGCCGGGTTCATCGCGTGCAGGACTCGCGTACGCGACCGCTTCGTCCCCAAGGTAGAGTGCGGGGCCGTCTATGAAGTGACGGAACTCAAAGTCGGGAGGGAGCGTGGCCACCGCCGCATCGTACGCCTGTGCGGCGTACGTGTCGTCCCGAACGGAGCAGTGTGTTGTATGTGTGCATCGCGATGATCAGCGCCCCTGAGGCATGAAGTCATCGTCCAAGGCGGCCGGCTTTAAATTCTCGAACCGATTGTACTCACCAAGGAAGCGCAGTTTGCACGTGTCCGTGGGGCCGTGCCTTTGCTTGCCGATGATGATCTCCGCCAGGCCTTTGTCCGGCGAGTTCTCTTTGTTGTAGTAGTCATCACGGTAGATGAAGACGATCATGTCCGCATCCTGCTCGATGGCGCCAGACTCGCGCAGATCGGCCATCACGGGGCGCTTGTCCGAGCGCGTCTCCAGGCTGCGATTGAGCTGCGACAGCGCGATGATCGGCACATTGAGCTCTTTCGCCAGGCCCTTCAGGGCACGTGTGATTGCGGAGACCTCGGTTGCCCGGTTCTCACTGTTGCCGGGTACAGCCATCAGCTGCAGGTAGTCGATCACGATCAGTGAAAGATCGGGATGCTCACGCTTCAGCCGGCGGGCCTTTGAGCGCAAGCGCTCAGGTGAAAGCCCCGGCGTATCGTCGATCAGGATGGGCGAGGCGTTCTGAATGATGCGAATTGCCGCGGTGACATGTGCCCAGTCCTGATCTTCCAGCTGGGCCCGTCGCAGCCGGGTGGCATGGACACGGCCTTGCGAGGACACCATGCGCTGGGTCAACTGCTCCGAGGACATTTCCATGCTGAACACTGCCACCGCCTTCTTGGACGTGATGGCGGTGTACTCGGCGATGTTGACGGCCAGGGTTGTCTTACCCATGGCAGGGCGCGCTGCCAGGATGATGAGATCCGTAGGGTGAAGGCCGGCAGTGAGCTCGTCCAAATCGACGTAGCCGGTCGGCAGGCCGGTGATACCGCCGCCACGCTCCGACTGGACACGCAGCGTCTCGAATACCTTCTTCAGGGTCGAGGAAGCCGTCGTTGCTTCACGGTCGACGTCGCGAGCATCCTGCCCCACCGAGAACACCCGCTGCTCTGCTTCGGAGACAATCTCCTGCGCTTCGCGATGCCCCGGATTGAAGGCGGCATTGACGATCTGCGTGCCTTCATCGATCAGGCGACGTAGTAGCGCCTTCTCGCGGACGATATCCGCATACGCTTCGATGTTCGCAGCCGAAGGCGTGGTCGAGGCAAGCTCCACCAGGTAGGCGCCGCCGCCGACCAGCTCGCTCGCCCCCTGGTTCACGAACCACTCGCCGAGCGTTACGGCATCGAATGGCGAAGTTTCTTCCGCCAGCTGCGCCATGGCCTGCCAGATCAGCTGGTGATCGCGACGATAGAAGTCGCGACCCTCCAGCTTCTCGCTCACGACGTCGAACATCTCCTGGGCGAGCATGAGACCGCCCAAGACAGCCTGCTCTGCCTCGATGCTGTGAGGTGGCACCTTGAGCTGCACCAGTTGTGCGTGAGTCGCGGCACTGGCCGCGTCCCTCTTAGGGTCGCGGCCGCTGGTCATCTTCCAGTTCCTCTTCGTCCAGGCGGTTCGGAATAGCCACGCCAGTGGCGGCGAAAAACTCTTCAGCAGACACGATCACGATGTTGTCGCTTGGGCGGGCCTTGGTGATGTGAGCCTGCTGCTCCGCGAACCACGCTTCGGTCTGTTCGTTGCGCGGGATGTGATAGAGCGTGTACTGGTCCACCTCGCCTTCCTGCGGCTCGAAGGTGGCCAGCAGCTCGGGCGAGATCTCAGCGTTGTACATGCACTGAGCGTCCGAGTAACGCGAGATCTCGAAGCCGTCGAAGTAGGCGACATTCTCCTGGTCCGGGTAGTACAGCGGCACCCGCACTTGGACGGCGCCGTAGTTGTCGTCGTCGTTGAGGATTTCCAGCACTTGCTTGGTCAGCGCAACGCGGCCCTCACGCGACTGGATCAAGTCATCTAGCGGGTGCTTCGAGTTGAAGTAGGCCAGGTTCTCATTGATGCGCCTGGCCAGCTCCGCCTTATCGGTGGAGGGGTGTTCGGACTTGCTGTAGACCGAGGTGGTCCAGCCCGATGTGGGAAAACGGCACTCGAACCCGTTGTCCTGTAGCTCAAGGCGGACGTAGGCCAGCAGATCTTCGGACAGCGCCGTGGCGCGGTTGGCGTAGTCGCTGGAGATGTAGCCATTGTCCAGCTGATACTTTGCATAGGCGTCAGGGTTAGCGATCATGTCCTGCGGTGAGTCGTACTCCCGCGAGTGATCAGCGCCCGCGCCCACGACGTAATCGTGCTCCCATCCGCGGAATCCGACCTGCACAGGGCCAGCGTCCAGCAGCATGACGAATTCGCGATCGAAGCCAGCGCGGTTCTCTCGCAGCCCGCCGGTGGTTGCAGAAATGGCTCCCGGAAATGCACTGGCGACGTCCTGGATAGTGCTGGCCAGGTTCTCGTACTGGTCATCGACTTCCTGCTGCGCCCAGGTGTCGTAGCTCATCGGGGAGTCGTCGGGATCTCCCGTTTCTTCCAGGGAAGCCACAATGGCCTCAGGCGTCTGCCGGGCGTCGGCGAGGTAGGCCTCATAGTCCTCCTGCGTGCAGAGGGTGCCCGACACCAGGAAGGTGCCGCCGGTGCCTTGGAAGTCGGATGAATAAACGCCGCGTCCCATGGGAATCTCCTGTAGATGTGAATTCTGGACCAGGGCGGGCCTGGTGGCTAGGTGAGGGGGGTCTAATTGAATCAGCAAGTTACGGGCCGCTGGGGGCGGCCGTTCGGCCCAGGATCTCGTCCAGCTCTTCCTCGCCTACGCCGCCAGCCAGAATGAGGTAGTCGTCCTGGCAGGCGAGGGCGCGCTTGATGAAGTCGCCGATCATCTGAGCCTCGGCCTCGAAGGCGTGGTCGTGATGCTTCGGTACGGCTGTGAAATAGAACATGTCCGCGCTCACGGACAGGTAGTCCAGTTCGGTGCGGTGGTCGTCCTCATCATCGTTGTCGTCGCCCATGTAGTGCCACGAGTCGGGACAAGAGCTGACTTGCACGCTGTCGAGGTTGAGGGCTTTGCACACGCCCTGCAGATGACGCAGGCGGGCAATGAACTGGTCATCGACCAGGATGGTGGCGTAATCCGGCGCGGCGTCCATGTCGTGGGGGTTGGTCACATTCACCAGCACGCGCACGGGGGCCTGCGTGGTCTCCGGCTCGGGGAACGCATCCGCAAAAGCCTTGCGCGCTTCCATGGAACGCTGCAGAACGGCTTTGACCTCCGGGTCGCCGTCGCGGACCTTGTGAGAGAGGGCCGTATCGCACTCGATGAGAGAGGTGGACAGCGTCGTCAGGAGATGGCTCATTCTGGTCTCGGAAAAAAATAGGGCGCCGGAGGGCGCCCAAGGGGAGTGGAGAGCTTCTAGGGCTCGCGTTGGAAATGAAGATACTCTAATCAAAGTTGCAAAGCAAGGGCCCAAGTGAAATGGACGTTGCAACTACTGCAACCTGATGCAATAGCTGCATCAGGGAGGGGCCGGCCAACGCTCCAATCTCGCACTGTTTTGCAGTATTTGGCGTGAATTATTCTGCTTGCGGAACAGTCTGCCTGGCTCGCATATTGGGGGCATCCAAGACAGGGAGATGAGTGTGCAAAGACCCATTCCAAAGCTAGTGCGCAATGCCCAGGGCGGCGAGGGGAGTAAGGCCGTGGCGATGATCGTCTTCGAGGACGGGGCTGGCGCGGCAATCCGTTGGGATCCAGACCCTGGGCAACGCATGCGTTACCTGCGCGAGCATGGACGGATGTCCGGCTACGGTGATCGCACGATCATCAACTACATCGAGCTGTTCAAGGTTCAGTCGAATCTCTTCAGCGACACTGCCGAGCGGCCGGACGTAAGGCCTGTCTTCGCAAAGAGCCTGGCGGAGCTCGAACGGCAGCGAGCGCACATTGAAATGACGCTTTGTCGCCTGATCTGCCTTTCCGGTGCCCTGGCAGGCAAACACGAAATTCCGATCGACCCAGGCGCGGAGCCTGCATCGCGCGTGCTGGGAAGAACCTTGAGGGCACTGCCGCGGGAGGTAGCGGATGACTGGACGGCCGCGGCCTACTCGGACGGGCTGGATCACCCGAAGCTGACGGGGCTGTCAGAGATTGTTGAGCGTATCCGACTCACCGTAGCGTTCGTTGGCGAACCGTTTACGCATGGCGCCATGCAACCGATCGACAACGTCGATGACTTTCGGTTGCTGGCCGGTTTCGATCGTCCGCGTGAGTTGTTGGACATTTCGATCAACGAGCGCCTGCTGGGACGTGTGACGCTCGGTTCCCGGTAGCAACGGAGAACGAGAAAGGCCCCAGAATCTGGGGCCTTTCAGTGGTGATCTCGTGAATCGCCTACGCGCAGGGATCAGCTACGCGCGGCTCAATCAAAAGGGATATCGTCCGAACTGTCGATTGCCGGCGGCGCTTCGGTCGGAGCGCGCTGGTTGTCGGGCTTGTCGAGGAAGATGAACTCGTCGACCACCACATTCGTCTGGTAGCGCGGCTTCTCTTCGCCTTGCACCTGGTAGCTCTCGGTGCGCAGTCTGCCATCGATCAGGATGTACGATCCCTTGCGGCCGTGCTCGCACAGGATTTCGGCGGACTTGCCGAACGCGACGACGGATGTCCATTCGGTGCGTTCCTTTCGGTCGTCTCCGGTACCCCACACTTCGGTGGTAGCGACCTGGAAGCGCACGAAGTTCTTGCCACCGTTGCTGGAACGAAGCTCCAGCGCGTTACCAATGAAGCCCACAAGCTGGGCCTTCGAGAAACTGCGTCTTGCCATGATGTTGGCCCCTGTGCCCGATACGCTCAGGCTTGGCGTTGGGATGGATGAGGGAGTGGCATCGACGCATCCCGTCGCCGACGCCGAAGGTGTTACGGGCGCGGGCTGGAGATCTCGTCGTCGAGGTCATCGTCGACAACCGCCTCGCTGGCCAAGTGCGCGCTCGGGCGTGCACCGCTGAGGGCTTCGTAGGCTTTGGCAATGAGTGCGCTGGTAGCCGGATCGGCTGACGCCTCAGCGCTGAGGTTCGCCTTGTCCATGGCTTGTGCCATCTGCTCCACCAGGGAGCGAAGCTCAGCGTAGGACGTGACGTTGGTGAGCGGGGCGGGAGCTACCTGCTCCAGCGCCATGCGTGCGGCGCCAAGATCGAATTCGGCCGTGCTGCGCTGATCGCCCAGCCCGAAGGACTGGGTGTACTTCAGCCCTTCGCGCACGTCCTTGTCCAGCATGTTGCGCAGAGCGAAGGTGCTGACGATCGCGTTGCGATCGCCAATGCCGTGCTCGATGTAGTTGACGGCTTTGCGCAGGTGCTTTGCCAGCTCGTCCCGCTGACCTACGAGCTCGTACGAGCTGCGGAACAGCTCCATGGTCACTGCATCACCTTCATGCGGAAGGATCTCCGCCAGGCTCTTGCGCGTGAACTGGCCGGCGATCGGATTGCCGTGCTCATCCAGCTTGGGCTGGGGGGCGCCGACGATGGTACGGCCGACGATAGAGAAGGGGCCCGCAAGGGCAATGGCTTTGGTGGGGTGGGTGTCCATGGGGGTCACAATAGGAGATCACAGTAAAAGTTGCAACTTTGGTTAGCGTATCCGAAACTACCCATGTCAAGAACACGGAAAAAGCCGCTTTAGGGCGATTTTGAGACCCCTCGCACAGTCGAAATGCACGGAGCTTTCGAGATGACACGGGAACAAGCACTCAGGAAGGTGATGGCGTGCCTGCGGATGGCCCAGTCGGGCTCCGCGAACAGCCAGGAGGCGGCCACCGCGCTGCGGCACGCCCGGGTCCTGATGGACCAGTACGGCCTCACCGAGATCGATCTGAACGAAGACGTCATGGGCTTCTTCAGCGCCAAGACCCGCTACCGGGGTGGCGAGCTGCCCACCTCACTGATCGCGCTTGCATGCGTCGTTGATCGCATGTACGGCTGCATGTCGATCGTGCGGATGCGCCATGGCGCCACGGAAGTGACTTTCGGAGGACCGCCGGCCGCGGCGGAAGTGGCCTCCTACGCCTTCACGGTGTTGCGCCGCATGCTGGAACGCGACCGGACCCAGTACCTGGCGCGTGTTCGCAAGGCCAAGAACCGCCGAGAGCGCGGTGAGCTGTTCGCCTCCGGCTGGGTGCGCGCCGTTCGCGACCGCCTGCCGCCCATGGATCTGACGCAAGAGCAGACGTTGACGCTGGAGCGTGGCTTCCGAGCCAAGTTCGGCGAGATGGAATCAACGACAGGGAAGGTCATCGGCAAGCCTTCGCGGAGCGATGCCGCTATCCGGGACGTCCTCAACGGCGTGCTGAAGGGACGTCAGGCACACGTGGCCCCCGGCCTCGGTACCAGCAACAGTGCGAGTGATCAGCTTCAGCTGGAGCACCAGGCATGAGCCGGCGCAAGAAGATCGCTGCAGGCCAGATCTGGGTGGCCTCACGTGCCACCGCACGTGGGAGCACGCGCGCCGCGCCCAAGCGGCCGCGCACGGTCACGCGCACGGTATTGGCGGTGATCGAAGACAAGATCTCCTACACGGTTGGCGGTCCGCTGCCGCGGTACTGCCATCGCCGTGCGTTCCTGCTCTGGGCCCGCACGTACGCCGCCAAGGCAAGGGCGACGCATCGCCAGCCGCCACCGCTAAAGCTGGTGGCGCCGCCCTCCGGGAGGGCTCGCCGTGCGAAATGAGCCCATGCGTAAAGCCTTGGGGCAGTACATGACGCCGGCGTATGCCGCCGAGCGCCTGGTGGAGCAGTTTCTCCCCAACCTGACCCGCCACGACTTCGTCATCGAACCGACCTGTGGTGATGGCGCATTCCTGCAGGCCATTCCTGACCACGTGCAGGCATTGGGGATCGAGATCGATCCCGTGCTTGCGGACATCGCGCGTGAGCAGACAGGCCGCAAGGTCATCACCGGCGACTTCTGCATGGTCGATATCAACGCACCGGTCACGCACGTCATCGGCAACCCGCCGTTCAAGACCAAGCTCGTCGAGCAGATTCTCGATCGATGTCACCTGCTGCTCCCGGAAGAGGGTACAGCTGGATTCATCCTTCCCTGTTTCGTTGTCCAGACCGCAGGCACCGTCGCTCGCATCAGCCAGAACTGGCACATGGAGCAGATGCTGCTGCCGCGCAACCTCTTCCCGCGCCTGCAGTACCCCCTGTGTTTCGTGCGCCTGCGCAAGGGCGCCATGCGCGGCCTAGTGGGCTTTGCCCTGTATGAGGACGTGCACCAGGTCACGCAGCTGCAGAAGCGCTACCGCGATCTCTTGTCGCAGGGTGTGCGAGCAACCTGGCGCACTGTCGTGCTCTCCGCGCTCGAAGCGCTGGGCGGTCGCGGCACGCTGGCGCAGATCTACGCCGAAGTCGAAGGTCGGCGTCACACGCCCAACGCCTTCTGGAAAGAAAAAGTCCGTCAGGTCTTGCAACGCGTCGCGGTCAGTGCCGGCAACGGTACCTGGCAGCTGCCCTCATCCCCTGTGTCGCTCGCGGCATAACACCCTCAAAGGAGCTTCAAGATGTTCTTCAAGTCGGCTGTGATCTTTCGCTTCCCCACCACGCTGGACTTCACCCAGCTCGCCGAGTTGTTGCCGGAAGCAGCACTCAAGCCGGTGGGTCCACTGGAGCTGAGCTCGCGGGGTTTCATCTCTCCCTTTGGTCAAGGCGAAGAAGGTCTGTCGCACCAGATCGGCGATGCCATCTGGCTGAGCGTGGGTGGCGAAGACAAGATCCTGCCGGGCGCGGTGGTGAACGCACTGCTGCAGAAGAAGCTGAAGGAAATCGAAGACAAGGAAGGCCGCAAGCCTGGCGGCAAGACGCGTAAGGCGCTGAAGGATGACCTGCTGCAGGAGCTGCTGCCGCGTGCGTTCGTCAAGCCTTCGCGCACCGATGCGCTGATCGACCTGGAGCATGGCTTCATCGCCATCGACGCCTCATCCCGCAAGACCGGCGAGAACGTCGTCTCCGAGGTCCGTCGTGCGCTGGGCAGCTTCCCGGCCCTACCGCTGAATGCCGAAGTCGCTCCGCGTTCCATTCTGACCGGCTGGATTGCCGGTGAGCCGCTGCCCGAAGGGCTGGCGCTGGGCGAGGAATGCGAGATGCGCGATGCCATGGAAGGTGGTGCGGTGGTCAAGCTCAAGAATCACGAGATGCAGAGCGACGAAGTGGCCAAGCACCTGGAGGGCGGCAAGCAGGTGACGCAGCTGGCCCTGGTGCTGGAAGACCACATCAGTTTCGTGATCGGCGAGGACCTGATCGTGCGCAAGCTCAAGTTCCTCGACGGAGCCGTGGACAAGCTGGAGAACACCGAGCACGACGACCTGCGTGCCGAGCTTGATGCGCGCTTTGCGCTGATGTCCGGTGAACTCAAGCGTCTGTTCACCGTCCTGGAACACGCTTTCAAGCTCTCCAAAGCGGAGTAACGAGCATGTCTCTGATCCTGACGCGAGAACTCAACCAGACCATCGAGATCGGTTCGCCCTGGGGCTTTCCGACCACGATCAAGATCCAAGACATCACCAACAAGCAAGTTCGACTGGTGATCGATGGCCCCAGCGCGGTGCAGGTCAACCGCGGTGAAGTCGCCGATTCGCTTCGTGCGCGAACGGAACTGATGCCGCCCACGGACCCGGTGAACTTCAGCCTCGTCCAGCACCTGTGTGTGCAGAGTAAATGGTCGCTTGAAACCTTCGGTGCTGGCCCGCTGGTCGAACAGCTTCTGGACCATATCGAGAAGGAGATTGCCGAGGTGCGCAAGGCGCCGGGCGATGTCATCGAATGGATCGACATCGCCGCCCTGGCCTTCGACGGGGCCATGCGGTGTGGCGGTGTGACGGCAGAAGAAGTCGTGGCGGCGCTGGACGCCAAGGCGGCGGTGGTGAGGGAGCGCTCCTACCCGCCCGTCGCCGATAGGCAACCAGGCAAGGCCGTGCATCACCTGGAGCCCGCTCCGTCCGCCGACAGCGTGATCTAGGGAAGGGCTTGATATGAAATTGCCCTCGTTTCTGAAATCTCGATCGGCTCCACTTCGGATGGCCTTCTTGTGGGCAGCGATGCCCTACGCCCTGATTGGTGGGCTGTTGCTGTGCCTGCTACCGCTCGTTCTACTAGCTCTTTGTCTCGTGCCTGGTTGGACGGGAAAGGTCCTAGGGTAGCACATGGCGTACTGCAAGTGGAGCGATGCGAGTCCGCGCAGCGATCTGATCGCTTTCGAGCGCCCCAACGGTGGTTACACCGCCATGGTGCGCTCCAAGCGCCGTTTCAGGGCGATTCCTGCCGTGGATCTAAGCAGCACACCGGCCAGGTTCGAGAGCCTGCGCCGGCGCAAGGAAGCCGAGGCAGATCCGGCCAATCCCGTTGTGCCGTTGGACCTGCCATTGGCGGGTAAGACGCTGCACTTCAACACGCTGGAGGAAATGCACGAACAGATCCTCGCGATGCGCGATGACGGCTATCTCGTCCCTGACGAGACAGTAGAGCAGATCCGCGAAGATATCTTTCTTAACAAAATTGCACTGGAGATCAAGTAGATGGAAAGCAACAGCTACACCACGTCTTCGCGCAGCGCGAGCGCCTACAAGGCGCTGAAGTACCGCACGGGCATGACCGACCACCACATCTCGCACCTGCTCCGTGAGCGCAGCAGGAGCGCGCTGACGCGCTACCTGGGCTTCGCTGCACTGTCGGCAGTGCTGGCGATCGCCGGCGGCCTGGCGGTGTGGGCCAGCCCACAAGCGGGGGCATTGACCGCGGTGGTGTACGTGGCAGGCCTGCTGATGGCCATGATCTGCGGGACGCTGATGATGGCCTGCCTGTTCCAGTCGTTGGGAACGCGCAATAGGAACGCCTACTACCAGGACGGCGAGATCCCGGCTACGCCGGAGGACATCGTGCGTCTGCATCACCTGGCGCAGGCCGATGCGGCACTCAAGCCGATCGTGGCCAGCTGGATCGGTGCCCAGCAGCTGATCCGCCAGCGGGACGTCGACCTGGTCGACGACTATATCGAGAGCCGCGACAGCGATCGGCAGCGCGCCGCGATGGCGGCGGTGGTGGATATCGAGAATGCCCGTGAACCGGCCGTCCAGCCGGTGGGCAGCATCGAGCTGCAGGCGGCCTGAGTCATGGCCTCGGTGCATGATGCCAACGCGGAGCGTGCGCCGTACCGGCGCGTGCTCCTGCAGATCTTCGGCTTCGCCAGTGCGGGGGTCATGGTGCCGTGGCTTCTGGAGCAAGCCGCCACCTGGATCTGATGCAGCCTGCCATGCCAAAGAACTTTGATTGAGGTAACACTTTTCCGTACGTTATGGGATCACATTTCCGGTAAACTGTGCCCAGACGTTGTGGAAGGCCTGAGTTATTCGACGTTTCTCAGGCTGGCGAGCTCCTAGCTGGCGAAGCAAAGGTACGATGTCTGGAAGCCCCGGCCCCCTGGTTGGGGCTTTCTTTTTGGGCCTACGGAAGCGTCATGGTCTCGTAGTACGTGTACCTGATCGCACGCATGCTCTCTACGGCATCAGGATTGGCCGGATACTTCGAGGTGTAGTGCCTGACGCCATCCTTGATGTAGGAATACACCATCCCCTGTACTTCGCGGCAGTACGTACGCGCGTTCTGGACGCAGAAGCGGCCTTGCTGCACTGGCTTGTTGTTGATGCTCAGCTGGAGCTTGTAGCCTCCCACCGGCCAGGGCGTGGGCTTGGACAGCTCGAAGGTGGTGACCTGCATGCCGGCGTCCACCACCTCGCTGACCGTGGTGACCAGCTGCTGCGCTTCACCATAGGTGACAGTGGCCGTCAGTACGGCCGGTGCCGCGGTCTGTGTGGTGACCTGTGCGTAGATCCGCCCCTGGTCGCCCACAATGCCCGCAGGCGAAGCTGGGGAAGAGGCCGTAGGCCAGCGGTAGGTCACATCCAGCACGGCATTGCTGACGGCTGGCGCCTCGCTGCTGTGCGCTCGCTGTGGCATCGACGGTGGCGCGTGGCGCGAGCGTAGATCCGCGATCCAGCTAGATGGCGCGGCAAAGCCGATGGCCTCTCCTTCGGCTGCCTTCGAGGTGGTGATGCCGATCAGATTGCCGGCATCATCGAACAGGCCGCCCCCACTACTGCCCGGGCTGATCGCCGCGGTGGTCTGGATGACCTGGCCAGCGGCTTGCTTGCGAAACCCGGAGATCAGTCCTTCGGAGAGGCTGAGCTCGAACCCCTGGGGGCTGCCGATCGCGTAGACCCGATCGCCGACCTGGTACTGGCCCACATCGGCGATGCGCGCCGGCGTTGCGGGGAGGCCCGACACGATGAGCGAGCAGAGATCCCGCGGCTCGTCCGTGTACTCGCGCTGGGCGAGGTAGAACTGATCTTGATACTTGACCTGGAGCCGGCTGGCGCCGGCGATGACATGGCAGTTGGTCACGGCGCGGTCTTGGCCAATGGCCACGGCGCTGCCGATCATGCTCAGGGCGGGGTCGGCGTTGTGTGCCAGAACCGTCATGACGGACGGAGCTGCGCTGGTGAACAGCTCTGCAGGCGTCTTGGCGGGCTCCTGGGCGGCCGTAGAGCTGGCCAGCACGGAGCTGGCCAGCACGGAGCTGGCCAGGAGAAGGGCGCTAACGCCCCTGGTTTGCGTCCTTATCGTCATCCTGAGCCTCCCCGCCGGCAGCGGGGAGAAGATACCAGTGCCCGGTGCGGTGCGCCCAGAGGCCCATCAGCACGCTGATGGCGATCACCGCTGCCAGCTGCGGGCCGCGGGCGATGCCCAGGATGTTGCCGGCCATCATCGCGCCGAAGATGACCGCCGCCGTGGCGAAGGTCTCGTTGAGCATGGTTCCCACGCTGGGGGGCTGACGGCCCTTCATGCCGGCCGCTCCTGCTTGGGGATCATCAGGCTGGCCAGCATGCCGGCGCCGGCGATCGAGGTCAGGACCGCCAGAAGGCGATACAGCCCCAACGCCTGGTCGCGCAGTGCTTCGTTCTCGGCAAACCATTGCTGGAGATCCGCATCGGTTGACCTGTGCGGGGAGAGCAGTCGGACGGGAGCCCCCATGGCGACGGCCACGCGGAACTCCTGGTGTTGCAGCTGGCGCGCCTTCAGCGCGCTTACGCCGAGCATGAGCGTGGAGGCAAGGCAGATGAGAAAGGCGGTGGTTCGGATCGAGGGCATAGTGAGGGGAATTCTGATGGCTAGAACAGGCTGGATTGCGGTTGGGTTGGGCTGTCCAGCTTCACCGGCCGCGGCGCCAGGCGGCGGCCGCCTCGCAGCGCACGCAGTGCGCGTGCGATGTCAGGGCGCGGGGTGTCTGCCTCGAACATCAGGCAATGCACCTGGGCGACGTGGGGAGCGTCCTTCCAGTAGATCCGGTATTCCAGATCGCCTCCGACATGCACGGAGCGTGCCCACATGGGCAACGTCCGGTGCAAGGGCGCGGGTCGCCGCGCGTTCACGGCTTCACCTTCTTGGCAGGCTTGCCTTTGGGCTTCGGCTTTGCCTTCCGCTGGGGCTGGGGCCGCGTCTGCACGGCCGCGTCCCAGATCGCTTCCAATGCACGAACCGAAGGACTGTCCAGCTCCAGGGCAGCTTCCATCATCAGGAATTTCTGGCGATGTTTCTGCTGCCAGGTCTCGATGAATCGGTAAATGACCGACATGGAGCCGCCTTTGATCATGGCGTGCACCGCGCTGCCGGTGATGCTCTCACCCTTACGAAACAGCTCTTCGCACGCCTGAGCGACGTTCTCTTCGGTGGCGATTTGACGACTATGCACGGCTGGCATCAGACGTCCTCCGTGAGAAACGAACGCTGAGGCGACGCCGCATGCGCCGGCACCGGGCCGTGACGCGCAATGCGTCCCTCCAGGGCCGCCAAGCCGGCTTCCGTGAGCGAGTAGGTTTCACCATTACCGCTTACGAAGCCACGCTGATAAAGCCCGACCAGCGTCGAGCAGAAGCCGCGATGCTGGGCACTGCCGTAGATCTTGTCGTCCGCGGGACGGCCAGCCTTGAGGTTGGCCATCACGCGCCACATGGACTGGCTGACGGTCTGCTTGCGCTTGCTGGGTGCCTTGGCCGCCGCCGGCGGCTCTGCGGGCTGATCGGGAAGCACGACGCGCAAGCGCGGCTTCCCGGTAGGCCCGAGAGACTGAACGGTATCCATGAGGTCAGCCCTCATTGCCCTGACGCAACACCTCCAGCTCTTCCACCAGCGCTTCCAGCTCCTGACGGGTGCTGTCCGACAGACCGGCGTAGCCGGGGTCCTGACGGATCGAGCTGACGCGCTCGAACAGGCGAGGTGCGGAGCGCTTGAGTGCGCTCTCGAACTTCGCACCCGGCAAGTTCTTCTTGGTGATCTTGTTCTTGCCGGCGGCCTGGGCCGCGGCCAGCTGCTGCTTGAGCTGCGCCGTGGCCGCTTCCACGCCGAGCTTGCGGAACAGATCCACCACGGTGGTGGCGGCCACCTGGTTCGACACGACCATGTCCTGCACCGCGATCGGAGCACTGGACAGCAGGATCAGATTCTCGACATGGGTGCTGGTGATGTGCAGATCGCTGGCGATCCGCGCATTGGTGTGGCCGCGGCCGACCTTGCGCTTGACCAGCAAGGCCAGGCCCAGCATCGGCAGGGGGTTGCCGTTATTGTTGGTGTGCAGCGCATTGAGCATGTCGTCCATCGACATGGTCTTGGGCGCCAGTGCCACCGGGATGGCGTCGATGCCGGCGCCTTCGCTATTGGCCAGTGCAACGGATTCGAGACGGGTGTGGCCGTCGAAGACCACGATCTTGTTGCCGCCGTTGCCGTCATCGGCAACGAAGCAGGAAATAGGCTTGTCCCATTTGAAACCTTCACGCTTCATCGAATCCGCATACAGGCGGACCGTCGCCTTGTGCTCGGGCGTGTTGACGAAGCGGAGGTTGAAACCTTCCATCACCTGGATCTTGTCCGGGTGCATCCACACCACCGAATCGTTGCGACGATTCTCGGTCTTGACGGCCTTGATGCCGCCAGGGGTCACCTCGCCAGCGACTTCATCAGCGGGGCGGGTTTCGAGAACGAGCGTGGGATTGTTGAGGTCAAACGAGGGCTGTTCATACAACATGATGGATCTCCTTCCTGTGGAGGTTCGGGTAGTCGACAAGCACGTGCGCAGGCACCGGCTGCCCCTCTTGCAGGGCCTTCTGGATGACGCGTTCGTGAGTCACGGGGCGCTGGCTGATGGCCAGCAGGCGGAGCTGGGTGAAGCGGGGAAGTACGAGAGTGCCTGCAGAGACCTGCGACAGCTGCTGCTTGATGGCGTCATGGACGCCGTAACGGAGGCGATCACGCTCGCCCATGCGATGGGCCAGGTCGTTGCCAGCGCTACGCGTGGCGCGGCCGAAAGGTGCATTGCCGGGATGAGCTGCGCTGAGCTCTTCTTCCCACTGCTGCTTTGTCAGTTGCCATGGAGCAAGCATCTTGACACCTATCGTTGACCGATGGCTAGCAAGATACTCTAACGAAAGTTATTGTCAACTACCTAGTGCACAAAAAACGCTGGTAGTTCAGAGTGGGGCAGGTTTTAGGGGATATTTGATGGGTATTCCGTCAAGTAACCACCTGCCGTTGACCCACTGGTACCGGTCTTTACAGAAGCCCTGAAGGGCAACGGGCAGCACCGCGTGCATGTCCGGTCCGTGGACCGTGCCGCCATTGTCCAGCCTCAGCGTGAACGCTGGCAGATCGCGCAGGAGCACGCCCTGGTCTTCCGGCCAGCTCTTGGGTTTGTTCAGCTCTTCCCGCCAGCGGTGCCTGAAGCATGCGTCCCTGAGCGTGGCGTACGGCTTGTCCATAACGAGCCACAGGCAGGCTACGCCGCCATCCGCATATCGCTGCTGGCGCCTGCGGTAGTCCCGCAGGTGCAGATAAGAATGCTGGATCTCCACAGCGACAGGCCGTCCGGGAACATCAATCCAGACGTCTGCCCGCCAGCCATCGGCACCTGGGTGCTCGATGACTGCCCCGTAGCCAAGCGACTTGGCCGCGGCCGCTACAGCTTCCTTGGCCGCCTGGTGCCACTGGCTCTCGGGGCTGGAGGCGCACGCGCCTGAGGCGTGCGCGAAGAACTGAAGCCCCAACGGTGAGGTCTTCGGAATTGCAGGCGCATCACAGCAAGGCATCAACAGCTGTCCCACCTGGTAGGACACTTGGAGCGATCGCCAGGCTGCAGCATCGAGATCCTGTGCGTAGATTCGAGCGTCGCCGGCACTGACGCGTGCGTAGGTGGTGTCAACCACCTTTGCGTGGCCTCCGGCGCAGCCTCTCAATCAGCGCGCCTACCAATTCCCTATCTGCTTGGGACAGACTTGCCATCTGGTCAACTGCTCGTGAGCGGCTAATGCCGATCTCCACAGGAGCTATCAACATCCAAGGCTCTACATGGAATGCGTCAGCGATCCGCTGCAGGACGTCCAGTGTTGGGTTGCCGTTCCCGTACTTGATGCGCCCAAGCGTCCCATCAGCAACGCCAATTTCCCGGCTTAGCGTGAGCCGGGAGACATCGCTTCGTTCCGCCAGCAGTTTGGAAAGGTTAGCCGCAAGCAAGACAGAGGCGTCGTTGGAGAAAGGCTTTGGACTCATAAAGCCATTGTAGAACTTACTTGGCCGTGTTCAAGCCACCTGCGGCTAGCTATCTTGAACTACCCAGGTGGCCGGGTCGTGACCCTTGGAGTCATGCTGGCGAGCGACCTTCATCCGCTCCATTTTGCGTACGTCACGTTTTCGCTTGCTATTGCGGCTCATGCGAAGGGTGCGGTGGCGTATCGATTAGAGATGAAGACGGGCGATAAGGCGCCATTCATCGTTTCCTTGAAACCGACAACGACATCAGCTGATTCATGCGGGGAACCATAAGATGCCAAGGATTGCGGTGTTGGGGCGACCACAAACTCTTTCAGAGAGTGCCGATCTTTCGCGGTTAACATTGGAGCTGGAGCGCCAGCAACTATGATGACGTTTCGAGAGACAGCAATGTCTTTCAGGCATCTGGCAACCGCGCCAATAGTTTTGGCACTCCCGCGTTTTCCGTCTACTTGGACGGCGAGAAGGTCATCAAGAAAAAAAACACAGGGGCGGGCGGGGTCCAAGGACCACCTGGTGACGAATGACTCCGCCTCTTCAACCCTATTTCGGCTCAGGCTGGCTATGGTGGGCGCCGCTGACGCCTTCATGAGCTTCTGGCGAATGCGCTGTTTCGCCGCCAGAACACGGCGCTCCCTATCCTTTTCAGCCGCATGGTAGCGGCGATTCGTTTCGTCATTCGCAGCGATCTGCTCTGGGGTGCGCGCTTCTCCGAAGACAGGAGCACCGGCAGGGTACAAATCATGGGAGGGGACTTCGTCTTCTGCTTGACGGTCCGACTGCATTTCGAGCTGTGAATCGCGCACGTGTTGCAGCCTTTCTTCCGCTGTAGACGCTTTCTCCGAGAGGGAGATCCATCGGGCGGAAACCCCGGCATTGGATGTAGCGGCAAACGACATTTCTGCTAGGAGAGTGTCGCGTGGTGAGGCCTCGTGGCAGACAACAAGGATCAAGGAGCCGAAAGGGGTGGAACGAAGACCGTTGCGGAGGAAGTCGACGGTAGACGCAGGTTCCATGGGAAGCCTTCAAGTGTTTGGGGAAAAGAAGTCCCGGATGTCGGCAAGTGCCTCTCCGGTCTGGAGGATCATCGCGAATGCCTGAATTTGCCTGGAGTCTGCGTAGGGTACGCTCGCCGGCGCGCCGTCGATCACCTGGCAGAGCAGGGCGGTATCGGCCAGGCTGAAATGTGTCCTGCAGGCGGCCGGGCGCGCCTCGTAGGCGCTGCACTGTCCATCGACTAGGAAGGGGCAGGGGCCCGCTGCGCGGCCCCCGTAAGTAGCCAGGCGCTCGATCTCGTCCGGATCGCTGACCGCGTCTGAGATCTTCCGGGCATTGGAGGGCAGGGTCATCGGCCGGCCGGTGGCGGCCGCCAGGACCCTAGCTTCAGCCGAGGTGATCGCCACCGGCAGGTGGCAGCAGGCATCGCACCCCTGTCTGCAGGCTGCCAGTGGCGCGACCTGGGCCGCCCAGGCGTCGGCCGCTTCGAGGATCAATCTGATGCGCTTCCCGGCCCTGGGCGTCTTCTGGGCTTGCTTCAGTAGCTGCTCACTGGCCTCGAAATTGGGCCGTGCAAGCTCGAACTTCCGATGTGCCGCCGCCGCGGCGATCGGCTCTTCGGCACGCTGGGCGCTGATCAGCTCAGCGGTGTCCATCGCCCTGCTGCTCTTCCAGGTAGGAGCTCCGGCAGCCCGCCAGGGCGGGATCGTCGGCAGGTACGCCGTTGGCCACCGCCATCGAGCGGTACCCGGGGTGCAGCTCGTGCCCGCCATCGGTCACGTCATTGCCGATCGCGCCGCGCATGCGCCGCAGGCGGACCGTCAGGTTGTGGTCCGCGCCACGCAGCAGGAAGCCGGCGCAGATCTTTGTGTTCGCCGTGCCGGCGGTGTGGCAGGCGAACGTGTGCGTCGCCATATCGAACGCGGTCTCGGCTGAGTGCTTGAAGGCTAGCGGTGGAAAGGACCCAACGGCATCTTTCCGCCACGGGCAGTCGGCGCACGGGCGCCGGCAGTAACTCGCGTCATCCTGCGATCGGCTCGTCACTGTGACCACCTGGTGGTCATCGTCCACCGGACGAATGCGTACCACTTCAGCCTTTCGGCTCACGGTAGGTGCTACCGGGGCTTGCGCGAGCGCGCATGGAGATAGAACGGCAGCGAGCCCGCCAGGCTCGCTCCCACGACGGCCAGCCACAATGCTGGCGTCAGTGGGCGTTGCCCAAGAACATAGAGCTCGGCAGCGACCAGCGCAAAGAGGATCAGAAAGAAAATCGCGGCCTGCGACTTGGCGCGGCGAAGTTCGATCTTCCATTCCGTCATCACGGTGTCGTCGTCCTTCATGGTGTGTCCTCCGAGTTTGCGATCGCCAGCAAGATGTCACCATGACAGCTCGCCGGCGCGCACCAGCAGACCAGATCTCTGTTTTTCAGTTCCGAGCGTGCAGCTTTGACGAGCTCCGGCTGTGAGAGCAGCCACGTCTTATAGGCTGCGACCGCTTCCGCCCGGCTACCTACCTGGTACTTGGCAAGAGTACCTTGCCCGGCCAGGTGGCTGTATGGGTTGCCCCATTTTGAGGGGCGGCCGATGTAGACCGACCCAGCTGGGATGCCGTGAACGCGCTTGTTCAGTACCTGCGGCACTACGGGGTCTCCCTCGGTCCGAACCGCAGACGGCGCGAACGGCGCGGCGGAGCTTTGGAGAACATGATGTGCTTGGCGACGAACCACTGCGCGATGCCGCCAAGCAGGCTGGGCACCAGAATGAGGCCGTAGCGCAGAGCGGGACGGTCCTGAAGACCTAGCTCATCGTAGATGGGGCCAGAGCTGAAGATCGTGTTGAACATGTAGAGGCATCCGGCCACCATTGCGATGGTGGCGAATACGACATAACAATGGAGGTAGGTGCGGTCTTTCATGTCGATTCCTGCGGAAGTGACGGGTAGGGTCAGGGGGGGGGTACTTCGGGGCTGGCTGTTGACCAGCCCGGCCCCACAGATACTTCTTATCGGCCAAGCGGCCGTAAAGTGAAAGTTAGGCCACAGCGGTGGTAGTACGGTCGAAGATGAAGCGGCGCGCTGCGGTGCGAGCGCGTTGCTCAGCTACTTTCAGGCCGGAATCTGCCGACCAGCTGGCCGCACTCTGTCGCGACACCACGGGCATGTTGACGCGGGTTGCGAGCTTGCGCACCCGCTCGCGATCTTCCTGCTGCAGGGGAGCAAAGTAGGTCGTCCATCCGTCGCCACCGTTGAAGGCTTCGTCCAGGAAACGAACGACAGCCTCAGCGTTGCCCCACTTGTCGCGTTGTGCCCACATGACGTGCGCCGGCCGGTAGTACGACGCATCAGCAGAGCCATTGATACGTTCGGCAAGAGGGCGGCTGAGCCACCGGCAGAACTCCTGCTTCGGCATGGCCTGCACGAGCAGGGCGTTGCCCTCCCGCATGTCGTAGACATCGAGCGGATCGACGTAGTCTGCATAGCCTGAAGGCGAGCGTACGCACAGCATACCGTCCTCCGGTCGCACGTATTGGAAGAACCAGAAGGGTGCAGGGACCGGCTTGAATACGCCCAGCCTCGCTTCACGCAGAATCTGTTTGCTTGCGACCTGGACGCGATCGAGCGGCTTCAAGCCAAGCGCATTGGCCAGGTGGATCTTTCCAGCGAGCATCCCAGTTCCTTCGTGGCTTCGGGTGTCGGTAGACAGATACTATAACGAAAGTTGTAAAGACGCAATACGCGATCATAGACAATGGTTTTTAGCTTACGATGGTCGCCCCTGTTGCGAATTGAACGTGACTGACTTACGACTTCCTTCCGCTAAGTTTGTCAAGCAATTCCCGGCGCGTTTCCATGGCGCGCTCAGCTAGTCCGGCTTCGCCATAGCGTGCTGGCTGCACGGGCGTCCTCCAGCGTCCCAGCTTCATCAATAGGGCGATATCTCCGCCGGCATCGGTCACATCCTGACTGGCGCCGACACGTGCGGAGTGGCCGCTGAACCAGCGCTGGGTGACGTCGATGCCGGCCGCCTGGGCAAGGCGATTCCAGATCTTTGGGATTTCACCCGCATCGATTGGGCGGACGATTACGCTGCCCTTGTTCGGACCGCTGGTATGGCGTCTAACCTTCATTGGCTGAAAGACGTAAGGCAGGTCAGGGTGGGCATGCCGGCGCCATGCCAGCAGCGCGTCAACCGTCGTTCGACTGAGGGCCAGAAGCGTCCCTTTACCTTCCTGGTCGGTTTTCGAGCGGGGCACGCGATAGAATCCTGATCCGCGTGACGGCAGCCGAAGGTCAGTCCAAAGAGCGGTTGCCAACTCGTTTCGGCGGGCCAGAAGATCGTAGGCCATTCGCACCAAGGCTGCGTCGCGCGCTTGTTGGGGAATGTCGGTATCGAGGTTAGCCACCATGATTTCCACGTCGTCTTGGCGCAAGCCTTCGGCTTGGCGCTTTGCAGCTCTTAGGCGCTCGCGGCACGCATCTCGCCAATAGGCCTTGGCAACGGGCGCCGACATTGGATCGGGACAACCGTAAAAGGCGCATGCCTGGCGTAACGTGTAGAGATAATGTTCGACAGTGGCTCGCTTGCGACCCGAGTCGATGACGGTGTCGAGGAAGACTCGTAGGTCATCAAAAGCTACAGGGAGAGCAGGGCAGTCGTTCTGGCTGCAAAAGGCCAGCCAGGTGATCCAGTCTGCCAACATGGTCCTGCGACTATTGGCTGCCAGTCCGGTTACGCCATGTCTGGCGAAGGCCTGAAGGTTGGTCATCGCCGCCGCCTGCTGGCCCGGATTCATGGCGAATCGTATGCCGGGGATGCGGACAGGCAAGTGTGCCACGTCCGAGCCAGTATCAACCGGCGCCAATCCGGTGTCGGGAACAGGCGTAAAAGCGACGCGGTTCGGACGTTCAAGCTCGGCCGCAATGGCGGCGCGTTCGGTCTCGAAAGGCAAAGGTTTCAACCGCGGACGCCGCCGACTTCCCGGCGGGTTTTTCTCACAGGTGGGCTTGCGCGGGCGTCCCCGGGGGCGTGGCGTTTCGCTCAAGGGCGCCACTCCCGGGTATGCCACAGGCTCAAAACGTACAGCTGGTCGCGGACGATTTGGTAGTGCAACTCGTAAGGCCCCACCAGCAGTCGCCGTACCTCGCTTGGTGCATAGGCCTTCAATCGTTGCCCTTGGCGGGGGTGCAATAACAATACTTCTGGAGCTGCCGCCAGACGCTCTACGGTTAAGGCTGCCGCCAAGGGGTCTTTTTCGGCGAGAAAATCATGCAGCCGCTGAAGATCGACATAAGCCCGCCGGCTCCATTGCAGTTGCATGCGTTATACCGGCGTGTTGGCGCGGGCGGCTGCGACGAGCTGAGCCGCCCAGCTGCGGACATCGGCGTGCGGCACGGTTCGGCCAGCGTCGGCATCGGCCAGTCCTGCGAGGATCTGTTGGTGCCGTGCTTCGTCCTCGTCGAGGAAGTTCTGCAGGGCCTGCTCGGTAATCCAGGACTTCGAGCGGTCATTGCGCTCGGCGGCCGCCTGGAGGCGGTCATAAAGCTCGTCGGGGACTTTGGCGGAGATGGGGCGGGTGCTCATGGGAGATCAACTCACAAGGTAAAGGTGGCCGAGAGGTTCGCCGTCTTCGTGGGCGCCAACGATCATGGGCATCACCCAGATCAGCTTGCGCAGCTGGCGTCCTTCGCCGTGGGGCTGCCGGCGCCAGTGACCACGGCGCCAGTGTGCGCGTACGTGGCGGTCGCCGTGACCGGCTGCGACGAGTGCATCTTCCAGCTCCTTTCCGCAAAGGTGGACGGGCAGGTAGCCAGCTTCGGCTAAGCGATCGCGGGCTCGCTTGGCAGTGCGGAAGTCTGTAGAGACCGTGGCCTTGACCAGTTCCTGCGGTGCGGTACTGGGGTATGTGGCCGCGCTGTCATCCGGGTACGCGGTGAGGTAGCACAACCCATTGACCACCAGGCGCAGTGCCTGCAGGTAGGTCCCGTGGCGCCGCTCCACGGCGTCCAGTGCAGCCGCGCCGGTGGTGCGGCCAACGTCGACGATCTCCGGCAGGTTGTTTGCGCCCCGCTCCTGCTTCAGGATGGTCACCGCCTCGGTGAAGGCCGACCCCATTCCGTTCTCGGCTTTGCGCCGTAGTTCCTTCAGCGCATCAGCCAAGACCTCATCGACGGCTGTACCTACGTCCTTCCCCAGGTGCTCTTTCTTGAAGGCTTGGAAGTAGTACGGCTCCGGATACACCGGCCACCAGCTGGTGCGGGCCGGATCGGCTGGAGCGCTGGTTACAACCACCTGCATCAGGTCCGGCAGATGGCCGGACACATACGCGCCGTCGACATGCCAGCCCGGCTCCAGCTCCAGATCCGGCTGAGGGCCCCAATACAGGTAGAAGGCAGGGTAGGGCAGCTTCAGCATCGACATGGGCACGTCGTCGACGTCGGTTTCCCGGAAGCGTTCAACCATCGCCGGCGGGAGATCGAAGATCTGCTTTCCATTGGCGCGGAACATGAGCGCATGGATCGCCAGGCTGACTGCTTGATTGAGGGGTGCACTGCCAGTGGACGGTTCCCTGTCGAACACCGCATGCGGTAGTTCGCTAAGGCGCCGGTTGTAGGCCTCGATCGCACGACCAGCCAAGGTTTGTTGGGCGCTCTCGAACGCACCTTGACTGGTCGGCTTTCCAATCTCAGCGGCAGCTTGCCCCAGCTGGTCCAGGTACCGGTGGACGCTGCGAAAGCGCTCGGGGTGGTAGCGGTCCAGCGGACCGGGCGTATCCATCGGCGGGCGCTCGCCCAGATGGAACTCCAGTCGATCGACCGCACCGGTGAGGGCCAGGTGTGCTGGCACCGGATCAATGCCGTCAAGGATGACGTGATCCCAGCACATCAGATGTCTGCCCGCTGGAGCGTGTGGGAGCCAGACGAAAATTTCGAGGCGATGGGTATTCGTCTGGGGTGCCCACCATTGGATGGCGGTGACCCGCGAGTCACCCATCTGCGCGGCTTTGGTGCGCGCACCCTCAATAGCACCACGTGCCGCCTCAATGGCGGCCCCTTGATCGGGATGCTCACCCAGCAAGCCTGGCTGCGCCGCTGCCAGTAGCGCGCCATGCGCCAGACCGAGCAGCTCTACCCAGCCCGACTTGTTGGCCAGCCGCCGCAATTCGTCAGCTTGTGTCTGCTGCGGCAAGACAGCCAAAACGTCGCGGACTTCGCGTGCGTGCTTGAGCTGCGCATCGAGTGGCAACTGCCGGCGCTGCGCCCATGCCAGCGCTTTGAGTGCGTCATCTACGTTGGCCACCGCGTGATCTCCCGACAAAAAAGTGTTCGCAGCAGCGAACGTACGCCTGCCGCGGCCGGCGGTCAATACCTTTGACGCCGAAGAATTACCAATAAATACCCATGACAAGCGGCATTGTCATGGCGTCTAATTACACCAACTAAGAATACGTAATGCGTGACGTAATACGTATTGAAAAATGAGAAAAATGGGTCCATACTGCGTCCAATCGGACGATCTGAATGAGGGGAGCTATGTCAGAGCGCTTTGCGGGGCTCGATGCTGCGCTGCTGGTGGCCATCAAGGATGGTGCAGTCACTTTCGGGGCGCTTCTTGCCCAGGAACCTTTGCTGCGCGATGCCGCAGCGCTGGCCAGTGCTGACCGCTGGGGCCAGAGAAACGGAGATCGGGTGATCGATCGACGACTGCAGGCGCTGCGAAGGGCCGGGAAGCTGAAATTCGAGGCGCGCCAGTGGTGTGTTGTGGCGCCGTGAGCGCTCTACCGCTGGCCACGACAGGCCTGGATCTCAACAAGCTGGTCCTGTTCCACCAGACTCCGTTCCCGCGACGCTGGAGCATGGGTGCCGGAGACAAGCGTGCCGGTGTGAAAGGCACCGAACTCGGTACCATCGTTCTCCGCCATGGCGGCGGCTATGAGGTCGTCCTGCAGCTGGATGACGGAAGTATCGACACCTTTCATCCCATGTCCTTGTTCCCTGCTGAGAAACACGAATGACTAAGGAACGCTCAGTCTTTTCCGTACTCCTGGCCACTCGGCCGCCGCTGGGGTATGTGCTGTACGACGTCAGGCTGGTGGACGTGAGGAATTCGGACACCGGCAAGATCCAAGTGGTCGAATGCCGCGGTGAAACGGCTGAAATTCCCTGCCACCCAGCGACCGGCGTGGAGAACATTGGGCTGATGGGCTATCTCGCCCCTCATTGGGAGCCCTCGGATAGCCCGGGATGCATCTTCCATGCCTATCCGGATCAGACCCTGCGGCGTGCTGTCGAGCTAGATGCGCCTGATACTCATGTCGAGCGGGATGGTCGTCGACCGAATGTGGTCGGGTGGTACTGCGATGCTCGTCCGGAGGGCTTCAGGGCGCCTGTCGGCCTGGTGCCAGGCCTAATGGGTGAGTTTGTGCCCGACGATTCCTGGGCGGAGCTCCTGCGCGTCCCGCGCGAGTTTAAAGTGCTGGCTAGAGATCACCGCCTTAGCGTGGAAGAGTTGTTGCAGGCTTTCATGGCCGATGTATGTTCGCTGCGTAACACCCTCGGCGCGCCTCGCGCTGACGGGCTCACCAGCAACGGAAGCGACGAAAGAGACCTGGCTGAGCAGTGGTTCCAGCGCGCCTTCGGGCACCGGTATCTGGACGCTGATACGCAGACCGAGCTCGCGCAAGAAAATGACGCAGAAGCTGAGTACGCCGACACGATCGGGGAACTTCTCTCTGACTTCCAGGACGTCGGTGGCAGTGATGCGGAAGTGATCACCGCCTTGCGCGCCATGATTGCCGCCCATCAGGCAGGGAAGGAATAAGCATGGCCCTGGCCACAAGTATTACTGAAGAGGAAGCCTTCGCAGCGATCGAAAGAATCGTGCTGCGTGGCGAGAACCCCACGCACCAGTTGGTGCGTACGGAGCTTGGCGATCGAGGGAGCAATCCGGTCATCAGTCGATTCATCAGTGCCTGGTTCAACAGATACGGCGCCAAGCTGCATGAAAGCGCGGCACGTACCAAGAAGAATGAACCGGTCACCAGGCTTAGCGAACAGATCATCGCAGCATCCCGCGAGGCGGCGGAACAGATCGGCGAAGCTGAGAAGAAGCGCATTGCAGACTTGGACGCCCGCGCCTCCAAGCTTGATGAGCGCGAAGCCATGCTCTTTAGCCGCGAACAATCGCTCCAGGCGTTGGAACGAAAGCAGGACGAGCGAGAGCTGGCACACGCCGAGTGGACGGCTGGCCTCAAGGCAGAAGCGGCTCAAGCGCGTGAAGCGGCCGCTGCAGCGCAGGATCGGGCATCCAGCGCCGAGCGGGATTTTGCACTGGTAACGCAGGAGCTGGCAGGCTGCAAAGAACGGCTCGACGCGGCCCAGACGGAGTTGAGTCTGGTCCTTGCCGCACAAGGCGCTGGTGAAGTGCGGATCACAGAGCTGGCAGCGCATCTGGCACGTGTGTCTGCCGAGCATCGCGCCACGCTGGAACGGGCACACCGCTTGCAGGCATCCCACGATGCCTTGGAAGCCGCCCTTCTCCATGCCCAGTCGGAAATCCTGTCCGCAGCCCAGGGCAACGCCCAGGCGCTGGCGGCCGTTCAGCAGCAGCTGGGGGCCGGCGTCGACGCCTCAATCGCAATCGACCAGCAGATCCGCGGGCTGGACCGTCAGGTGGCTCAAGTGCTGGAGGCCGTGCGTAAATCCGATGAGATTCAGCAGGAATTGAACAAGGTCAACCGCCAGCTCGCCGAACGAACGGCGGAGCTGGCCAGGTGCAGTGCGCTTCGGGAGAGCAGTGACGCACGCGTTGCGACGCTGACCGATCAACTTACGCATTTGAACGATGAACTAGCTCAGTTGCGAGCAACCACCAAGGATAGTGACCGATGAAAACCAACTTTAACGGCCCCAATAATCAGCGCGGTGAATCCACCCTATGGATGATCATCGGCGTCATTCTTCTGCTGCTTATCTTGGGCGCGGTGGAGTCGGCGAAGAAGTCCAGGGACGCCCAGGATCTGCTCTTGCAGCTTTCGGCGCCGGCCACGGATCGCAGCGAACAATTGGACCCGGCATTCTACAGCCTGGCAGAGGCCGCGCTCGTGCACGATTCGGTACAGGCGCCCGTTGGCGCTTGGACGATCCAGCAGGATGACAAGAAGCTCAGCGTGGAGCAGTTGCTAGTCCTCCGCCGAGATAACACCTTCTCTGTCCTGAGCAGGAGCACCATCAAGGACAAGAACAAGGATAAGGAAGGGGCAGTCGGGCGAGTGAGCGACGCCAAGGGGACATATCAGGTGAAAGGCGCAGTTTTGAATCTGAGTGCGGCAACCGGGTCACCTGCATGGAATGGTCCATACATCATTGAGAGCGTGGATCATAAGGCCCTGACCCTAAGGCACCAGGCCAACGATGTGATCACCTACCGCGCCTTATCTGCTGCCGAGGTGCCGGCGATGGTCGCAAAGCTGAAGGATCAGCGCAGCGATGCCGAGATCGTGTCCGCAGATGCAGCTGCGCGGTTTGAAGATAAACTCCGTCAATCCGAGCCCGCTACCAAGTGAGGTAACGACGATGACTGTCCTTACTCAACTGATCCCACTTGCCTAACGCTGCAGGACGCGAGATGAAGATAAACAAGTGGGTTCTGATGATCGTGACGGGTGTGATCATTCTTTTCGGGTCGATGCTGGCGCGGGATCTTGGCAAAGTGCACGCCGAAGCAGCGCGTCAGCGCTTGGAGCTGGTCTGGCCGGACCTGATGTCCATGCCCGAGTCCGATCGGGCGCTCCTGGCCAGCTTGGGCTACACATGCTCACTGGAGAAAGTCGAGCTGGAGCGGGACGAGATCATAGGCTGCCTGCAGGGCGCGATGCTCGAAGATCCAAAGCTACCTAAGGGAATGACGAAGGATCAGGCGGCCAAGCGCCTGACGGAGTTGAGCGAGGTTTCCACGTTGAACGAAGGGGGTGCGAAATGACGAAGCTCGAATGGGGTGTAGTGGCGCTTGTGGTGGTCGTCCTTGCGGGAACCTTTCCTTTCCTGATGTGGAGCGAGAGCAGGAAAGACGTAGTTCGGGGCGAGAGGCTGGAACTCGTATGGCCAGAGGCTTCGGCCGACGATCAAGCCCTCCTGGAAGGTCTGGCGTACTCGTGCGGCCTCTCCTACGTCGATCCGACGAAGGACGCCGTGACAGAGTGCCTTCGTCACGCAACGCGGATGGATAAGGCGGTGCTGCCGGCAGGCGTCACGAAGGAGCAGGCGGCGACTCGCCTTGAAGCGCTGATCGCAAGCGCGGCGGTGGCGCGATGAGGGCGCTACTCTGCCTGCTGCTGGCAGGGAGCGTAGTCGTGCCGGCTGCGGCGGCGCCGAGCCCCGTCTACCTGGAGTGCTCTCATACGGAGGGTGCGGGCGACAAGCCAACAGCGCTGACCATTACGCTGGTCGAGAGCGAAAGCGCGGCTACCTACTCCTTTGATGGCGGCCCAGGAGTGAAAGCCGATGCGGCTTTCACCGCATCTGATGTCAGCTTCCAGCGAGTTTCCTCCCTCAGTTTCATGGACACCATTGTGAAGTATCGCGTGGACCGGTCCACGCTGACTGTTACTCGCGAGATGACAATGCTCTATTACGACGGACCGCAAGCCGGCACGAAGGAAGTCAAGGTGGAGACCGGCACATGCACGCTGGCCAAGCCGCCAGCAGACCGGAAGTTCTGACTGAGGGTGCCCGTGTATCCGACTCAAGAGCAGCTAGATCTGATTGCAAACGTCGGTGGCCTGAAAGAGTTCCGCGTGGCTTCAGATGAAGAACGTGCGCGGATAGAGAGCGCGCTGCTCCGGCTGTGGGCGATCACCGAGGACCTGCGGAGCTCGCTCACGGGTCCTGATGAAGATCCACCGCCCCTGTTGTTCATGGCCCATCCTGATGGGTCCATGCTCGCGTTGGACTTGAGTCCGATCATTTCGCATCCGGATCGCGGCCTGGTTGGGCATGCGTTGCGTCAGCAGGTGGCGCAACAGCAGCCCCTGCCCATATTCGTGGTCCTGGCCACGATGGTCTACATGCGCCAGGTAGATGCTGCAGGCTTCCTCGGAGAACGAGTCGAATACATGGACATGCGAGCGGAGACACTTGATGGCTTCGGCGCGATGCTCAACTCGCGTGTCACGCGCTTCAAGGATCGGCCGCCGGAATTCGCCGAGCCGACGATCACGTTGCTCGGGGGCGAATCGAAGGGCGGCGGTGCCGTGTCCGACTTTTACCGTCTTGCGTACGAGGCGGCGTTGACTGAAGGTGCGTCATCGACAAAGCAGTGACGCTGCACGTGGCCTATGACCATGGGGTGTGCTGTGACAGCACCGTGACAGCAGAATCAGGTGCTTGGCCGGAATGGCTGAACAGGCAAAAATCAGTGAAAAATGGTCGGGGAGACAGGATTTGAACCTGCGACCTCTACGTCCCGAACGTAGCGCTCTACCAGGCGGGCGAAGTTGCAACTGCCGTGCGCCAAGTGGAGTCAGGCGAGCTTCTGGAGGCGACCAGGGGGTCTTGACTGGCGCGTGAGTAATATATATTACGCAGCGGTTGGTAAAAGTGTGAGAATTTTTAGATCCACACCAACCCATTTGAAACGTGCAACTATTGCGCGATCTAAGTTGACCAGCTCGAAGGCGAGGTTCGCATGTCAGGTGATGACGGAAAACTCTCTGCTAAAGACGTAGCCGACCTGGTGAATGCGCCGACTGGCCGAGAAGTCAACTTCGGTGCAGTGCAGATTACAGACAGAGAAGCGTTTGGGCGCATAGCTGAGATTGTCGTCAATCTGCAGATGCGTCACGGCCCTGATGCAATGTCACGTTTCATGACTGCTTGGGAGCAGGATGACGGCAGTCTCCATGTAATTACTAGCTCCCCGGACATGTACACAACGCATGCACACGTTCCGAGGCACGGTTGGCAAGAGCTTTCCGAGCACGACTTAGCAATGCACATGGCAGCGAAGGAAGAGGAACTGTTATCGGGGGATCTCGACGATGTCGCTGACAGGATGATGAGTGCGCTAAGACAGCATGAGAAAGAGCGTGATCTGCAGAATAGAGTGCTGGAAGCAGCAACCGGCGTTGCTTGGGTACTGGAAAGGGATGCGGACAGCTTCTCTATGGTCGGGAAGCTATCCCAGCTCGTGCCTCAACTTTCTGCAGATGTGGATTCATGGGTTAGCTCAGCCAAACCGTACGCAATTTTCTGCGAGTCGAAGAGCGTGCGGGTGCCAAAATTCATCGCAGTTTCGTCGTTAGACGAATTGCTCGGCCCGGCATTCGCAAGACTGAAGGACCATGGAGTCGATCTAGCAGGATGCGGCCTCTTGCTTAGGCTGCAGGACCTGCAGCTTCAGAATGAGATAGTGAGGGCATGGGTGGCGGCAGGGGGCGAAAGCCCTGAAAGTCTGCTCGCACGAGCGCGGCTCGATGAAGATGCGTCAGCGCCAGGGCGAGGTAACGAACTGGCCGAGCTAGCGATGCAGGCGCTGAAGGGGAGTAAGGCAATTGTCGGGGTGGACCGAGAATCGATCGAAAAGAAGGATCTATCTCGGGTCGGAGACATACTCGGCAAATGGGGGTCTTCAGACAAGCTGCGCGAATATTTTGCGGGCGCGATGTCGATATCTGTTGCTGGCTACAACGATGACAAACGCATGCTTTGCGAGATCCCCGACGTTTGCACATATTTCCAAGAGTTGCTAGGTGCGTACCCAAGCTGGTTCCACTTCATGCGCAGAGATAGCGCAGAATTCAATTTGTGGATTGGAGTGTTAACAGCAGCACAGGCTGATCCGCAGCCGGATGGCAGCGTTCAATACCTCTACGATCCAAAAGCAGTTCACGATCTATTTGCCCAGGTTGCCGGCGGGCTTTCCACAATGATGGTGGAGTTTGGCTGGGGTCTCGATGATCCACGTTCTGATCAAACAGCCAGCGAGGTTGCCGAGTTTTTCGTGTCCCTAGTTCGGCAAGGTGTGAGGCGGCATTGATGCATGCGGCGACCTGGAGGTTAGATTCGCGTCTTACAGCGCCGGGAAATTCGCCGTAGGAAACTCCCACAAGCCTTGAGCCCCCTTCCATGGGATAGGTTGGGGGAAGGCGCGGACGTTGTCATAGATGTGGCACCAGGTGCCTTCGGTATGCACATGGTTCCTCAGCCAGGGATATCGGCTGTCGTGCAGCCCCAGCTCGATCTCGTCTATGTGTAGGCAGTCGATCATGTCGACCAGCCCCAGTGCCGCCCCGAAGGCCATGTCCTGCGTTGGCTGTTCGCCACGCAGCCATGCCCTGCTCTTCCCAGCATGGATTACCAGCGGCCCGCGGTACTTCGTGGGCCATTGGCGGTTCTCCACCCGTTTCTCCCGGGTGACGATGATCAAGTGGGCATAGGGCTGGCAGATCGTGAGCGCACGCATCAAGGCAACCCTCAACGGCTAACGTCGGCCGATGGCAGCTTGAACAAGCCTGACTTCTCAGCCAGCTCCGGCATGTTCTGCTTGGGCCGATCGCTGGGTTTGAAGAACCAATGGATGGCCAACACCATGTTCGTAGCTTTGAAGTTCTGCTCTTCGCGCTCAAACCGGGCGTTGAATTCGCGTTTGAGATCCTTCAGCGCCTCGCTGGCTTCAGCATGGGCCATGCACCCTTGCGAGTAAGCCTTCTGAAGGTCGAGAGCCGCAAGACCGAGCATATCGGATGTAGTCGTCCTGGTCCTGATCAGATACACTGATGCAGCAAGCTCATTGCACGTCTGAGGTCCTACCTCATCCTCGCCGCGGCTCTTGAGAACCAAGGCAGCATCCGCCGCGGCAGCTTGGAGGCGTTGGTCATACTCGGCTTTCGATAGGAAGGCCAGAATCACTGCGCTGAAAAGCAAGCTGCAGACGATGGAAGCAAGTATTTTCATCGTGTTCTTTTCCTTACATCGCCATGACGACGCGATCGCCGTCATCTTCGTCTTCGTTCATTTCGCCGTTCTCGAAACGCTCCGGCAGTGTCATCTCGTCCCGGCTGCTGATGCCAGTGACGCGCAGACCTGGTAGGAGCGTGTCATCGCCAAGGGCCTTAAACAGCGGGCTGAGCGTGGATGCGGCCAGCTCCGAATCGGTGACTTCCACGACGATGGTGTAGAAGCTGGGAAGAGGTTTGAGAGGCCCTTCGTCTTTATCAGTCATTTGTAGGCTCGTTGGTGTTGATGATGCTGGGTCAGGCATTGCCCTTGACCCAGCGTCGGATGGACAGATCGCAGCCAGACCGCAGGCATACACCGTTGGCCATGCCCTTGTGCGTCGCTCGTCGCTTGCAGCCGCAGCTGCAGCGTCGGCGGGAGCGTGATTCCATAGGCTCGGCGTAGCGAACGTGGTCGTCCTGGGAGCCCCATTGGCCCCAACGATTTGTACCGCCGCGCATCGCCGCAGAGAGAGCGGCCGGCGAAAGAGTTTTGAGATCGGTGCTCATGCTGCTTGTGCCTCTGGAATGATCTGTTGGGGATTTGCCTCCCTCATGCCGCGGGATGCCAGGAACTTGCGCGCAACCTCCGCAAGCTGGCGCCCTTCCATGTCGCGAGGCTGGATCATCTGATCGTCGGGGTTGATCACACCCTCGATCTGCTCTTTCTTCACGCCCAGCACCTCCATCATCGCCGGGTCGGCGCCCTGACTGCAGGTGACGAAGTAAGCGACGACGTAATTGAGCAGGCCATCCGAGCGATCGCGATCGACACGACCAATGCCCTGGTCGTGAACACCTGGCGACCAGTCCAACTCGCCGAACACCACGACGCTGGAAGCATCCTGTAGACCGTCCAGGCCCGCGCCTGAGCGCAGCGACAGGATGATCACCTTGCTGCGGCCGCTGACGAATTCCTCTTTTGCGTATGCCTTTTGCTTCGGCGATTCAGAGCCGGTGTACATGACCGGGTTGAAGTCGGCCAGCTGCTCCATCCAAATGTCGTAGACAGCTCGATGCCATCCGAACAGCACCACCTGCTCGCCCGTCTCTACCAGCATCCTGACGAACTGCGCCACATGCGGCGCCTTGGCCACGCCGGTCGCCTGGCGAATGAGGCGATCGAACTCGCCGGAGGCCTGCATCTTTTCGCCGCGGAACTTCTCGTTGCGCGCCACGATCGTGCGGGCAAGCGAGATGGCGTCGCTTTCCACCGATGCCATCACATCGAAATCCAGGTCGATTTCGTGCGGTACCTTCTGGACCTGCGGGAGCTCCCTGCCCACTTCCGGGCGAGAGCGGCGGAGCATGATGCCCTCTCGGCGCAGGTAAGCGCCGAAGGCATCCGGTTCTTTCAACTGGGCTTTCTCGCCTGGCGACGAGATGCACCACTCACGCACGAACTCTTCGTAACTACCCAGAGCACCGGGAACCAGAACGTCCACAACGTGGTAGAACTCCGACCCGTAGCCATAGATCGGCGTGGCGGACAGCCCCATCCGCTGCTTCGCTGCCAGGCTGATGTACTTGCACGCGCGATAGATGTCAGATCCGTCGTTGCGCAGCTGCTGGCATTCCTCGAACACCACGTACTGGACGATCTCGCCCAGCACCTCGGCCCAGCCACGCAACTTGTGATAGCTGACCAGGATGACGTCTGGCAAGGTATCCCACAGATCCGCGATACGCTGCCGCGGCTGTTTGATCAGAGAGTACGGCTTGCTGGTGCGAACGTGATGCACGCGCAGATTCGGCGCGAACTCGGCCAGCTTCTCAGGCCAGTGGTTGGGCAGGTAAGCCGGATAGACGATGACGGCCGGCAGGTTCGCCGGCTTGGTCATGGGGCACATTGCAGAGACTGTCTTGCCCAGGCCCAGCACGTCAGCCAGCAACAGTCCGCCAGAAATCTCCGCGGCGGCTGCCGGCAGTCGCTGGTAGTCCCGCGGCGGCTTGGCCAGCTCGAAGGCGGGAAGCTCGATGCGTCCGGCCAGTAGCTCAGCCAGGGATTGTTCCCGGTCTTCGTGGCGGTCAGCGAGCTCATTCAGTGCCAGAGCGTCCTGCTGGCTCATCTCCATGGGATAGCGGGACATGAACCATCGCAGTTCACGGCTGTTCTCCGGCGTGGCCAGCAGCGGCAGTGTGGTCGCCGCATGCTGGGGAGCGCGGGGAAATACGCGCTTGAGCCGCGCCCGCACCTGCGGCTCGCAGAAGACCTCCCAGTTGTGGTCTTGGCGCTTCACCGTCCCATAGAAGAACGTCACAGGCATTGCCTCCGTAGGTAGGCGACCTCAAAGGCCTTTCCTCCCCAGTGGGGCTGTACCTCCAGGGCGAACGCCGCCCAGCGCACGGTGCTGGCCAGCAATACGCCGGCGACCTGCGGCAGGGCGATGTAGCGGCCGACCTGGCGAAGCGCATCAGCGAGCGTGCCGTCGACTTTCACTTCGATCACGATGCCCCGCTCGCTCGCGGTCTGGGGCAGCCAGAAGTCCGCGCGATTGCGGCTGTCCAGGCGGAATTCGCGGACATGGTCGATATGCGCGGCGCTCAGGACCTTGCTGAGCGTTTCATGCAGTTGAACCTCACTGGCGTAGCGGTAGTTGTAGCGCTCCAGTAACGTCATGAGTCCGGCAACGCGGCAGCCCCTGCCCGGCCCGGTGATAGGCCCGTTGAGCGGGTCGGCAATCGGTGTCTGAGCGTGTGGGGATGGAGTGTGCATGCGTCGAATCTGGTTGGACGGAAGGAACGCTTGGAGACGCGAGGGTCGTTAGCCGCAAACCCAGGCGACCAGCTTGCCGGGCAGCGTGTCTGCGGCCGGCTTCAGCGCGTCCTTCGCGCCGGGCTGGACGTGCACGACGTTCTCCCTGTCGTCCAGGATCTCCTTCCTGCCCATCAGGAAGGTACTGTCGGCGCAGCTGATCAGATTCTGGTTCACCATCGTGCGTTGTGCCGGATTGGTCGGCACCAGCTTCTGCACGATCAGCGTCTGCTTGGCCACGTAGTCGGCGCTGTAGCGGGCCATGTCGACGTACAGCACGTCCCTGTCGTCCTGCCCGACCTTCACCCAGCGCTTGTCCACGTGCATGCCCTGCTCCACCCAGGCGCGATGCGCCGAGAAAAGGCTCTCGTAGCCATTGGATTCGGACGACACGGGCGCTTCACGCTTATCGGCAGCGATCGCATAGGCGGAAACGGCGAGCAGGCCGAGGCCGAGGCAGGCGACGCGGAAGATGCTGGAATACATGGGTTGAAGCTCCTTGATAGTGGATGTCGAGTTAAGGCGTTGGTGTCAGGAGCGCTGGTGCGACCCCTCTTCTTCTGCAGGCTTCCCGTAGAGGATTTCCAGTGCGGGCGCACGCAAGCGCTCACGGCGCAAGCGCAAGAGCTGCACTGCTTGATGCTCATCGACCTCGATCGCACCGAGCAGGATGGCGGCATTGCGCCGACCTCGCGTTAGGTCGTAGTGAGGATGGCGCGCATTGGCCTGGAACCACTGGCGCTGCAGGCCGAGACGATCGGCCATGGTGTGCAACGGCGTCAGGTCAGGGTCATCTGAAAACAGATGGCACGCCGGAACCATGCGACCGTATAGCTGCATTCCGTTCTCAACTTCCTGATCGACATAGATCGCCATGGACTGCCCCTCCGATGACATTACAAATAATGCTTGACTAGGCGCTGCGTAAAGATACTATAACGAAAGTTAGGCCATAGCCAATAATATTTTGCTCCCATGAAAGGTGCCCCCGCAGCCCAGTTGGACCTGTTCACCGCCGCGGTCTCCCGCGCGTATGCCGGCAGCCCGGACGGGCAGCTGAGCAATGACCAGCTCTATGCCCGCGTTCAGGCAGATCTGGGCCTGTCGGATACCCAAATGTCGGCCCGGGAGCCGGTCGGCAGGGCCGCCAAGCCCCGGAACCTGGTCAAACGCCGCATTCGCTGGGCCCAGCAGACCCTGAAGTCGCTTGGCCTGGTAGAGCCGGCAGGCGAGCGTGGCGCCTGGCGCGTACGCCAGCGCACGCAGGACATGCCCCAGCAGGCGCCCGATGGCGCCGCCCTGTTGGCCTTCTCCACCAAGCTCGGCCTGGCCATCTGGGCCCGGCACGAGTCGGTCTTCCCCAGACTGGGGGCAGACCTCGATGTCGCCTTGATCTTGACCTCCCCGCCCTATCCGCTGGCACGGCAGCGCGCTTACGAAGGCCCGCGTGGCGAGCGTGAGTACATCGAATTCATCATTCGGGCACTGGAGCCGATCCGGCGCAATCTACTGCCGGGCGGTTCCATCGCGCTGAACATCAGCAACGACATCTTCGTGACGGGCACGCCTGCACGCTCGCTCTATCGTGAAAAGCTGCTCATCGAGCTGGTAGAGCGCCTTTCTCTCCATAAGGCCGACGAGCTCGTGTGGAGCAAGACGTCAGCCGCTCCAGGGCCCTATCAGTGGGCGAGCAGAACGCGCCAGCAGCTTAACGCGGCGTGGGAGCCGGTCTATATTCTGACTCCGGACCCCACTGCGTGGTTCGCAGACAACCGCCGCTGCCTGGAGCCGCACACGGAAGCTCACGCCAAGCTGATCGCCAAGGGTGGCGAGCAGCGCTCTGGGGTCTTCAGTGACGGCGCTTACCGCATCAAGCCCGGTAGCTTCGGCAATGCGACCGAGGGCAAGATCCTGCGCAACGTGTGGCCCATCGGCCACCGTGACAGCGATGCAGTGGCAATGAACAAGTTCGCCCGCGAGGCGGGCCTGCAGACGCACGGTGCGCCCATGCCCTACGCGATCGCCGATCGCCTGGTGCGCTGGCTCTCCCGCGTGAACGATCTCGTCGTCGATCCGTTCGCTGGTCGTCTTACCACCGGCAAGGCCGCTGAGGCCAACGGCCGCCGCTGGCTCTGCACAGAAGCCATCTGGGACCACCTGGTATGCGGTGGCCTTCGATTTGGACAGGCCATCGCCGGCGGCGACTGGCAAGGAAGCGTCCGCGTGGACGCCACAGGAGCAATCATCGTATGAGTAGTCAGGAGCTCGTTCCCAGCGACGTCGTGCGTCCCGCGCTGAGCGATCGCAGGTTCCGCCTCGATGATCCGACACCGGGTACGTACTGGCGCACGAAGAAGAAGCTCAAGACCAAGAACGTGGAGCAGTGCGAATCCCCCGATCTGCCGAAAGGAATCGTGCTTCTCCTAACGGAGGTGGTTCAGGCAGATGGTGAGCCACACACCTACGTGATGGCGGGGCATCCGCTGTGGAATGACGACGATGAGCTCCGCTTCCACGTCGACATCTTCCATGACTACTGGGAGCCGGCGCCAGATGGCGCCCAGGTGCGTGAGCAGGAGCTGGCGGACCTGCATGACGACATGCGAGAAACGCAGCGGCTTTTGATGTCGCCCCCGCCTGACGCTGTGCCCGCTGGCCTCATCGGACACGACCCTGTCGAGCAGGTCGGCGTACCTGGCCAGGCCCTTGCTACCGTGGACACGATCAAGGCGATCGAAGCCTACGCAGAACAGGTCCAAGACCGGGCAAAAGCCCTGGCAAGCTGGACAAAGAAGCATACGACTGCCTTGGGCGTGCAAGCCAGGCAGCTTGCTGGCTTCCACACCGAAAAGGCCAACGTTGCGCTCGCGGTCGCCAAAGCGCAGACCGAGGGTGTGCAGGTGGCGCAGCGAGTCGCAGCGAACCTGCAGGTCTATGTCGGAAACGGAATCGAGGTGATGCAGATCCGCGATGGCGAACCCGCGCCGCGCGGAGAAAAGCTCAGGGTGCTCCAAGAATGCTTGGCGTTCGACGAGGAATGCGCGCTGCACGTCGAAAGTTGCCCTGATGGCCTCGACCACACGATGGCGGAAGAACTGTCCGCAGCATTGGCAGACAACTCACTTGTCGATCGCATGATTCCCTACGCGCTCGGCATGGTAGTAGTGAAATTTCGGCGTTCGTTCAAGGAGTTCGTCAAGACGACCGATCCGAAGATGGAGGCAGCGACACACCGCTTCAATTCCCAGATGAGCGAGGAAGCGAAGCGCAGTCGCCTCCTGCTCCGTGATGGTGATAGGTTGTACCTGATCGAGTCCGAGCTGTTCGACAACTTGCAGCAGCTGATGCCGAATCAGCGCGAGATGACTGACACGTTCTCGGAACATCGCTGGGGTTCACCCCCAAAAGAATTGAAACGGGAAGATCTCAACTACGCCCAAGCGCAGCGGCGCCAGATGGGAATGCTGGACGTATATGCGAAGGTCCTGATCGCCCTGTGGGGCCTCAGGGACACGCAGGGACTGCTGGCAGACAGTGCCATCCCTGCATTCGCGAACTGGCTCGATCCGGCGTTCCAGGACGCCTTCCTGGAGCTCTGCAGCCACGATCGTTTGATCGGTGAAGAGCGGCCGGACTACGCCGAATGGCGCCGCGAACAGAACTCATTCCTCGCACCCGGCTCCACGGTCGCTGTGGTTCCTGCCCGGTGCATGAATGATGAGTATCTACCCGGAGCCTTCGCAACGCAGGAGCGCTACAACGGACGGACCTACGAGAAGGAACGGGTGTTTGATCTTGACCGCACTGTCCAGGATGGCATGGTGGCGCGTGTCCAGGCCGACAAGCGCGGCTTGTTCGTTGAGGTTCCGCTGGTATACGGCGGCTACAACAAGGAGGTGCGTCGCAAGACACGCAACGGGAAGCTGTACCTGGAGGACGCCATCCTAAGTCACACGCTGGTGCTCGATCGAGTCATCGCATCGGACCTCACCTACTATCTGAGCTCGCGGAAGCAGAGGCGCCAATATCAGGCCTACATCGAGCTGTTCAAGATGGCCAGGACGTGGGTCGCTGCGCGCGATGAGGCCGAAGCCACGCTGCGTGCGGAGATCCTGAAGGCAGCAGAAGCAGGCCGGATCACCGAGGATCGCCCTGCGCTCCTGCGTGCTGTCGTCAGTGCAATGGCGATCGCCAGGATGGGGCGGCGTGACCGCTCCATTCCCGAGGCAGGTACGCCTGCCCACAAGGCTTATGTCAAGACGGCCATGACGCTCCTGTACGGGCTGGTCAGCGACAACCAGCGCAGGATCGAGAGCATCACCGCATGGGCTGCCGCCAACGGGCGGGTTCCCCTGCGGCTTGTGCTTAGCGGGAAGAGTGATTGGGCCATCTATTGCGAGCCCACAAGCGCTGAGCATGATGCACGGCTGGGAGATCCTGCTTATGCGGCCATGTATCCCGTCACGTTCAAGGACGATGGCGTGGAGCTGGGCCCGGTGTCGATGCGTCTGCTGAGGCTACGCAACTACGAACACGTTGTTCATGACTTCCACACGGATGTGGTGTCGGTCGTGAAAGAGTGGGGCCACGAGGTCACGCGCACCACGCCGAGCCTCGTGAAAGACTGGTCCACCCGCGGGCAGGCGCTGGCAACCCTGAGCTATGAGAATGCCGTGGGAGCATTCGAGCTGCGCCACAAGCACGAAGCGTGGTTCGCCGAGGTCAGTAACGCCCGGCTCTTCAGGCTGGCCGATCGCTACAACGAAGTCAGGAAGACGGGCTCCGTTGAACGCATGAACATTCGCCTTGCCATCGGCACGCTGCTCGTGCGCGGCGAACCGAAACTGCTGGTGGCCTCCAAAGATGCTTTCCAGCACGTCTACGACACAGGGACGAAAGCCGAGCAGACTGAGTGCGTTACTTGGATCTTGTCGAACTACGCGAAGCCAGAGAGTCATATCAGGAATATCAAGGGCGTCGATGGTGGCCGGCCCGGCCAGTGGCGTATGGGCACCATGACCCTTGCTGATGCGCATGCATGCCGTGAACTGGACCACCTGGGCGCTGATGGCATGGCGGTCCTGAGGCTTGAGATCGACAACATCGACGACCCGTCCCTGTCTGCTAATGCGAACGAGGACCGCCGGGTCGTCGTCACCACGCTCACTGAGCTGGGAGCAAAGCTGTTCCCGGAACTCATCCCCCTGACCCGCGCTGCGGCGTAAACGAGATACGCATGGACACGAAAACTCCTTCTCCCGTGGCCACCCTGGCCAACGTCAAGGACCAGGACGGAGGACGCAGCTCGCGTCTTAGGCCCACAGGCGTCGCGCTGGGCCTGCCGTTGGGCGAGCACCAGCTGTTCCTCGACGCCCCTACCCCGCCGGCGCCGGACGCCGACGAGCTGGCGCAGTTCATCCGCTCGATCGATGGCAAGCACGAGCTTGGCGCCGGGGCGCTCGCCGAGGCAATCGTCTGCTGGCTCGGGCGCAGGGAAGCACCCGCAGGATATGACGCCGCCTGCAACATGTTTACCAGCTACTTCGTCCGGCACTATCCGGGTCCGGACACGCTCATCCACAAGCCGGAGTGGCACGCGCCTCGCCTGTTCAAAGCGGCCTACTACGCCTTCCAGGGCGCCGCCCAGAAGGATCTGGATCTTCGCAGCAGTGGTGCGGTACCGGCTCTGAACCTGGACGACGGGTCATTCGCAGGAGATGCATGCAGGCTAGCTGCACAGATGGGCGTGGCATACAACGCCAATGACTCCTGCAAGCTCGGCGCCCCGTTCTACGCCTTCACGGTCACCGAACTGACGCAGTTCGCGAAGGTCATCACGCGGCATGCCTCGGTGACCTACGGCGGCGCAGGCAGCAGGGCCGAGCCGCAGGAGCGCGCAGCGGCGCAAGAAGTGGCTCGTATCGGCGACATGGACCAGCGCCATGCCCTTCGCGTGGGCTTTGATGGCGATGGCGATATCTATCTGTCCACGACCGCACCGCCAGGCAGCGGCGTCGAGTTCTGCACCACCGGGACCGGCGGCGGCAAGTCACCGAACACGTACAACGCCTTGGTCGCCCTAATGGTGGCGATCGAGGCGGACAACCAACAGGACCCGAAGCGGGACTGGATCGCCAAGCGCAATGCGCCCAGGGAGAGCTAGGAATGGCTGTCGAGACGAACATCCAGTGGGCGGACGGTACCTTCAACGGTTGGATGGGCTGCACGAAGATCAGCCCGAAAGCCTGTGCAAACTGCTATGCCGAAGTGTCCACGCCCTCGCGCCGCTTCGGCGTCGCCTGGGGCGCTGGCCAGCCTCGCCGGCGTACAGCGCCGAGCAACTGGGCTCAGCCGGTGAAGTGGAACAACACGCTCTTCGTGGCATGCCACAGCTGCCAGTGGCGCGGCGAGGGACGGCTATGCATCGAAGGGGGCCGGTGCCCCTCGTGCAAGACGGGCAAGCCGGAGCAAGCGCAACGGCGCATCTTCTGTTCGTCGCTGTCCGATGTGTTCGACGGGGAGGTCGATCCGAGCTGGCGTGAGGATCTGTTCGCGCTCATCGAGTCCACGCCCAATCTGGACTGGCTGTTGCTCACCAAGCGCATTGGCCTGGTGCATAAGATGGTGCCCGCTTCTTGGATGGAGAACGGATTCCCCAAGCATGTCTGGCTCGGTGCAACGATCGTCGACCAGACCGAAGCTGATCGGGACATCCCGAAGCTGCTGGCATTGCCCGCTTCCGTACGGTTCCTGTCGATGGAACCGCTGATGGGTCCGGTGAATTTTCGGTGGATGCCCTACGCCCATCAGGCGGCCGGCGAGGACTACCGCACGTACATGGAACGGCGCGGCGGGGTCAACCACCTGGAGAGCTTGCGCGGCATCCACTGGGTGATCGCAGGCGGCGAGAGCGGCCACCACGCCCGGCCGATGCATCCTGAGTGGGTCCGCTCACTTCGTGACCAATGCGGGGAAGCTGGCGTTGCCTTCCTGTTCAAGCAGTGGGGCGAATGGATTTCCAACGACGCCGCAGGCGTTGCGCTGGATCTGTGCTACGAGAAGAGCCGGATCGGCGGTTGGGTTGAGCGCGACGGCAGCTTCACCGCCGGCGAAGAAGCAGCACCCAAGGATCTGTCCACGGCCGCGCATGTGTTCCGTATTGGCAAGTCCCTTGCCGGCAGCACGCTCGATGGGCGTGAACACCTGCATTTCCCCCGGAGCGTGCAGTGACGGTGTACGTCGACAACATGCGGGCCGACTACGGACGCATGGTCATGTGCCACATGATCGCCACCACCGAGGCAGAGCTGCTGGCGATGGCCGCCGTGATTGGCGTTCAGCACAAGTGGATTCAATATCCAGGCAGCGCGAAGGAACACTTCGATATTGCGCTGTCCAAGCGTGCGAGGGCGGTACGCGCCGGCGCCGTCGAGATCACCCGACGTCAGTGCAGCTGCATGTGCATGCGCCGCCGAATCACCGGCGAGCTCGGCACGCCTGAAGATGCAGAGCGCTGGGCTCAAGAGTACGTCGCACAGCGCTCCGCGCCGGCTCAGGCACCAGCATGAAGCCCATCACCGGCTCGCGCTGGACTGTGGATTGGCATGGCCAGGGCGAACCCCTGCCCGGCCAGGTCGTCCGTAGGGTCTCGCCCACAGGCCGTGTGTCTTACTACCGCACCGAGGATTGCCACCTGGTGCGTCATCGCGTTGCGCTGCCTGTCGGCAGCGTGGCGCGCTATCGCATCCGTGCGAGCTATGTCGGAGATCTGTACGCCGGCGCGATCGCCTGGACGATGAACTGCTATGGACGCCGCCGTACCGAATCAGCCCGTTACAGCCCCCTTTTGTGAGTCAGGAGATCCGCGTGTCTACATCCACCGGCCTGAAGATGGCCCGCGCAACGCCCGCCGACATTGATGCGGGCATGGCGCTTTCCAACGTGCTGGACGCACTCGGCGAAGGCAGGATGCCGTTTGATGCTGACGAAGATCAGCCGCGGCTGGACCGCAACGACCTGGAGCAGTTGCAGCAGATCGTGGATCTGCTCCGCAAGCTCGCCAGGCGCGGGAGTCTGTTTCGGGTGGTGTTGGGGATGGACACCATTCTCGCAAACGGCGTCCTTGACCCAGATGTCGATTTCCTCCAGCTGCACCCCAGGCTGGAGTCGCTGCAACAGCAGCGCGATCGCGCGGTCACGCGCCTGCAGCAGGTCGAAGCCTGGTATGCCGTTCGCATCGAGCGCCTGGCCGAACTTGCCAAGGCGCAGGGCATCTGGCCTGAAGTCGCCCGAATCCTCGCCAACGGAGATCTTCAGGGGCATCCCAACCCCGATGGCACACTGGCCCATGACCCGCCGACGTATTCCCAGCTGCTGAACCTGGCACAGCACCGAGCCACCCGGGCAGAGCAGCGCGCCGCTGCGCTGCCGGCGTCTTCCCAGCTGCTCGCGCAAGCCGTTGAGGCGGAGACAGCTCTGCTCGATGGCGAGGGTGCAGCCGCCGCGGCCGCGGCGCTCCAGCGCGTGTATGCGCGCTTCCAGGCCCTGCTCGATGCCGTGCCGCCACCGCCGGCCGAACATCCGGACGACCTGGCCGTAGAGCTGTTCTGCGCACGCCTGAAGGCATTTGTGGCGCGCAAGCGCGTCCATGGCCCCAGCGGCTGGCAGCAAAGCGGCATCAATTCGATGTTGTCCAACCAGTTGCGCCGCTACGCGCAGCGTGGCGATCCGCTGGAGGCGGCGGTGATCGTCATGTACCTGGTCGCACGCGGAGAGCTCATCGCGCCTGCAGCGCCTGACAACGAGGATGTCACCGCCCATGGCTGAGCCGATCTACGACCTGACCCCGTTGGATCTGGAAGCGCTGCGCCAGCTGATCCGCACGCCGGGTCCGCTGTCCTCGGGCCTGGCCCATCTGCTGGCCAGCAGCGGCGCCATCAAGCAGCCGATCGGTCGCCGCTGGCGTCCCCAAGCTGCAGGCCGCATCGGGGGCCGCCTGGGCAACCGCTTGCAGAAGCTGGGCCTGGCCCACTTCCGCTACTCCAGCTCTGGCATCGCCGATGGCTGGTATGCCACGGAGGCCGGAAAACAGCTTTTGTGTAAGCTCAGATCCACCACCGAACCACCCAACAGCCAGGAGGCGCAATGAGTAATCCGACAGCACTGACCACCCTTCCGGATGGCAGCCCGAACAACACCGGCCTGCAGATCGACAGCGAAACGGTGCAGATCAACGTCAACGTAGAGGACCACGGCCGAGGCAGGAAGTCCGACATCTACATCATCCCGGCGAGCAATGCCCGCCGTCCTGTACGCCAGATCCCCACACAGTGGGACCCGCCGTCGACGGAAACCACGAAGCGTGTGGTCGGCACGGTCTGGAAGAACGGGCAAGAGCAGCACGGCTTCGACCTCTCAGGCGAGACCTATGACGGTCTGCATGAAGGCGGCGCATGGGACGATTACCTGGAACACCATGCCAACGGTGATATCGAGGAAGCTGATGCTCTTGCCGACGAGCACAAGCCGACACCTTCCTCAGGGCTGTGAGCAGAGAGCTACCGCATCAATGCATCAGGGGCCATTAATGGCCCCTGATTGTTTGCCGGGACAATCAGGGGGGGGCTACTTAATGAAGTTTCGGCCGCCGGTCCAGCGCCATGTTCAGCTTATCAAGGCGAGTAGGTTCGCGGGCGATGAACCTTGCAACAGCAAGTGTTACGTTCCCCGTAGCATTGACGCTCCACGGGCCCACGGCATTCTCATCAACAACAGGATGCCCCACGACCTCAGGCAGGGGGCGCGCCAGAACGTCCCCTTCCAGAGCATCCTTGATCACTGCTGCGTAAACAAACAAATGGGAAGGGAAGCTGCTAACGTCGTCCTGCAATGCTGCTAGCACAGCAAGGAATCCGTACTCACATTCGCCCGGATCGTCCTCATTTTCCATTGCATCCGATGCGACCTTTGCCATGTCGGCATAGCTAAGCGTATCTCTATGACTCAAGGCAGCTAGCACTCTTACCGCAAGCGGAAAATTGTCTACTTCCAGCGCGGCAGCTATGCCCGATTCAAGGATACCTGCCGGGTCCAATTGAGTGTCCTCGCACATCAATGCCATTCGGCACCCATCAGCGGCGCGTTCGAGTAGTCCCTGCTCAAGCGCTGCCATGACGAGATAGCCCGTCATCCAGTACCCGATGTCCGCAGCATTGATGGTCTCAGTGACCTCTTCAATGACGTCCACATCGTCAGAATCAACTTCATCAAATGCCGCGACGCACTCAATCACATGCCCCAGGATTCTGGCCACATACTGTTCGGCAGCGGTATGCGTTGGGAACTCATGCATATCAACCGCAGCCTGCAGAGCATAGAGATCCAGCGGGTTGAGGTGGAGCCTCATCGCGATGTTCGATACGAGCGCGGGGTAAGCGAACATGTCATCAGTTCGATTGTTGATGTCGTCATGAATATCGACAAGCGTTAGCCACGAATCCCAATCGACGTCGGCCCAAGGCACAACTCCCTTGCTCACTGCTGAGGCCACTGCAATGTCGAGTTGCCGCATGAGTGCTTTCCTGTCCTCCCGGACATCCGCGGCATCCTCACCCGCGGCCGAACCTACTGGCACTGAGCGAAGATTCTGGTAGCCCGCGGCTTGCGCCGCTAGCTCCTGGCACGCCGACAGCGGATATGGTGCGCTGTTTTCCTTGAAGAACGAGGGCAGCAACTTCTGGAGGCGCTTGGCCTCACGCTTGATGCGCTCACGCGACATGGTGACTCCTGAATTGTGGTTGGAAGGTGGTACGAATGCCCGCTGTTCGCAACGACACCGACACAGGTCAGGGTTGCGTAGTACGTAAAGCGTGGATCTGGTGAACACCCGATGCCGTCGAGGCGGCTTCGCCCTTGCGGGCGGCGCGGTAACAGGTCGTACCGCTGGGGAGCAGGATGCACCAGGCGGGTCCCTGTGTCCAGTAGCGTGATACGCTAACGAAAGTTTCCAATCCACGCCGCCGCCATGACCCAGCACACCACGCTATTACTGGCTTACGAAGGTGAAGAGCGCCCGCTGGGCGCCCGCCCCCAGGCCCATACGTTCGAGACCGCTGGCCACAAGGATCAGTTCGAGCGTGGCGTTATCGCCGCCGGCGGCGACTATGACTTCTGCTACGACGCCAACGACGTCGTGCTGCCGGATCTCTCGATCGGGCCTTGGGCAGGTGACGTAGATGAGGACTCGATCCTGATCGTGGTCGACCACGTGCGCACTGACAGCTCCTGGAAGGCCCTGCAGTTCATCTCGGTAGATGGCACCACCACCGAAGCGATCCCGGTATCGGAGGTCGGCCGGCGACCGTTCGACGCAACCACGGACTGGATCGACTGCACCGCCTTTCGTGACGGCCAGGAGATTGCCAAATTCGAGGTCGAGTTCGACGAGCTGGAGACGCTGCAGGAGCGTGGCAGAACCGGCGCGTTCCTGCTGGCGATGGCCCAGGACCGCGTCGAGGACGCAGAGCTGCTGCTGTACAGACCGCCAACACCCTGACCCCTTCCGACACCGCGGGTCGTCCACGACGATGCACAGCCGGCCGTGACGGCCGCCGCGAACAGCGGGTTCCTACATAACCCCAGGTGAGTGGTTTGCTGTGTAGCGCTTGTGGGCGAAAGCAGGCGGCAGCCTGTACCCGCCCCCCTATTCAGGTTCGTCCTGCTGCCTGTCCGCTACCTGACCATGCCCGGTGCACAGCCCCTCAAGTTGGAGTAGGCTGGACCCATGAGCACCCCTCTTGACCCCAGGCTGTCCGAGTTCGCGACCCAGGAAGAGGCCGACCGATATGACCAGTGGCTGAGGGCAAAAGTTACGGCTGCCCTCAAGGACCCCCGGCCCGCTATCGCCCACGATGAGGCGATGGCTCGCATCCGCCGGACCATTGCTGACGTCGCGGCCAGTCAGAAACTGGCTTGATGCTTCCGCTGAAGTGGCTCCCAAGCGCGCTTGACGATCTCGACACGATCGTCGCCTTCATTGCAGAAAACAATGTGAGTGCGGCCTATCGCACCCATGAAGGTGTTCAAACCTCCGCGGAGTTTCTGTCCCAGCAGCCCTACATTGGAAAGCCCGGGCGCATCGACGGCACGCGTGAGTGGGTGATCAGCGCGAGCTACCTACTGGTCTATAGGGTCACCGCCGACACGGTAGAGATCGCGTCGGTCGTGCACACCCGTCAAGAATATCCGCGTTGACACAGCCCTTACGCGGTGCCGGAGTATCGTTGGGGGATGCCTACCGCGGACCAGATTAGAGAGCGCCTGGAACAGGCCGAACAAACCGTTGCCGCCGGCAAGGTGGGCGGAGATCCACAGCAGTTCGTGGAAGCCTTGTGGGCGGAGCTGCTGGATGAAGCCCCCGCAGAGACGCGGGTGGACACCTACGACCGGCTGCTGGAGCTTGCTGCCCGTCTGGGGCTGCCCCAGCCCTCCGTCCCCCAGGCGCGGCTCGCCTCGCCGCGCTGGGATGCCTTCCTGGACGCACTGGCGCACCTTCCGGACCCCCGCGCCGATGAGCTGGCGTTCTGGCGTGCGCTCGATGCGGCTAAGGCGCCCTTGTTCGACGGCGTAATAGCCGAAGACGGCGCCGAGATCGAAGCCGCAGTCCAGGCGGCGCTCAACGAGCGCGGCCTGGCCATCCCCGGCGACGACGAGCCCTAAGGGGCATCTTTCAGGTAAGCCAGCACCTGAGCGACAGACGCCCCGCGCTCGAAGCGCACGTGGGCGGTCTGGCGCTCGCCTTTGGTCAGCTTGCGCCCCAGCTGCTGGGATAGCTGCCGCAAGCCCATGATCGGCACCAGACGCACCAGGTAGTGCGCTGCATCCTCCGCGCTGGCGCCGTGCTCGCGCAGGACCTGGGTCAGCGCGCTGGCCAGCGCAGGCGACAGGGGCGACTGATCGCTCAGGCTATTCATCCTTGCCCGACTCTTCGGGCACGTACCGCACGTCGGGCTTGTCGTTCAGGATGGACAGGATCTCGTTGACCGTACGCCTCTGCGGCGTGAGCCATGCTTCCACGTGCTCCGGCTTGATCTGCATGGGGCATCGATCATGGCCAGCAGCCTGCACTTCCGGTGGCGGGTCATTGGTGATGACCGCAAAGGACAGCAGATCCGGCTCGCCCTTCTTGGTCCACCTGGACCACAGAACGGGCACGATCATGCGCTCGTCATTGTCCGGCGTGAATCTCAGACGCACGTTCGATTCTTTCTCGCCAGACGCGAGCTGGCGATGCTCCCAGTCGTGCCGGTGCACGTTCTCGTGGAAGGCTCGGATCTCTACGATGCCGTGGTAGTGCATGAACAACCGGCGCCACGAGCTACCGGGCTTCATGATGGTATCGAGCCTGGCGTTGTACGTGCCCGGGTAATCGACGTCCCACTTCTCGGGAACTCCAGGGGGCCTGCACTGGTAACGCATCGGCAGGATGACGCGTTCACCATTCTCCACGACCAGTACCGGTGCGTACGTTTGGCTGAAGACGCGCGTGAACTTGCTCCCCGTCCCTGGCACTTCCAGCAGCGCATCCAGCTTGTCCTGCGCCTTGCCGATCTTGTTGGTGGCGATCCGCTGCTCATTGAGCGCGGTCTTGGTCGCCTTCTTGGCCAGCTTCTCCTGCGCGGCCTGCAGACGCATGCGCAGCTCGGCCAAGCTCATTTCCGCCTTTCCTATGCGCTCGGTGCGATCGATGCGCAACTCATCCTGCAGATCCGCCAAGTCAGGATTCGGGTCAGCGAGCAGCGCGCTCTCCACCTGCGTGGGCAACAGGAGATCTCCCGTCTTGCGAGCGCGCTTCACCAGCCGGTCGAACTCACCGAGAGAGAGGTGTGCGGAGTACCGTTCGACGTAGGTTAGGTAATCAGCGACGGTTTCGATGCTGTAACACATGGGCGATTTGAGTCGTGGCGACCGGCCGAGTGTAGCCGCCCCTCCGTCACGGATTCATGCAGGCAGGTGGCCGCGGGCGAATGCTCCCCCGCCCGGCCAGCCGCGGCGATCTCAGCCGCTGCGACAGCCCGCCATCAGCCTTCGCCGCCATGCACGACCTCAACGCCGAAACCACAGCTCATCTCATGGGCCCCGCCGCGCCGGCGCCGGCCGGCCGACTTCTGCCCATGGCAGACGGCCGCGTGGAACTGGGATTCCCCCTGCCCCACCTGGACTGGGAGACGGCGGACGTCGACCTCGGCGAGGTGCTTGTGCCGAATCCACTCTCCACCTTCCTGTATCGCGCCTCCGGCCATTCCATGGTGCTGGCCGGCATCGTCGACGGGGATATTCTCGCTGTCGATCGCTCTATTCGACCACGGAGCGGCGACCTGGTCATAGCTTCCTGGGATGGCTGCGCGCCCACCTGCAAGGTTCTGAGGCTCAACGGCGATCGCATTATCCTTGAGTCACGCAATCCGCACCACAAACCCATCGAGATCCCGAAGGGAACCGAGGTGGAGCTGTTCTGCATCACGGCGGTGGCGCGGCAAGTGCGCCGCGGGTGAACCATGTTTGCGCTGCAGGACTTGGATTGCGCCTACGTCAGCTTCGAGCGTGTCTTCGATCGAAGCCTGCGGGGCAAGCCCGTCATCGTGGCCAGCGCCAACGACGCCTGCGCGATCGCGCGCAGCAGCGAGGCAAAAGCATTGGGCGTCAAGATGGGCCAGCCCATCCATGAAATACCGCCTGAGGTGCGAAAGCAGCTGATCATTCGCTCTGCGAACTTCGAGCTCTACGGCTCGATGTCCAACCGCGTGTATGCGACGTTGCTGCAGATGGTTCCGGAGGTGGAGCGTTACAGCGTCGATGAATGCTTCCTCGGGCTCTCCGGGATTCGCGACCGCGTAGCGTTTGCGCACGAACTGCGCGCCATTGTTCTGCGGAACTGTGGAACCCCGAGCGGGATCGGGCTGGGCGGAACGCGCACGCTTGCAAAGGCCGCAAACAGGCTGGCCAAGCGTGGGGCGGGGGTGGTGGATCTCTCCGACCCAGGCACCCATGCCGCGGCTCTGGCGAGCCTGGAGATTGGCGATGTCTGGGGCGTCGGCCGCAAATGGGCGGCACGCCTGCAGGAACGCCGCATCATGACGGCGTTGGATCTGCGCGATGCGCCGGCCGACATGATCCTGGAGCAGTTCGGCGTCGTGCTGGCGCGGACTCAGCGCGAGCTGCGGAACATGCCCTGCGCCGGTCTGGAGCCAGAAGATCCGGACCGCAAACAGATCATCGTCAGCCGCAGCTTTGGCGAGCGTGTGACCGACCACCAGCAGGTGCACGAGGCGATCGCCACCTTCGCCTCACGCGCCTGCGAGAAGGCCCGTGAGGGTGGCCTGGTGGCAGGCGCCATCCAGGTATTCGCCGGCTCCGACGTCTTCCGCGCCGAGCTTCGGCAGCACAATCCAAGTTGCACCTACCGGTTGCCCCGGGCCACGGCTGACACCGGTCTGATGCTAAGCATCATCCGCAGGCTCACCGAAGGCATGCTTCGCGACGGGATCGCCTACAAGCGTGCCGGCGTCATGCTGATGGACCTGGTCAGGCCGCAGGACATCCAGGGCGACCTGTTCAACGCACCGGTGATAGGCGATACCACCTTGATGGACACGTTGGACACGATCAATCGTAAGTTCGGCCGCAACACGCTTGGCTATGCGTCTACCGGATGGCAGAAGAACGCTGCCTGGAAGATGAAGCGCCGGATGCTTTCGCCGTGTTACACCACCCGACTGGAAGATCTGCCGTTGGTTCAGTGCTGATAGGCCAGCTCAGGGCGCATCCGCGCAAAGCCAATCCTGGATGAACTCAACGGGGGTGTCAGGCACGATGGGGGCCATCGGGGCAGTGTTTTCCCCTGTCACCTTTGTGGTGCCATCACTTCGATAGGAGACGTAGGTCCGGAAGGTCTGGACACCGGCCTTGCAGTCGATGTGCATGTGCTGGCGGTACTTCCCATTCGTGTCGCCTGTTTCAACCCAGACGGTACGAATCCCCGTACTCGCATCAACAGTCCTCAGGTCGACCATCCAGGGCCCGTTGGCGGCCGTGAAGAGCTCAAGCCAGCGCTCGGGGCCGGATCGGCGGTATTTGTTGTAGTAGGCCTGTGCATTCCACACGTTGACCGTGGCCAGATCACGCGCGGCACGTTCCTCCGTTGCCATTTCGGCCAATGCATCTTCCACTGCCAGTCGCGCAGCCTCGGAGCTCGCCTGCTGCTCTTCTGCTGAGCGCGCTGGAGCTTTCTGCGCGGCAGCCGGCGCCACGACCAGCGCGGCCAGTACCATCAACGATGCGATCCTCATCCCCATCCCAATCCCATCCACGTTCTTAGCGCGCCTAGCAGGCACGCTGGTGCTATCCACCGGCGTTATACAACAGGCCGCCGCGGCGTTGTAAAGCGCCGGTGCTACTCCAGCTGGTCCTTCGGGTTCGGGACACCGGCTTGGATCTTCTCGTAGATCTCCTGCCGATGAATGGCCACATCCCGAGGCGCCGTAATACCTAAACGCACCTGGCCCACGTCGATCTTGGTCAGCTGCACGATGATGTGGTCGCCGATTCGTATCGACTGCCCCTGTTCGAGCTCAATCTCAATCATGTGCGAAGGTCAGAACCAGTTGAGAGTCGCGGCGCGGCCGCAGCTTGCATGACGTCGTAACGGATTGCCGGAAATGCTAGCGCTTGCAGACCCCGAAACGCCAATCGAAACCGCTTCCGTGGATACTAGCCAGGCACTGGCCGCCCCGGACACTTTGGCATCCAGCATACGGGTCGTAAGCCCCATGGCGTGAACCTCACTAGCCCCCGATTGGACAAGTTTGAACTCGTCGCATTGGCCGGCCAGATGCGCTGACGAAGAGCCAGAGACGCGGCATTCCAGGTGCGGGGTGCTGACGGCGCGGTACTCGATCTGGACTGATCCTCCAAGTTCCAGACTCGATATGGGCGGGATGACAACCTTGACCATCAATGCGCTTTGTAGACGAACGCAGCCTTGCACGAAGATTCTCAGGCACCCGCCCTCAACCTCGGTTACGACGTGCTCAAGAAGGTTGTCATCGCAGCTGACTTCGCACACCAGAGCATCCCCTGTTTCGATGACAACGTGCCCCACAGAACGCACTTCAAGACGACTCGGAACGCTCAGTAGCTGGCGCACCTGCGTCTGGCGCTGGCCGCTGCCCTGTACAGCATCGGCCAGCTGCCCGCCGTCAATCGTCACCTGCCCATTACCCACCGTGATCACGGTGTTCCGGGCGAAGACAACATCACCGGTGACGACTCGAACGGACATGCCCTTCAACCCCTTTTGAAAGGAAGACTGCGATGGCCTCACGGCCGCATGGATGGAGACTGTACCAGTCGCGGCTCAGCTTCATTCAGAATCCGCAGTGCGTTCTCAAGGTACCGCCGGGAGAAATCCGGATTCGTGAGCACTCGCGCTGTCCCCGGCTTGACGAAACGCACCATCTCGGCCACGAACTTATCGTGCGCATCGGCTGCCTGCAGGCGCTCCCTGGCGCGTTCGATGCGATCGGGGATATCGGCCAGGCGGTATTCCCCAGCCTTGCGCTCGACCCAGTCCCAGTTGACCTCGTGGCCGCGATTGCGAAGCCACACCAGGTCCCACAGATCCCGATTTTTCACGTGACTCCGACCGATCAATGCCACGACTTTGTCGGCATAGATCTCTCCTTCCGAATGTACATTCAGTGCGATATCGCTATAGACATCGGAAAGGAAGCTATAGCGCGGCGAGATCAGCATCGGCGAGCTGTCGTAACTGGACACGTTACAGACCTCGAAGTTGATCACCTGGGCCGCGGCAAAGCCGGGGACATTGATCTTGAACTTCCATCGCTTGACGGCCACGTTGCCTTCGGCGAATTCGCGTTCATCACCATCGGTCGTGGACTTGACGCTCATCGTCAGGCCCATCGCACCGACACTGTCAGCCAGCACCTTCTCCATTCCCGCGAGATCGAACGGTTCACGCGCATCAGAACCACACACGAAATCGAGGTCTTCACTGTATCGATCGCCGTTGTAGACGAGCCTGAGGGCAGTGCCACCCATGAAGCTAACCCGCTCCTGCAAGTGACTTCGACTGAGTGCATCGAGAATGCAATAGTGGAGCAATTCCTTGACTATCGTGGGCCGCGTTGGCGCGTCTGCGCTACCGGCTTCGCGCTCGGCCATCGCGATCAGTTCGTTGAACGTGTACTGCATTAGTCAGCCTCGATCTCGATCAGGTCCAGGTTACGACCGACGCGGCGAAGATCCTCCACGGCCAGTTCAGCGCTGGCCACGTGGATGCCGCGTTCGGCAATGAAGGTGGTGTTCGGTCGCCAGAGCTCAGGCGATCGCTGGGTGTGCACGAACTCGGCAATGCCCAGACCAGGCAGCTCGTAGGTGTGAGACCGGCCAGTCGTCATCAGCGTCAGCCGATTGGGGATCTGCGACATCACGCCATGCTCATGCGCGGCCGACTCCAAGCTCACGTAGTACGCATCCTGGGGCCGCAGATGGCTCAGGCAGCGCTCCAGTGCCCAAGAGGGCTGAGGGACGTACGGATTGACGTACAGACCCGGCGCAAGGCGGCGGACGGTGCCGGCGCGCACGTGGCGAACCATGGCCACCCGAAAGGTGTTGATGTTCTCGCCCGCGAAGAGGCGAAGGGTGTTCTCGCTGACCAGCCAGCGGCCCTTCTGGGCCAGCTGCTGCAGGATGCGGGTAAGCTGAGCGGTCCTCATGCGATGTATATTAACATACATCGCAGGCTAACCCATAATAGGGGGAAGGTCGTTCAACAGGCGGTTCAGGTTCACGATCTCCCACCAAGCCCAGCAATGCTTCTCGTCCCCGACGCAGACGTGAGGCCGGAGCGCTTCGATCCGATCGAAGATCTCTTCATTGGTCCAGAAGCCTGAAAAATCGACTGGCCATGCCAGGTGGCGTGTCCAGGCCGTCATGCGGCCTGCCAGAACCAGGGCCCTGTCGAGCCCTCCCGGCAGATGGCCTCGTACTGGGAAAGGTGGAGGCCGCAGAAGCCCTCCAGCTCGCGCACGGAGCCGAACGCCGGCGAGGCCTTCACCACGCCGACGCGATCGCCAGCGAAGAACCCACGTTCATCCTGTGCCAGATCCAGACCGAACCAGTCCAGCACGATGGCCAGGGCCGCGTGCTGGCGCACGAATGAGTGCAGCAGGGCGCGCTGGCGCTCTTCAGGTACCGACAGGAAGTCGCCCCGCTCCGCGCCCAGCACCTGCAGACGCGCCAGGCTGGCGGGCAGGCGGCCGTCGTCGGATTGGACGCCGTTATGGCGCAGTTCGCGCTCAAGCGCGGAGATGCGCTCTTCCTGCCAGGGCCTCACGGGCGCGGCCCGTTGGACAGGCTCTGGGCGACTTCGTCGGCCGTCTGCACCGCGGTGTTGAGCACGTCGCCCAGATGGGCGTCGGGATAGCTCACATCGCACAGATCCACGCGATCACTCTCCGGGATGCGTTCCCACACGCCCTTGGCCTGCGACAGCAGCTGGCGGATCTGCTCCATCGCCTCGCTCGGGTCCAGGTCGGAGGGCGGCGCCTTGGGCGCCGGCCTTTCCACCGGCGCCTGTGCATGGCCGCGGATCACTTCCAGCGCCGACGTGTTGAGCCCGATCATCAGATCCTTGGCCTCAAACATCAGTCGATCGGACTGCGATGCCAGCACCGGTGCCGCCTCCAGACTCACCGGCTTGGTGACATCGCGGATCACGAATGTCGCGCCCACGCAGTTGTTGTACGGGGCCGCGGCCTGAGGCTCTACGCTGAAGGCCAGCAGCCTGCCTTCAGCGCGCTTGTATAGGGTTTCGGCGTGCCGATCACCCTCGAATCCCAGATCGCGGGCGCTATTGCGTATGTCGACGATGCGGCGGCCCCAGAGGCTGTCGAGGATCTTGCCGAATTTCTGGACGTGCGCGGACTCGGCCATGATCGCTTCGTATCCGCCGACCCCCATCATGGCGTCCACGACGTCCGGATGGATAGCCAGCGGCTGAAGGACCGCGCGATGCTGCGGCGCCCACGCGCCCAAAGCTGCGGGCTTGGGCGTCGCCGGCTGGCGTAGTGCGGTCAGTGCCTGGCGATCGACGCCGGCAGCGAAGTCCTCCGCGCTCAGCATCAGGCCATCGAGCTCGGAAGCCAGGACGCGCACGTTGTCGGCATCGGTCACGTCCTTGACGATGAATGTCGAGGACACGACATTGCCACCGGCGCCGGCCTTCTCATGTTCGTGGGTGAACACCAGCGTGCGCCCGTCGACCGTCTTGCGCAGCACCTTCTGGTTCAGGGGACCCTCGAACCCGAGGCTTCTGAACTGGTTCCGCACGTCGACCAAGCGATTCTGCAGCATCGCGTCCAGCGCGTCCCGGAGATTGACTCTCGCCTCGGGCGAGGCCAGAACAGCCGCATAACCGCCGGCTTCGATGATCCAATCCGGGAAACTTGCGTTGGCGCTGATGAGCTCCAACTGGCGACGCTGCTGGGCCTGGGCGGCAACGTTTTCGGGGGTGGTCTGCATGGCGGTCGGCGTCCTCTAACTTTGGTTAGAGTATCCGAATAAACATGCGTGTCAACGATGTGGGGTGGGTGCCAGAGCTACACCGCTACCCGGCGCTGCGGGGTGATGTAGGGACCCCTTCGCCACCGGCGGCCAGAGGGGCCGGCCGTGCATCTTGGCGGGGTCGCAACCGGGGTGTTAGCGCATGCGCGGGCTGGAGCCCAGCTTGTCTTCCAGCTCGCTCATCTCGATCTCGCCCGACTCCACGTCTTCCAGGATGGTAGTGTCGAAGCTGGATTCTTCTTCGGAGTCGTCGCAGGAGTAACCATGGGCCTCCAGAATCTCAACCTTGTCCTGGCGCGACAAACGGTTAAGCGTGGGCCAGATGTTGGAGATGTCGGTCATCGTTTGATCCTCGAAATTCGCCTCATCCTACAACGAAAGTTGCAGCGCCACTATGGGCGCATGCCTCGCCCGGGCTCTTCCTGCTCCAGCCTGGCCACATGCTGCAGGCTGGAATCCAGGTACCGGATAACATCGAAAGCACCGGCACCGTCGAAAGCACGAATGGCGGCGGCCGTGGTCGGGTCATCCTTGGGCAGGAACACCGCGATGCAGTGCTCCCGCGGCTTGTCCGCGCTCATGAACGGACCAAACCCTCCCAATCCCCGGGGCATCTCGCGCACGAAATGCGTCACCTGATTGGCCTCGAAACACTCACGCAACTCCCGGCGCATATCGCCATCGTCACGCAACGCATAGACCGCGAACTGCGTGTCCAACTGCCGAAGGTACCGTGCATCGATCTCCTGCCGGTGATGCGCAGCCGTAATCGGCAGCTCCATCCCGAGCTGGCCTGCGATGTAGCGAATGGCGGCGAAGGTATGGCTACCATCCGAATTGGCCAAGTATCGGCCAGGGGCCCAGGCATAGCTGCAAATGTGGTCACTGGGCCTGCCTGCGAAGATCCGCAGGCCTTCGTGTCGCATCAGGCGCTCGATCGCCTCAGGCGACACATCCTGGATCTTGTCCGGGCCGTTGGCCTGCACCCACAGGTCCAGGTCGTCGAAGTCGTGAAGATTCGACTTGGAGCACGACAGCCCTGTCACCTGGCGAACATCCAGAGTGATCGTGCCTTCGGTCTTGACCAGCAGGCCGGCCAGCGCCGGCACATCCCGTTTGGCACCGATGTAGCCCGTGCGCGAGTGAGTCCAGCCGCGCAGCTCCCCAGCGGCGAGCCGTGGCCAATCCAGCCCGCGACCACCGAGCATTTCCCAGCAAATAACGTCATCGCGCGAGAGCGACAGGCGCGCCTTGGGCTGCACCAGGCAATCGGCGTGCTCGCGTAGTACGTCCCGCACCGAGGGGACTGCGCGGCCAATGGACCAGGGGCCGGAAAGGATCTTGCTGAGGTTCATGCGATCTTCTTCTTGCGAGCGGCCATTATGGCCGCAGGCCCGGGGACATATCGTCTTCGTCTTCCAGATCGGGACCAGGGTCGCAGTTGAGCGACTGCGACACCAGCTCAAAAGCCGTCTCCGTTGCCGCAATGCGGCCATCCAGGAACGGCACGATGTGCACCACCCTGTGCGGTGAGAACGCGACATGGACGCGGTCCAGCTCCGGCACGGCACTGTTGGCGATCGCCTCATCGAACAAAGTCCAGTTCCGGCGCGCCGGAATCGGCGGCTGGTACTGCAGGACCGCCATGCCCGCCACCCGCGGCCGATCGATCCGCTCGATCACACGCTCGTTGGTGTCGAGGATCAGGTATCCCGATCCCGGCAGGGTGACATCGAACTGCTCGCGCAGGCGCCTCCACGCTATCAGCTCCATCCCCAACTCATCGCGGCGCTCTTCGGTCGTCATGACCACTACGTTCTCCCTCGGCTCACCCACGTTAGAACCCCACCGCGACTTTCATCGCCTCTTCGCGTTCGTCTTCCAGCGAGGGGAGCGGCACGCGTCGGGCCCGCTTGAACATGGGCATGCTGTCCATGACCACGTCGCGCATGGCATCGGTGATGCGCATGCAGTGCAGCTCGGTCATCGGAACGTCGTGACCGACGAATACCGCGATGCCTTCCTCCAGCGACTTCTTGGCCTGGTAGAAGTCCAGGTCCACATGATCCTGGGATCGGAAGCAATCATAGGTGATAAGCGCTTCCAGCTCGTCAGGCATGAGCAGACTCATCCTGTGCGAACCACCGCCTGCCGCCGGCGTCTCGATGCGCGTGGTGGACACATCGCCACCCAGTGGCTTGGCCCAACGCTTCACCGCCGCTGGCAGGATCTCGTCGTAGAATCCGCGCATGCCCTGCCCACCCACGGTCAGCCCCTTGCCTTCCAGGCGACCGTTGGGCTGGGCCAGTATGCTCTCGAAGACCTCACGCCCGAACAGCTTGCGTGCACTCATCCCCACCGCCTTGCGCTCATCGCAGTAGACCACCGTGCCTTCTGCATCGAGCTTGCAGTGGAAGACGAGCTTTCCATCGCGGAACGCCCCCACGTTGGTCAGATGCCCCGCGTTGGACCAATCAACTACGTTGACCTGCTGACGCAGCTTGGTGCTGTAGCGATCGATCTGTGTATCACCCGTCGTCCAGGCTACCTGGTGGAAACCCGCTTCGGCGGCCCAGCGCACCAGCCGGCGGTAAGCCAGCATGGACCAGTCCTCCGAGCGCTTGAGTGGCGTATCGGGCACCACCTCAAACGGCATCTTCAAGGTCGAATCCAGGACATCCAGCCGCTTCTGTACCGCCAGGCGCCGGTTCTCCTGCTCTTGGGAGGGCAGCGCCGAGCGCACGGCCAACTCGTTACGAAGGCCCGCCACTTCAAGGCGCATGGCCAAGCGCTGTGCGGCCAACTCAGGTGGCGCAAACCCTCGCTCGCGTCCAGCCTGCGCCCAGTCCGACTGGATCTCTTCGATCACCAGCGTGCGCAAGCCGTGCTCGTCCTTGCGTTCGCTGAAGCGCGCATGCACCAGGATGCCGCGCTTATTGCTGAAATGCGTGGACTGGAATAGCTGCTCGCCCTCCGTCTCACGGTAGGCCGAGTAGATCTGGCTGGTGGCCGCGAATGTGGCGTGCAAAGCATTGATCTCGGCTACCGGCGCACCACGCTCACCGGCCGCTTCCACCGCCTTGTGCGTGGCTTGGGCTTCTTCTCTCGCCTGTCGCGCCGCGCTCCCGCTGGGCGCATCCATCATGATCAACAGCTCACGGTAACTGTCCTGCGGATCTCCATCGCTCCACGGCAGCTGATGGCCGGCATACCAAGTCGGCCGCTCGTGGGAACGGCGTGCCAGGGCCATCGCTTCCTTGAGCTCTGCAGGCAGGTGCGTTTCGTGGATCTCTTGGCCCTGGGCATCCAGAATCTGGATGTCTTCATGGTGAATCCGCAGCTCATACCCGGCATCTTCCAGCGCTGCACGGGCGGTCGGCATGTCCCCGTACACCCGCGTGGTGAGCTTGGGCACGCTCTGACGCACGAAGTCAGCCAGTTCCACTCGACTGACATCGCTTTCGCGCCCCTTCAGCCAGGCGTCAACACCCGTCCAGGCCCGCTCGGTACCCTTGATCAGGCCGCGGCGCTGAGCGCCGTCGAGCCACTGCAGCCACTGCTCGGCACCAGCCCTCTTGGGAGCGCCATTGATGCCTTCCAGCGAGCGCAGCAACGCGGAGTGGAAGACCTCTTCATCCGGCGAGCTGAGCCCGCCGCGCTTGAACGCGACCGGCGCGAAGCTCTTCACGGCGCCCAGATCCCACACGACGAAATTGTGCGTGGGCTCGCTTGCGCTCACGCGGCTGTGGCCATCCAGGTAACGCAGGCCGGAATAGCCGGCGCGCCCCAGCGCATGGGAGGCCGCCTCGGGCGTGCCCAGCACGACCTGCAGCGTGTGGTAGAGATCGCGCCCTTGGCGCCCGTATGCCTCGGTTTGGTCGGCCCAGGCATCTGCAAGGCGCGCGGCCGGCGCCGGCTCCAGCACCGCAAGCACGGCCTGCAGCTGTTCGTCGCTGACGACCTGCTCCCACTCCAGCAGCAGCGCCTCATCGTCGATGTCGGCTTCGTAGATGAAACCCTCGCTGGCCAGGTGCCGGGTATCGGCCATCAGCAGGCCCGGATCGGACAGCAACCGGCAGGCCGCATCGGCCTCGCGGATGAACCAGCGCGTATCGCGCAGCGAGGCTGAGGCCCGATCGATGGCTTCCACGTCGCCGGCGACGTTGGCGCGAGACAGACGGTCCTCATCGTCCTTCAGGTACTCGCCCAGCGCACGCACACGCTCGCGCTGTTCGGCCAGCACCATCTCCCGCGCCTGGTCCAGGGTCTGCCCCTGGTCCAGCAGGAAGCGCAGCTCACGGCTGGCCAGCGTGCCGCCGGCAACGCCTCCGGCCGCATCGAACGCAGCGGTACCGGCGCTGTGCGCCAGCAGGACTCCACTGATGCGAGCGGCCTGCGGATGGAACCGTTCCAGCCGCTGCAGGATGGCACTGATCATGCGGCGACGCGGCTCATCCATGCCGTCCACGATGCGCTGGAGGTCGTCGCTGCGGTATCCGCTGGCCTGCATGTGCAGCACCCAGTTGGCCTCATCACCGGCGCCAGCGCCCAGCAAGCGCTCGGCCACGGCGGCCAGCTCGCCACCGGTGGTCATCTGGTCACCGAAGCGCACGATCTGGGCCTGGTAGGCCAGCTTCTCGCGGTAGACCGACGCCACCTGCGATGCCTCGGCGAAGTACATCCCATAGCCGAAGGCGTTGCCGCCCTCGCCGGTCTTGTTGAAGTCCAGCGAAGGGCGCTCAAAGCGCGCCGGGCTGCCGTGGTAGGCGCGGCGGAACTGCACGCCGCTCAGCACCGGGTCCAGGCTCGCATCGAAGATCGACACGACTTGGCTGGCGTCGAATACGCGGTACTCCAGCGCGGAGTCATCCAGGAAGTCATACCCTGCCGCCGCAATGGTCTCCCGATCGCGATCGAACAGATCCTCCGAGGTGAATGGACCATGGAACACGATGCCGTCATAACCAGCTCGCTTGACCAGCTCCACGCATCGGGTATTGTCAGCAACCCGATACACGTCGGTATAGGAATCCTCCGTGAGCACGTCATCGCTTGCCGGCGAGAACTGCATGTAGTCGCCGCCGAAATCCTCCGATTCCTCGTTAATCAGGCGCACGAACCCGGTGCGCCCGAAAGCATCAGCCGCTTCCTCGTAGGTGACCTTCCCACTGGGCTGCAGCGCTTCCCAGAACTCGCGCAGCGTCACCAGGGGATCGAGCTCACCCAGCACCACAGGATTTCGGATGTCCAGATAGCACGCGCTCACGCGCGGCACCTGCGGGTACACCCCGGAATGGCACGCGTAGACGCTGGCCACGTCTGGCGAGATGGTGAACGGAATGGAAGGCAGCTTGGATTCGATCGCCGCCGGCGAATCTGAATCAGCATATTGCCCCCGGTAGACCGTGCGCAGAGATCCATCGGCATTGCGGACCTTGCTCTGCTGCAGGCGCTCAGCCGCGGACGGGTCCGGCGCTGGCCCGCTGGCGAGCCGGAAGGCCAGCTGTAGGTCATCTGCAAGGGTGGATTCGCGCGTGCGCAGCTTCCAGTTCTGCATCGCCCACACGATGGCGCCTTGCGCGGCCTGCAGGTCCTGCACCAGCTCGCGACCGCCCAGGCTGCCTTCAACCACCGGGCCGGCCTGGCGGAACATCGCCACGAGATTGGCCATGAACTCCTGCAACCACTCCAGCAGGCGTGCCAGCAGGTCGCGATCGTCGATCGCTTCCCAGACATGCGGGTCCAGCAGCAGGTCGCCGACGATGTCGGCCACGGCCTCTTCGCGAATCAGGTCATCATCCATGACCTGCATGTCCTCACGCAGGCTGCGGCGCTTGAGATCGTGGTAGTACCGTGCCCAGGCGGTGGCGTTGATCGCCGGACGTAGCTGCTCCACCAGCTCGGCATACAGCTCCGGCTGCTGGGCGCGCATCTGATGCACGGCTTCGTGGGCCAACACGCCCATGGTGGGGAACTCGCTGTCCACGCTGACGTAGATGCGGTTGTCGCCGCGCTCCTTGCCGCTCACGCCGGCAAAGGCAAGCCGGTTGTCCTGGCCGCTGTAGCGGATGAACACCGGCTCCACGTTGAGCACCTTCGCGATGGCACCGGCACGCATTGCCGTGCGCGGATCTGGTGTCGCCAGACGGATGTTCTCAACGTCCGCATCGGGCCCGAAGAAGCGACGCAGGTTGCCGCGCAGCGAGCGCAACTGGTCCGCATCACGCAGCACCTGCGCTTCATGCATGTCGCGCTCGACAGCGCCTGGAAAGACCGTACGCAGAGCGGCCAGAGAGACGCTGAGCTCGTTACGAACGAACCGGGCCGCCCCCTGGGCCTGGAAACCCAACGCGTGCATCAGCGGCGACAGGCGGCCTCCATTGGTGCTTTCCACCACCAAGCGAGGGCCGTCCTGCGCGTGCTCAACCACCATGCGCGCACCGTGCGCGGAAAGATCTGCCCACCGCATCGTCGTGTTCTCCATCGATCAGGGCGCCGCCGAAACAGTGTTCTCGGCGACCCTCCCGTAGGCGATCTCCTGCAGCCGATCGCACAGCGTGTCCATCAATTCTGGCGTGTGCTTGTCGGCCCTGACGTAGCCCCACAAGGCAGGCCGATCGTTCGCAATCCCAGCCGCGGCCGAGTCTGGGATTGCGAACTGCACCTGGGGGAACTCTGCGCTGAGCTGGAGGATGTGCTTGCGCAGGTCGTCGATGACATCGGCCTCGTTTCGCAGATCGATCGTGGCGTCATCTTCAGATTCGGACGTCGGGAACTCCATCTCGACCAGAATGCCGAAATCACCATCCATGCGAGCGATGAAGGTCAACTCACTATCGCCATGCATCTTACTTTGCAGGTCTGCAAGCTGGCCCGGGTCTCGCTCCAGGATCGCCAGGCCGGGCTTTCGCCAGCGGTAGTCCGGGGCATCGTTTGGCGAGCCCCAGCGATCGGTCAGGTTGGTCTCGATCGCCCAGACACCGTTGACGACCTGGCCTTCATGCACGTACTCGACCTGCATTCCGCTGACGAGCGTGTCGTGCGAAAGCAATCGCTCGCCCAGCGTGGCACGCTGGTCACCGTCCAGCGCGCCATCCGGCACGAATCCCCAGATTCCGGGGCGGCCCCATACCTTCTGGTTGTCCGGAACGAGGCAGAAGTCCACCTGAGGGAAGTCCTTGGCAAGTACCGACATCAGCGTACGATGCAGAGCCATCACCGAATCGCGCGAAGGCAGGTCCTTGGCGTCGACCAGGATCTGATCGCCGGCCACCGGAATCTCGGTCTCGTACAGGACGCCGTAGCGTCCGTCCTTCCAGGAGATGAACGTGGTGTCGCCCCACATCTGGGCCTTGAGCGCGGCAAGCTCGCCCGGCTTTGCCATCAGCTCAGCGCCCACGGGCGTACTGCCGCCGTAATCGGCGTCGATGTCGCCGAAGCGATCGGAGATTCCCGCCTGGATGTTCCAGATCTGCTTTACACCGCCGGGACCTTCGACCGTCGTCCCTCCGGGCAGGTGCTGCTGAAGCGGTTTCGTCGTCGAGGCGAATGCTTCGACCGGGAACCTGGCGACGGCTTGCGGAGAGGCTTCCGCAGCGGCCGAAGCCGACAATCCCGCGTCGGTGGTCGAAACGAGCTCGCCGGCGTCATTGACCTTCCGGATCAGCTCTGCGATGGTCGGAATGCCGAATGCCTTGGCATCGAACCCGGCGTTTCGGAACTTGGGTTCTGCGGTGACCACCGCAAGCGCCTCTTCCTTCTGCTTGCGCAGATTGGACAGCGCTTCGCTCAGCAGAAGCGACTCGCTTTCAGACACCAGCAACACCGCCTTGCCCTCGTTTAGGCCCGGGTGAGTCCTCAGCAGGCCCGCCAGCCCTTCAAGGGCAACACGTGTCCGTGCCTTCACCTCCAACCCCGCCAGCGCTCCGACATGATCGAAATCCGGATACGGCACGTAGTTGTAGGCCGTACCGAAGGCAGATTCGAGGAACAGCTTGGGATTGTCCGCCATCTCAGCCCGCAGGCGTTCAAGTAGGCGGGCTTCGTTCTCGTTGTACATGACGCGTGCGCGCTCGGCCGCTTCGGGGTCGCGCAGGAGGTTGATCTTGTCGGCCATAGTTCGTATCCGGTCAGAAGTTGGTTGCGATCAGGGGCGCGGTGAAGACGGCTCGTCTTCATCCGCTTCTTCCGGAGAAGCCTGCGCCGCAGCGTTGGCGTCCACGTATTGCTGCAGATCCCCGGGCAGGACCTGCGCTTCATGGATGGCCACCAGCGCATCCTCAACCGCCCCGTCCCCTTGCGGAATCTCGCTGATCTGATCCGGATCGGCGTCGTCCACGTCGTAGTCGACTGCCACAAGCTGCGCTGGCGTGTCGGCCCAGACGTTCTGCACAACACCGCCGGTGATGTTCACGCCGATACGCGGGGGGATGAACGCCGGCGAGGTCTGCAAGCTCAGCTGCAGCGCCTTCTGGTGCAGCACGCTACCGTCCATCGCGTGCTTGTAGATGTGCATCAGCGCAGCACCATCGCTGGCGAAGATCTCTTTCTCGTCCTCGCGCTGGATGTCGAGCTGTTCACCGGAGGCGCGGTCGATGGTGAACAGGTTCCAGCCTTCGGCCGACGCAGCGGCGTTGTCTTCGGCGGTCCAGGCGTAGTTGTTGATGACGGTCATGTTCAGTGCTCTCTTACGGGGACATGCTGTCGCGCTCATTGCGCTCCAGCTCTGCGGCATGAATGGTGGGTGCGTACTTGTCATATTCGCCCGGCATGATGTCCACACCGAAAATCTGTGCGTACGCCTCCGACTCCGATCCGTCATCCTGCGTCAGGGTGACGATGCGGTCCTCATCGACCATGTCTGTTTCGTAGTCGATGACCATCAGCTCGGCCGGCGCGTCACTGAACACGCTCTGGATCACGCCGCCGGTGAAATTGATGCCGATGCGAGGCGGCACGAACGCCGGCGAGCTCTGCAAGCTCAGCTGCAGCGCCTTCTGGTGGAGGTAGCTGCCGTCCAGCGCTTTTGCATATACATGCATCAAGGCCGCGGCATCGCTGGTGAACAGATCCTTGTCGTCCACGTAGTGAATTTCGAGCGTTTCCCCCGTCTTGCCTTCACCGGCGGTCCAAGAGATAAGATCCCAGCCTTCGGCCGCAGCGGCGGCACTGTCCTGGGCGGTCCACGAATAGGGGTTGTTGCTCACAGGGCGATTCCTACGAATGGGAACGAGTGTCAGGGCTTCATGGACGGGGCGTCGGGCGCGAACGCGTCCTCGATGTGCATCTCCTGCCACGGCTCGCTCATCTCGTCGCCGTTAGGGAACGCCTTGACGACCAGGTCGTCATCGCGCTTGCTGATGCACAGCGCAACGCCGCCGGCTTTCAGCCAGACATTGCCGCGCTTGCTGCCCTCGGGCACTTCGAGCACGTAGTCGGTCTCGTTGGCGCTGTCGCCCGGATTGCCCAGGGCGATGTTGATGATGTCGCCACGCTCAGCCGGGCCGGGGCGCGAGAGGAAGGAGATCTCTTCCATGTGGGCCTGCACGTGGCCCATGCCCTCCCACTCGATCGTGGTGATCTCGGTGGTCGGGTTGTAGGACAGCACGCGCGCCAGGCCGTTGTCCTTGCTGTTCTCGCGGCTGTCATAGTAGACCCAGTCGCCGGTCTCCGGGCGCCACGCCGCCGGCGCATAGGCCGACGTCAGATCCTTTGCGCTCTCGATGTATTGGGCGATGTCTTTGACGCCCGGGCTGTCGGCGTCTTCCGGACCCTCTTCGGCCGCGGCGCATAGGTCCTCAAAGCGCGACTCGGCGTAGGGCAAGACCTGCCGCAGCGCGACCTGGAGCCGGGCGTACTGCTCGGCGGTGGGGACGAAGGACGCGAACTCAGGCATGGGATGATCCGGGCAGGGGCTATGCTCGGATAATACCGCATACTCTAACGAAAGTTATCGGCCACCTTGTGACGAAAGTCACCGCTTGCCACGGCCCCTTCACTGCGAGACGCGCAAGTGCCGCAATGGCCTTAGGGCTTGGGCCTTTCAGGCTCCAGCTGATGATCCACCACCTCAATCACGGACCGATCGATGACGCCGTAGGTGTCATGGGCCACGCCCGAGCTATCGCGCTCACGGAAGGCAACGACCTGGAACCCCAGGGCTGCGATGGCCTGTGCGTCCTCCGGATCGTCCAGAATCGCCCATAGCTCCGCAGGATCAAGCATGCCCACCTCTTCGCCGAAGCGCGCCTCCAGGATCGCGAAGGCGGCGGCATCGCCAACGCCCCAGGCGCCTTCGGTCAGGTCCAGCAGCTTGGCATTGCCAAGTTCGACGACCGTGAGCACCGACCCGAACGTGCGGGCGTAGTCCGCATCGGGCGTGAAGAAACTCGCAGGCGATGTCACCTCGTAGCTGCGCCCCATGGTGAAGCGCTGGGACGGCTTGCTGACGAACTCAGTCCGCGCCTGGTCGCTACCGTGATAGAGCTGCACGCGGCTCATCCTCCGTCGCCGGGGCGGCGAACTCCACCTGGTACAGCTTGCCACTGCGGGCATCGGTGGGAGTGCGGTCGGTCTTGCTGAGCAGAACGATCGGCACATCTGCGCCGGGCGGGAAGGCGATCACCTGCACGTGGCCCGCCTTGGGCAGGTCCTGCGGCTGTTCCCACGCCTTGAGCAGACCTTGGGTCTGGCTCGCCGTGACCAGCTGTGGATGTCCCAGCGGGCGCAGGCCCATGGCCGGTGCATGGTGCACGAGCTCGGTCGTTGGCGCCGGCACGATGTACCGCTTGATGCGCTCACGTTCCTCAGGCGACAGCGTCGCCATGTACTCCGTAACGTTCACAAGAACCTCCGATTTGACATCAGGCTACCACTGCCGTGGTCGCGCTAGAAGCACGGCGCAGCCGGCACGTCTTCTTCCAACTCATCCGCTGGCGCATCTTCCTTGCCATTCGGCTCGCTGGCACGCTTGAAGCAGATGCGCGGATCTTCGGGATCGAATTGACCCCCATTGCCGGTGGCACTCTTGATCTGCTCGGGATTGAAGGCCATCCACGTCGTGTTCGACACGTTTTCATCGAGCTTGCGATTCAGGCGCTTGCCTTCGGCCAGATTCGGGTTATAGCGCACCGACTCCCGCGTCTTGATGCCATCGAATCCCATAGCCCGAAGCACCTCCATCACTTCCTTGCTGTCCAAGTGCATCCACACCGGGCCGCTATCGTTCAGGCGGTCGCGCAGGGTGCGTGGCTGGGCACTCATCCCGCGCTGTCCTGGCGTGCGGTGCCCGAAGTTCCACATAGCCGCCTGCTTTGGATCTGCCTGTACGGCGTCCCACCACTCCAGTGAAGATGCCTCCATGATGTCGAGGCACTTGTCCATGTCGGCATCGTTGGCTCCGGCCTTCTCCAGCAGCTGCCGCAAGGTCATGCTGTCCTGCACCGAGTGCTTGCTCAGGTCCAGGGGGTTGCGGATGGCCAGGTAGACCGGCATCAGAGCGCTGCCCTCACGAATGCGCGCATTGCTCCGCCGGCCTCCGCCGATGAAGACCGTGGCACTACGCGGATCTTCGGCGAACCAGCTCTGGGTCTTGAAAGCCTCGAACTTGGACGCCGTCCCGTGATAGACCACGCGTGGCTGGCCCTGCTCGTCGACCACGGCCGATCCACCGAACCACGCCTTGAACAGCGGGCTTTGCTCCTGCTGCTCGCTCACGGCCTCATCCGGCATTCTTCATCCTCTTCACGGTCATTGCCCAGGTCCACGATGTGGATCTGGCTGGGGTCGAACACCACGTACTCCGGTGGCTCGCCCGGTGTCGCGTAGAGCACGCAAGAGTCGTAGCCCTCGGCCTTCAGCATCGCCTCTGCGTCCTCGACCTCCAGGTGCACGAAGTCACGGTAGGTCCGCGCCACGTAAGGGCGCTCCATCATCAGGCGTGCGCCCGTCACCACCTCTCCATACGTGGTGGCGATCGCGCGATCGGGCGAGAAGAAGAAGGCCTGCGGGAGCAGGTTCCCACCGCGGTCATCGCCGAATCCCTTGCGGAACTCGCTGCGGATCGCGCCGGAGCCGTGGTAGAGCACGGGCGCGAGCTCGGGTCGCTTCACGCCCACGATCACCGGCACGCTGGCCACGCCGGCGGCCAGCGCCGCGGCAGCGCGGTGGTAGCCGTCCCAGATGAAGCCGGCCTGGCCGTCGTCCATCACCACCAGCGGCAACTGGATCTTCCCGCTCAGCATGTCGCTGTAGCGTCCGTCCAGGTGCTTGTTCTCTTCGCTCAGCCACGCCGCATCCGGTACCTGCTGCAGGCGGGCGACCGGGTACTGCTCCACCAGGTACCAGTCCAGCTCGCTGGCATCGGAGAAGCCCTCATCGCCCGGAACGAAGTTGTCGTTGCGTACCGACCCGGCTTCCGCGACTTCGGCGCGGTTTGCATGCCAGACGCCGCCGGCGGCGGCAAAGCTCAGAACCTCGGGGCGCATGCGCGATCCTCATCATCTTTATCGCGCTCGGACTGCTCTACAACGCGCTCGAAGGCGATGCGCGGGTCCTGCGGATCGAAGCGCCCGATGTTGCCATTGGCCAGCTTGATCTGCTCGGGCCGGAACGCCACCCACTCGCCGGTGTTCGTGACGTGCACGCCATCATGTCCCAGCGCTTCCAGGCGGTCCAGGAACGTTGCACTGATCGCCTGAGGGTCAACGTCTGGGTCGTAGTTTTCAGGATCGAACTCGAATACCGTCACATAGGGATTCTTGATCGACAGATATACCTCCATGACGATAGGGTCCTCGCCGTCCACCTCTGCATCGTTCTCGGCGTAGGCCTGTGCCGCCTTGCGATCGGCCGTAAAGTACGCACCCATGCCCGCGGCGCCGCCCTCCCGCCTGAAACGGGCCTTCTCAATGGCGGTACCGTGGTAGACGGGCAGCGGTCGCCCGTCGACATCCACCACGGCCGAACGTCCAAACCACGCACGAAACTCGGGCGTGTCCACCGACGCCGGCCAGGCAGCACTCAGAACCTCGGCGCGCACGCGCGGTCCTCTTCGTCTTGATCTGCCGCCGGCTCCGGCTCGGCGGCGCGCTTAAAACACAGGCGCGGGTCCTCAGGGTTGTAGTCGCCGTTGTTGGCGATGGCACTCTTGATTTGGCCGGGTTCGAGGGCAATCCAAGCCTGTTGCCCGGCAAACTCATCGTTGCCGGCCTTGTACGGATCTGCCTTCAGCGCGATGCCGTCATAGCCCATCGTCTTGAGCCACGTACGCAGTCCATCGACCTGCGCCTGGCCAAAGCGGAACGCGGCGGGCTCCATCACGCCCGGGGCCACCATGACCGTATCCGGATCGGTACCGGCCATGCGGTGGCCAATGCGCACCATGCTGGCGAAGGTCACCCGCCACGGCCGCGCGATGGCCAGGTGCACCGGATAGATCGCGCCGGTGCTGCCTGAGTACATCTCGGCGCCGGTCTGGCCGGGTTCGCTGGAGAACCACGAACCCAACGTGTCCAGGCTCGGACGCCGGCCCACGATGTTGACAGACGCCATTCGATCGAAGGCCTGGATGTCGCCCAGCTGGCGTCCATCGGCCTTCGTCCACGGGGTGGTGCCGTGGTAGACCACCAACGGGCGTCCCTGCGCATCCACGACCTGCGACTGTCCGAACCACGCGCGAAACTGCGCGGTGTCAAGGTGCTCGGGCCAGGGCGCGCTTACGGCCGCGGGGAGCATGCCTCTTCCTCATCGGGCTCTGCGCCGCCGCCCACCGCCGCGAGCGCGGCGGCGTAGACCATGCCGCCATGCTGGGCGAACAGTTCACGCATGATCTCGCGCACCTGCGTGGCTTCCTCGTCCGTGAACACCCTCTGCATCGTTCCGACGTTGATGATGTCCTCGCCGACGTCGTCGGGGTGGAAGTCCAACCCCTGGTCGGCCATCTGGCCGAACCACTCGTACATCGCCTCTCGGCTGCTGGTGTCGCAGGCCGGAACACGCGATGGCGGCGGGGGCAGCGCATCGAGCTGCGCTTGCACCCTATTGACGATCTTGTCTGCCAGTTCCTCGTAGCTGTCAGCCGTGACGAAGCTGGAGCCGTCGAATAGATCCACGTTGCGCCGCTTGCCATCGATCACCGCGATGGTGGGCACGAAGGCTCTTACCTTCCGCGTGAACAGGCGGATCTCGACGTCGAGGGTCGCCTCGGCCTGGGCCTTGGCCCTCACGTACAGCGAGGCGTCCTCGTTGAGCTGGAACTGCCCGGCCTCGAACGTCCCGAAGCGCCGGTTCTTGAAGTCGTTACAGGAGAGCTTGTGCGAAGGCGGCAGCTTCAGCCGCCCTCCGATGGCGCCCAGCGTAGCGATCGCGCGGGTGAGCATCCCCTGCCCGATCGGCTGCAGGACCGGCAGGAACGCGTTGTACTCGGCCTTGGCCGTGATCAGCGCTCCCCCGGTGGCACGCGAAGGCGAACCCTTCTGCACGCGGCGCAGCAGGCGGTCGAACTTCTCGAACGCCTGCTGGCCTTCGAGGTCCGGCGTGGTCGCCGGCTTGGTCGTTTCGTTGCTCATGCGCTCATTCCCATGCGCGGGCGGTCTTCTTCCGGCCACAACGCGTCCGTTTCCCAGAAGTCATCGCTCAGCCCCAGCTCCAGCGAGGGAAGCAGCGGGATGTCGATGCGGTTGGCCTGCACGTCGGTCTCGCCAGCCGGCAGAAAATAGATTTCCGCCGGCACACCGTCGCTGTTGAGGTGGACTCGCAGGCCGGTCAGTTCTTCGCGATCTGCACGCAGGCGCTCGACCTGCTGTACCAGCCAATCCTGGTACGCCTCCGGCGGTGGATTGCCGGACACCGCTTCCTTCACGCAGGCGTTGAAGCGCGCCTGCAGCAGCATAAGCCGCGTGGACAGCCCTGCGGCGGCCGCGCTGCGGCCTTCATTGCCCGATGTGTCGCCGAACAGGAACGCCTGCAGTTCGTGCACGTTGGTGGGACGCTTCGTCACCATCGGTCACATCCTCAGCGAATCGGCAGTGATGGGGGCCGGCTCGCACTCGATGCCGGCGGCGCGAAACAGCGCCGTGCCCTCTTCCAGGTGATCTGCCACACGCGACTGGATCGCCGAGGGCAGCTCACCGTTCTCCGCCAGCTCCGACAGGGTGTCGTGAGTGATCGCCGCGTGCGCAAGCAACTTGCACTGCGGGGCTCTGGCGGCGGCCAGGATGTCTGCCGTCGCCTGCAGGTGTGAGCGTAGGTCCTCCACGCTTGGTCTCTGCGCGAGATCGACTTGACGAATGATCGCCACCTGAAACGGCCCGGATGTCGGCTTGATGCCAAGATCGATTCGACCATGTGCGCTGTAGTTGGCCAGGACCTGAGTTCCATCGGCAAAGCGAATTGCACCGATCCAACCTCCAGCGAAGTCATTCCGGACGTCCCCCATCAGAACGCCCTCCATGCTGGCGACGGTGTCCTTCATCAGCTGAAGGCACTCGCTGGCCTTGGCGCTACTCGGGCCATCCAGTGCAACCGCCGGCTGCGTCGCATTGGGAACGCTGATGTCATTGGTCAGCAGATTTGCTGCATGAAGCACTTCATTCAACGCTGCCGTACAGCCGGTTTCTTCGATCACCACTTGCACGTCTTCTCCCTGGGCCATTCGGTCCAGGGCGTTCATGACGACCCTGAGCTTGGGCAGGGTGCCAACGGCGTAGCCAGATCCGAACCCACCATTGGTGCCGCCGGCAAGACACAACACGATGTTGTCGCGAATGGACTGGATTGCCTCAGTAGTGCCGTCCCACGAAGCAAGGTCGCGGCGCGCTTCCTGCAGTTCGTTCTCGAAGAATGCAGCGCGCTGTTGGGCTTCTGCCAAAGCGGCTTCGAGCTGTTCGCTCTTCGGCGAGCGCAGCATGCCGATCTCGCTGTCTGCTCTCATGCGGTAGTACGCGGCCAGGGCAGCCTTCATGTCAGGCAGCGCGGCCTTCATGATGTCGGAACCCTCCTGATGAGCGATCTCCACGCGAGCGATCGCGCCATGGAGCGCAAGCGCCACGTCGTCGGCCGCCTGCTTGGGATTGACCTTGCTGGCATCACCATACGTGGCCTGCCAGCGCGCCAGAACTCGCAGCAGTCCGTCATAGGCTGCAACGTCGTCGGCACCGGCGCCGTTGTGGTCCTCGTTGTCGCATTCGATCAGCACGCCGAGGCGATCAGCGGCTCTGGCCAGTGCACGCATCGGCTCCAGTACCGGGTCGTAGCTCGGCGCAACTTCCGGGCCGATGAGTGAATTCATGGCCTCAGCGGCCAACTTCCGCATGCCAGCGTCGTCGTCGGGCGCAAGGACGATCTTGATGTTTGCGTTGGCCAGGATGGCATTCATGATCTTGTCGTCCATGATCAGGCCACCTTCTGCCGCGGAATGTCCTGCAGCACCTCTTCTAGCGCATCCTCCGGCACTTCGCCGTCGCTCACGCGCGCCAGCCATTCATTCTCCAAGCCCCAGGATTCGAGATCCCGGTGCTGATCACCGGTGAGCTCGAAGTCCTCGCGGCGGCCACCTGCCCACACGAACTCGATCTGGACGGTTTCGGTGTGCAGCTCCGCTTCACCGTTCCACGTGTCCGTACCGAGCTGCTTGAAGGTACGGCCACTGGAATTGGGAACCTTCGAGTAGGTCAACTCGAAGCCATCGGCGGTGGTCAGGTGATAGTTGACTTGTTGCAGGCGCATAGGGGCTCCGTTGAGTGCGCGTGATATCAGGGTTTGAGACCGCCGGCCGCTTCCGCGTCCAGCTCGTCGATGTCGGCTGCCAGCACGCAGCCGTAGTCTGGGTGCAGCGTCCAGGGGGAGGCTTCCAGCAGGCGGTAGATCTCTTCGTTGCGCGCATCGAAGCCGGCCGCAGCATCAGTGCCCATGGCCACCTGCATGGCCATGTCTTCGCAGACGGCCTGCACGGCCAGGAACGTGTCCTTGGTCATCGTCGCCGGTGCATCGAGCTGGCTGCGGATCTTGGCCACCGTGGCCGCATCGCCCATCTGGCGCGCCACGTCATGCGCGATCGAATCGCGCGGCGCCATCGCCTGGCGCAGCGGCAGCTCGCCCGGACGCTGCAGGTCGCGCAGATGCGCGCCTACGGCTTCGCCGATGCCCTTGGCATGTCCGAACAGGATCGATTGGCCCATGGCTTCGTGAGCAACAGAGACCGGGAATCCGTTGACGAGATAGTCCGGAATGCCCTTCAGTCGCGCGTGCTCTTCGGGCGTGAACAAACGCTGCATTCCGTCGTCTCGGCCCAGTCGTGGGTCAGTCTGGCGAACCTTCGCTACGCCGCGGCTGATGCACCCCACTTCCTTTGCATCCGGACGAACGATGTTCGGCTTGAAGTTCTTTCCGGCGGCAGCGTCCTTGACGGCCTTCGTCGCCAGGTACTCGAACGCACGCCAGCGCGAGTCATCGTGCGGGATGTCGTCCAACGCCTGCTCCAGGCATTCGTACTGGCGCGGGTAGTTCGGCACCTGGTCCATGGAGAAACCCTCGGCCAGGCCGCGCGAGATCGCGACCAGCCACCAGCGCGTGCGGTTTTCCAGCGTACCGCTTTGCAGATTATCGAAGGTTCCCTCGTACATGGTGTATCCCTGCTCGTTGAGGTACGCCATGAAGATCGCGTAGCTCGCCGAGTTGCGCGCATCGACAACGTTCTCGCTGACCACGATCGAGGGATTGACCGCATCCACGATGCGAAGCGCGCCATACACGGCGAGCGCATCGGTCGGATGATCTTCGGCCTTCTCGATCTTGCGCTTCGCGCGACCGGCCTTACTGTGCGCGGTGCAGGGCAGCGACAACCCGATCACATCCGTAGCACTCAACGCGACCGGCTCAAGCTCTTCAAGCGCGGCCTCGTACAGCCGCGTGTCCTCGGTGATGGCCGGATTGTTGACCGACGCCATCTCCAGGTAGCGGTGATCGCGATCGACGATCCAGTCCACGCGCGAACGCAGACCCTGCGCCTGCACGCCTTCATGGAAGGCCAGCGTGGACACGCCGGCGCCGGCGCAGAGCGTGCCCTCGGTCAGATAACCCTGCGCCACGTGCTCGCGCGTGCGCTTCTCACGCGCTTCGATCGCCAGCTCAACCGGATGCAGATCAAACACGATCTCGCCGGCGGAGAGCGTGGCGCGGATCTTTGCGCCCTCGCCCAGGATCTCGGCCAGCGCACCACCGGTGACGTCGATGATCGGGGTCTTACGAACGACCTCGCCATCCTCGGCCTGGCGCTGCCGCTGGGAAACGGCACGATCGCCGTTGGGGTCCAGCACCAGGCGCACCTGGCGACGGTCCAGATCCAGATCTACGCGAAAACGGCTGCCAGGCTCGAAACCGATCCGGTTCAGGCGCAAGCCTTCCAGCCACAGGCGCGGGTTGCCGCGGTTCTGTCCCAGGCGGGTGTAGCTGACCTGGGCGTGCGGCTTGAACGCGTTGGCCACCGAGCGGCGTGGGGCCGGCTCGTTGGGGTCCACCAGCGTGCGGATGTGGCGAATGCCCATCAGCCCATCCTCGGCGCTTCGGCGACCGGCTCATCGAACACCGGCGCCGGCTGTTCCAGCAGGCCGCTGCCGCGGATCTTGTCCATCACGCGCTCGTGGGACATGGACGCGTTGTCGAGGAAGGTGAAGAACCGCTCGCCCACGCGCGCATAGATGCTGGTGATATTGCCGCTGTAGTGCTCGATGAACTTGAAGCTCTCTTCCTGCCCGAACTGCTTCCAGCTCTTGGGCGGCATGACCTCCAGCGCGTCGATGAAGCGCTCTTGAGAGATCTCTTCCGGCTCGGTACGGCACAGCGCCTCGATCTGCACAGCCACTTCGGTCGAGTAGTAGATCCCAGCGGTGGGATACTGCTCGCGAAACTGCGCCAGCGTGCGGTGCGCCTGGTCGTAGCGACCCACTAGCTGGCCATCAACGTGCATGGCTTCGTCCAGCACGTTCCGCTCACCCGGTACGTAGATGTACAGGTGGTCGTCAGGATCGGGCACGGCCGGCCTGTCGAAGACCTGCCTGGCGCTGCAGCCGGAGCCGACCACGTGCAGCGTGACCACGCCGGCTTCCAGATCCACGATGCGCTTGGCCGCAGTGACCGTCCCATTATCGAAGGCGCGGGTATGGATGCACCAGCTGTCATCGAGCTTGCTGAAGGTCAGCGTGGTGGCATGGGTGGCACGCTGATAGGTGCCACCCACCTCCGCCCACTGCAGCTGGGCGGTCTCCAACTCGGCCGGCGTGCACGGCAGGTCCAAGTTGTACAGGCTCGCCCACGCCACGAGCTCGTCGGCAGTCTTGAAGCCTTCATGAGGCAGCATGCCGTTGGACTTGACCACGAAACGATAGCCCTGGTGGTGCTTGTCGGCGAACTCCTGCGGATAGCGCGTCAGCAGGAAGTTGGAGTAGCGCTTGACACTCGGCTGCGGCCAGGCCTCGCCGTGCCATGCTGCTTGCACGTCGGCCTCACGCAGGTGCACGACCTCTCCGTTCTCGCGCTGCGCCGTGATGGAGCGCTCGCCATACTTCTCGCCGTTGATGGCCACCAGGGCCAAGGGCCCCGGCTCGCCCACGGCCTGCATGAAGCGCTGGCCCAGACCCCGGTCCAGCTCCGAACGGCCCAGCGGGGCTCCGAAGTGCTCTGCCTTGATCATCGCGGGCCTCCAACGAGCAGACCGCCGGTGTTTTCCAGGTACTGCTCTTCGATCTCCACCGCCTTGTCCGGCGCCAGGAACTGCGCGTCGTCCACGCCCGTGCTCGCCAGATCGGTGTCCAGCGACTTGAACGCCATCACCTGCGGGTGCATGCGCGTGGCATCCTCCAGTCGCACCCACCCCTGCTCGCGGGAGTAGAAGCCGGCGCCGTCGCCGCTTTCCATCTTCTCCGGGCTGTACAGCACGACGTAGGGGTCATTGCCACGCACTGGCTGGCCATCGGTCGGCACCGGGTCCTGCGCTTTCGCATGCTGTTCTGCGAGTTGGATCGCCGGGCGAAGCCACGACGGCTCCTGAGCGGTTCCCTGGGCTTGCTTCAGATCCCGAGACGCCTGCCTCAGGCTGCCAAGGCAGAACATCCAGTCCCAGCGCTGCACGGCATCGATGGTGTAGAACTGGACCTTGGTCAGCCCCTTCAGCTCGGCGCGTTGCTCGCGCAGTGCTTCAAGCGCTTTCAGCAATTCGGGCGGCATGACTTGCGACATGCCTTGCACGCGCCCTGCGTGCTGCAGGACGGTGTCGACGGAATCCAGGAACGGGGACGGAGATGGTGCGGTCATGTTTACCTCAGGGACGGTTGCTGGAGCCGGGGCGAGCGGCTTCCATGAAGTCGGGAAAGTCCATTTCGTATTGGCCGGCGGCGAACCACTCCGGCAGCAGCTTTTCCTCCAGCGCAGCGATGCGCGCATCGCGCTCGCTGCCGAAGTAGAGGTTGGATACCTGGGCGCCATCGGCGCTGACCCATTCCCACTGCGGCAGGCCGTCAGGGGAGGACGCTTCCTCGCCCAGGCCACGACGCACGAACAGTTCGTGTGCCTCGCACAACGACTCCAGGTCATCGCTGGGAAAGTCGTGAGGGATGTAGGCGATCGCCTCACGCATGACGCTCACATCGATCGCTTGCTCTGCCTCCATGCGATCGAGGCCGGCCCGGGCGTCGGGACCACCACGCACGATGGCTTCCGCTTCGTCCATGGACAGTCCGGGGCAACCAATGGCCATAAGCTGATGGTGGATGTTCGACACCGCGCATACGGCATCGTCCTGCCAATGGCGCGCCAACATCTGCTCACGAAGATCACATGCCCGCGGTAGGCCAAGCTGCTCGCAAATATCCCGCGCCAGGTCGTGCGCCGCCTGACCGTTGATGCCCCGTTGTGCCGCCAGACGAGGCAGCATGTCGGCCGCGATGTGCACGCCATTTCGGAAGGCGCGTGCATTGGCATTGCCTTGCACACTGGCCAACAGGAAGTCCATGCTCACGCCGTGGGCATTGATCAGGTAGGTAATTCCCTGAGCTTGGACTTGGGCCTCGGTGCCTTCACCGATGACCTGCCAACTCGTAAGCGTCTTCTCGCAGGCCTGGTACCGGCCATCGGATAGTCTGCGCACCTCGAACACGAGGTCGAAGAGGCCATCGCCCTCAGGGCCTTCGCTGGCCACGGTGCTAGCCAAGGTCCATCCCGCTGCCAAGTCGGCGCCCAGCAGGCGAGAGACCTCCGCGACGGACCAGTTCCGCCGGGAGTTCCGGGCCTGCACTTCGAGAGGATTGCTCATCAACGCGCCTCGCTTTCGTTATTCGTATACTACAACGAAAGTTAGGACGGATACTGCGATTTATGTGACGCAGGTCCAAGCCTGGAACATGGCCTGCTATCGGCCGCAATCCAGGCTGAAATGACGGGGCCAGGCAAGCGCCCGGCCCTCATCGACGCGACTGCAGTTCGCCTATCGCGCCGGAGTCGGCGCCTCGCTCAGGACCTCTTCCAGGCGCTGGGTCAGGTCCCGGAGCTTCACCGTGTGCGCATCTTCCGGGTTGGCATCCATCCATTCACCGATCGCACGTTCGGTCTGCTCGCCCGCCCTGGTGGCGATCTCGAATCGGATGGTATATAGCCGGTCACGGACTTCATCGGCCAACTGCTCGGCGTAGTCCTCATCGTCAACGCCATCGGCGAGCTGGTCCAGTGCCTTCTCCACACCATCTAGCCAGACCTCATCGGCGGCTCCTTCAGCCCAGGGCTTCTCCGTCAGCACGTAGCCGATCACGTTGACCACGCGGAAGCCCGGCGAAGCCCACAGGCCCTCGCCCGAATCACTCACGACGATCGACCACACATTGTTCACGGGCTCGTCTTTGACCTGCGCGTGATCGCGCATGAAGTCGCCGCCGCCTTCCTTACCCACTTCCACGGGGGAATACAGATCGAAGAACTCGTCCTCCGTTCGGAGATACCACGGGCGACTGTCGGTCATGGGCTTCGCTTCAGTTCGTGTTGCAGGGATGCGATCTGCTCGTTGTGGTCCCAACGCTCAGTGAACTCGCGCACCCACTCCAGCTGCGACAGCGTAAGTTTGGTATCGAACAGGTGCTCATCGGCCGAAGTGAGGTCGAGGCCTTCCAGCTTCATCCACGCTTCGTATTCGAGCGTCATCGCGTCGCGCGCCTTGTCGGTATCGATGTCGCGCTGTTCGTCGGTGAGCGCTTCCAGCGGCGGCACGAATCGCAGGGACGGGAGCGGATGCCCGTCTGCCGTGAGCTGCTGATCGCTCGGCTTCTCACGGGCAACCTGGGCCGCATTGTTGGCATGGGCGTCCAGAGCGGTGGTGATGGCATCATCCAGCGCCTGCCGTGACATGCCCGCCTGCGCCAACACCAGCAACACGCTGTGCAGAGCATCGCGGTAGCCATCGTCGTAGTCGAAGTCGCCTACGGGCAGCGCCTGTTCCAGGCGCGCCAGAATCTTGGCAATGGTTGGCGGCTGGCTGCTCACGGGCGCGCCGCTTGGCGCGCTTCTTCGGCCTCGCGCTCTTCCAGCGCTGCCTCGAAGCCCGGATACATCATCAGCTCGTCTCCGGGCTGCATGATGTTCAGCTGGATCAGGTATTCCTGCAGGCCGTCCAAATCAGTAGCATGCTTCATGAAGCCGTCGTCGATGATGGAGGTCTCATCAGGGCCCAGTTCATTACCTGCCCTGACCTCATACACGGTATCGCCGGCCTCATTGCGGACGTCGGCATTGAAGCCCCCGCGTTCTTGGCGATCAATGTAATACCCGAAGAGGGCCATGACGTTTCCTGAGGTTCGTTGAACTTTGGTTAGAGTATCCTGTGCTTCTGAGCCAGGCAATGCCTGCCCCAGTCTCAGGGCCGCATTCCGGGGAAGTCACCACGTCGGGCCTCAAGCCACGTGCCAGCACGCAGCTGATTGGCATCCTCGGGAACGGTCGCAAGCAACTCAGCGACCGCATCCAGCTGGACAACGGCTTCCTCCAGCATCGCCTGCACGAACTCCAGATCCTTCTCACGACCGGCAAGCAACTTGGATACAGCGAGATCTTCGGGCGAGATGAAGCGCGCCGTCTTCGTCGTGCCATAGGCATCGAACGTGATCGTGCCCAACCGCTGCTCCCATCCGGGAGCGAGCTTGGCCGTGCTCATCTCCACGCCGTCAGCGTAGTAGCCGAAGCGCTCGTTGAAGTCCGATCCCTCGCCGATGACGCCCGACACCCTATCGGCCACCTCTTCTGCCAGGCGCTGGTCCGGCGTCATGGCCGCCAAATCCGCCTCCATGGAGCGCATCAGCGTGAAGTTGTCCGATTCGACGGCGCCGAGGATGGCCTGGCTGCCGATGAGAAGGAAGTCGACCCGACCGCCTGCCACTTCGTTGGCCGCCCTCAGGACATGGAGCAAGGCCTCACGCTTCATTGCTTCGCGCTCCGGGCCGATTCCAGGAACTGCAGGCGCTCGGCCTGGCTGACCACGTCCAGAAACGGGGCCGTGGAGCGCAGCACATCCCCGCGCTCGCTCGGGTCACGCAGCTGCCGTACGACCGCCTGTATCCCCTCGTTGATTCGGCTCTCCCACTCGTCCCAGTAGCGATCGCTGGCACTGGGCGAGTTGATCGTCCGCCAGCGCTGCAGGCGCCGGCGCCCGCGCTCCAGCGCGCCCGGGTCGCGACCCTCAATCCGATCCGCCACCAGGGACCAGAACGCAAGGCGCTGGGCGGGATTCATAGACATGGTCAGCCCAGCGACGGCCTCAGCGACGGCGCCGGGACATCTTCCTCGCGCTCGGCCAGCTCACCGCTCCAGTCGATCGCGGCCGTGTCGAAGCCCTGCGCGAGCAGATTGCGAGCGAACATGCCGGCGAACGATCGATCCGGCGCCCGACGCTCGCCCCACGGCCCATTGACGGCCGTTTCGATGAACCACAAACGGCCCTTGGCGGTGCCGTAAACCATCTCACCATCGGCCTGGCCATCGTCGCGATAGTGCGTCAGATACACGCGCTGCTCGAAGCGATCGTCCGAGGGGTGAACCTCGATCGCCAGGTCCTGGTACGGCGGTTTCTTCAGGCGGCAGTGCGCGGTGCGCCCATCTCCCAGGCGCACGTAATCCATCATTCGCGGCAGGACGGCCAGCCGGCTGAGCAGTTTGGTCACGTTGGTCTCAGCCTGGCGGTTGGCGTACCAGGTGCCCGTCAGGCACTTGGGGTAGTCCGCTAGCACCTCGATACGCGACTGCGTCGGATCGGAGTTGTCGGCCTTCTGCACCGCATGCGCGTGCACGAGGGCTGCGATGCACATCGTCAGGAACCTCCATCGGCACGTTGAGCAGATCGACGTGCCATCCGCCTTGCCCCTGGTATACGTGCGCTCGGCGCACGAACTCCGCCTGAGGCATCCAGTGGGCCGGCAGCATGACCTCCGGGCCCGGCATGGGTAGGCCCGCCTGCTCCGGCTCGGGAGCCGGAGGCGTGTAATGGATGGACGCCGCGTCGATGTCGCGCACCTGGGCCTTCGGGAAGACAGCGCGGATCTCGCTCAGGTGGATCTTCTGACCTTCACGCGTGTACAAGCCGTCGCGATGCTTGAAGCCCATGCGTGCGGCATCGGCGGCATCGGGGTCGGCAGCGCCAGGCAGCGCAAGCAGTACCAGGTTGCGATCGACTTGGCCCTGCAACTGCATGGCCAACCCATACATCGAAAGATCCACCCAGCGCACGCCCCACTCCTTCCCGATTACATTCCCGGATTGATGATGTTGTCGATGTCGCGCACGAACCGCTTGTACTCGGCGTTGCGCCCCGCATGTTCGGCGACCTTCTCGATCGCCCTGTATGTCTTTCTCACATCGTCGTCGTGACGATGCAGGACCTTCCGCCACAGCTTGCGCAGGTCGGTCGCGCCCAGATGCTTGATGTTGTTGACCTTCGTAGCCTCGAAGTGCTGCAACAAGATCAACTCTGGGGTCGAGCTCAGCATCTCGAACTCGCCCATCTTGTCCTTCAGCGTGATCACCTCATGCTGCAGCTTGTCCCGGCGCTCTGGAATATCGGTGATGCCCTGCACGATGGTCAGTGATGCCGTTCCGTCAGCGATCGGGCGCTTGTAGTGATACTTGCCTCCAATGAAGATCATTCCATCCATCGGCTTGCGCTCGTACGCCGTGCGATGCGTGAGCACCGCATTGGGGAACAGCATCGAAGTCAGGCGCATGCCGTACTCATCGAGTACCTTGCCGAAGTCGTGCTGCGCACCGACATAGATGCCATCGCCAACGGACTTCAGGACCCCCGCCTTCTTGAGCTGGTGAGCCTTGGTCTTGTCGAGGCCTTCGTCGCCGAGTACGAGCAGTTCCAACTTTCGTCCGATGTTTTCTGGTGTGTTCATGCGTTTACTTTCGTTGTAGTATCCTGCACCTGAACTGATAGTGCAACGATAGTTGGAGAGGAATTTGCTTCGATTGACAACGGGTTAACGGGCAAATAGAGGACAATCGTTTAACATCTTTCGCCAACGAGTCGTCGTAATGCGGTTGCAGCAGAGCACGGCCAGACTGTGCCCCCTGTCAGCATTACGCTTACGAAAATTTTTCCCCCGCTGAGTAGGGTTTTCCCCTACTGACAAGCTATAATATACTCGGATGAAACGCACTTTTTTGCTTCTGTCAGGAATGCAGCCCATGAGCGCACCGACCATGCCTTCCCTGCTCCCCAGCGCAGCCCGCTCGCTGCTCTCGGCAGCCCGACGCGGCCTGGATGGGGATGCCCGACGCAGCGTGTCCTCAAATGCCCCCACCCTGCACGACTACCGTGTCCGGGGCCTGGAGGCGGCTGAGCGCCTGCGCGATCGCCCCCGCCCCCGCTGAGGGCCCGGCCAGGCAAGACCCGAACGGCGGCCTTACGGCCGCCTTTCTGTTTTGGGGGTCGTTTCACAAGAAACAAACATTCCTGAGCGCAGAAGAAAGAAAAAGCCCGGCACTTGGCCGGGCTTCGCATTTCCGCCTGATGGGCCAGCTTACGGCCGGGGCGCGGCCGGCTCTTCCTCCAGCTCCTGCGCCCACTCTTCTTCCTGCTGGCTGCGGATGAAGGCGTACTGGTGGGCCAGCTCGGCGCCGGCCCGCTGACGTGTGACGTCCCGATCCAGGTTGCGCACAACCTTGTAGAGCACGGCGAGATCTTCGGCGGAATAGCCCATGAGCTCTTCCTCCATGGCCTGCTGGCTGTCCCAGCCCAACTTGCCGACACCGTCGATCCGATCCAGCACCAGCCAGCCGCCACTGCGGCCCTCCACCTCCAGGTGGATCTTGCCCTGCATCTCGCCGGGATAGACGGTGTACATGCCGCCCACGTAGGAGCTGAGCGCGTCTTCCTGCGCTGACTCCCACACGCTTTGGCCTTCGTCTTTCAGGTACTGCTCCCAGCGGGCATCGAACTGTGCATCGCCGGGATACTCGCTCGTCTTGCCCGAGGTATCAACGTCGTAGACCTTGATGTTCCATGCCAGCCGGAACATCGAATACTGATCACTGCAGTGGTTGGCATGACTGATCAGCTCTTTGACGATCGCCACGCGCTTCTGCGCCGGGTAGGTGTACGGATCATCTTCCGGACCTTCCTGCTCCACGCTCATCACCTGCCAGTCGTCCGCCTCCGGAATGGGGTAGACGTACGCGGGCTCGGCCGCATTGATGTCGGGCATGCAATGCGGATTGCGTGCATGCGCACGCACCAGGGAGCAGAACTGCGGCCAGTCAGCCTCCACGAGCTTCTTGAACAGTTCGCGCTGACGGCGGCGATCGTAGGACGCCGGCGCCTGCTCGACCATCCGCTGACGGTTGTCGTGATCGAGGATCGCGACACCGTTCATTTCGCTGCCAATCAGACCGCCTGCGTTAAAGGCAGTCGAGAGCACCACCTTGAAGGTGCGCTTTCCGCCATCAGAACCCTCGAACACTTTGTCCACGCAATCGGCTTCATGTGCGTAGTGGTACGGGCCAATCTTGTGTGCGAACTCACTCATGCTTAGTGCCTTGATTCTGGGTGGGATGGGAGATCCCGGCGGCCTGGATAGGATACTCCAGGCCCCGGATTAGGGCCGGGGGCGTGCGGTCAGATCTTCGCCGTCGTCCGGGACCCGGTTCGAGAAAAAGAGACCGAAATAGTCCGCCACGCGCTGCTGATCCGCCGGCCGCGGCGGCTGACCGTCGACCGCCAACAGGGTCAGCGAAAGCATGCGGTCCTGGCCCAACTCGAAATGAGCGCGATCCTCGCCGGGCATCGTGGTGACGAACACGGGCTTGGCGCCATCCCACAGATGGCGATCGGTGATACGCCCGAAGCCGTACTTCTGCTGCAGGCGCGCCAGCTGCTCGCAGTCGAACTCCTCGCTCTCCACCTCGAAGCCAGATTCGACCGGCTGCCCAGCGTCGTACGCCGCGTTGGTCCACACCTCGAAGGTCACGCTCACGGTGTACGTGCGCGGATCGGTGTCGGTATCAGCTCGCACCATCATCACTTCTCCTGGTTGGCAGCAGCATGCAGCTGCTTGAGCGCAGATCCTGCGACACGCCGCAAGACGATGCGCGCCTCGACGATCATGTCGCGCTGCGCCGCGTTGCGCAGATCTGACTCGCTTTCCATTACGCCGACGCGATATGCCAGCTCTGCTGCCGCTTCAGGTGGCATCACGTAGTGGCTGCGCCGCGATTTGAGCAGCTGCTCGGAGACGTAGGCCTCATTGCTGGCCATGTAGAACCCCGCACGAGGGCCGTGCGGGTTGCTGTAGAACGTCATCAGCTCGCGCATCTGCGCGGTGAAGGCATCCTCAGCTGGCTTGACGACAGCGTTCATGGTGAGGGAGATACGTAGTCGTCGATCGCCATACGCTGCAGCGACACCAGCGTCGTCGGCAGCATCAGGGCCTGCTCGACCACCTCACGGCCTTTCGGGCGCCGCGCCAGCAACGCGGCATCGCCGGTCACGCTCACCTCCACGGCCACCGCGCACTTGACCTCATCGCCTGCCAGCCCTGCCTGGTGCAGGCGCTGGACGGATTCGCTCAGCTCTACGCCCTCCACGACAGCGAAGGTGGGCTCATTGCTGCGATTGAGCTTCCACAGCTGCTGCAATTCCTCCAGTAGCGCGACAGGGATGCCGGCGCACTCGGCGGCATCCTGCAGGGATACTCCCGCCATCAGGTAGGCCTGGGACGCAATGCGGTGTCCATTGAACACCGCTGACGACGACCCATAGCCCAGCGCCTTCACGCGCTGTCCCAGCGTGCCGAGCGTGAAGAAGTCCGCTTCTCGGACGATAGCGACCAGGACTTGGTTGTCCTGGACGCCTACCAGCAGGTTCTCTTCCAGGAGGACTGCGCTCATGGACGCGCCCCCTCCAGCTCGAACCCCGACACCTCCAGGCGCGGCACGTCATCGAGCGTACGCCGGAAGCTGGTGGTCAGGATCGAGATCCCGTCGCCGATGCCGTCGCCATCGTCGAACACTTCGTAGAGGATGTCGCCGGTGTGCTGCGTGCGGACGTAGTTGACCGGCTCCACGTCGAACCTGCCGTTGGGCATGATTTCCGAGTTGTCGACATTCACCAGCCCTTCCAGGCGCTGGAACACGTCGTCCACGTCAGCCCCCTCCAGGACGATGCCATCGACCACCTGCTCCTGCAGGTCATGGTTGTTCCAGTCCTCATACAGCTTCTCGAATAGCGCGGCCGGCACGCCAGTGGCGGCTTGCAGAGCGTTGAACATCTCATTGCTCTCGCCATCGACCACCAATATGAAGGCCCGATTCTTGACCGAGAACTCTGCGGCCCTGGCGCCACCATTGAGCGTAGCCTGCAGCTCGCCTTCGTAGTGGGCGCTGATCTCTGGCGACCAGTCGCTGAAGCTCACGGTGCTACGCGCGGGGTTGCACGCGATCAGCAGCACCGGGGCCTGGCTCACTGACGTGGCTTCGTACGCGAAGTCCTCATCGAACGCGTCCTGGTGGCACTTCAGCAGCTCGGCATCACCGAGCTTGCTGAAGCCGCGGAAACCCTCGGTGATCATGCCCATCAGGAAACCGCGATCGCCATGCGCAGAGCTGAAGGCGTCACTGCTCAGCTTCTCGATCAGCTCGGCGCGCTGTGGTGGGGTCAGAAGGGTTTTCGCGATGCTCACGGCTTGGGGGTCTCCGGGCGGGGGTCGTGTTCGTAGCGCACGCCGATCATGTCTTCGTGCTCGATCAAGAGCGCTTCGTCTGTCATGTCCTGGTAGCCGCCACGTCCTTCGCGAAGCAGGTTCTGCAGGTACTCGACGTCCTTGCGAATGAACGCGACGGTGTCATCCACCAGGGCCTCGATCACTTCATGGCGCTGATCGTCGGTCAGCAGGCGCTCGGCCACCTCGGATGAGGTTTCGGCTGAACTCACTTTGGTGTTCACGGACGTGCCCCCTGGCTGCTACGCAGCTCGGTGATCAGGTCGGCGAGCGCACGGGCCTCGCGACGACCACGGAACGGCAGGCCGTCGCCGGCGATCGCCGTCGCTGCGGCAAAGATCTCATCAGCGTCAGCATCATCGTCCACGCAGATGCCCTCGGCCTCGATGTGAGCGCGGAGATCATCCAGGTCACGCACGTCGCCGGTGCTCGGCGTCATCTCACGCTCGCGATGTACCTCCGACAGCTCGAAGGGCGTGGGCATGCCGCTGGTCAGATGCCGGCGCAGCTGTGCGGCGCCTTCGGCCACCGCTGCCAGCTCATCGCGCAGCTCGCGCACGTTGCGGGCGCTGGCCGGGTTGAGGGTGATGATGTGCGTCTGAGGGCGGCCACCGCCGCCCTTGCAATACATCGAGAACAGCGACCAGCCCCAGCTTCCCGGGTGCGACACGAAGCTCGTACCATGCAACGTTGGCACAGCAGGATTCTGATCCCTCGCCCACGGACCCACTGAACCTGCAGCCAATCCGCTTGGCTTGGCCAAGCGCGTCCAGGGCAACGCCTTCTGTCGCGCCTCGGCGGCGAGCATCAGCCTGCTCTCCGTCGACAGATCCGTGCCGTCTGCTGCCTTGCCACTGACCGCACGTTCCAGGTTGGCGCGACTGTTCGTGGCGTCGAGGTACATCGCGACGACTTCCGTCGCCGAGTACGCGTCGAGGCAGTCGATGTTGACCAGGTCCCGGTCCTGGCCATCGCCATTTGCGATGCTTACGGTGATGTACGCGACATTGGGATCGTAGTGCGCATCCCACGCGTCCATCTCTTCGCCCTCTTCGATCGTGTTCGCATTCCAGATGTCATCCAGAGTGACCTCCGATCGCGGGATCGGCTCATTGTCTTCTGCTCGCAGTAGCGCGATGGCGAGCGTACTGATCCGCGATGCGGCAACGCCAACGATCTTCATTCGGTGCTCTCGGGGGAGGAAGAGTCAGCGGCCGACACCTGGACGAGGATCAGGTGTCGGCCGCTTCCATCAGGGCTTGGGGGATTGGCGCGTGCGCGGCTGGACCTGGTCCAGGCCGAGCGTGGAGGCGTCGAACACCACGTCATCGCCGCCGGCGTCCAGGATCTCGTCGTACATCGCACGACGCTCTTCTACCAGCGCGTCCTGCAACTCGGGGTCGAAGGCGAGCATGTAGCCCACCGCCTGTTCGGCCTTGCCTGCCGCGCGGAGCGCGACCTGCTTGCCTCCACCGAAGGCGGCGTGGATGTCGGCCGGATCGAAGCGCTCGCCCTTGATCGGGATGCCCAGGCGCATGCTGAGCATGGCTTCAGCCATCTTCTGCACCAGGCGCTTCTCGGCCGCATTCTGCTCGGCCTGCTGCTGACGTGCTTCCTCGCTCGCCGGCTCGGCCTTGGCCTTGCGGCCGCGCTCGATGACGCCCTCGGTGATGGCCACGCGCATCAGCACCGAACCCAGCTGGTCGGCCGAGGATGCGTGGATCGTGTCGTCGATCAGCTCCGCCTTGGCCACCTTCGCGTCCCACTGGACCTCATAGCCCATGTGGTTGGCGATGCGCTCCAACACATCGACGGCGCGCGACGTGGCGCCAGGCCCGGTGATGACGCCCTTGGGATCGGCGATCGGCTCGCCGCCGGTGCGGTCCAGCTGATCCACGTTGAACACGCGGAACTGCGCCAGGCGAGGGTAAGTTTCCAGGATCGGCTCCTGGGTTTCCTCATCGACCTCGCCCGTCTCGCGGGTGACAGTCTGGAAGAAGAAGACCTTGGTGGACTGCTCTCCCTTGCGCACACTCCAGCCACGGGATTTTGCGCCATCGAATGTGCACCACTGGCCGGACTCGTAGCCCTTTTCCATGGCGGCGTTGGCCAGCGTCAGCACGTTGAGGCCGTGGTACGGCCGGCCGTTGGCCGCAGACGTCGGCCACTGCATCACCTTGCCGAACGTGGAGACCGGATCGAGCACACCGGCCTCGACTGCGCGGGCCAGCTCGTCACGGCTGAGATCGAAATTGGAGGGCCGCGGCGCGCCCTGCGGCGTCGTGCGGGCGGAGGTCGAGGCGGTTCCAGTAGAAGGAATGGCCCCTGCCGGCAAGGGGGATGCCGGCAGGGGGTTCCCAGCAACCTGGCCGCCGACCAGCTGGCTGATCGGGCGAATCCGGGTCATGGTGGCTGCTTACTGGCTGTCGGCGGTGCCGGCGTCGGCCGGGGCGGGCTGCAGGTAGCCGTCGCGCACGTCGGCCCAGTCCAGGCGGTCCGGGTCCTGCGTCGCGTTGATGGTGGTGTTGGCAGCGGGCATGGATGTCTCCTGTGGGAAGGCGACGGGTGCCGCCTTGCCTTTCATTAGACTATCCGGATTCATGACTGTCAATAACTTTCGTTAGAGTATCTTTCAGGCCGATGCCGCGGATGGCAGCTCTTCGCCAACGTGGAAAGGATCTTCGTCCCCGAGCACGTGCAGGCCGTAGCGCAAGTTCAGTATGGCAGTCTTGCGCGCCGGCCCATCCAGCATTTCTTCCAGCCCGGTCTCGGCCATGTTGCGCGCTACGACCTGGCGCAACGCCGTGCTGACTTCGTCGAACGGCTCGAACGATGCCTGGCGCTCTGCGTGCATCACCATGTCCCGGTAGACGGTATGGGTGGGGGCTTCCAGGGCACCGGTGACCAGCACGACCACGTCGGTCACATCCTTGTACAGGACGCTTGCGTAGTCCTCATCGTCCAGGCGCTCCGCGATATCATCGCTGTCGGCCGTCAAACGATTGGAACCGCATGCCTCTTCGATCGCATGCGTGAGAACCGCGCGATCAACGCGGATGCCGGCCAAGCGCTCGTATAGACGCTTGGCCGCTTCCTTCGAGCTGTTATCCATAATGCCCCCTGTTCTACTCAAGTACGGGGCCGCCCGGGGGGCGGCACCCTGGAATCAAATCGCCATTACAAGAATGCTTTCGCAAAGGTCTCTTCGTCGGACAGCACGGAGATCGTCGCGCGAACCTTGCCCTGGTCCTTGTAGAGGACCGTGGGGACACCAGTGTACCCGGACGTGCGCAGTAGCTGCAGGTTACGTTCCAGTTTCTCGGCGGTATTTTCCGTTACCTTGACGCCCGTCAAGGTTCGGTTATTCATTTCCGTGAGTGCATCCCGAGAATTCTTCGCTTGGTATATGGCAGCGGCGAATTGTTTGGAGTCCTCCGAGAGGATAGCGACCGGAATCCAGCGAACTTGAGTGCCGCCCGTCGCCGCGACGTCACGCAGCTTCTCCCACAGCTTGTGGCAATACGGGCACTGGGGGTCGAAGATCACGTAGGCGACCTTGTCGCCCTGCCCCTCGGTGATGTAGTCCAGCTCGCCGGCCTGTTCCCAGAGCTTGGCCAGCTCGGCTTCGTCGAGCTCTTTCTGCGCACCATCCCCGCGGATCGAGGCCCGTGACATGTCGTTGCTGGTCACATTCCCACCCTTGGCGTCGAATACGGTCCCCAAGATCACGTGTTTGCCATCCGGGGTGATGTAGAACAGGCGCCGATCGAGGCCGCGGTCGGCCACGACCGCCTTCAGGCCCGACTCGGAGGTGAAAGCCGCCGAGATCGTGGCGCCCTGGCTGATCAGGAACTGCTCAGCCTCGCTCGGCGCCAGCGCGCCTTCGGCCTGTGCCGTTGTCGGCGCAGCAGCCGGTCCCGTCGCGGCGGCCTTGTCGGTGGCCTCGGCACCACTGCAGCCCCCCAGGGCAACAGCAGCGGCCAGGACGAAAGTGAGTTTGATACCAAATCCCTTGTACATCATGAGCTCCAGAATCGGACTTTGCCGGTGTCGGTGTGAATGAAATTGCGCCGGTCCAGGTAAAATCCGACCCCACCGGCGCGGTAGCTTGCAAGAAACTTGCCAACGAGCTCCGCCGGTAAACTGACGAAGCGGCCATCCATGGCGCGGCCCTGCGTGTGCAGGCTGTTCTTCGCCGCTCCCTCGGTCGTTGCGTTGGTGTGCTGGGTCCGGTAACCGCTGGTGACCAGGTACGGCTCATCGAACCCATGGGTGGCATACAGCCAGGACTGCATGCCGAAAATCATGTTGAGAAGGGTCAGATCCATCTGCGTGGACTGCCCTGCCCTCACATCGCGCAGGACGTGGCAGACCTGCTGGTAGCCGGACGGCACCACGGCCCCATCGCGCCAGTAGCAAACCCGGCGCTCTTCGCCCGTGCCCTGACGCACCAGGTTGACCACGCGCGGCTGCGCCCAGAACGCGTTGGCCGATGCGGCATCGGCGTAGTGCGTGGGCAGCGCCATCCCCGTCCTGCGGGACAGCGGGTTGGCCTGCGTTCCGCCGCTGGCCAGCGCGACCATGCCCGCGCCAATGCCCAGCAGGAGCCGGCGCCGGCGCGCGTTCAGCAGCTCGAAGCCATCAGTGCTGGCCATCGGTGCTGCCTCCCTGCGCGTGCTTGGACACCAGGGTGGTCAGCTCGGCCAGCGCGGCGGCCATCTCGTCCATTGCCGCTTCGTTGCGCTCGGGCTTGGGCGGGGCCGGATAGCGGGTGCTGGAGGCCACCTGGCCCACGATCTCGCGAGCGACGGTGCGCGCCTCGGCATCGGTGGCGCCCAGCGCCATCGCCACATCCGCCAGCGCCGTCGAGGTGGCTGCGGCGTCCATGAAGCGCATGGATGGCGAGGATGCCTGCGCACCCATCGCATTGGCCGCAAGTGCCTGCGCAGCCTGGGCGAAAAGCATGTCGTCGCTCTGCGCCTCCACCGGTGCCGTCGAAGACTCACGGCCGAACACGGTCACCGTATCCAGGGCGCTGCCGTCGAACACCACATCATCTGTACTCTCAGGCGTGGCAGCTCCATCAGGCGCTTGCGCCGGCTCCTGCGACGCGTCCTCCGGCGCCGCTCCGGGCGTGTGGGTGTATCCACCCGCAGAGCCCGACTCGGCATCTGCCTGCGGCGAATGCTTCAGGCCAGCTACGGCCGCCTCGAACAGGCTGATACCGACCTCCGCACCCTGCCGCGCGGCCTGGTAGCTCTTCGTACCCTTTGACTTGATCGCCACATCGAGCGCGTGCAGCGCGCCGTCCGGTTCCACGATCGTCTCTGCCAGCGGGTACTGCAACAGGCCCTCGGTGATCTTGCCGGTGTCCACCTGCAGCTTGCGGATCTCCGCCTCGGAGACCGGCATGACCTTCACGAAGTGGTTCAGCCGGTAGTCGTTGGCCTTGGTCGGCACCGCGTAGAACATGCGGGCGCGGATGACATCGGACTTGACGAAGATGTGAACCTGACCCTCGATCTGGTTCACCATGTCCTGCAGGTCGATGCGGTTCACGCGCGTGTGCTTGGCCTGGGCCTCGCCCTTGAAGCCGCCGAACAGGCCATCACCCATTTCCCAGCCGCTCATTTCGGCGACGTAGGCCTGGCCCGCACGCTTCTCGATCAGGTCATACGAGTCGGCCGAGTCTTCCATCTTGCCGATGATCTTGACGTTCGAGTTCGACCAGATCGCCAGCGTCTCTTCCTTGGACGTGCGATAGAACGCCTGCAAGTCTTGGCCTGCTGCCACCAGGCAGAAACCCAGCGATCGCGCCTGCGCCCACATCAGGGCCGCGTCTTCGGGCATGAAGTAGCCGAATTCGTCGAAGATCGCGATGAACGGCGTGGGCGCCATGGTGGCGCGGTTGTCCAGCAGTTCGGCGCGGCTGCCTTCCAGCCGGCCGCCCAGCTCGGCGCCCATCATGCCCTTCATCGCCGCGACGATGATCTTGCCCAGGTTGGACAGTTCCGGTCGAGACTTTTCCAGCGCCGGCAGCAGCACCAGCAGGATGCGGTTGTTGCGCACCACGTCCTGGAAGTTCACCTCACCCTGCGGGGTGAAGTAGATGTAGCCGTAAGTGTCGGCCAGCGAGGACAGAATGCGGGTGAACTGCATCTGCTGGTAGCCGAACTGCTCAAGGAAGGTGGAGGACTGCTTCTCGCCGCCATCCTTCTTGTAGCCGGGCACGTCGTACAGGAATGCCTGCAACATCGTGCGGTTCTTGTCGCTGATGTACGGATCGTTCATCAGCTCGGTGTACTTCGGATACGGCATGAACTCGCGGATCGCGCCGATGTGGAGCATCAGGCGACCCTGGTCGCGCAGATCCACCAGCGCGGGCAGTACCGCGGAGATGAAGCTGATCGCGCGGCCCTTCCACATGTCGCCCTTGCCGTCCGAGGCGTCCATCAGGCTCACAACCAGCTGGATCAGGCTGTCGGCGTTGCCGACCGAGAACGGGTTGTACGTGTTGGACGGCTTGTCGATCCGCTTCTTCTTCGTGTCCGCGTTGCCGGTCATGTAGTTGATGACCAGCAAGTCGTCCTCGCGACCGTACTGGCGCACCATCGAGAAGATCTTGCCCCACAGGGACACGTCACCCTTGCCGTCGACGTACGCGAAACCAGAACACCAGGTGATCGCGTTGAAGGCCATCGACGTCAGGCCTTCGGTCTTACCGGCACCGGTGGAGCCCAACACGAAGATGTGCGTACGCATATCCTCGTTGGCCGCCCAGATCTCGGCGTTGTCGCCCTCACGATTGCCGATGTAGCCGATGCCGCGTGCCATCATCGGCTTGCCCGTGCCCGGGTGCAGGTCCTTCTCGTCCAGCTCGTTCAGACCCTTGCGCTTGCGGAAGGGCGTGTCTTCCTTGCGCGAGAGCACGATCGGCGCGTACGCCAGCGCCAGCAGCGGCAGGATGTCGAACAGGAAGGGGAATACGACCACGCCGACCACGGACAGGAATCCCAGCACCGCCACCGCAAACTCGGTGCTGGCAAGGTCCGTGGTTTGTTCCCACAGCGTACGGGTATCGCGCAGCAGCCGCGTCCGGCGGATCTCCTGCTCGCGGCGTACGCCTTGGATGGGGCCGTTGGCCATCAGTGCTTACTCGCTGACCTTGAAGCTCAGCGCCGGATCGCAGCCGGCGATGGTGTTGCCCAGGCCGAACTGCTTCAGGCTCGGGTCCGGCGGCGGCGTACCCACCGCGCCCTGCTGGAAGATCGTCTCCTGGGCGACCTGCTTGGCGCTGGCCATCGCTTGAGCCACCCAAGGGTCGTTGCCGCCGGCAGCCTGCAGCTCTGCGGCCGCGGCCGGGTCCAGGCCGGCACCGGCCAACACCTCGGCCATGATCTCGGCGGGAATCGCCTCACCGTTCACCGGCATCGCGTTGGCGGGCGCGCCGAACAGTGCGGCCAGTCCCGCATTGGCCTGTTCCACGGACTGCTGCCCGGCTTGTTCCGACGCCACATGCTCGCCGCCCTGCGGCTTCGGGGCGCGGCTGGACAGCAGGCCTACAGCGACGACCACAACAGCGGCGGCGGCAAGCGCCTTCGGCCAGACGCTACCGCCTGCCCCACCGGCCGACTGCACCATCGCGCGCTCGATGCGCTGCTTCAGCTGCTCAGCCGCCACGCGATCGGTGACACCGTCGATCTTCCAGCGCTCAACGCGCAGGCTGGTGCGACCCTCGACGGCGGCGGCGCTGTAGACGCTCACGCCGAAGCCATCCCGCTGTTCTTCCACCGCTACTCCCAGCGTTTCGGCCGTGGAAGCGTTGCGGATGGGCACCAGGATCGTACCGCCACCGTAGCGGCCGGCCTTGGTCATCGCCACGCCGTAGTCGCGCAGCACGCGGACCTTGGCCACCGGCCGCATCGCGCGGGTGAGTTCGGCGCGGATCTCGCGCAGCTGCATGAGAGAGAAGCCCAGCACCTTGACGCCGCCGGCGCACACCAGCGCCCCCCACTTGCGTGGATGACGCAACATCGCGAGCTTCGCCGTCAGACCGCCGATCGTAGCCAGTGTGGTCCGCTTGACTGCGCTCCAGCGCGAACCTTTTTTCGGTTCTGCCCATTCCCTCATGATCTGGTTCAGCTCATTCATCCGCTGCTCGGTCACCAGCACTTCTCCGTTCCAGCCCGCTTCGGTCAATTCCGCGGTGAGCGTCGGATCTTTCCAGTCGACGTAGACGAACTTCACGCCATGGGCATCGTAGGTTTCGTACAGCTCCGAGACTGCTGGCTGGATAATGGTCTGGATCTGCGAGAACCACGCCTCTGCGGCACCGGACCAATGGGCGTTGCCCTGCGGATCGTAGTGCGCATTGACCGGCAGCCCACGCACCCAGCGCAGCGCGTCCGCCTGGATGCTGGGCGTTGCGCCAGAGACGCATAGGTGCTCAACAGCCTCACGCGAGAACCAGCTGGACGGCGCCGGGGTTGCGAGCAGAGGCCCGCGCTCTGCGCGCGTCGATTTCTCCTGCAGGACCAGCTCCAGCAATGCACCAGCGGTGCGCGACCAAGGGCCCACCTGGACCTGCAGGCCGTTGATGTGACGGCGCAACGTGCTCAGCAGCGCTTCGATATGCGCGTCGGTCAGGAAGTCCTGCGTCTTAGACATTCTCGTCATCCTCAAGCGAATTCAGGGCGTCAGCAGTGCCGTCTACCGCGGGCACCACAAGGGGGGTTTGGATAGCAGTGGCGGCCAGCTTTTCGGCCATGTAGTGCGAGTGGACGCCGGCGGCTTCAACGCTCGCCACGTCCAGGCCGAGGTCGTTCATGACATACCAGGTAGTGCGATCGGCCATCTTCAGCCAGCGGAACCACGGCGTTGGCAGCTTGCCGTTCGTACGCGCCTCTTCCAGCAGGCGGCGCAGTACGCAACGCACGTGGTAATGCTGGCGGATCAGGGCGACGACCTTGGGCGAGTCGATGTACTTGCTGATCGCTTCGTCCACCTGCGGCGTGGTCAGCAACTCCGGCTTGCCTTCCTTCAGCGCCTTGGTCCAAACCAGGTTGATCCCGTTGAGGATCGCCTGAGCCGTCGTGGCGTCTGCATTGACCTGAGCGATGAAGGCGGCCAGGAGCGAACGCTCATGCGCCTTCAGACGGTCCACACCATCCCAGCGCCGACCGAGCTGCTTGGCGAACACCTTCTCGGCGCGTTCGCGCAGCAGGTAGCGACCATCCGCCAGGACCATCGCGTCGGCTGGCACGTCTTCACTACGGGTCCAGCGAGGAAGCACCAGCCCATGGCGGCGGCAGTAGAACCGCGCATCCTGGCGCATGCCGTTGACCGGATCATCCAGCGGGATGCTGGCCATGTCGATGTCCAGCACCGGCAGCAGAGCCGGATAGTTCTCCGCCTCCTGTTTTGCCAGCGATTCCATGCTGTGCTTCTTGGTCATCCGCCCGGCACGGGCTGTGGCCTTGCGATGCAGCCAGATGAACCATCCGACAAGGAATGCCGCGCTGAACCAGCGCAGCGTGTAGCCGGCCACGTCGCCAGACTCCACCAGCTGCATGAAGGTTGCGTCCTCTGGGCGCACTTTCCCCAGGAACTCGACCATCATCTGCTTGCCTTCGGCATCGAACACCATCAGGTGGGCTTCGACGTAGCGAACCCACATTACGATCCACGAAATCTGGTCGCTGAAAATGAACCACATGACCACGATCAGAAATATCGCGGCGACCCAGCCCCACGGCAGGCCGTCATCCGATGGGCCATCCTGGCGGCGCTGCTTGCTCATCGCGATGCACCACCGCTGACGGAAGCCAGATTGCGATAGAACTTGCGCATGTAGGCCTCACGCTTGGGCGGCGTCTTGCTGTGGTAGTTGCCCACGCCTGTCCAGAAATTCGGCGCCTTGGAGATCTCATACGCCGCCAGGTAAGTGCCTACATGGATGTTCAGGCAAGCATCGTTCATCAATCGCTCGCGGGTGATTCCGTGGCGCTCCAGGTAGTGCGGTGCGCCTCGCAGATGGATGTCGTTGACCTGCATCAATCCCATGTCGTAGCTGGCGTTGGTGTTGCGATTCTGCTTGCCGGTCGATCCGCCTTCGGTCTTCAGGTACGCCATGATGATCACTTCCGGCACGCGGTAACGCTGCGAAGCTGCAGCCACACATTGCCGGACATTGCTGCTGCCACGCTGCGTGCTGGCTACGTACAGTGCCTGCCTGGCCTGCTCCAGCTCCCGCAGGCGAATCATGTAGGTACCGACCTGGATGCTGAGGCAGTCGTCGGCGACCAGCTGCTGCTGGGTGATGCCGTACTGGCCCAGCGCCGGTAGCGCCGCACCAGGAATACGCATCACGCCGACCTCGAAGTTGCCATCGGCCAACTGGACGATGCGGCCGCGGCCGCCGGCGCGCAGCGACACCTCGCGCACGACCACATCCTCGGCAACGCCGTAAGCGCTCGCCGCACTGCGGATGCACTGCGCCTGCTGCTGGACGACTTCGACGGCCATGGCATCCATCAGGCGCGCCCCATCATCCAGTCGACGAAGCTCACGAATCGGCGCTGCCGGATCTCGAACAGACGGAATCGGCAGACCATGGCCTTGACCACGCACATGACCAGTACGCCGAACGCCATGATGAACTGCGTCAGCGGGCGCTCTACCATCGGGGAGAGCATCAGGATGAGGAACGCCACCGCGCCGGTGCAGCAATAGACCGCCTGCATCTTCGCCAGAGAGACCTCGCGCTCGGCAAGCTGCTCCGGTCCCACCTTCAAACGCTTGAGCGCCTGATCGAAGGTCTCTTCGCGGCCTTCCTTCCGGGTGAGCTTGCTCTTGAACCACGCATAGAGCTCGCGCCTGCGATTGAGCTCGCCGCGCATGTCCCCAAACAGCGAGTAGGCCCAAGCCTTACCCACGCCCTTTGCTGCACGCCCCGTGGTTCCCGCTACCCGCGAGATCACGCCGGGCGACTTCTCGACTTCGCTCATGCCTTTTCTCCCGCAACGGCCTTGGCCGCGTAAACGCTCATGCTCACCAGGCGTCGCACCAGCACGCGAAGCCGCTCACAGGTGTCCTTGACCGGCAGGCCGCCCTGCAGGTGGTGTTCAATCAGCTGCTGCTGCGCATCCTGATCGTGCTCAGCCGCCTTCAGGCGTGCATACATCTCGCCACGCGCCGCGTCCCATGCGGCCTGCGCCATCGGGCCAACAGCGGCCATCAGCTCGGCCGCCAATGACGTGAACGATGCGCCCTGCGGCAATTCCTGCTGCAGGCGAGCGGCACCGCTTGCCACTTCCTCGCTGGCCGTCACCGCGATGGCCAGCGCGGCTGATTCCACGTCGATTTCCGACTCAGGAGACAGACGCTTCATGTGTTCTGCCGTACGCTGCAGATCGATATGCACCGGCGCCAGACCCAACACGATGGCGTGGATATCCACGGGGCCCGAGCGCAACGCGTCCGATTCATGCGCGATGTCGGCAGCGGCGCAGAACGCGGTCGCGATCCGAGCGAATCCTTCGGTCGGCCACATGTCCGCGATCGCAACGCCCTGGTTGGTGATGACGGTGCTGATCCAGAAGTTGGCAACCAGATCCGCCACCATCACGCCGCTACGCCGGCGGCGCCACGCGACGTCGATCTCACAGTCGTCGGTAGCGCGGGCGAGCATGTCCGCCAGGCGCACCGAGTCCCGCGACAGCATCTGGATACTTTCGATCAGCTGAGTGCCGGACGCAGTGGGGCCCGGAAACACCTGAACCGCCCGCAGGATCGGTGCCAAGCTCGCGATGACGTCCATCGTCTCGGTACGCTCGCCATCGACCAGCTCGGGAGCCGGCAGCGTCACTACCGGCCGCGCTGGCGGTACAGCAACAACACCAGGCTGCTCGGCGCCCTCTTCCGACGCTCCTGAGCGCGCGCCCTCACCCCCGCCTTCTTCTGCATCGTTGGCCGCGCTATCCGGCGTCACGCCCGTTGCTGTCTCGCTGTCATCCATCAGCCCCAGCAACGACAACGGATCAGCGTCATCAGCCGTGCTTGCAGTCACAGCAGACTGCTCGGGGGCAGCGTGAGCCTCGGCGTCCTTGCTGACGAGACGACGAACGCGAGACATCAAGCGTTCTCCGGTCGGGGCACGTCATCGAACGCGATTGCGCTGAGCAGGCTGAGATCGATGCTGCCGTCGAGGCGTGGAAGCGACTTCAACACTGCAATCGACAGCGCCAGACGGTAGATCATGCGCTTGTAGGCAAGCGTCTTCTCGCTGGCAGATTCTTCTACGAAAGCCACTTCCACGCCCATCAAGGCGTCGTGGCACGGCGTGTAGACCAAACCCAGGTCTTCAACGGTCGGGAGATCGCCCCTGTCTTGGAAGGGAAACTCGCTGATGGTGATCCCCCTGTCGGCGAGTTCGAGCTCAGCCACGCGCAAAAGCGCTGGGCCGTAGGTCTGGTAGTTGAAGACCGCGTCCGCGCCGACCGCTTCGTCGCCGTCCCTGAATTCCCAACCTTCCTGCTCAGCAGTCTTGATCAGGATAGACTCGTAGTCGGCGTAGCCAGTGAGCATGGACATGTCGTGTAAGGATGCTTGATCGCTTGTCGGATATTATCCTCAAACGAAAGTTATTCCGCAATATCCAATCACACACTACGGCGTCACCTCGTTTTTCGCCGCCAAATCAATCACTTAGTTTTGCGACCACCTTAGACCCCATTCCGATGACTGAGTACACCCTCGAAGATCTCGCCGCGGCCCAGCAGGCCTTGATGCAGGCCAACGAACGCATGGACAACCACCGCAAGGCGAACCCGACCAAGCACATGGCCGATGCTTCCCGGGCACTGGTCGAGGTCTACGACATCACGCTGGCGCTCAAGCGCTCCGGGCTGATTCCCCGGACGCCGGCGGAAGAGATCTCCTGGCAGCTGGACCAGAAGCACCCCGACGCCGAGAGCAAGCAGGTCGCGGTGCTGGAAGGGCGGCTGTACCAGAAGCGATTCACGCCCGTGGCCACGTCCAACAGCGGCAAGACGGTGCTGCGCTGGGGACATGCCTGGGCACCGCTACCGAAACCTGATCCGCCCGTCGACGGCGCCCCACCGGTTTTTACGTTCGGCAGCAATAGGTCTGGCCGTCACGGCAAGGGCGCCGCCCTTTTCGCTGCAATGGAGCGCGGTGCGGTGGCTGGCATCGGTGAGGGCCACGTAGGGAACGCCTATGCCCTGCCAACCAAGCTGACCCCGCGCGAAACCTTGCCGCTGCCA